>Ga0073899_10006121_pt1 | contig 10422 bp, 2 predicted proteins | sample KloWWTmetaKNB5Ph_FD_88975 | JGI IMG/M metagenome (GOLD analysis project Ga0073899, IMG submission 88975) | Active sludge microbial communities from Klosterneuburg, Austria, studying microevolution and ecology of nitrifiers - Klosterneuburg... | ecosystem: Engineered > WWTP > Aerobic digester >...
AGTCCGGACGGACGCTTCTTGTATGTCGTCGGACGCACCTCGGACGCACTCAGCGTGTTCAAGCTGTCGCCAGGAGATAACGGAATTCCGGGTGATGATCCGGACCCTCCGGCGCTTTCATTGGTCGAGACGATTCAGGGATCGGTCGGCTTGGATCAAGCCGTCCAAGTCGTCCTAAGCCCCGACGCCAGTGCAGCCAACGTGTATGTCGTCGGTGCGAATGACGATGCAATTGCGGTGTTTTCACGCAATTCGATCGATGGTCGTGTGACTTGGCTGCAGAGCGTGACCAACAACGCGCCAGTGATCGGGCTTGACGGCGTCGAGTCGCTCACGATCAGTCCGGACGGTCGTCACGCTTATGCGCTGTCAGGCTCTGGCGGCAGTGTGGCCTCCTTCGTTCGTAGCATCACCGACGGAACATTGACTTGGCGTGCCGTGCAGTACGGGACAACGTTTGGAACGGACTTGGCCGGTGCCGCATCCGCCGTGTTCAGTTCCGACGGGGCGTCGATGTACATCACTGCTGCGGACGCCAATGCATTGGTGGTTCTGGATCGAGACGCTTCCTCGGTTTCGGGAACCTTCGGTGAATTGACCTACGCCATGACGCTGGCTCAGGATGTCGATGACGTGCAGGGGTTGCTTGCACCTACGCGCGCCGCCCTGACCGCAGACAACGCCCATCTCTACGTCACCGGAAGAAGTGGTGGCACGGTGTCTTGGTTCAGTCGCGACCCGGCAGATGGCAGCCTCCGATTCCTCGGACTTCGTTCGAACGACAGTACCGGGGTCACCGGCCTGGCGGGCGCTACCGATGTGGTCGTCGATAGCGTGTTGAACCAAGTGTATGTCGCCGGCACTCAGCAAGATGCAATCACCCAGTTTCGACGCCAATCCGACACGTCCTGTCCGCCCAACGGCACGGGGAATCTCGAAGCGATTCCACTCCGAATCGCGGCCGGTGGCAGCGTCACCGTGACGATCACGGTGGATGTCGAACAGGGATACACCGGGAGTCTGAGCAACACGGCATCGATCGACGCCATGGTTCCTGGGGTTTCGCCGCCCGATGATCCAGACCAAGACACTACGCCGGATAACAACAGCGACACCGATGTCGATAGCGTGGCACTGATCGCTGATCTCGGGATTACCAAGACTGACGGGTTGGCTGAATTCGACGGGCTTGCTGGCGCCTTGGCGATGGCGGGCGATGCACAACAATTGTATGTGGCTGGCAGCAGTGATAACGCGCTCGGCGTCTTCGATGTGTCACCGAGTCCGGTCGGCGCGTTGTCGTTCAATTCGTTCATCCGCGGTGGCACTGCAGGCGTGCTGGGCCTCGCCGGCGTCAACGATGTCCTGCTTAGCGGTGATGGCGACCATGTCTACGCGACTAGCCCGAGCGAAAACAGTGTCAGCACCTTCCGTCGGAACCGCAGCAGCGGTGCCTTGACCTTCGTCGAGTTGGAGCAGAACGGTGTATTTGGCGTCACCGGTTTGGCCGGCGCGAGAGCCATGGCGATGAGCCCAGATGGCGCCCACCTGTATGTACTTGGCGGTTTTTCCAACGCGATCGCGGTATTCGCCCGGCAAACCAACGTCGCGGCGTCTGACTACGGTCGCTTGACCTTCAAACAGTCGCTGCAAAACGCCGTGGGTGGGGTCGATGGCATCGCTGATCCGGTGGCGGTCAGCGTTTCGCCCGATGGCAAGCATGTCTATGTGCTGGGTGACGGTACCGACACCATCGCGGTGTTTACGCGAAATCCCAGTTCGGGAAGTTCGGGCTTTGGCCAACTGACCTATTCCACGCGCTACCGCGATGGCACTGCGGGCTTCTCTGGTTTGGCAGGCGTCCGGTCGCTGCTGATCAATAGCGCGGGAACACAGGTGTACGTATTGGCGACCGACAGTGGCAATCTGGTGCGGCTGGTGCGTGATACCAGTACCGGTGCGCTGACGCCGGGCGAAGTGCTCACCAACGGTTTGGCCGGCAACGAAGCCGGTGCCGCATCGGTCAATGAAGCCGAGGGGTTGCCGGGTACCAGTGGGCTGCAGGGCGCGTCGCGGATCCGTTGGTCCAGTGATCAGATGCAACTGTACGTCGCTGGCGCCGAGGCGAATGCAATCGTGCGCTTTGCCGTTGCGCCGACCACCGGTGCGCTGTCGTTTGTCGACCGCATCAATGAAGGCGATGACCTGCCTGGTGCCGGTACCGGCCATGTCCTTGGTTTGAACAGCGTTCGCGATGTGTTGGTGCTGCCGGGTGGCGAGCACTTGTACAGCGTGTCCGAGGTCGACGGCGCCGCCAATACATTCGGCCGAGCACCTGATGGCGCGCTGAGCTACCTCGCGACATTGTTTGATGGCTTGGGCGGCGTTGCCCCCGGCGATACGGTGACCTACCAAATTACCGCGACCAACAGCGGTCCGAGCGCCGTTGTGGGTGCCGTCGTCGAAGACCCATTCCCGGACGCATTCTCCAATGTGACTTGGACCTGTGCGGCGAGTCCCGGTGCGATCTGTTCGCCTGGCGGCACCGGCAGTCTGAACGAGCAGGTCGATCTGGCGGTTGGTGCCAGTGTGACGTTCACCGCTGTGGCAATGGTCAACGACAGTGCGTCCGGCAGGCTGATCAATACGGCAACCATTGTCGGTGCGGGAAATTTGGATCCCGACCCTTCCAACAACGTCGCGACAGACGCGGACACCGTGCTTTCACCGCTGATGGATCTTCAAGTCGAGCTCGTAGAGTTGGAGGCCGAAGCTGTACCCGGCAATCGGATGACCTACGAGGCGACCATCCGGAATGACGGGCCAACCTATGCCGACGATGCGGTGGTCAGCGACCTCATTCCGCCGGCGCTGTACAACGTCGCTTGGACCTGCAGCGCGGTGCCGGTGGCAGGAACGCTGGCGTCGATTCAAGACATCCTGTCGACCTCGGCCACGCCACCGAACGTGGTGTTCAGCGCCGTGGCGGTGGGCAGTTTGGGTAATGACGTATACGCGGCCGGAACACGGGCGGGACAAGGAATTCTGCAAGCGTATCGGCGCAACCCATTGAATGGCGCTCTGGTCATGGTTGCCGAATACCTCGATGGCGCGGCCGGCGTGTCCGGAATCGGCGGCATCAAAGACGTCGTATTAAGTGATGATCAACGCTTCGTCTACGCCGCCGGAAGCTTGAGCGATGCGATCGCCGTGTTCTCGCGGGACGCCGGATCTGGCGCATTGACCTTTATCCGCCGCTATCAAGATGGCTCGGCAGGAATCGATGGTCTGGGTGGCGTGAGCAACTTGTTGCTCAGCCCGGGCGGCACACAATTGTATGCGGCGGGCAGCGTCGACGACGCGATCGCGATTTTCACGGTGAACCCGTCCAGCGGATTGTTGACCCCGGCGAGTGTGCTGCGGCAGACCGATCCCGGCGTTGACGGCTTGAACGGCGTGGTTGATCTCGCATGGTCTAACAATGGGTCTCATTTGTTGGCGGTGGCAAACGACAATCAATCGTTGGCGGCCTTTGTGCGCAATGCTGGCACCGGCGCACTTACACCGGCGGCATTGGTTCAAGACTTCCAGCTCGTACCGGCGGCCGCCGGGGCATTGCTGAACCCCAGTGCGATCTTGGTCAATGGCGATCAGGTGTTCGTCGCCTCGGCGTCCAATGATCGCGTGTCCCGGTTCCTGCTCACCACCTCGCCTAGTGCAGGGTTCACGTACGACTTCACCATCCTCAATGGTCAGGCCGGTGTGACTGGCATGGTGCAGCCGCGTGCGCTTGTCTTCGATCCCGATCAATCGCGGCTGTACGTCGGATCTGCCGGCGGCGGCTTGCACCTGTTCAGTTTGTTGCGCGCCCAGCCGGAAATTCTCGACACACGCGACGCGACGACGAACTCGGTACTGAGCGGGTTGGCGGCCATTGCGTTCTCACACGACCTGAAACAGCTCTATACCTTCGGCTCTGAGGTCGGCGGCATTGGCGTATGGGCGCGAGTCCGCGGGTCGCGTTGCCCACTGTCTGGGGTGCGTCAGCTCAGTACGCATACCGTCGATATCGCGCCCGAAGGCGAGGTCGTCTACACGCTGACCGGGGATATTTTCCGCAACGCGGTCGGCACGCTCGATTACACCGTTCGCGCCGATACCCGCACCGCAGCCGAAGAGCACGAACCGGCAGATAACGCCGCAACGAGCAGCGTACCCTTGGTCCCTCACCCGGATCTCTCGATCGACAAGACGGACGGTCTACTCTCTGTGGTGGCGGGTACCCCACTTCGATATGACATCGACGTGGCCAATGCCGGAATTTCGGATGCGGTACTGGCGGATGTCGGCGACACCTTGCCGATTTTCCCGGTACAAACCGCCGGTTTGACGTCGAGTTCGATTGCATGGACGTGTGACGTCAATGAACCATTGGCGTTTACTCGAACGACCACGGCGGTGCAGGACGCGCCGTTGGCGGGCGTGACGGCGATGGCGCTGTCACCGGATCGGACGCGCATGTACGCCGTTAATCCGACCACAAGCGCGCTCTTGGTTATGAATCGGTCGGGCGACGGCAGTCTGTCGCCGGCGCAAGTCATTCAGGACGGCACGGTGTTGGGCGAGACCACGGCCGCCGGTTTGGGCGGCGCGTCAAACCTTGTCTTCACCAGCGACGGCCGCCACTTACTGGTGACCGCTGCCACCGCGAACAGCTTGTTGGTGTTCAGTCGCGAACCCGATGGCAGCCTGCGCTTCCGTCAAAAGCTGACGTCTGGTAGCGGTGGCGTGGTCGGACTGCTGGGTGCTGCGGACGTGGTCGCCGCGCAGGATGGCCGACGTGTCTTCGTGGCGTCGAGTGCTTCCCACGCGATTGCGGTGTTCAGTCGGGACCCGTTGACCGGGGTGCTGTCGTTTGTCGAACGAGTTGCTGACGGCTTAGGCACCATCATTCCCGACAGCAACGTGATTCGTGGTGTACGCCGACTGCATCTCACCGCTGACGGCCGCCATCTCTATGCAGTGGCGCCGCTGTCCTCGGCACTGAGCCGCTTCGACGTCAATGCGACCTCGGGCGTGTTGACCTATCGCGGCGCACAACGCAGCGGCAGCCCGGGGCTTTCAGCGCTGGCAGCCGCGCGCGATCTGGTCGGTACGCCAGGTGACACCTTCCTGTATGCGCTGGGCAGTGGCGGCGTCGTGGGCTTCGAGCGAAGCCCAGACGGCAGCCTGAGTGTGGTCGCTGGCGGTAGCCATGCGCTCGCGGGAAGTGCACTGCCGCAGTCGTTGGTGCTCGACGCCTTCGGCGCGCGCGTTTCGGTGGCTGATGCAGCCGGTGCAGTGCATGTTTTTGCGCGCGATTGGCGCACCGGCGTTCTAGACGTTCGATCGGTGTTCGTTGCTCCCGGGGGCGTGCTCGGCAAACCCAACGAGCTTCTGCACGTCGGGGCAAGCGAAGATCTGTATATGACGTCGTCTCAGCCAAGCGCCATTGTCCAACTGGATGAGTTGCCGTTGTCGCGCTGTTTGCTCGCCGCCGGAACCCAGTCGCCGATTGCGGAAGACGTGGACATCGGTGTCGATGGCTGGGCAGCGTTGCAGGTGGATGCACAAGTCCACCCAAGTGCGCGCGGCACGCTGAACAATACCGCCTCGGTCACGCCAGGCTTCGGAGTCGATCCGAACGCCGCAAACAACACGGCCTCCGATCAGACCGAAATCACCGTTGTTTCGGATCTGTCGATCCAAAAGGTCGGCGCCGCAGATGCGATTGCGGGCGAGCAATTTAGCTATGGCATCGAGCTCGACAATGCCGGACCGAGCGACGCGCTCGGCATCCGTCTCGTCGATGCGTTGCCCACACAGCTCCGCAGCGCGACCTGGACCTGCGCGGCGACCGGTACTTCGGCGTGCCCTGCGAGCGGTGTCGGCGACATCGACTTCACAACCGACCTGCATGTCGGTGATCGGCTCACGATCAACGTTACCGGACAGATTGACCCCGCATATGTCGGAGTCATGAGCAATACTTCCACGGTGACGCCGGAAACAGGTGCGACCGACCCGACGCCGGGAGATCACAGCGACACCGTTCAGACCACGGTGACAGCGCGTGCGGATGTGTCGGTGACCAAGACCGATAACGTGAATACGGTCGTCGCCGGAACGGCGTTGAGTTATGCGATTACGGTCGCCAACGCTGGACCCAGCGATGCACCGCAAGTGCGCATCCTAGATACGTTGCCCGTCGCACTGATTGCAGCCAACTGGACCTGCAGTGCGACTGGTACGACGTGTCCGGCAACCGGCGTCGGCAGTCCGGACTTCATCGCATCGCTGCCAGTCGGCACGGGACTGACCTTGGTCGTCAATGCCACCGTCGATCCTGCAGCCGTCGGTACGTTGGTTAATACCGTAACGGCACAAGTGTTGGGCAACCCGGTTGATCCTCAGCCATCGAACAATTCGGCGACCGACACCGACATTATTTTGGTGGTACCGGACCTCGCGTTACAAATCGTTGATGGGTTCGACCCCTACGATCAGTCGGGTACTGCGCCGCTGCCATACGTCATCACGATCAGCAACGCCGGACCGTCGCACGCGCACAACGTGGTCCTCGAAATGGCGCAGTCACGCGTGATCGGCGCGACCATTCCGGCGAACTGCATCGTGGTTGGGTCGTCGCTGGTGATGACCTGCACCTACGGAACCATTGCCGCCGGTACGTCCATCATCGCCGAGTTCAATTACGCAGGAATACCGATTACCGACACAGTGTTTTCGGTGCATGGCGTGGTGACGACGATCGATGCCGATCCCAACCTCGCCAACAATGTCGCCGATCAGAGCACGCAGTTGCTCGCTGGCGTCAGTACTCGGGTATCGATCACCGACAACTTAACCGTCGTTCCGATGGGGTATCGCACCACCTATCGAATCACCGTCGAGAACGTCGGTTCGCTGACCGGCACCGGTATCGCGGTAAACGTGCCGATCGCAGTCGGCCTGTTGAACGCGAGCTGGACCTGTTCGTCTCCGAACGGCGGAACCTGCACGGCCGCGGGCACCGGCGCAATCAGCGACTCGGTGACGTTGGCGCGTGGTCAGCACGTGGTCTACCAGCTCGGTGCCGTAGTTGACCCTGGCCTCGATCCGGCCGGTCCATTGACGATCACCCAGACCGCGACGATCAGTGGTGGTGCCGACATCTATGCGCAAGACAATGCTGCGGTGGATGTCAATGCGGTGACGCCGGTGTTGTTCGCCGACGGCTTCGAGGGTCCGCCGACGGCTTTGGTGCCACAGGCCCAGCCGCTACCGGACTGTGATTCGATCGAATCACAGTGCGCGAGTCATGCCACGAGTGATCCAGCGTTTGTCGAGGAACCACAATGAGCAAGGAAGTTCGCAATCTCGGGATCGCGTTGTTGGTCGGCTTGTTGGCCGGGTGGCTGCTCGCGGGTGGCTGGTCGGGCGGACGTTCGTCGCCGCCGCGCGAGTGGGTCGCCCAAGTCGGTGATGCCTACATCACCCCGGAGATGTTTATTGCCGAAATGCATCGTCGTGGCGGCGAGACGCCAGGGCAATACCAGGACATCGTGCAAAAGCGTGCCCTGCTGGACGACATGGTGCTGCGTCAGGCGTTGATCAATGCTGCGAAAGGCATCGGTCTGGAGGCCGATCCAGTAGTTCGCCGACAGATCGAAGCTGCGTTAGTCAATCAGTACGTGGAAGCGACGCTGCGCAAACAACAGCGCGCCGTCAAGATAGAAGAGAGCGAAACGCGAGCGCACTATGACGCGCACGCTGCGGACTACACCGTGCCGGCTCGACGCCGAGTGGCGATGATCCAGATTCAAGTACCGGCAAATGCTGACGAAGACGTCTGGCGTAATGCGACGGAAAGGGCAGCGGAAGCCTTGGGTAAGGCCAAGAAATTGGCGGCGCATATTCCGCATTTGGGCGAAGTGGCTCGCGAGTACTCACAGGACCAAGCCACGCGCTATCGCGGCGGAACGATCGGCTGGATCAGTGAAGGCCAAAAAGAGCGCTATCGCTATGACTCGGCAGTGATCGACGCGGCGATGGCTGCGGAGAAGGCTGGAGACTTCGCACCGGTGGTGCGCGGAAAAGACGCCGTCTATGTTGTCCGTGTCGTGGACATCGAGCCCCAACGCGAACGTCCTTACGAACAATTGGCTACAGGAATCCATCAGCGCTTGCTGCAAGATCGCATGGAGGCGGTCGAGAAGCAGTTCCGCATTGATGTCCTGAAGAACACTCGCGTCCAAGTTCGCGAAGAAGGACTGAATGCCATCGACCCGCTGGCACCGCCAGCAGACAAACAGCCGCCGCAGCCGCCGGCCATGCCCAACCAATGACCCGGGAGCCGACCATGTCCGTGCGACGATTCCTCGAATTCTCACGATGCAGAATGCTTGCCATCACCCTTCTGGCGGCGGGCGCAGTGAATGCCGCTGACCTCCAGCAGGTGCTCACATTGCAGCCTGGCTGGAATGCAATCCACGTTGATGTTCAGCCTGAGCATCCGGAAATCGAAACGGTATTCGCCGGTATCCCGATTCTCAGCGTCTGGCGCTACAAACCCGATGTCGGCGGTGCCCAATTTATCCGCGACCCCTCCGAAGGGCTGGAAAACATCGAAGGCTGGTATGGATGGTTCCCGCAGCCCAAGCCTGAGGCGTTTCTCAGCAACCTCTACATGATCGACGGCGGGACCACTTACTTGGTTCGGGTCGACGGCAACGCGAGTCACCAGGTGACTTTGACCGGAAAGCCAGAGTTTCGCGCGCCACGTTGGATGCCGGACGGCTTTACCTTGACTGGACTGCCCGTCGTGCCAGCCAACGCCCCGAGCTTTGCCGAGTTCTTCGAAAACTCACCGGCGCACCTCGGTCAGCCGATTTACCAACTCTCGGCCAATGGCCAATGGCAACTGATCACTGCGCCAGCAAGCACCTCGATTGATTACGGGCGCGCCTACTGGATTTACACCAAAGGCAACTCAAAGTTCCAAGGGCCGATGCAGGTCATGCTGGATCAGGGCGAGTCGCTGGAGTTCTCAGCCGCTCTGGAAGAAATACGAGTTGTTCTCCGAAATCGTAGTGGGGTTCCAGGCAGCTTCCAGATTCAGCGCGTCAGCGACGGAGCCATGCCATTGCGATTCCGAAACGAAGACCCTGAAACCCAAGAAGTTGGCTGGCCAGATTTGCAGGACACGCTAGTGTTGGACGCGCCTGTCGACGAGGATGTGTTCCTTACTTTGGCGCCCAAGCGCACCGGGTTCAGTGCTGATCGGATGGAAGATGTCTTGGCCGTCACGGATGAGCATGGCCAGCGCGTTTTTCTGGCTGTCGGTGGCAACACCAAGCAGCCTTCGGGCGTGCTGCGGATTGCCGGAAAACAGCTGACGAGCGTCACTTCACTCGCGGGCCTTTGGGTGGGTGACGTGCTGGTCGACGCGGTGAGTCAAGCACAGACCGCGGGTACCTTGCCGACGCCGACCAATCGCTCGATCAAGCAGCGGTTTCTGATTCATGTGAATGCATCCGGTGAGGCGCGACTGCTCAAAGATGTCATTCAAATGTGGGAGGAAGGGACCTATCGACCGAGCTCAATCGATCCTTCGGCCAACGAAGTGGATCAACCGGGGCGGTTTGTCTTGATCACCGACAAGAACCTGATCGGGCTCTACTCGGGCGCAACCAATCGCGACGGCGCTTCGGTCGGCGTCCGCTTCAGTACTGTCGCGTATGACTTCGCCCAGCCGAGCTTGTTGTTCACCGGTGAATTTGCACCCGGCTCGACATTGACAACGTCCGTGGTCGTGGGCACCGACTTACCGACGAACCCCTTCCTGCATCGTTATCACCCGGATCACGACAATCTGGATGCGAATTTCCTGAACGCGACCGTGGAGGCCTTTCAAGTGGTCCGAAATATCCACTTCGCGTTCAGCGTGGAGGATCCCAGCGGCGGCACGGTTCCTGGATGGGGCGACTCGATGGTGGGCGGCGCCTTCACCGAGTCCATTACCGGCCTGCACAAGAACCCAATTTTCACGTCGGGCCGGTTTCGGCTGCGACGAGTTTCAGCTGTGCCCGTGCTCAATCAGTAGTCAAGGAATCAGCGCATGAATGCGAATCGTCTCCAAGGATTTTCGGCCTTCGCTGCATTGGCATTGATGTCGATGGGCTCCGGTACCGCGCGTGCGGATTGGCCACAGGCCCTGAGTGGTTTGGGCCACGAGCAAGTAACCCACATCAAGAAGTCGGAAAATGGCGACGTCTTCGTCGTTGGGCAATTTACCGGCTCGATCGAAATCGGATCCACGACCCTAGTTTCTCAGGGGCTCGAGGACATCTTCATTGCCCGTTTGGATGCCGGAGGAACACTGAT
>Ga0073899_10006124_pt1 | contig 10417 bp, 11 predicted proteins | sample KloWWTmetaKNB5Ph_FD_88975 | JGI IMG/M metagenome (GOLD analysis project Ga0073899, IMG submission 88975) | Active sludge microbial communities from Klosterneuburg, Austria, studying microevolution and ecology of nitrifiers - Klosterneuburg... | ecosystem: Engineered > WWTP > Aerobic digester >...
CCACAATTTTCTGGGCTATTTGGGCGGCCGGAACACCGTGGCGTCGGCATAGAACGCCGGATCGGAGTTGGCATTCCACCAGCCCGGTACACCCAGCACCGGCAAGTGGGCGAAGGGCTTGGCGGCCAGGCTCCGGGCGCTCAGATCGGCGGCAATCCAGTGGTCCAGATCGTCCATCGAATCGCCCGCCGGACTAACCCGGTAAACATGGGCGGTGATCGGTTTGCGGGGTTGCACCAGTTTTTCCAGCAGGGCGTGGCCAAACAGCAGCAGGCGCGCCTGCTGCCACAGCGGTCGCAAGCTGCCAAACACCGCCGACCAGTCCTTTGTCCGCAACGCGTCCCACAACGCATCGGGCGCCCGCAGAAAGGCCGCATTCTCGTCGAACACGGTCAAGGCGTCGCGCGCCGGCCCGCGCACCGGCTGGACGCCGGTGCGCGCCAGCTGTGCCACATGCAACTGGTTCAAGCGCCGCTTCACCAGGGGAAAGCGCAGCCAGCACAGCCCGTTGAAGAAATCGTGCAGGCCATCGCGCGTCGGGCACTGGCCGGTGCGTGCGATGAACGCCTCGTAAGCTTCACCGGCGGGCAGCGCCGACTGAGGCACGAAGCGCAGCGGCGCGGCCCCGGCCTGATTGAGAGCGGCGGCGCAACTCAGACCGTCTCGCTGCACCCGCTCGGCCAGGGGCTCACCGGTCTGGCGCCAATCGGCCAACCAGGGGGCAGACCAGTCGATGGCATCCAGCCCCCCACGCTGGCCACTTGGTGTGCGGCGCTGCCCCCCGAGGGGGCGCGTTCCACCTTGGGAGCGGCCCAGCAGTGGAACTAGACCATGCGCCACGGCAGCGCTTCGCCCGATCGCAGTGGCTTGAGCTCCGCCTGGCCAAAGGCAAAGCGCTCGGGCGGTGTCCAGCTTTGACGCCGCAGCGTGATGCGGCCGCTGTTGCGCGGCAGGCCATAGAAGTCGGCGCCGTGGAAACTGGCAAAGCCTTCGAGCTTGTCGAGTGCGCCGGCGAGATCGAACGCCTCCGCGTAAAGCTCCATCGCCGCGTGCGCCGTATAGCAGCCCGCGCAACCGCTGGCGTGCTCCTTGAGGTGGACCGGATGCGGCGCGCTGTCAGTGCCGAGGAAGAACTTGGAGCTGCCCGATGTGGCGGCCTGCACCAGGGCCAGGCGGTGGCTCTCGCGCTTGAGCACCGGCAGGCAATAGTAATGCGGCCGGATGCCGCCGGTGAAGATCGCGTTGCGGTTGTACAGCAGATGGTGCGCCGTGACGGTGGCGGCGATGAAACCATCGGCCTGCTGCACGTACTGCGCGGCCTCGCGCGTGGTGATGTGCTCGAACACGATCTTCAACTCGGGAAAGTCGCGCCGCAGGGGGATGAGCTGGCTGTCGATGAACACCGCCTCGCGGTCGAACAGATCGATCTCGGGCGCGGTCACCTCGCCGTGCACCAGCAGTGGCAGGCCCTCGCTCTGCATCGCCTCCAGTGTCTTGTAGGTCTTGCGCAGGTCGGTGACGCCAGCATCACTGTTGGTGGTGGCGCCCGCCGGGTACAGCTTGAGCGCCACCACGCCCGCCTCCTTGGCGCGCCGCACCTCGTCGGCGGGCAGCTTGTCGGTGAGGTACAAGGTCATCAAGGGCTCGAACCGCGAACCCGACGGCACGGCGGCCCGGATCCGGTCGCGGTAGGCCAGCGCCTGCGCCGCGGTGGTTACCGGCGGCTTCAGGTTGGGCATGATGATGGCGCGGCCGAACTGGGCGGCGGTGTGCGCCACCACGGTCTTGAGCGCGTCGCCATCGCGCACATGCAAATGCCAGTCGTCGGGTCGGGTCAGGGTGAGCGTATCGGTCATACGCCACATTGTCCCAAAACCGCCGAACTGGCGATGAAGTCAGAAGGGAACTTGATCTGTAGGGTACTTCCAGAAGTCCTTCAGCAGGTAGCTCACCGGCATGTTGAGCGGTGTGTTCTTCGGTGGGATCGGCTTCTGGAACCACTTGTCGTAGATCGGGTAAATCTCCTTGCTGGAGATCAGGTGGCGCATTTCGTCATCGACCAGTTTCTTGAACTCCGGGTCGTTTTTGGGCAACATGATGGCCAGCGGTTCGGTGGTCAGGAACTTGCCCACCACCTTCAGCGCCGCCGGGTTGGGCCGGCTGGCCGCCAGTCCGAACAGCAACACGTCGTCCATCACGAAGGCATCCGCCTCGCCCGTCTCGACCATCTCCACGGCCTTGGCGTGATCGGGCGCCTCAAGGATGGAGATGTGCAGCAGCCGCTCCCGGTTCGCCTGCTCCGCAGCCTTCAACGGCGTGGTGCCCTTGGTGGAAACCAGCTTCTTGCCTTCGAGGTCCTCGATGCGCTCGACTTTGCTGGCGGCCTTGACCAGCAGGCGGGCACCGGTGATGAAATGCGGAATGGTGAACGCCACCTTTTCACGCCGCTCCGCATTGTTGGTGGTTGGACCGCATTCGACGTCGGCCTTGCCCTGCTCGATCATGGCCATGCGGTTGGCCGGGGTGACCATCAGGTACTCGATCTGCATGCCACTCTTGCCGGTGCGCTTGCGCACCACTTCGGCGATCTTCAGACACAGATCCAGCGCATAGCCAACCGGCTTCTTGTTGGCATCCAGATAGGAGAACGGAATCGACGATTCGCGGTGCGCGATCACAAACTTGTTGCTCGCCGCGACCCGGGCCAGCACCGTCTCGGCCCACGTCGGATTGACGCACACCAGCAGGCAGGCGCCCGCCATCCAACTCAGTCGTGATGCCTTCATCGTCATTCCTTTGTGCACGATCAGATCCGCCAATGTAGCCAGCACCCGCATGTGCCGCCAATGCCAATTGTTCGGTCCATTATGCGGAAAAATCATGGCTGGCGCCACATCCGGGCGGCACGCGGCGGGCGTGCGCGCGACACTGCCCGCGCGAAACCTACCCGCCCTTGGGCGCCGTTGCCTGTCCCAGCAGGTAGTCCCACAGGGCCTGCGCCGTGCCCTTGGGGGCGTGACCCTGGGCGCGCTGCGCGGAACTCAGACCACGGCCGGTTTCCTTGAGCGGCGGTCGATCACGGTAGGCGCGTATGTCCATGGTGATCTGCATGCCCTTCATGTCCGGCGGCGCCGCGCTGACCAGCTTTCTGGCGCGCAAGTCCTTCTTCACCGCGCTGTAGGGAAGAAACGCGATGCCGTGGCCTTCCAGCGCCATGGCCTTCAGACCCTCGGCCATGTCAGTCTCGTAGACCCGATCGAAATGAATCGGCGTGGCCGACTGCTTGAGGATCAGGTCGACCATCTGCCCCAGATAGGCCCCCGGTGCATAACCCAGGTAGGGCAGCAACTGCCCGGCGCGCCCCGGCAACTGAAACATCGGCGCGCCATCGGCGTCGGGCTTGACGTAGGGTGCCACCGTCTCCTCACCCAGGCTCACCATCTCGTAGCGGTCGGCATCAAGCTGGTAGGGTTGCGAGGGGTGGTGGTAGGCAATCAGCAGGTCACAGCTGCCCTCCACCAGCCGCATTACCGCGTCGTGCACGTTGAGCGCGATCAGGCGACTCTTGATCGGGCCAAATTTCTCGCGCAAGCCCGACACCCAGGCCGGAAAGAAGGTGAAGGCCAGCGTATGCGGCACTGCGAACTCGATCACGTCCTGCCCGGCCGAAGTGTGCCCGCGCATCATGGCGCGCGTGCTTTGCAGGGCCTGCAGCACCTCCAACGCCTGGTCGTACAGGGTTTCTCCCGCCGGCGTGAGCCGCGTCGGGTAGGAACTGCGGTCCACCAGATCGGTGCCGGCCCAGGCTTCCAGCGACTGGATGCGCCGCGAGAACGCCGGCTGGGTCACATGGCGCAACTGCGCCGAACGGCTGAAACTGCGGGTTTCAGCCAGGGAGACAAAATCTTCCAGCCATTTGGTTTCCATTTTGCGATTATCGACCGGCGCGCGCGCGGGCGGCATCGGGGCTAAACTGAACTACTGCGAACCGTCGATCGGCGGTCGCCACGACGCGAGGAGCGATGCTTGTCCATGGGAGCGGTCACAACGTTTCGGCTGACGCGGTACTTCTCGGTACTGTCGCTGGTGTTGATCGCGGTTGCGGGCGCCGTGCTTGGCTGGTCGGCGCGGCAGCAGGCCACTCAGCAGATGACCCGCATGGCACAAGGACACAACGAGGCCATGAGCCAGGTGTTCCTCAACGAGCTGTGGCCCCACTTCTCGGAATTCGTCCAGTCCTCGGCGGCGCGTTCGCCCGCCGACCTCCAGGTACAGGCCGACAGGCTGGGCCTGTCAACCATGACCGCGGTACTGATGCGCAAGTCCAAGATCATCAAGGTGAAGGTCTACAACCGCGACGGCCTCACGGTGTACTCATCCGACCCGGCGCAGGTCGGCGAACGCAAGCGCGACAACCACGGCTTTGCCTCGGCGCTGGGCGGGCAGGCCATCAGCACCCTGACGCACCGCAACCAGTTCGACACCTTTGAGGGCTCGCGCACCGATGTGGACATCGTGTCGAGCTACCTGCCGATCCGCGACGGTGACCGGATTGCTGGCGTCATCGAGCTGTATCAGGACGTGACACCGCATGTGCAGCAACTCGACCAGGTGCTGGCCAACGTGGTGCTGGTCGGCGCCGCCGTCATGACCGTGCTGTACCTGGTGCAACTGCTGGTGGTGCGCTACGCGCAGGGCATGCTGCACAACCAGGAGGCCAGGTTGACGCAAGCCAACCGCGAACTCGATACGCGCGTAGCCGAACGCACCAAGGAACTTGCGCTCACCAACAGCCAGTTGCAGGACGAGGTGCAGGAGCGTCGCCGGGCACAAGCCCAGTTGGCGCATTTGGCGCACCACGACCCCCTGACCGATCTGCCCAACCGGCTGCTGTTTGCCGACCATCTGCAACGCAGCATCGCCCGGGCCGAACGCGGCCGGCATCGGCTGGCGCTGCTGTTCATCGATCTGGACCGCTTCAAGGAGGTCAACGATACGCTGGGCCACGCGATGGGCGACGAGTTGTTGATCGAGGTGGCGCGCCGTCTGGCCGGCGGGCTGCGCGGCAGCGACCTGCTGGCCCGCCTGGGCGGCGACGAATTTGTCTGCATCCTTGAAGGCATCGACACGCCACAGGAGGCCGGTCGGGTGGCCGACAAACTGATCGCCCGCATCGCCGAGCCGCTGATGCTGCATGACAACGAGATACGGGTGTCGGCCAGCATCGGTATCAGCCTCTATCCCGGCGACGGCGTGGACACCGACAACCTGCTGCGCGCCGCCGATACCGCCATGTACGAGGCGAAGAAGCACGGCCGCAACGCCTACCACTTCTACGAACCCGAAATGACGCAGTACGCGCGGGAGCGGGCCCAACTGGAGCGGCTGCTGCGCCATGCGGTGGAGAACAACCAGTTGGAGCTGCACTACCAGATCAAGATGGCCCTGGGCGAGCGCCCAATGCCCTGCGGCGTAGAGGCGCTGGCGCGCTGGCACAGCACCGAATTGGGATCGGTGTCGCCCGTGCGCTTCATTCCGGTTGCGGAGGAGTCCGGCCTGATCGTGAACCTGGGCGAGTGGGTGCTGCGCGCCGCCTGCCGGCAACTGGCGGCCTGGCGCGCCAGCGGGGTGGACGTGCCCTGCATTTCGGTGAACCTGTCGGTGCGGCAGCTCGGCCACTCCGACATCGTGGAGGTTGTGCAGTCGGCGCTGCGCGAGTCCGGTCTGGCGCCCGATGCGCTGGAGCTGGAGATCACCGAATCGGTGATCATGAACGTGGACGACGCGACTGGCGTACTGCAGCGGCTGCACGACATGGGCGTACGTCTGGCGGTGGACGACTTTGGCACAGGCTACTCTTCGCTCGCCTACCTCAAGCTGCTGCCGATCAATGCCTTGAAGATCGACCGCTGTTTCGTGGTCGGCATCGGTGACAACCTGGGCGACGAATCCATCATCCAGGCAGTCATTGGCCTGGCCCGCAGCCTGGGCTTGTCAACCGTCGCCGAAGGGGTGGAGACCGCGCTGCAGCTGGCTTTCCTGCGCCAGGCCGGTTGCGACCAGATACAGGGCTACTACTTTGGCCGGCCACAGCCAGCGGAGGCGTTCATCGCGGACTGGCGACGGGCCGCGGCCGACCGTTCAAGGGATACATCGGATCGGTATAGCCCGGCGTAGACGGGTGGCCCGGTCGTACCAGGCTGTCGACCAGCGCCTCATCCTCGGCGCTGACCACATAGTCCAGCGCCGGCAGGTAGTCCTGCCATTGCCCGAGGGTGCGCGGCCCCGCGATCACCGAGCTCACGATCGGGTTGGCCAGCACCCAGGCGGTGGCGAACTGCGCCAGGCTGACGCCGCGTGCCTGCACGTGCTGTTGGAGTTGCTGCGCGATGATCAGCGACTCCTGTCGAAACTCGGTCTGCGTGATGCGCTGGTCGCCACGGCCGGCGCGCGTGCCCGGGTCCGGCAGCTGGCCCGGCGCGTACTTGCCGGAGAGCACGCCGCGCGCGATCGGGCTGTACGGCGTGACACCCAAGCCGTAGTGCGCGCAAGCGGGCAACACCTCGACCTCGGGCATGCGGTTGAGCAGGTTGTAGTAAGGCTGACACACCAGCGGCGCGGGCATGCCCAGCTGTCCGGCGAGACGCACGACCTCGGCGATGCGCCAGCCGCGGAAGTTGGAGAGCCCCCAGTAGCGGATCTGACCAGCGTGCAGCATGGCGTCCACGGCCCGAAGCGGCTCTTCCAGGTCCATGCCATCGAAGTCGCGATGCAGGTACAGGATGTCGACATGGTCGGTGCGCAGTCGCGTCAGGCTGGTGGTCAGCTCGCGCAGCATCCAGCTGCGCGAATAGTGCCCTTCGTTGACCCGATCCGACATGGCGTTGCCCAGCTTGGTGGCCAGCACCCAGTCGTGCCGCTGGCCCTGCAGCAGGCCACCGAGCATGATCTCCGCGCCGCCTTTGCTGTACACGTCGGCGGTGTCGATGTAGTTCACTCCCTGTGCACGGGCATCGGCGACGATGGCGGCCGCCTCGTCGGGCCCGGTCTGGTCACCGAACATCATCGTGCCCAGGCACAAGGCCGACACCTTGAGATTGCTCTTGCCGAGATTGCGGTACTGCATGAAGGCCTCCTGAACCGGAACGAGATGGCCACAGTCTAGGGCCTGTTCAGGACTGGCCGGCTGCCCCCAGTTCCGGTTGCGCCCATTCGAGCAGCTCCGCCAGGCGCCGCACCACCCAGACGGACTCTGCCGCGCTGACGACCGCACCCTCGCCGGCCAGGCCTTGATGACACCGCTGCAACACCGCGTCCTCACTCAGCCCCAGCCCATGAAACATGTCCCGCGCCGTCTCGGTCAGCATGTTGGCCAGGTCTTCGCACAACTCGTAGCGCAGCGCAATGAGCTCACGCGACGCGTCGGGCTTGTGCCGCCCGGGCAGCAGGAACAGCGCGATGAAGGACTGCGGGATGTCGATTTGATGATCGTCGGACATGCCGAAGCATAGACCGGATTGAAGGCCAGCTCCGCTGAGACATGCAAACCCGCGCTGATACGTTGTGCCGCTTAGCCGGCCAGGCCCACGTACACGTTCTGCACGTCGTCGTTGGCGTCGATGGCCGCCAGGAAGGCTTCGACTTCCTCCAGCTTCTCGGGCGCTAGGTTGGCCGGATCGACCGGGTTCTTGGGCTTGTAGCCGAGCTTGGCGGACAGCACGTTGAAACCATGGTTCGGCAGCGCGCGGCTGACCAGATCGAGATCGGCCGGATCGGTCAGGAACAGGGTGGCGCCGTCGTCGCCCGGCTCGAAGTCCTGCGCGCCGGCTTCGATAGCGGCCAGTTCGGCATCGGCATCAGCGGGGGCGGGCTCGGCTTCTATCATGCCCACGTGGTCGAAGTCCCATGCCACCGAGCCGGAGGTGCCCAACTGGCCCTTGCGAAACAGCACGCGCATCTCGGGCGCGGTGCGGTTCACGTTGTCGGTCAGGCACTCGACCATGACCGGCACCTGGTGCGGCGCAAAGCCTTCGTAGATGACGCGTTCGAAATTGACCGTCTCGCCGCTCAGTCCGGCGCCCTTCTTGATGGCGCGCTCCAGCGTGTCCTTGGGCATCGATACCTTGCGCGCCTGTTCCACCAACAGCCGCAGGCGCGCATTGGAGGCGGGATCGGCGCCGCTGCGCGCGGCGATCATGATGTCCTTGGACAGTTTGCCGAACATGCGGCCCTTGGCGTTGGCCGCCAGTTCCTTGCCTTTTGCTTTCCACTGCGCGCCCATGGGTACTCTTCCTTGAAATTGCGGTGCCGCAACGCGCAGCACCAAAGGGGCCTCGGTTATACACCCATGCCCGCTAGGCATGGGAGAGGTGGACACCGGCGAGCTGCCCCAGCAGCAGGGACAGCGCCTGCATCTGCTCCGCCGGCAGTGCCTGCGTGGCCTCCTGCGCGATCGGCTGCACCGAGGCCAGCGCGTAGCGCAGGAGTTGCTGTCCCGCCTCGGTAAGCAGCGCGTAGCCCACCCTGGCATCGCGCGGATCACTCTGGCGCGACACCAGCCCCAGCTTTTCCAGCGGCAACAGGCTGCGCGTGACCCCTGACGCGGTCAGCCCCAGGCGTTCCGCCAGATCGATGCGGCGCAGGCGGGTGCCCGGCGCGCGTTCCAGATGGTAGAGGATCATGAAGTCGCCGAAACTGAGCCCATGCAGGCTCGACAGCGCGTTGTCCAGGCGCCGCGTGAGCGTGGCATAGGCGCGCGTCAGGCGCATGCAGAATTCAAGACTGGCGGCGCCGCCCGTGTCTGCCGGCGTGAGTTTGAGCGCCTTAGCCATGATGGCGCCCCGCTTCAATGACACGCGAGCGCGCCAGCTCTCGCTCGCCCGGTCGCTCGAAGTGCGGCTCCATCGCCTCGAACATCGCCGGGGTGACATCGAAGGTATAGGTATCGCCCTTCTGCAGATTTCTCTGCTGCACGCGCTGGCGGCGCACTTCGCGATCGGCATCGACGAAGCTGAACTCGGCCCGGTGCCCCGCCGCCTCCACCAGCGTCTGAAGGCGCTCGCGGTCCTGGGCGCGCTGCAAGCCCAGCTCCAGCACCACGTCGGTGCCGCAGTCCAGGATCTGCCGACTACTGACCCAGATCCGAGCCTGGCAGCGCGCCACGCGGGGCATGATCCATGACAGGTCCAGCTTCTCGGGCAGGTCCTCGCCAAACAAGGCGTGCATCCATTCGTCGATCGCGAAGCGAACGGCATTGCGTTCGGCCGCAAGTTGGCGCGCATAGGTTGATTTGCCCGCACCGGTGGGGCCATAAATAAGGTGAGCGGTCTGACAGAGTGGCATGGTTTTGCTTGATTAATAGTTGATCAGTCAATTATATATCAAGCAATGAGCTGTCAAAGTGACATGCAGGCCATGCTGCGGCGCATTGCGCTGCCGCGGCCAATGCGCGTGAATTGTTCCCACCCCGCCATACTGACGTTGAAAAGCGTGGCTGCACTGCCTAGACTTCGCGTCGAAAAACCAGGGCCCTGGGGCAGCACTCGCGCTGCCGTTGGAGGGTCTCCATCTTCGAGACCGGGCGAGAGACCATGTTGCCGTCTCTGCGCGCGAGACCCCATCGTGAATGGCAAATGCTGGATGGGCGCTGGCCCCGAGGAGCGCTTTCGCGTCGGGAGCCGACGCCGCCGTTTCCCCCTCCAAAAAGAATGAATGAGAAAGGCGTTTGCGACATCGCCCTTCATGTCGCTATCAGGTAGGAGAAGACTCATGCACATCAACCGAAAACTGCTCGCCATCATTGGGCGGCGTATCCCCGCCATCTATGACGTGATCCCGCGTGGCCCGCAGGGCGCCACCTTGGGCAGTCACTACTCGGCGGTGGCACTCAATCCGCAACCGCTACCGCCGCACGAACTGGGCGCGAAAGTCGCGTCCGAACTGGTGCGCATGGCTTGGCTGGCTGATCGCTTCGGCATTGAGCGAAGCGATGTCCTGAAAGAGCTGGATGACTGGTGTCCGACTCAACCCAAGAAGCTCAAGTTGCCGCCAGGCTCGGGACCCATTCCCGAACCTGAGCCCCATCCTGATTGGTTCACTGACTATCAGATCGGCTTTGTTACCAGGGCCTCCATGGCCTCGGCTGAGTTTGACGGCACGCGACTCGGTGAGTACCTGGGCAAAGCGATCGATAAGACCGTCGCTGCCATGGAGTCACCCAACTTGCGTTGACCGCCAGGAATCCGTACCGATGCCGCCAGCACCTCAAGTCTATTCAGACGACTGCTGCAGCGCCCACATCTGCGCATAGCGCCCGTTGGCCGCCATCAGGGTGGCGTGGTTGCCGCGCTCGATGATGCGTCCGGCCTCCATCACCAGGATCTCGTGGGCGTCCACCACCGTCGAAAGGCGATGCGCG
>Ga0073899_10006126_pt1 | contig 10416 bp, 6 predicted proteins | sample KloWWTmetaKNB5Ph_FD_88975 | JGI IMG/M metagenome (GOLD analysis project Ga0073899, IMG submission 88975) | Active sludge microbial communities from Klosterneuburg, Austria, studying microevolution and ecology of nitrifiers - Klosterneuburg... | ecosystem: Engineered > WWTP > Aerobic digester >...
CGCCACCCGTCCACCCTCTGCTGCGAGGTTGATGAGCTGGGTGATGTCGCGTGCCATGGCAGCATTGCCTTCTTGTTCGGTGGTTCTTACCGGCGCCCAACTTACTCCCGCCCGGCTTCCTCCGACCAATCGCAATCATGTCCTGACAAGGCTATTTACGTGACGCCGATGCAATGAAAATGGGGTGGACGCCGATGCGTCCACCCCATTTCCCCGGCCGGGTCGGCTATTTGTTTTCAGGTCAGGACAAAGTCGCCCCTGTCCTGTGCGACCTCAGCGCAGCGCCTTGGCCTTCAGCGACTCGTACTCGGCCGCGGAGATCGTCCCGGCGTCGAGCAGGGACTTGGCGCGGGCGATCTCCTCGGTCGGGCTGGAGCTGGCGACGGTGCGGATGTAGTCGTCGGTGGCGGCCTTCTGCGCGCTGACCTGTGCGTTCGCGCGCTCGGCCATGCCCTTGCCGCGGACGATCAGGTAGACCAGCGCGGTGAGCACGGGCACGAAGATGAGGGCGATCAGCCAGATGGCCTTGGCGAACCCGCCGAGGTCACGGTCGCGGAACACGTCGCCGATGATGCTGAACAGCGCCATCAGCCACGCGATGAAGATGAAGATCGTGAGGAAGAAGAGCAGGTAGTCCCAGAGGTGGAGCAGGAAATCGGACAAGGGTGGCCCTTTCTTGGTGCCAGCAATGAAGTAGTCGATCGGGCACGCCAAGGCGGTGGTTTCCCGACCGAAGGTGAGAATACTCCCCGCCCCCAATCCCGGGCCATACCCCGGACGCCGGCTGGGTGCCTCACCGCCGATGGTGGACGTTGCGGAGGATCGTCCACCGACTTCGGGGGGCGATCCTCCACGATGTCGCACCCAAGCCCCGGTCAGGACGCCGGTTGGCCCCTAGGCTGGCTGAGCCTGCCGAAACCAGCCCCGCGCACACCACCAGGAGGACAGGTGTCCAGCACAGTGACCACCACCGGAGCAGCCCCGAGGCCCGCCTGGTTCCGCCGCCTCATCGCCGTCCCGCCCGCGCCGCCGTCCCGTCCCGACCCGGCGGTGGACGGCGAGGCGGCTGCGCGGAAGTTCGCCGCCCTGCGGGCGTCCGACGACGAGCGGGTGGCGGCGATCACCTCCAGCCAGTTGTTCGAGCCGACGACCCCGGCGCTGGCGACGGTGGTGATCTGGCACGGCTTCACCAACGCCCCCAGCCAGTTCGTCGCGGTGGCCGAGGCCCTCGCGGCCGCCCGGTACCGGGTGCTGCTGCCGCGGATGCCCTACCACGGCTTCTCCGACGTCCTGAACCGGGATCTCTCCCGGCTCACCGCCGCCGACCTGGTCAGCCAGGTGGACGCCGCGCTCGACATCGCAGTCGGCTACGGCGACCCGGTGTGGGTGGCCGGGCTCTCGGCCGGCGCGGTGCTGGCCGCCTGGGCCGCGCTGCGGCGCCCGGAGGTGCGCCGGCTGGTGCTGGCCGCGCCGCTGGTGGCGCCGAAGGGCTTCCCGCTCCCGATCGTCCGCCTGCTGGTACGCTTCCCCCGGCTGGTGCCGCGGCTCTACTTCTGGTGGGACCCCCGCAAGAAGGCCGACCTGGGCCACAGTCCGTACGCCTACCCGGGCTTCCCGATCCCGGGCGTGATGCCGTTCCTGCACCTTTCAGAGGTGATGTTCGACCACACGGCCGAGGCCGGCCACGACCTCGAACGGGTGGTGCTGGTGAGCAACCCCGGCGACTTCGCGATCCGCCGCGACGCCGCCCGCTCGTTCGCCACCGGGACCTTCGCCGCCCACGCCCGCTACTACGGCGAGGCCGGCGTCGACCCAGCGCTCAAGTGGATGCACGACTTCGTCGACCCCTTCTCGCCCGACTCGGGCAGTACCAAGCAGGTGGTCGCGATCTTCAGCGCCGCCCTCGGGGTGGGGGAGCCCACCGCTGGCGGGACGCTCGTGCCGCCGCTGGTGCAGGCGCAGCCGGTGGGGTAGGACGGCCCGGGCCGAACGATAACGGTTGGGTAACGTCGACGGGAATCGCCACCGAGAGGGTCGCGACCGGGGGAGGCTGTGAAGCACCTCCCCCTGACGGTGATACCGGTTGCCGGTTCACCGTTCCCAAGAAAGGCCGCGCATGAAGCGCTCGCCCTCATTGATGTCCACAGCGACGCTCAGTCGCGGCGCACTGGTGCCACTGGTCGGGCTACTTTCGATCGCACTGTGTTTCGGTGTCGAATTGCCGGTCGCTCGCGCGGAGGTTGTCGTACCGGTTGGCTTGCCCGCGGCGGGAGCGGCCGACGCCTCGGATTCCGATGGCGATGGATCGCCGGATCGTGGTGATGTGATCGCGGCGAGCGTGTCGGCGCGGTTGTCAGGTGTGGCGGTCGAGGACCTGTCGCAGCGGTCGGGTTCGGTGCGGGTGTGGGTCAACCCGGACGGAACGCTGACTCAGGAGTCCCATGCCTCGCCGGTATGGGTGCAGTCCGACGATGGTCGGTGGGTGGACGTCGACTACACCCTCGTTCAGGGGGCCGGCTCGGCGTGGGTGCCACGCGCCGCGCCCACCGCGGTTGTCATCGCTGGTGGTGGCGGTCGGGAGTTCGCCCGGATGGAGTTGCCGGGTGGAGGATCGACGGTGTGGTCGTGGCCGGCGGAGCTGCCGGCGCCGGTGGTGGAGGGCGCGTCGGCGACGTACTCGGTGAGTGACGGCGTCGATCTTGTGGTGACGGCCTCCGCGCTTGGTGTGTCGAGTCGAATCCGCATTGCCACGGCTGACGCGGTCGCGCCGGAGTTCACGGTAGAGGTTCGGACCGAGGGCGGCGGCCTGGAGGAATCCGGGCAGGGTGGTTTGTACTTCACTGACGGCGCTGGCAGGTCGGGCCAGTCGACGACTCTGTTGGCCTGGGACGGCCGTCGTGACGTGTTTGGTGATCCGGTGGAGTTCGTGCCGGTGGAGGCGTCCGTCGAAGAGACCGGCTCGGACCAGGACGCAGTGGAGCATGAGCTGACGCTGACCACGCCCCCGGAGATGGTGTCCGACCCCGAGGTGGTCTACCCGATCACGATTGACCCCGACATCGCCCCGCTCTCGCCCGCACAGGACACGTGGGTTCGGCGGAACACGGCCGGTATCGAGGGGAGCTACCGGCTGTTGGTCGGTCGCCTGGGCGACAGCGCCAACACCTATCAGACCATCAGCTACGCCCAGTGGGACAACGCGGAGATCGCGGGCCGGAAGATCCTTTCTGCGAGGCTCTCCCTGTATCAATACGCGGCGGGGTCGTGTGCGGCGCGGGAGTTGAAGATCTTCCCGTTGGGCGAGGCGTGGGACGAGTCGACGACGGTCTTCGCCAACAAGCCTTCGGCCATCACCGGTTCGGGTTACACGTCGTCGTTGACCAAGAACGTGGGCGGGGCGGGTTGTTCGGCGCCCAACGGTGTCGTGACCGCTGATGTCACGAAGCTGGTGCAGGCGTGGGCGGACGGACCCGGCGGCGGTGGGCTGGCGAACCACGGCATTCAGCTGAGTGTGCCGTCGGACAGCAGTTCTGATGCGAGCTACGAGCGCCGGTTCTGTTCGACGAATTTCGACCCGACGCACACGAGTTGCACGAGCGCGGCGCGGGTTCCCTTCCTGTCGGTCACCTACAACAGCGCTCCGTTGGCACCGAAGTCGGTTTCGGTGTCCTCCTCGAGGAGCTACGACGGGTCGGTGTGGACCTCGGACAGCACGCCGTTGGTCTCGGTGGCGGCCAGTGACCCGGAGGGTTCTCGGGTCACCTACGACGTCGAACTCCGGGAGTCGAGTTCCTCCCCGGTCGTGACGGCGGGCTGTACGAGCAGTGTGGTGGCATCGGGCGCGACAGGCTCATGTGAGGTGTCTTCGGCACTCGCCGACGGGCAGTTGTTCGTGGCTCGCGCGCGGGCCCAGGACGAGCACGGGCTGGTGGGGGAGTGGTCGCCCTGGCAGCCGGTAGGCGTTGACACCTCGGCTCCGACCACGCCCTCGATCGGCTGTGAGGATGTCTCCGATCAGACCTGGTACCCGACCAGACCGGCCGCTGAGATCGCCTGCACGTTCACCGCTTCAGGGGTAGCTGATTTCGAGTGGCGGCGTAGCGAGGCCGGCACAGTGGAGGATCAGCCAGCCGTCGTGGCTACCGCGGGTTCGGGCACTGCCGCTTCGTTCGGGGTTCCCACGACCGGCGTGGTGCGGGTGGAGGCGAGGTCCCGGTCCAAGGCCGGGCTGGCATCGGCGTGGCGGACGTTCACCTTCGGTGTCGGCAGCGCGGCGATCACGCAGCCCATGCTCGATGACCGCTCGACGTCGACGTTCCCGGTGCAGGCATCCGCCGGCGGCGGAGCCACGAGCGCACGGGTGGAATGGCGCTACGCCCCCGACGCTGCGGGCGACACCACCACCGGCTGGGCGACCGCGACCCACGTTCAGGTGCGCGCGAGCGGCGCGTCGTGGACCGGATCGCTGGCCGCGACGTCGCCGTTGTCCCAGACTCCGCTGCTGACCTGGACGCCTTCGGCCGAGACCGGTATCAGTGTGCCGTCGGTCGTACAGGTGCGGGTGGTGTTCGGGTATCCGGCGGGCGTGGAGATGCCTTCGCCGCTGCAACGCGTGCAGTTGATCCCGCACGCGTTCGGGGGCTCCTACCCCACCCAGGATGTGGGCCCGGGCACGCTCGCCCTCTTCACCGGCGAGTACCAGCTGTCCGAGACCGATGTCTCGGTTCCCGGAGTCGGTGGCGATCTGACCTTCGGCCGCACCCACGGCACGCTGACCGGGGATCTGGCTGGGCCGGCTGGGGTGTTCGGTCCGGGCTGGACTGCCGACTTCGCAGGCGAGGGAGCCGGGATGGCCGGCTTCGTGGTGACCGACAACACCGCCCTGGATGGCAGCATCATCCTGACCTCACCTGAGGGGGACAGCTACGTCTACGCGCACGCCTCCGGGACTCGTGGCGGGCAGCAGCTCGGCAGCTACGAGGGCGTCGGTGAGACCGCGCTCGCGCTGGACGACCTGCAACTCGCAGCCGGTGGGGGTTCCGGAATCAGTCACACTCTCACGCTCACCGAGCTTGACGGCACGATCACAGAGTGGAAGCGAACCACCGCCGGCGTGTGGTCGATCACGCGCACGGTGGAACCGGAGGACGATTCCACGGTCACGTTCGCCCGCGACAGCGGCGGCTTCATCACCTGGATCTTCTCCCCGGCCCCCGACGGAGTGACCTGTAACGAGACCACCCAGGCCAAGGGCTGTCGTGCGCTGAAGTTCACCTACAGCACCATCGCTGGCACGAAGCGGGTGACGAAGGTGCAGTACCGCGCCTGGGACCCCAAGCCGGGTAGTGACGGCAAACCCACCGCGGCCGCCGCGATGGCCACGATCGACGTGGCCGGGTACGGCTACGACGCGAGCGGTGTGCTCGTGGAGGCGTGGCAGCCCCAATCCAGCGGAGACACCGGCACGGGTCACAAGGTGGCCTACAGCTACACCACGATCAACTCCAAGACCGTCCTGGCCACACTCTCCGATCCTGGCCTGGTGCCGTGGAGGTTCGCCTACGACAACGTGGGCCGGCTGGCCACGATCGCGCGGGCCCAGGACGCTGCTGTCGGGGCTGGGGACGCGACCTGGACGGTCGCCTACGACACGCCGCTTTCCGGTGCCGGACTGCCTGATCTGACCGCGGGCTCGGTGGTGTCGTGGGGGCAACTCGCCGCGGACGCGCCCACCGGGGCCACTGCCGTGTTCGGCCCCGATCGGTCACCCGCCGGACCGCCCGGGGAGTCCGACTGGCCGTACGCCTCCATCTCCTACTTCACCCAGGCCGGACGCATCACCAACACGGCCGCCTTCGGCGCCGGGGTGTGGCTGGTCGACTCCACCCGCTACGACGCCGATGGCAACACGACCTGGGCACTGTCCGCGGCCGGCCGCGCGCTCGCCCTGACCGAGGACGACCCCGCGTCAGCGGCTGACAAGTACGCCACCTTCACCGTCTACAACGCAGCGGGCACCAGAATCGAGGCCAGCTACAGCCCGATGCGGGAGGTCGTCCTCGACAACGGCGACACGCTGGTGGCCCGCACCGTCGTGAGCACCGACTTCGACGACGAGGCCGACACCTCGCTGATGCCGGGGCGCCCCACCACCGGGGTTCCCGATGCAGGGTTCATGCTCGCCGTCGAGCAACGCACCGCGGTCACCGACAAGCTCCGGCCCTCCGCCGACGGCAACACCTACGACACCCGAAGGCTCCGCTACCGCTACGACCCGGTCGTGGCCGGCGACGCCTCCGGCTGGGCTCTCCGCGTCCCGACCCGCACCCTCACCCAGGACGGCGACGGCTGGGCCACCACCCTCACCCGCTACGACGCCGAGGGCCGCGTACTGGAAACCCGCACCCCCGGCGGGACGGCAATCACCAACGGGACCGCCAACGACACCTACTCCACCCGCTACATCGCCTACACCGCCGACGGCAGTGCGTCGACCGCCGCCTGCCGCAACAAGCCCGAATGGGCCGGCAACCCCTGCCTCACCAAGACAGCCGGGGACCCCGCCACCGGTTACCCAATCCCCGCCACCAGCACCACCGGCTACACCATCCTCGGCTCAGCCACCCGACTGGAACAGACCGCCTCCACCTGGACCAGGGGGACCATCACCGGTTTCGACTACCTCGGCCGGCCCACTTCGGACACCGTGTCGTTGACGGATCACAGCTCCATCACCGGCACGACCACCTACCAGGCCACCACCGGCGTGGTCACGGCGTCGACCGGCAACGGCCTCACCCAGAACTACACCTACGACACCTGGGGCCGACAGCTCACCGCCACCGACGGCACCGGCAACACCGCTACCACCACCTACAACGCCGTCGGGGACGTAGCCACCTTCAACGACGGCAAGGGCGCCTACGCTTACGGCTACGACGGCACCGACAACCAGGGCCGAACCGAACGCCGGGGGCTGATCACCAGTGTCGACCTCGGCTACGCGACCGGCAGCGGCGACACCATCACCGCCTCCTACGACCCCGCAGGCAACCTCACCCACCAGCAACTCCCCGACGGCTACGCGGCCGACACCAGCTTCGACCTTGCCGGTCAGGCCACCAGCCTCAGCTACACCCACACCGCCGACGGCGCCACCACCGGAGTGCTCGGGTTCACCCAGACCTACGATCACCTAGGCCGCGTCAATGCCGCGACCAGCCCCGCCGGCACCCGCCGGTACACCTACGACGACCGAGCCCGACTCGCCACCGTCCGCGAGACCACCGCAGTTGGCTGCACCACCCGCAGCTACACCTTCACCGGCGACAGCAACCGCAGCCGACTCGACACCTACGAACCCGACACCGACGGCAGCTGCCAGACCACGACGCCGAACACCACCACCAACTACAGCTACGACCAGGCCGACCGGATCACGACCACCGGCTACGCCTACGACCGCATGGGCCGCACCACCACCCTGCCCAAGGCACACAGCAGCCAAGCCGGCACCACCGCCGGCGATGCGACCATCACCTACCACGCCAACGACATGGTCGCCAGCATCCAGCAAGCCATCCCCAACGCGGACACTGGCACCTCCGAAGCCCACAAGCAGACCTTCGCTCTCGACGCCGGCGACCGCATTTCGATAATCAGGAGCTACACCGACAACGTCCAGGTGCGCGAGGCCCTTAACCACTACGACAGCGACAGCGACAACCCGGCCTGGACCCAGACCAAGACCCGTCCAGATGCGTCCGCTGCCTGGGACACGACCTGGGAACGCTACCTTGCCGACCTCGGCGGCGGGCTGGCACTCACCACCGACAACACCGGCGGCACCACCCTCAGCTACCACAACCTCCACGGCGACATCGTCGCCACCACCACTCTCGGGCGAGCTGGGCTGGACAGCTACGCCGAAACCGACGAGTACGGTAACCCCACCAACCCCACCGAGACTCACGACCGCTACGGCTGGCTAGGCAGTCACCAACGCGACACAGGCACCACGCTGGCCGGGGTCGTCCTCATGGGCGTGAGGCTATACAGTCCTTTCACCGGAACGTTCCTATCCGTCGACTCAGTTATCGGCGGAAACGCAAATCGGTACGGGTACCCAGCAGACCCGATCAATGATCGCGACACCACGGGCATGCTAATGTGTCACGACGGGGAGAGCTTCCACGATTGCCAGGTGCGTCATGGCAACGCCGCCCATGCCATCTTCTCGGAGGAGAATCATGGGCCGCGTCGCAAGATAGCGCATCGAAAGGTGAGGAAGGTCAACGGGCCTAGGGTGATCCCCGATGGAAAGGTCCGCGCCACCAAGAATACCCCAGTCAGCTACGCCGAGCTTAAGCCGAATCGAAGGTCAGCGCTCGCGGCGGCCAGGAGAACCGTACGAATCACCGGAAGGGCCACTGTGGCTGTGATATGGAAGAGTCTCGGCAACGGCAAGTACTCCTACACTGCGGTCGGAATCTACAAACCGGGCGCTTGGAACCCGGTTAGAGGACTGTTCGGGTCGATCAGAGTCTCCGGGAACGGATTCAGCTACGGGCTTAGTGGCATTGGAGGCGGCGGCCTGAAGGATCTCATGCGATGAATGCGGGCGCACAGAGAACGCCGGAGTTCCCGGTTGAGGTTGCTGACGCATTTCGGACTCTGTCCGAGGGATTCACGGTAGTCGACGAAGCGGAATTGACTGCGGAGCATCTCGAAGGGTGCCGGTCGTGGCGGATCGAAATAGTGCGCAAGCATCGCCACTCGCAGCTAGTTGAAACATTCAGGGTAAATGTTGATTGGTCGGCACTGTGGCCCGAACTGGGTGCCGTCCGAGTAGTCACCAAGCTCAAGCCTGAAGCCCTCCAGTCTCAACTGGGGGCTCGACGTCTGAAGACTCAGATTGATCGACGAGCTTTGCTGATTGACACCCCGAGCAAGATGTTGACCATCGCTATGCGTGTGATCTCGGGCCAAGAATCGCGCTTTGGTGAACCATCCTCGGCGGCTGACTTCAGTGACTGGGCAGTATTTGGGACTTGGGCGGCCGTTCTCACCTGGGACTCGGTCGCATTCGAGCGGGTGGATCGGCTACTCAACCAGTTCTCGACTGCCTTGGTGCGCCGGTTTAGTGGAAGCGAACCACCCTTTGGGGAAGTTGACCGAAGCACCGAAGCGGCCGTGGTCGCAGCTGCCTATACCGCCTTGCTTTGCGCGATGGGAATGCGACGTTGAAGGGGCGCGACGTCATCCGAGTTCCTCAGTGAGGCCGAGGGAGTCGGGGCGAGGATCGTGAACCCGGTGCTCTCGCAAGGATGGGAGTGGGCCGGCTTGGTGGTGACCCAGGCGCTCGTGGTGATTCTGACGCTTCTGGACAGGGATGGCTACGAGGAGGCGGCAGAGAGATGGCTCGCGGCCTTGGCTTGGCCAGGCCTCGCGCTGCTCGCCTTTGTGCGGGTCTCGTTCGTGGGGCGCCCGCCAGTGCACATGGCGGGTTTGGCCACGATCGCCGTAGGGTGCGTCATTGTGGCCACCCTGTTCAAGCCGGGCCTGATCGTCGGCAGTTCAGTGAAGCGAAACGGGGTTACCGTGAGGAGCCTTGCTGCGCGGCAGATCGCCGGCTGGTTGAGCATCATTCCCGGATGCTTCATCGCCTACTTCTACATTGTCGCGGTGGACGGGCTGGACCTTCCCCTGTGAGCGGCATCAGGGCGTGGCGCAACTCCCGCACACCCCGAAGAACTCCAGTTCGTGGTCCATCTCGGCGAAGCCGTGCTCGGCGGCGAGGCTCCGGATCAGGCCCTCCAGCGGGGGGAGGGTGACCTCCACCGTCCGGCCGCAGGAGCGGCAGATCAGGTGGTGGTGGCCGGGGAAGCAGGTGCGGTAGTCCGTCTGGCCGTCGGGGGTGCGGATGAACCGACCGAAGGGGTGGAAGAATGCCCTGGCACCAAGGTATTCGGCACGTGATGCAGGCCACGGTATGCATCGGTGCCCGCGACTGTCCAGCGGTGGTCTTCATTTGCAGGAAGGCTTTGAAGATGTTTCGTGGCAACAAGAGCCGCACTAATGCGGTGCGTCATTTCGTTTGGCGAGTGGCCTTGTGTGTGGTGTTCGGTCTGCGTTGCGCGAAGATAATTGACGCTGCGCATGGCTGGGATCTAGAGTGGTTCGGAGGCGCTGTGGCCCGCGACTCAAGGCGCGACAAGGCAAATCACAGGACGAGTATGTCAACTCGACTTGGCCAGGAAGGCGCGCAGGTGGTGGAGTGCTAGCTCGGACGGGTCGCGGATCTCCATCTCTCCTATCTCGGTCGGTACGGAACTAGTGCCAAGGCCACGACGCATTTCATGGGGCGCTAGGCCGAGTGGGAGATCATTTATTTGAAGCAGGGTACTTACGGGAGGC
>Ga0073899_10006129_pt1 | contig 10412 bp, 15 predicted proteins | sample KloWWTmetaKNB5Ph_FD_88975 | JGI IMG/M metagenome (GOLD analysis project Ga0073899, IMG submission 88975) | Active sludge microbial communities from Klosterneuburg, Austria, studying microevolution and ecology of nitrifiers - Klosterneuburg... | ecosystem: Engineered > WWTP > Aerobic digester >...
CTCGCGGGTGTCGTCGGTGATCTTGATGATCGGCAGGCGGTCGGTGAAGTACACGAGGTGCGCACGTTCGCTTCCGCAGGTCACGGCCTGAACCATGATCTGCCACGCATACATGGCGTTCCAGTTGATCAGCGTGTCGAAGTCGTCCTCGACAACTTCCAAGCCGAAGCGCACCACGTCACAGGCATTCGCCGGACACTTCAGATCCATCGGTTCGGTGCCGCCATTCACCAGCGCATCCGGCGTGCTGCCGAGGTGCGTGCCGTATGGTTGCCATGTGCAGGGCTTGCACTCGTACCATTCGCCGCTCAGCAGGTACATCGCTGCAGGTTCGAGCAACAGGCCACGCCGACTGCTGAAGCTGTGCGCGTCGCCGTCATCCATTGCAACACCTGTGACGCGTTCGATCGCCTTGGCGGTGATGTAATCGGTCCCGGTGGCCCCGAACGCGCCAGCGTCGCGTTCTGCCTTGCTGCGGGGCTGCTGCATCAGAACACCGAAGCGTGATGCCGTGAAACGCCCGATCCGGTCTGTTGATAGGTGCGGGATCATGATTGTGTGGCTTTTGGGATTGCCGCGATCTTCTCGCGTATCTCTTCGACGCGACGGAGGGCATCACTCTCCCCTTTCCGAAGGGCCTCGCGATGGATAGTGTACCATGCCTCGACCGCTTCCTTCGGGAGCCTGACATTGTAGTCCTTCGCGAGTTCAATCACGAGCTCGTTCAAAGGCTTTGTGCAGACGAGTTCCTTCCACTTCTTAAGGGCCTCGCGCTTCGTCTTGCAAGGGTGAATGATATTCCCTCCTCCGTTCTCTGATCCGTCGCAGTAGGTGGATTGGCGGAAGGTCATCGTGCCGTCATCACGTCCCCAAATGGATAACAACCGAATCCGGCTCTCGTACATGGCCGGAACCCACTCGATAACCTTCGGAAGCCAGTCGGTTGTGACGACCCATTTGATGTCGCCAACGAGGAACGCGGTCATGAGGTCGAATGAACTATTGTCCGCGAACTTCAGGACGCTCCGCAGGTAGCCCATCTTGGCGCGGACCTCGGTCTCTGCCTTTTGCATTTCCCGGTATCCGTTGTGCGCTATGCTCTTGGCGTGTTCGTAGTTCGCGAGTATCTTCTTCGTCTCGACCTGCTGCCAACTCGTAGGAGGGTCGTCGAAGATGCCAGAAACGACGAAGTTCTCTCCGTTCGGTTGCTCCTTCCCGTCCATGATGAAGACCTCGCGGACGATAGTCTCATTCGCGTTGACCGGTCCTATGACGACGACCTTCTTGCCGTCCTTCGTGTACTTGTATTCGTTCTTATTGCTCATTTCGTGCTGCGAATTGTGAGCCGGTCAAGCGGCTCGTATTTGTGCACATTGGGACGGACGGCCTGCGCCTCCTCCAATGCCTCCTCAACCTCTTCAGCAGCCGCCAAGCATTGTGCAGCGATGGCCCGAAGATCTGCGGGTTGGCAGTTGATGGTCACATTCGCGTTCTGTACCCACGTGGTGATCGACGCGCCATCTTCATCGCCTTTGTAGATGGTAACGCGACCGCCATATTTTGACTCGTTGTCGGTGTAGATCATGTCACGGTCGCCGCCTTGCTCGCGGGCCTTGATCACTTGCTCTTTGAAGCTTCCCCAGAGTGCGTCGAAGTTGTCTGTCGTGCTCATTTCGCGGCGTGTTTGCTGAGTTCGTCAAGCTGCGCAGGATCGAGATTCGGGATCTTCTCGGTGATGTCATCGATCGTTGCGTTCCCGCTTGCGATCTCTGCTTTTGCCTCAGCCATCTGCGCTGGCGAAAGGCTGATGGTTGTAACTGTCGCGCTGTGCCGTCCTTTGACGTCCTCCACCTCGTCGCTTGTGTGCATGCCGAGGCTGATCTCCGGGGCGAACACACGGCTCCAGAACGCGGCGGCGCGGTACATGAACATCTGCTCCGGCATGGTGAGCCACTTGCTGCCGGACTTCTTGCTCCAGCCCTCGGCCTCGACCATTGGCCAAGTCACCCAGGAGCCTGTGCAATCCTTGCCGCTCTCCTTGTCGGTGCTGATGGCGCGGACCGCGTATTCCTTATTGCTGGCATCGTCACCGCCGCGCGTCTCGAATCGGAGCGGGCTGAATCGTCCACAGGAGTTCACACAGGCGATCAGGAATGATGCGCTCCACGATGGTCGGCCCTGCACGATGTGGAGGTTCTGCATCACCGCCAAGGGCGAAGCACCTACGCGGCTCGCCACCTCCATGGCGAGTAAGGTGTTGGCGACGTTGTTCTTGTACGCGGTGGGCACGAGGTCGCTGCTCGCCAGCGCCTTGGCTTCGCGCTGTGCGGTCTCGAAGTCGGTGTTCCGTTTGGACACGCCGTACTCCTGTTGTTGATCGTTGGTCGTGGTGCTCATTCTGTTGTTGTTGTGCCTTGCGGCTGGGTTACGTTGTGGGATTGATCGGCATCAAACGCTGTTGCGCGGCGACACTCTCGTCGGTCCAGTCACCGCAGTTTTCGGAGTTCTCAACGAGGCATGCGTCGCACCACTCTTCTGAATGTCTCGCGCTGCCCATGTTGGTGAGGTGCTTCGGGTCGGCCACGCCGCAGATCGCGCAGAACTCCGGGCTTCGGTCCTCAATGTAGGTGTCCCATACCATCTGCGATGTGACGCCGGGAGGGTAGTTGCTGAGGTTGCTCATGTTGGTGCTGTTGCTGCGGCTGCGGGCGACGTGTCCAAACCGCCGCCCGCTCTCCGCATTCACCTCTCACAGATTAGCGGAGGTTCTCATTCCCTTGGTTGCCGCGCGGCCCTTTGCCGACAGCGTGATCACATTGCCCGTCGCCGATCCGCGAGGTGCGCCGTTCTTTATCACGAAGTCCACGCCAGCGGCGCGAAGTGCATTCTGCACCGCCGTCGTGTGACCTTGGTTCGATGTGAATCGACCGCTGCCGCTGGTGTAGCAGGGGCGAACGAGGGGGTCGGTCTGGCAAAGCTTAAGAGCCAGCTTATAGCCTATGGTGCCTTTGTTGATACCTGCTTTCTCGATCCGGGAGGTGAATGTCTTGGTGTTCATTTGTGAGAGGTTGTTGGTTTAATGTTGATACAAAGAAACGACACAGAAGTTGTCCCCACAAGTGTCTTGTGACGAACGGTTAGAAAGGCATATATTGTGGGGGTGGCACGGGATTCGTAACTTTGCCAGATGGAAACCATGGAAACCGAAGAAAGCTTGCGTCAGACGCTGGTGGCCATCCAAGGGAGGGGCGTACGCCCATCCAATATCGCCGACCGCGCCGGAGTCAGCCGTGCGTGTCTCTCGAAGTTCATGAGCGGCAAGTCAAAGTATCTGCGATCTGATGTGTTCAACCGCATCCTCGGCGTGGCCCGCTCGGATGTACAACGCTTGCGTTTGTGACAGTTGCGGACCTTCGCGAGGCGCTATGCGACGTGCTCTCTGAGGGGGGTCCAGAAGAGCGACCGCGCTTATACAGGATCCTCAGAGCCATGGCCATAGCTGCAGAACAGGGGAATGTCAGAGCCGCAGCTTTAATACTAGACCGCGCCTTTGGCCCTCCACAAGTGAATCTCCCAGATGCAAAGCAGCGGCACATCATCTACATCGATGCAGCAACATCTGGAAACGAGGATCAAATTGAGCGCCCCACAGATGCAGGTGTTGAGGCTACTGAACGATGGCACCACTAGACAAACGTTCGCGGGGGGTGGCGCGGGGGGTGGCAAGTCGTTCATAGGTTCCCTCTGGCAGATCACGCGCAGGATCATGTTCCCGTATACGCGCGGACTGATAGCCAGGCGAGCATACAGCGATCTGCGCGATAGCACGATGGTTACTTTCTTTGAGGTCGCCGAACTGCTCCAACAAGAAGCAGGCATTGATTATGAATATAACGACAGCAAACACACAGTGACGTGGCGCAATGGCTCACAGACCAACTTCCGATGGCTGGCCACAAAAGCAAGAGACACCAACAATAACAGGATCGGGGGCTTGGAGTATACAGACGCTTTTATTGATGAGGCTCCGGAAGTTGATGAACGCGCGGCGTCGCTGATCATGTCTCGGATCAGATATAAGACTTCTGCGCTTGGTCTGTTGCCAAAGATATTATATACCGGGAACCCGCAACCCGGATGGATCAAGACGAAGTTCATAGCGGACGAGGACGACAACCCGGCGATCCTAGATCCTTCCGTTAACCGCGTCCTATTCGGAATTGATACCCATATCGATCCGAAATTCCGCGATGACTATGCCGCCACGCTCGCATATTTAGATGATTATGACCGTGCCCGTTTGCTCTATGGCGATTGGAGCGCGATGCCAAAGAGCAATAGGCCGTTCGCATGGGCCTTCGATGGCGAGAAGCATGCAACACAACCGGCCGCGCGCAGGCCGAACGAGCTGGTTCACATTAGCATAGATTTCAATGTAGACCCATTCAGCGCCATCGCAGCCCACATTTGGGAAGACCAACACGGCCCGCACTTCCACGTTTTTGCCGAGGTAGCTCTAAAGAATGCCTCAGTGCAGGCCATGGCGGATTGGGTCCGATCTCAGGCGGCGGGCGGCGACCACCTGTTGCGCATTACCGGCGATCGTGGCGGAACTTCCCGCATCATAGGAGTTCGCGGCGCGTTCACACTATTTGGAGAGTTGCAGCGCCTGCTAAATATACCCTCGTCACAATTGACATTGCCGCCCAACCCCACGCACCTGCTGTCTAGGAATCAGACCAACACCGTGCTGCGCATCCATCCGGATGCCAGGGTCGACCCATCTTGTCGCCGTCTAATCTCTGATCTTCGGGGCGTGAGCGTTGATGGCAGTGGCGGAATCATTAAGTCAGACAGGACCAAAGCGGACCAGCAAGCGGATGCGTTGGATTGCTACCGATATATGTGCAATACATTTCTCAGGCGGTGGCTAGATCGGGCCAGCAAGGTCGGGCCTAAGGCCAATTGATCCAAATGTCGAGGATAGCCATCAAGAGAGCCACACAAACTGGTACTGCCCAGAAGTTGTCGGCAAGTTTCGAACGTTTCATGATATCTTCAGTTGGCTATCGTCTTTTGAACTTTAGATCACGATATCCGGCTTAATGCTGGCACACACTTGCAAGTCACCACATCACACGCACCGTCACGATTCTTGGCCACAGCAAGTTCCAGCGTATCCTCCCAAGGCTGTGTTGGCTGGTAGTAGCCCTCTCTATATAGGAGCACGACACCCGCTGCATCCTCTTCGATGCGTCCAGTCTGCTTCAGGTCGGCCAATCGAGGCCTGCGATCTGGTCTAGATTCTACTTGTCGATTCAACTGGCACATGATTATGCCGAACATCCCGGTATCCTTGCACACACGGGTCAATCCCTCCATGCATTGGGATACGCGCGGGGTCTCGTCCTTGTCTATTCGGCGGTCTCCAGTGCTCATCTTGTGCAGATGGTCAAGCACGAATCCCGGCGCGCCCGTCTCCTTGCGGAATCGAGATGCTCTGGCGTGCACCTGTTCTGGCGTTATGCCGGGGGTTTCGTCAATAGTAAGTAGTTGCAGTCGGCTCGCAATGCGCGCGGCGCATGCTTCCACGTCTGCGTACTGCTGCTGGTCCATCCTTCGTGCCAAGATCAACGAGTATGGCACTCCGCTCTCCATCGCCAATATCCTAGCTTGAACCTGCCTGAGCGTCATTTCCGGAGAGAACAAGAGTGACTCACCGTACAGCGTAAGATGCCAAGCGGTCACACACGACATGATGCTCTTGCCTATGCCCGGACGACCAGCAACGATATATGGCAGGGCAGCTTCTACGGGCATCACTCTGTCTAACTCATAGATGCCCGTTGAATATCCCGGATGTCTAGGAGATGTGTCCAATAGGTCGCCAAGCCTGTCGGCGGCATTGGCCGAGTTGTCTATTCCAGAAGTGAGTCGGTCGAAGATCCCAGCGATGGAGGTTTGCGCCTTTTGTAGAGCATCGAAGGGATCAGATGCATGCATAGCATCCTGCGAGATGTCTAGTGCCGTGCGCGACAAGGACCGCATGGCATGCTGCTCGGCGACGATCCTGCAGTGATGCTCTACGTTAGCCGAACTGCTGACCGCATTGGTCAGAGAACTAACATAGGACGCGCCACCAATGTCCTTTAGCAGGTCTCGCCTGGCTAGCTCTTGCGTGACTGTCAGAATATCTACTGAAGAACCCTTAACGTGCAGCGACTTGATCGCAGCGGCTATCGCCACGTGTCTCGAATCGTGGAAAGATTCTGCAGACAAAATGCGCAACATGGCGGAGAGTCCGCGATATTCGAGCAACGCCGCACCAAGCACCGCCTTCTCAACTTCCGGGTCTCCGTTCATCCTCTGGGATTCCAGCCCTTCGACGGGGTGGCAACATATGTGCTCTTGAAACCGCGAGCCTCGGCATTGCGCCGCCACGTGTCCATTCGTCTCGCATGGTCGAAGAACGGCTGCGACTCAAATCTCATTTTGCCCGCCTTGTTGCTCTCTGTCCAATAATTATGAAATCCAGCCCTCAGGGGTTCGGGCAACCGCGCCGGATCCGCGTCCCATATGGACGAGCAGACAGATGTGAATCGCTCGGTGCGTTCTTGGGTCGTGCGCTTTGATGTTTCTTCTTTCGGTTTGCGCTTTGGCGATCCGGTCGGTTGCTGCATCGGGACGTAATATAGGCACGTGATCTCCGTACCTCCACTGACAGCGCGGGCCCGGACCGCATCTGCGGCCTGTAGCGCAGAAAGCGCACGCACCACTTTCGAACGGTGCCAACGCAGAGATAGCGCGAGATCATTGACAGAGCGAGTTATTACGCCAGCAGCGCGCGCCCCGTCAGATGTGTCAAGCGCCTCGTCCTCCGCCATGATGAGCATCAAATGTACCAGCAGCCGCACGGCGCGCTCATTGCGATAGACCGGATGCCGTAGAATGCTGCAGGATACCCAGGCACCCGCTTTCATGAACGAAAGTTTATCTGGTCTTCGCGCGGGCCAAAGCCCTCGGCGAACAACTTATCCCCAATCGTGCGGCGGATATGCCCGAGCCGCGCCATGCCATCGACGGTATTGGTGTTAAGATAATTCACGAAGTTGAGGAACACGGAATCAACCCCATTCTGCCTGACGGCGTGTAGATACTGCTGATCGCTCCACTCGAATATTCGGCGCGGCAGTTTCGTAACAGTCGTTACTTCTTGCTCTTGTCCGATGGCCTCGAATGTCGTTTCCTGTTGGCCCATGTATCCAGGTCCGCTGCTGTATGTCGTGCCGTCTGCCATAAGTCTGTTAGAAACGCGGATCGGATAGGTGCGTACGCATCCGATGATGGCCGGACGCGCCCAGAACGGGACGCCGCAGTCCGCAAGCGTCTGGTGAGCACTAACGTCTCGCGATGTCGTATGTGGCCAATCTCCATGATAGAGGCTTAGGCCGAATCCTTGCGCCCCCTCGACTTGCAGACCATCTGCTCGCCAGAGTTCGTCCAAGTATTCGCGCGGCGAAGCCAAACAACGGCGCACCGCGCCCTGCACCGCGTCGCGCGCCAAGATGGTGGCCTTTGGATCCCTCTCCATGCGCTCTATCATGGCACGTCCTGTGCCCTTCATGGTCGATCCGATGCGTACGAATTCGGACTCCGCAGCACGATGCCGGTCTTGTACCACTGCGGCGTGATCGTGGATCACTAATCGGTCGAGGCTCCAATTGGCCTCGTCCATTTCACGCATCAGCGCCGGGAGATCGATGACCGATCCGGGGCCGATCATCACTTTCTGGAGGTCCGGATGCACCGTGGCATTCGCCAGCATTGTCCTGATGTCCTTCTTGCCATTGGCGTGCACGAACGTATGGCCAGCGTTCGGACCCCAGGCCGTGACCGCGTGAGTGGGTTTCCAGCGTTTCGCCAGCGCTCCGGCCAGCAGGCCCTTGCCGGTGCTGCCGAATTGCAGATCAATAATTGCCCAAGTCTTCATCGTCAGAGAGTTTGTTGGTTTCCTTCAAAATAAACGCATATTCGTCGCTCACGAGTTTCCTGAGGGCCTCTGCCACGGCCAAAGCGCGGCTCCCTGCAGCGGCGTCCTGCAGATAGATCACCGATTCGGCGAGGTCTGCGGCCTTTGCTATGCGTTTCAGGTCGTGTTCGATCTGCACCTGTGGGATGTCTGTGCAGCTACGCTCCGCCGAATCCAGTGCAGCCTTCAGCGCCGGATTGTTGCGTTTAATGCTGCCAGGGAAGTCGCCGGTCACTACTTCGAAAGCGTCGTGATATAGGCAATGCCGGAGCAGCGCCAAGTGATCGCTTTCTGACAGACCGCGCGTGATGGCTATCTGGTCGGCCAATATCGCAACACCGGCAGTGTGCTCGGCCACTGTTTGTGTTCTGTTCGTGTTGATGATGCCCCATCGTTTGGTGTGCATCATGCGTCGTACTAAATGTGCAGGACTGATCATGTTGTTTGGTGTTTGTTCACTGTTGTTCGCTGAGATACTGCGCAGCCATGGCTGACCAAGCGGCGTGCACCAGATGCGCCAATCCGCTCTCATGGTCGATAGTCTCGCCAGAGAGATGCGCAGACAGATGGCGGAGTGCCGCGGCTGTGTAGCGCGACTCACCATTGTGTTGCTCCCGCCATCCAAGCGGAGAGTATTTCTGTTCTCCGAAGGCCGTCAAGTGTGCAAGATCGTCCAAGACCGGCCCGAATGCGCGGAACAGGGCCGAGAGGTCTGGCTTGTTGGCATCCGCTTTCTGGGGCGCGATACTAAGTGTTGGTGCTGGGCAATCCTTGATGCGCTTGAATGTGCCGTCTCCTACCGGCACCCATTTTGATCGCAACAAGGTGCGCAGCTTCCTGGCCATCACCGCCTCGAGATCTACTCCATGAACCAGGGCCAATCCGGTGAGCACGATCCCCACGTCGGCCAGTTCGTCCGCCATGTCACCGTCCCCGGCCGCAGCGCGCTCCAATTCGGCGACCTCTTCCTTGAGCTTCAGTATCTGCGCGGGGGCACCGAGCCTGCGGAGTAGCTCCGCGACCTTTGTCTTATTTGCGTTCATCTTGTTGTTCGTGTTGTTCGTGTTGTTCGGATTAGTGCTAGCGGGCATTCTTTTTTGCCCCCTCTAGGCGGTTGCGCGAGCGCTGGGCATGGGCCTCCCCGTCTGGGGTGGCACCAACTCCGCACCGATCACATGCCACGCGGGGCGTAAATGCATTTTGGGTCTTTCGGGTGGGCCAGCGATATCCCGCTCCCCAAAGGTCGGCATCAAGGCCCAGCCCATAGCAGTATGCACACTTGTCTTTGGTCTGCTTCTTCATCTTCTTAGTTGTTAAGGCGTTTGGCAGTACCCCCGACGCGCCAACTGGCCGAACCGAAAGAGACCTTTGAGCCAGCGGCGCGGCCAGCGGCTCCGGCCGCATGGCTTCCATTGCCAGAGGAACTACGGGACAGTTTCCTAAAATTCAGGCTCTGTGCGCGGCGGAATTCGTCATACTTGCCGAGCAATATGTCCTCGCGCTTAATTCGCACCAAACCGCGCTCTTTGTTCTCCGGCGTTTGTGCTTGTTCGCGCTGCTTCACGATCTCGTGTACCTTGTGGCTGACCCCGCTGCAGAATCCGCGCATGAACGCCACCTTGTCTGAATATCCGCTCAGGTGTGTGGCAGCGGCCCACGATGTTTCGCTTGCGGCCTTGACCAGATCCATGTAGTACCAAGTACTGAGCACGTCTTCCTCCGCACCAAAGGCGTTCACCGTGGCGGTCCGTGAATCGACCCAGACTTTCACTCCAGAAAGTCGGGCCAACGCTGCCCAAGTGCTAACTGTAGGGTGCCACTTGGTGGATTTAGTGTGTCTGGTGCCATATCCGGTGCGCTTGCCGTGTCCGTACTTCTCGGGCTCTTTCTGGTCGATCTCGCTCTTTTCGAAGCGATAGCGGTCCATGAGGTTCTCGATCATCGCGATGGCGGAAAGGGCTTCGGCTTCAGTGCATCCGTTCTCGATCGTCTTGGCGCGCAGGGCGCGTATCTTGGCAGCAATCGCTGCACGTTTCTCTGTTGTCGTGGTCTTCATTCGTGAGAGGTGTCAAGGTTTTGCACCCCGAAACCCCGCCACCTTTCGGCGCGGGGCGGTGGGGATTCGGTCTGGTTTACTGCATGCTCACTTTCTCTGCCAGTGTGATCCACTGCCCGGCCTTGCCGCCTTTTGGCGCATCGTTGCCCTGCTTGAACTTCAGGCCGAGCTTGGTCAGGCCAGCGATCGTTGCGGCATGGCTGTCGATGTTGCTCGTGAAGCGACCGCTGCCGGAGGTGTGGCAGGTGCGAACCTTGTCGGCACCGTTCAACAGTGCTTCGATGTTTTTGCGAGCATTACCGTTGATCTTGTGGCTGCTCAGGAGGA
>Ga0073899_10006131_pt1 | contig 10411 bp, 3 predicted proteins | sample KloWWTmetaKNB5Ph_FD_88975 | JGI IMG/M metagenome (GOLD analysis project Ga0073899, IMG submission 88975) | Active sludge microbial communities from Klosterneuburg, Austria, studying microevolution and ecology of nitrifiers - Klosterneuburg... | ecosystem: Engineered > WWTP > Aerobic digester >...
CGAGCGGTCGGCGAGCTCCGTGGGGACGTTGTTGTCGATGGACATGGCGTTCCTCTCCTTGGCTACTTCTCGGTGATGGTGGCGGTCACGTGCAGCTCGACCACCCTGTTCAAGCGGGCAAGCTTCTCGACGTACACCCCGGGGTTGCCGGGCGTGTTGTCGACGATCTGATCCCGGGTGCTGCCGACACCCGTGGCCGAGCCGATCATCTGACTCGGTGCCCCCAAGTCCCTCAGCCGCTGCAGCACAGCGATGGCACGGGCTTCGGACAGCTCCTGCCCGTCGCCGCCGCCCGGGACCTCGGCCGCGTGCCCCAACGCGTTCACGACCCGCCCCGTGGGGCAGTTGCTCAGGGAACGAGCGATCGGGGCGAGGATCTTGTCGGCCGCCCGGGTGAGCACGGCGCTGTCGGGCTCGAAGGCCACATCGCCGCTGACGCTCTTCGAGCCGACGCACCGGGTGGTCACCTGGTCGAGGCCGACGACTGGCACCTGGTTCGTGGACGTGGAGTCATCGGTCCCAGCGGGGCCGTCAAGGATGGTGCACGATGCAGCCATCGTGCGGTGGCACACGGTCAGCCAGAGTCGCTTGAGTGCGGTGCGGGCCGCAGTGGCCGGCGCCGGCTGCTTGCTGTTGGGCGCCGGGTACCCGATGCCCGCGAAGACGATGTGGCGCCCGACTGCCGAGGGGATGTCGTCCTTGTCGATGGCCTCCGCGAACTCCTCGGGGTTGAGCAGCCACTCGCCGGCCTGCCGCAGGTCGATCGGCGAGGTGGTGCTGAGGCCGCTCGCGGCCAAGACGATGGTGCCGCCGGATGGGGTGATCTGGATGGCGTTGTCGAGAACCCCGATCACGTCCTGCCCATCCGTGGAGGCGTGAAGACCGCTGACCTTCTGAGCCAAGCGCGGCAGCTTCTCAGCGATCATCTCCGCCGCCTTGTCGGGGTCCGCCTCGACGTCCTTGTTGCGCATGGGAGTGAGGTCCACGGTCTCAGCCACCCCGGCCTTCCCCTGAACGACGATGCTGACCTTGCCGTCGCCGGGGTAGAGCGAGTTGCTCGCGTGCTCGACGAGGCGGTCGCGCACGACTTGGTCGATGGTCGACTGAGGGTCGGCGGATGTCGCCGTCATCGCGATGGTCATGGCCGGCGGGCTCTGTGGCGGCTCGCAGGCAGTCAGACCAACGGCGACGGCTGAGAGGCTCACCGCCACTCCGACCAGCTTGAGGGGCGTGTAGGCACGGGTCATCCGTGCGTGACGGCAGAGCACGCGAAGGATGCGGATGGGCCAAGCGGGCTCAAGGACTCCGATGGTCTTGGGGTTTGGCTGCTGGTTCACGATCTTCTCCTTTCGGGGGAGGCGATCCTGCGCACAACCTGTGTGACGTCGGTACTCTTGGTGTGTGACCACAGGCAGAACTTGCCGTCACACTTCGGATGCGAGGTGCTTCGGTTCGGGATGCCCGCGCAATTCACAGGGCGAGGACGGTCTTGCACCCCAGATGCTGATCCTGTGCAGACGAAGGAGATCTCCTGAGGTGCCGCTCGGTGGAAATCCGACGGGCATGCAGCGGAAGGCCGGGGTATCAGCCGGTGAGCGACCAAGGGTGCTCCTGCTCGAGCTCGCCGTAGGCTGCCGCCCCGGCCACCTGCTCGGAGTTCGATGGCCTGGCCGTCACGCACTGCGCGCGAAGGTGTCGACGTCAGAAGGACCGGAGGACTGCTGATTCGGGCTTTGTTGAATGAGGCAGTTGCGGTGCTTGAGCGCAGCGATGGCGCGAGATGAGGCTTCCCCTGTACGGCAGCCCTACCCAACGCCCTAGCCGAGACCCTTGCGGCTACCCCGGTGGCAAGAACTGTTGCGTTCAATCAGTGAGAGCCCCAGCCACCGCCGGCGGAAGGGTGCTGGACCGTCGCGGTCGGTCGTAGGTGCAAGTAGCGTTCGGAGTGCGTCTTCTCACTGAAAGGGACGAACGGCATCGCTGGTCGCGCACCTCGGGTACGTTCGCGTCATCACAACGAGTCAGGCGGGAGCCGTGATCAAAAACCGAATCGGTAGGTCGCTCTGGTGGGCCTATTAGTGGCAGCAATCGCGATCGCCCACACGCGAGATACACCGGGAACCACACTCCTCTACGTGATGGCGAAAAGGTGACAGCGTCTATGGCGTACTGCTGCCCCGGTGGCGGGCGTCGCGGCACGTGCGCTCCGCCAAGAACGGGAGTTCGATGACCGCTCTAACCACCAAGCCAAGGGAAACTCGACGTGAGCTATGAAGTCGCGGAGGAGTACGTTCAACGGCTGCTCGCTACTCCCGGTGGCGGCAGTTACAAGGTTCCTCCTCACCGCCGGAGCGAAGTCGAGGTTCTTCCGGGGACCCTTTATAGGTTCATGCTGTTCGGGGGTCCATCGGGAGGAGAGGTAACTCTCTCGATGTTCCTCGGAGTCGGCGGCCTTGGAGGCGCGCTCTGGGAGCAGGAGATGCGCACTCTGGAGATGTTGAGCGGTTTCGAGCACCCGGCGCTCCCGCGACTTCTCGACGGCGGACGCCTCGACGGGATCGAGGGAGACGCGGGAGCGGCGTATGTGCGGACTCACCGCGAGGGAGGCCCCGCAACCGAGGAGTGGTTCGCGGCGGCGGCAGCCGCTGATCGGAGCAAGGTACTCCCTCATCTCTGGCACCTAGCCGATGCGCTCGGGCTCCTCCACGGTGCGAACATCTCCCATCGGGGTCTCTGGCCAAAGGCGCTGATGGTCCAGGCAACTCACTCTCACAGGGGATCAGAGATCGACACCGTGAAGTTGGCTCGGTTCGAAATGAGCGCCCTGCTCGCGAACATGTTCAACAGGCGTGAGGGCCATGCCAGTTACCAACAGCTGCGAGAGGCATACCTCGCGGACGAACCCCTGAGCCTCCTGTACGCACCGCCGGAGCGTCTGAAGTTCATTCTGGGGCGGCCGGACGGTGAGTTGGGCGGTCCCCCGGGCGACGTGTTCTCCCTCGGCATGATCGCAGCCGAATGGTTGGTAACCGGTCCTCCGACTGCTGCGACAACAGCTACCTATGACGAAATCCGTCGGTACCAGGACGAGGTCCGGCGGCGGGTCCATGTCGAGTCGCGAGATCTCCCCGGACAACTAATCGAGTTGATCTCAACGATGCTTGACCCGAATGCGAGTGGAAGGCCTACCGCTTACCAGGTGGCGCAGTCGTTCTCGACGTCCTACGCGGACGCGCAGCAACTCCTCGCGGTCGATGCGCCCGAAGCGCCGTATCTGGTGGTGTATATGGCCGATGAGAGCGACAAGATCCTTCTGCACAAGTGGCGCCTCATCGACGAGTCTGCGATGTCGGAGATCGGCAAACTCCAACTGACTGAGCTCATCGAACACGACATGCGGGGCGCCGAGATCCTGCATTCTCCGGCAGGCGCAGAAGGCTTCGCCTCCGACGATCGCCACAAGCTGCGTCGCGCGACCACTGTTGTCATTGGTCCTCAAGTGACGTGGTTCTGTGAATTGTTCTGGACTCCTGTGCCAGGCGGCGGAACTCGGCTCTTCGAGGAGCTGCTGCTGATCAAGTACGTCCGCCGCACCGAGGAAATCTCTCACCGGATCGGTCGCCTCCGGGTCACTGGCCTGGTCCGCAGGATCCCGATGGTTGAAGCTGAACCGGCGCCGATGAACAACCCGTATGTCGCTGAGATCCTCAGTGCGGGACGACCGGCATGGTCCACCCTCGTCGACCGCGCGGAGAGCGCCCGGGCAAACTCACCGGACGAGCGTGACTACCTGGAATCGCTCGAATGGTACCTGCAGTACCAGCGAGCCATGCTCGATGCCCGCACCTACCTCTTCGAGCTTGACTATATGGATGGTGGTAGCGACCGAGTACACCTGAGGTGGGACCCGGCCGCGGACCGAACCAGAGTCACTAATGGCCAGCCGCTCAGCGAGACCGCGATCCTGGACACGAGCAGGCCTGACATGGCGACATTCGTCAGCAACGCTGACGACGGTGTCGACCGTGGTCGAGTGCAACTCGCTCTTGAGGCCTCACCAGACTGGTCGTCCGCGGAGACATACGACGTTGTCGACGTGATTGAGCCGAATATTGTCTCCATCTCTACTCGCGGCAAGCGGCGACCACCAGAACGAGGATGGCTCCGGATCAGCAGCGACTCCGGAACGGCGCCGCAAATCGCCCGCCAAGCTGACGCGTTGATCGAGCTCGCGGGGAATCGGACGCTATTGCGCCGCCTGATCAAACCTCAAGCCGACTTCCGTCCCGGGGATCGCTGGGCACTCTCTGGCGGCGAGTTGCTCGGTGACGGGCGAGAAGCAGTGCGCGCCATCTTGAGCCATGAAGGGGTCTTCGCCCTACAGGGACCGCCCGGCACCGGCAAGACAGAAGTGACGTCTCAGGCTGTCGTCGACTACCTAACCAAGGAAGCGGGCGCTCGTGTGCTCGTCGCTGCCCAATCCCATGACGCCCTTGAGAACTTGGCTCTTCGAATCACACGAAAACTGGGCATCACCGTGCCACAGGGATCCGCTCACACAGCCACTCTGGACCGGCTCGCACTCCGGGTCCGAACACGCGGATCGTCCTACGAGTCCCACCCTGAACTCGCCAATCTGCAGCCAGCCCAACTGGCTGCTGCGGTCACCGAGTACAGCATCCGCAAGGCGCGACATTGGCTCGCTTCGGAGCGCGCCCAGTTTCCGGCCCTGATCCCAGTCGTCCAAGACTGGATTCAGTGGGCTCCTGACTCTCAGCTTGAGCTCAACCGCAGGGTCCGGACAGCGGCGAATCTGGTGTTCGCGACCACAGGTGCGGCGACTCGCCGCAACCTGTTCGTGGATGCTGCGCAGGAGCCCTTTGACTGGGTGGTCATCGAAGAGGCGGGGCGTGCTTGGCCCACGGAGCTTGCGATCCCGCTAGTTCGCGGAGTGCGCTGGACCCTGGTCGGTGACCATGCGCAGATCGGTGCCTACTCGCGCGCAGACGTGGAGCGTTTCCTCGAGAACCTCGGCGGATACGACAGCACCGAGATCCAGGCGATGTACAAGGCCCGCAGTCGCCACTCTGAGAACTTCGGGGCCTTCGCCCGGTTCTTTCGAGAGCCGGGACAAGGCCCGACGAAAGTTCTCTCCGAGCAGTACCGGATGGACGCCTCGATCTCGTCGGTCATCGGCGACGTCTTCTACGCCAATACTGGCGGGTTGGTGACCAAACGGGCCCAAGCCCCGCACCCCCTCACCGCACCCGGGTTCCTGCTCAACCGCCGCATGGTGTGGATCGATACCGGACATACCGAGCGTTCCGTCGGGTTCTGGGCAAACGACTACGAGGCAAGTATCTGCTCCGACCTCGTCCGCTCGATGCGCCCCGAGCCGGGTAAGCCCGGGCATCCGTCGCTGGCGATCATCACTCCGTACCGGGACCAGGTGCAGGCCTTGGAACGCCGCCTAAGCGAGCATGCGAGCAGGATCTCCACGGTTGACAGGTTCCAAGGCCGCGAAGCTGACATCGTCGTTGCTTCTTTGGTGCGTGACCGGGTTCGACCTATGTCGAGTCCTGTGTCAAGCGTTGGCTTCCTTGCTGAACCGGCCAGGATCAACGTGATGCTTAGCCGCGCCCGGGAACTTCTCATAGTCGTCGGTCGCTTGGACCTCTTTGCGCATAGTGCGGGCCCACACTGGCATGCTGTCACCGACCGCTTCGTGCGCGAAGGATGGGTTGTGAAGGCCGAGAACTGGAAGGAGCACTGATGGCCTTCGATATATACGCACAGGCTGACGTCGTCACGGCTCGGCTCAGTCTTGCGCCGCGTTCCAGTGCGGGCACTATAGAGACGACGCTGATGCGTGCTATCCGAGCCGGAGCAAACACACCCCACGACCTCACCGACATCTTCGGTCTCGCACCGCGGCTCGTGCTGCAAGTAGTGGGCGATCTCTGGCGGGCCGGGAGAGTTAGCGTCGAGTTGCAGGCCGTCCACGAAACGCTGTCACTGACCACCTCAGGAATGCAAGAGCTTGAGACAGTCGCCAGCACCGGGCCAGTGAAGACCACCGCGACAACCACGACAACCGAGGATCTGGTCATCGAGCGGTTGACCGGTCGGGCACTGCCCACTTCAGCGTCGGTGCGGCGCGTGCCTTATGAAGATCGCGACCTGATGGTGCCCGCCACGGCGGAGGATCGTGCCGTGGCCAGCGTCACGCAGGCGGAACTCGTGGCGGCCCTAGCCGCCACGATCGCTGGGGGCCGCGGTACTGAAGTCGACGAGATGGCGGGCCAACGCGTCCACTCCGCTTTCCTACAGCCGGACAAGCTTCAGGTGGCCAAGGCTCGCCGATACGTGAAGCTGCGAGCGGCAGCTCAGCTTTCCTCAACAGACGAGTTGACTGTTGTCGTCCTAGACCCTCGGCTCACTTTGTCCGAACGCGCTCGGGCGACCCGCAGGTTACAGGCAATCGTCGACTCTCAACCCCAGTCACACTTCGCGCAGAGGCTAAGGGCGCGCGCAGTGAGGTCTGCTTTGCAGACCCGAGACATCGACCAAGTGCTCAGTGAGCTCCACCGTCACGTCGCCGCCCTCGCCTCCTGCTCGTACGCGGAGCGCCAGCAACGCCATGACAAGGCAGGGGACCTCGCCACCCAGGTTGCGGCGTACGCCCAAAGCCGGACAACCCACGAGATGGACGTCGAGGTGATCTCGACTTCCGAGGAGCACGCCGAAGTCATCACCCGGCTGTTTGACCGCGCGCAGCGCCAGGTCGTGATTGCCGTCCCGTGGATCCGCGCTAAAGGTCTGGAGCCGCTGCGGGTCCCGTTGTTATCCGCACTTGGGCGTGGGGTGCAGGTGGTGCTCGTCTGGGGGATCGAGGGGCACCTCGAAGGTCTGCATGGTCCGGAATCCGCATGGCTCGACAGCATCACAGCACATGTGAACCGCACCGGGGTCCCGGGGAAACTGGTCTACAGCCGCTCGCGAGCAGCCCGCTCGCACGCCAAACTGGTCATCAGCGACGACCGTCAGATGCTGGTAACGAGCAAGAACTTCCTCTCCCGGTCAAACCACACCGAGGCCGGAGTCTTGCTGTCGGCGGTCGACAACCAGCACAGTCCCGCGATCGAAGCGGCACTCAGTTACGTCTACGACAAGGCTCCGGAGCCGCGGATCGCCTTCTCCCTACACCGTCTGCCCGGGGCGTTCGGGCCCCGCGACCCAGCCCCTGAACTGCCCCTTCGTTTGCCGCGCCTTCACCCGATGATCCTCAACGAGGACGCGCCGCCAGAGTCCGTAGATGCTTGGGCGGCGGCCTGGGCCGATGCTGCGGGTCGGGTGCAGCGTCTCCTGAGCCGACCCCTGCCTACAGTCGATCCGGTCAGCGACCTCGCCCACCGTGGCGTTCTTCGAGACGCGGTCGGCGCAGCGTCGACCCGCGTCATAATCGCATCGGACAAGATGACCGAGACCGCACTCAGTCAAGACGCCGCTGAGCAGATCATCGGGCGCGCTGCCGAAGGCATCGCGGTGACTCTGCGATACCGCGAGTCGCCCATTGATGGCCATGCCGGCCTTCATGACATCCTCGCCGCCGATGAACCAGCCATCGACCTAGCCCGCGACCCGAGCATGCACGCGAAAGTCGTTGTCCGCGACGACCAATCGCTGATCGGCTCCTTCAATCCCCTCTCTGTCGACGCCAACCTTCGCAAGCGCCGCTCAACCGGCGAGTTTGGTGTCATTGTGCAGTCAGGTGTCGTGGCCGACGCCATCTACGCTGTCGTCGCTGGAAAGCCCGCGCCTCCGCGCGCCGCCGAGCCGATCACTGAGATGGTCACAGAACTGGGCGCCGCTGATCGTGCACAGTCCCTACTCGAAGCAGCGCTTGACCAGTCGGCTGACTCCCTGCTCGCCCTAGTCGCCGAACACGGCCTGAGCGCCTTGCTCGATGCCTACAACGGGTACGGGGTACATTCGGTTGACGAACTGAGACTCGCAGGAGCAGCCCTAGCAGCTGCCCTTGATACGGCGACAGACCCGACTCCTGCCGCGATGCTCGCCGTGAAGAACCTAATGCGAACAGGAAACTGGGGTGTTGCAGATCTTCTACGACCGCTAATTCCCGATCGCAGCCACCGACCTCGCCCGTTGTTTACTTCGGCCCTAAGCGACGGAACTCCCGCTGGGCAGGCGCTGTTTACCGCGCTGACATCGCCAGAGGAGGCAGATACTCGGGAACTCGACGCACTCATCGTCGCCGATTCCGTCCAACTGCTGCTCAACGATTATCCGCAGGCCAGTGGGGATTCCGAACTGTTCCTCACCTCTGCGACGCCCTCGCCGCGGGTCGGCAAATTCTTCGAGGCTGCGTCAGCGTATCTACGACGGTACGGCGCCCTTGCTGAGGTAGCGCCAGTTCGGGAAGCGGAAGTCGAGGTCGCCTTACCGGCACTCTGGAGCACCGCAGAGGAGGTGTGCGCTAGCTTCGCGCAGTACGACACTCATTCCGGATCCGGCAACAGGTTGATGAAGCACCTCATCAGCCCAGACGGCGAGCTCGGAGCTCTGGGCGCCGCGCTGCAAACCCGTGATGCCAGCGCCGTGGCGTCTTGGCGGGACGACTACCTCCAAACCCCGGATGACGGCAGGTGGCTCGACCGGATAGCGCGCACTTACGGCATTCCACGGATCACGGACAGCCGGCGGCGTTCCCTCATGAGCCACCGACGGAAGGTCAGGATCGCCGTGACGGAGCTTTGCGCGGAGTTCGAGCGGCTCGAGGCGGCCCAACGGGTGTCATGGGTGCCAGACCAGCTCACATCGCTCGACGTCCTGCTCGAGCAGACTAAGCGGCTCGTGTCCGAAGTGGACCACGCGACGCCTGAGGGGGCGGTCGAAGCCGCAGAACTGGGTCGGATCCTCTCCTGGGCTGCTGGGACGATCAGCGTGGCTCCTCTCCGGCATTGGAACGGATGGGCTTTCGTGCATGCCTACCTAGCCGCCGTGGCTACCAACTCCTCGGACGTGCCCTTGGCTGCAATCGCCCGTGACCTTGCGGCAGTTCGAACGGGTCGGGATGCTGTCGACGAACTCGCACGCGCCGGTGAGTACGAGCACGCCGGCTGGGTGATCGAGCGAGTGTCTACCGATGGGACCGCACAACGCGACGAACTACGGTCCGTGGTCACCCGGCATCGCGGGGAAGCGCAGGACAGCATCGACGAGCGCGTGCGTACTCTCGTCTTGACCTGCCATCGCGCCGATGTCCCTGCCCCCGGGACGGCTCCCGTAGTCGTTGGCCTTCGTCGACGCGATGCCGAGTCGCGGGTCGCGGCTCTATACGCAACTGCGGAGGCGGCTATCGATGCGCGTCGGGCTGAGGTCGCACACCGACTCGCCACAGCCAGCGGATTGACTCCAGGATGGACTGACTACGTCGGGTCGTTGATCAGGTCAGGCGAGTTGGCCCTCGCCGAGCGCGCGCTGACTCACGTTGACGGCTTCCAGGAGTTGCCACATCCGAAGCCCTTCGCACGCTGGAGTTGGCGGGACAGCTCAGCCCGCGAGATCACCGCTTGGTTCGCCGATGAATCTTCGGCCCCGGCGGGGGTTTCCAGCAGGTTCGCGCCAAACCCCGATGACCAAGCCGGACGGGCCGTGATCGAGGCCCTTTCCGCGCTGAGCGAGGACCTACCGGATGCCCCCCAGCGCTGGGTCGACTCCGTACAACAGTTGCTCAGCCCCGACGACGACTACCATCGGCCCCGGTTCACTTTCGCAGACGACCGCATCACCGCGACCTTCAGATTCCCGTGGGACCAGCGGCTCCCGCTCCTTCGCTGGGCCCGTGCTGATGCGGTCACGGTTGCTGTTGGCAGCGTGCCTGCACCGGAGGCGCTGGTGCGGTTCCCCCTTGCCACGACGATGGCGGCCTCGTCCGAGACGCTCGTTGAGATCCACGACGTGCTGTCGCTCCTCGCCCGCACCGACACCGACCGGACCCCAACGCCCACCGATCGGGCACTCCAGTTCTTGGCTGTCGTGTGCAGCCGGCTCGAGCTCTCCGAAATCATTGAGCCTCGGGACATGCCAGCCGGAGAGAGTGAGTCTGCTCGACGCCGGCTCGCCTGGTTGCTCTCCATCCTCGGCCTGACTGCGGACGCACGCGATGTCGACCGGCTCAGCGTGTGGTCCGGTGGCCACCACGGTGTGCTGTGGACACTGGTGCAGCAGGCGCGCATGGACCCGACCCGGAGCGCCGGGTCGGTGATCGAGCTTCCAGAGCTAGACGCTCTGATGTTGCGCGGAATCGAGACCGACCTCGAGCACGATGAAGACCTGCTCGTCCTCGGCCTCGGTCTGGCCGGTGGCCATCTCGTCGACGGATGCTCCG
>Ga0073899_10006132_pt1 | contig 10410 bp, 10 predicted proteins | sample KloWWTmetaKNB5Ph_FD_88975 | JGI IMG/M metagenome (GOLD analysis project Ga0073899, IMG submission 88975) | Active sludge microbial communities from Klosterneuburg, Austria, studying microevolution and ecology of nitrifiers - Klosterneuburg... | ecosystem: Engineered > WWTP > Aerobic digester >...
GGATTTCACGAGGGCGTCGATGCGTTGTTGGGTGTCGCTCATGGGGTTCTCCTTGTAGGGGGCAGACGGGCAAAAGGCCCGCAATGGGGGGATTATTTCACTGTCGGCCACTGCCCGCCGGTGCAACGCGCGATGCCGGCGAGGTCTTTGCGGCTTTGCACCTGCGCAAAGCCCTGTTCTCGCAGCAGCGTGCTGACGGCGGCGGCCTGGTCCCACCCGTGTTCCAGCAGCAACCAGCCGCCCGGCACCAGATGCGCGGGGGCTTGGGTCACGATGGTGCGGATGTCGTCGAGTCCGTCGGCACCGCTGGCCAGGGCCTGCAGGGGTTCGTGGGTCAGCGCGGCCAGGTGCGGGTCGGCCGCCGGAATGTAGGGCGGGTTGGAGACGATGGCGTCAAACCGGCCTTCGACACCGTCCAGCCAGTGGCCCCGTGCAAACCGCACGGGCAACGCCAGGCGCTGTGCATTGGCTTGCGCCACGGCCAGGGCATCGGAGCTGGCATCCACGGCCAGCACCTGGGCTGTGGGGCGCTGGTGCTGCAAGGCCAGCGCAATGGCGCCGCTGCCGGTGCCCAGGTCCACGATGCGTGGCGGGTGCAGCGGGTCGGTCAGGGGTGCGATCACTTCCAGGGCCCAGTCCACCAGCGTCTCGGTGTCGGGGCGCGGGTCGAGCACGCGGGCGTCAATGACCAGCGGCAGGCCATAAAACTCTTTGCGCCCGGTCAGGTAGGCCACGGGCTCTCCGGCTGCGCGGCGTTGGCACAGGGCCATGAATGCTTCTTGCACTGCGGGCTCCAGCGCATCGGTGTCATGCGCCAGCAGCCAGGCGCGGCCTGCGTCGGGGCGGCCCATGGCGTGCAGTAGCAGCATCTGTGCATCGATGCGTTCCAGGCCCAGGGTGCGGGCCTGCGTCAGAACCTGCGCCAGGGTGGGGGTTGATGTGTTCACTCTATTTTTGATAGCTGCTTGCGCTTATGCAAAAAGGGCTACAGCCCGATTTCATTAAAAATCATTGTCCGCCTTGGATGGAGGCGCCCATCTCCAGCTCTTCGAGCTGCTCGGCTTCGCGTGCATGCGCCAGTGCTTGCAGCACCTCGGCCAGGTCGCCATCCATCACATATTGCAGCTTGTAGAGCGTGAGGTTGATGCGGTGGTCGGTCAGCCGCCCCTGCGGGAAGTTGTAGGTGCGGATGCGGTCGCTGCGGTCGCCGCTGCCGATCAGGCCCTTGCGCAGCGCGGCCTCTTTGGCGGCGCGCTCGCTGCGCTCTTTCTCCTGGATGCGCGCCTGCAGCACCTGCAGGGCCTTGGCCTTGTTGCTGTGCTGGCTGCGGCCGTCCTGGCACTCGGCCACGATGCCGGTGGGCAAGTGCACCACGCGCACGGCCGAGTCGGTCTTGTTGATGTGCTGGCCGCCCGCGCCGCTGGCGCGAAAGGTGTCGATGCGCAGATCGGCCGGGTTGAGCTTGATGGCCTCGGTCTCGTCGGGTTCGGGCATCACGGCCACGGTGCAGGCGCTGGTGTGGATGCGGCCCTGGGTTTCGGTGGCGGGCACGCGCTGCACGCGGTGGCCGCCCGATTCGAACTTCAGTGCGCCGTAAACGTGGTCACCTTCGATGCGCAGCACGATTTCCTTGTAACCCCCCAGCTCGGCCGCGTTTTCGCTGATGACCTCGACCTTCCAGCCCACGCGGTCGGCGTAGCGCATGTACATGCGCGTGAGGTCGCCCGCAAACAGCGCCGATTCATCACCACCCGTGCCCGCCCGGATTTCGACAAACGCGTTGCGTGCGTCGTCGGGGTCTTTGGGCAGCAGCAGGCGCTGCAATTCGTCTTCGAGCTGCCGCAGCTCGGCGGAGGCAGCGGTGATTTCTTCCTGCGCCATTTCCGCCATCTCAGGGTCGGCAAGCATCTCGCGCGCTCCGGCCAGGTCGGCTTCGCACTGCACAAAACGGGCATAGCGGCCGGCGACCTGGGTGACCTCCGCATGTTCGCGCGACAGCACGCGGTATTGCGCCATGTCGGCCATGATGTCTTCGCGCGAGAGCAAAAAATCCAGTTCGCCCAGACGCTGCGCATAGCGTTCCAGCTGGCTTCGGAGAAAGGGTTTCATTTTTAATCGTTATTGTTGCTACTAAAAACGTAGCTGCTCGCGTTTATCTGGTATGGGCAAATGATCGATTTTTCCTAAATATTCAAGGGTCACAGATACTTCGCACCATCTGTTCTGGATCGTCGAAGCCTGGGCGCTCAGCGGGTACAGCCCTTCAGTCCTTCGGCATGCCCAAGGCCGGTCAGACCCCGTGCGAACGGCTGCCCATCGAAGACAGGTTGCCAATCAGGCAACGGGCCGTGACAGCCGGGGGCGAAGGCTCAGTGGGCTCCGTCCAGGATCCAGCGCGCCAGGCCCCGGGCGCTTTCTTCGCTCAGGTGTTCGTGGGCGCCAATGCGGCCCACCAGGCGCGGCTTGCGCAACTCGGTGATCAGGTGGTCTTCGGCGCCGGCTTCGCCGCGGTGCTTGGCGGTGTGGCTGGCCAGCTGCGCAAAGCTGGGCGCGTTGGGGTGGTAGGCGTTGCTGTGGCAGCTGTAGCAGCCCATCTCCACCGCCAATGTGGAGCCGGCCTGTGCCAGTGGGCAGGCCGCCAGGGCGAAACCCAAGAGGAAGGGAAGGACGATTTTGTGTGCGTGGGCCATGGGCCGGACTTTCAAGCAAAGGGAAACAACGGGCAGCAGGCGCTGCCGAGCCAGTGTTGCCCCGAACCCCCCATGGACGGGCAGGCCAAGGCAGTATGAGCGGCGCTACAGGCCGGTCTTGCTTTGCGAGCGCAGGAACAGGCGCGAGACGGTCTGCGCAGTCTGGGCGCGCAGGTCGGCGTCGCCTGCCCGCAACTCGGCCATGGTGCCGTGCAGCATCTTCTGGGCAAGACCACGCGAAAGGGCCTCCAGCACGGCATCGACATCTTCGCCTTTGGCCAGCAGCTTTTTGGCGCGCGCGATCTCCAGGGCGCGCCACTCGTCGGCCTGGGCGTTGATCTGCTGGATCAGGGGCACCACGCCGCCTGCGGCACCTGCGGGGCTGCGCAGCTCCATCCAGTGCATGAAGCTCTGCACCCCGGCATCGATGATGGCTTCGGCCTGCGCCACGGCCGCCTGGCGGTTGGCCTGGGCGGTCTGCACCACGCTGGCCAGGTCGTCCACGGTATACAGGTACACGTCGCCCAGGGCCTTGACCTCGGGCTCGATGTCGCGCGGCACGGCCAGGTCCACCATGAACATGGGGCGGTGGCGGCGTTTTTTGAGGGCACGCTCCACGGCACCCAGGCCGATGATGGGCAGGGTGCTGGCGGTGCAGCTGATGATGGCGTCGAACTCGTGCAGGCGCTCGGGCAGGTCCGACAGGCGCATCACCTCGCCACCAAAACGGGTGGCCAGCTTCTCGCCGCGCTCCAGCGTGCGGTTGGCGATGGCAATGGACTGGGGGTTCCTGGCGGCGAAATGCGTGGCCGCCAGTTCGATCATTTCGCCCGCGCCGACAAACAGCACGCGGATCTCGGAGAGGTCTTCAAACAACTGGCCCGCCAGGCGCACAGCGGCGGCGGCCATGCTGATGCTGTGCGCGCCGATTTCGGTGCTGGTGCGCACCTCTTTGGCCACAGCAAAGCTGCGCTGGAACAGCTGGTTGAGCGTGGTGCCCAGGGCGCCCGCCGTTTCGGCGGCACGCACGGCGTTTTTCATCTGCCCAAGAATCTGGGCCTCGCCCAGCACCATCGAGTCAAGCCCGCTGGCCACGCGAAAAGCGTGGCGCGCCACCAGGCTGTCTTCCAGCGTGTAGGAGTGCGAACGCAGCAGCGCGGGGCTTACGCCGCCGCTTTGCGCCAGCCAGCCCAGCGTGTGATCCATGGCCGCCTGCTCGCCGGCGCAATAGATTTCGGTGCGATTGCAGGTGGAAATGATGGCCGTTTCCACACCGTTGTGTCGGGTGCTGTGGCCCAGCGACTGGCGCAACCCCTGCAGCGTGGGCGTGATCTGGTCAAGCGCAAACGCGAATTTACCGCGCAGATCGAGCGGCGCGGTGGTGTGGTTGATGCCGAGGGCCCAGACTGCCATAGACGCCGATTATAAAATTGTTCTCGGCATCAGGCACCGTGTTTGCCTAAGCCTTGATCTGGGTCACGTTTATGGGTCCGCTGGACGCTCTTTATCACGCCGTGAATTTCATGGCGCCCGCTGCGGCGCTGGCCGTTTTGCTGGTGCTGGGTGGGCGCTTGATTCGATCAAAAGGGGCGTTGGCGCTTTCCTGGCGTGCGCAAGTAGCTATCAATTTTGTGGTTGGTTGCGCCGTGCTGGTGGCTGGGTTGGTCGTGCTGGGCCGCGACGGCAAGATGCTGACCTATGCGGCGCTGGTGTTGGGCTGCGCCACCTGCCAGTGGGTGCTGGTGCGTGGCTGGCGGGGCTGAGCGCCGATTCGGTGCGGGTGCCGGGCCGCTGCGGCGCGGCACCTGACGGCTCACTGATCGGCCGGGCTGAACAGATCGACGCGGTCGGTGATGATGCCGTCGGTGCCCAGGTCGATCAGGCGTTGGGCCGCCCATTCGTCGTTGACCGTGTAGCTCAGGGCGCGCATACCCAATGCGTGGACCTGTTGTACCAGGGCGACATTCCACAGCGCGTGGTTGCACACCAGCGCCTGGCAGCCTAATTGCTGCGCCAGGGCCAGGCAGCCGTCTTGCAGGGTATCGACCAGCAGGCCGCGTGGCAGCTGCGGAGCAGCGGCCTGGGCCGCTGCCAGTGCGTCTGGCTTGAACGAGGTCAGCAAGGGCGGCACGGCCGTGGCGGGCCAGATGCGTGCCAGCAACTCGCCCACGGCGCGGCCTGTGGCGGCTTCGGCGCCGGGGGTGGGTTTGATTTCCACATTCAGGCAGTAATGGTTGGCCAGGCACCAGCGCGCCAGCGCCTCCAGTGTGGGCAGGCTCTCGCCAGCGAAGGCGCGGGAATGCCAGCTTCCGGCATCGAGTTGAGACAGCGCAGACCAAGGCCGCTCGCCGCCCGTGCCCTGGCCATTGGTGGTGCGCTGCAGCGTGGCGTCGTGCAGCAGAAACAGCACGCCATCGGCGCTGAGCTTGGCGTCGCATTCGAACATGCGGTAACCGTGCTGGGCCCCCAGCCGGAAGGCCGACATGGTGTTCTCGGGTGCCAGCTTGCCGGCACCGCGGTGGGCGATCCAGCGGGGATAAGGCCAGGAGGAAGTCATGCGGTGAATCCGACGGGCCGGGTCAGAGGCGTTTGCCGGTCTCGGCATGAAACCAGTGCAGGCGGTTTTCACGGGGCGTGACATGGATGGTGTCGCCCGCCTTGGGCGCGGCGCTGCCTTCTTCAATGCGCACGATCAGGCTGTCACCCCCCATGGTGGCGTACACCAGGCGCTCGGCGCCCAGCAGCTCGACCGTGTCCACGCGCACCTCCCAGCCTGCCGAGGTGATGTCGGGTGTTCGGGGCGAATGCCCAAAATGGTGCCGGGCTTGCTGTTGGGCGCATTGCGCAGCAGGTTCATGGGCGGCGAGCCAATGAAGCTGGCGACAAAAATCGATGCCGGCGTGTGATAGACCTCTTCGGGCGTGCCGAACTGCTCCATCACGCCAGCGTTCATGACGATCATGCGCTGCGCCAGCGTCATGGCTTCGACCTGGTCGTGCGTGACGAACAGGCTGGTGATGCCCAGCTCTCGGTGCAGTTTCTGGATTTCGATGCGGGTTTGCGCACGCAGCTTGGCGTCGAGGTTGGACAGCGGCTCGTCGAACAAAAACACCTGCGGCTGGCGCACGATGGCGCGGCCCATGGCCACGCGCTGGCGCTGGCCGCCCGAGAGCTCGCGCGGCTTGCGCTCGAGCAGGTGGCCCAGTTCCAGGATCTTGGCGGCCTTGTCCACGCGCACCTTGATCTCGGCGATAGGCACCTTCTTGATCTTGAGACCGTAGGCCATGTTGTCGAACACGGTCATGTGCGGGTACAGCGCGTAGTTCTGGAACACCATGGCGATGTCGCGCTCGGCGGGTTCCAGGTTGTTGACCACGCGCCCGCCAATGGCAATGTCACCGCCCGAGATTTCTTCCAGGCCGGCCACCATGCGCAGCAGCGTGGACTTGCCGCAGCCCGAAGGGCCCACGATCACGATGAATTCGCGGTCGCTGATTTCTGCATTGATGCCATGGAGCACGGGCACGGCAGTTTTGCCGTGGCCATAACGTTTGACGACGTTTTTGAGAGAGATGGATGCCATAAACGGATGGGGTTCAGTATTTCAAAAAGCGGTGTGGGGCGGGGCTTACTTTTCGGTGTCCACCAGGCCCTTCACGAACCACTTTTGCATCAGGATCACCACGGCAGCTGGTGGCAGCATGGCCAGGATGGCCGTGGCCATGGCGATGTTCCAGTCGATGGAGGCTTCGCCGCCACCGCCGACCATGCGCTTGATGCCGATCACCACGGGGTACATGTCTTCGGTGGTGGTCATCAGCAGCGGCCACAAATACTGGTTCCAGCCATAGATGAACTGGATCACGAACAACGCGGCGATCGAGGTCTTGGACAGTGGCACCAGCACATCCTTGAAAAAGCGCATGGGGCCGGCACCGTCCATGCGGGCGGCTTCCACCAACTCGTCCGGCACCGTCAGAAAGAACTGCCGAAACAGGAACGTGGCGGTGGCCGATGCGATGAGCGGCAGGGTCAGCCCGCCGTAGGTGTTGAGCAGGCCCAAGTCGGCCACGACCTTGTAGGTGGGCAGGATGCGCACTTCCACGGGCAGCATCAACGTCAGGAAGATGGCCCAGAAGCACAGCATCTTGAACGGAAAGCGGAAATACACGATGGCAAAGGCCGACAGCAGCGAGATAGCGATCTTGCCCACAGTGATGATGATGGCGGTCACGAAGCTCACCCACATCATGTGGACCACATTGGTGTTGGAGCCAAGCTTGCCCGAGCCAAACAGCGCGGCTTTGTAGTTGGCCCACATTTCACCGCCGGGCAGCAGTGGCATGGGGGCCTGCACGATATCTGCGGCCGTGTGCGTAGAGGCCACCAGGGCCAGGTAAAGGGGGAAGGCCACCACCATCACACCGAGAATCATCACGGCGTGCGACAGCACGGTAAGCCAGGGACTGCGGTCAACCATGGAAGGCCTCCAGAGCGTCAAAAGGGCAGGGTGAAGTGATCAGAGCGGCAGGCATCAGTACTGCACCTTCTTTTCGACATAGCGGAACTGCACCACGGTCAAGGCCACCACGATGATCATCAGAACAACGGACTGCGCCGCCGATCCGCCCAGATCGAGCGCCTTGAAGCCGTCCAGGAACACCTTGTAGACCAGGATGGTGGTGGACTGGCCGGGGCCGCCGCTGGTCATCGCATCGATGATCCCGAAGGTGTCGAAGAACGCATAAACAATGTTGATCACCAGCAGGAAGAACGTGGTGGGCGACAGCAAAGGCAGCTGGATGTTCCAGAACCTGCGCCAGGGGCCGGCGCCGTCAATGGATGCGGCTTCAATGAGCGATTTGGGGATGGATTGCAGGCCCGCCAGAAAGAACAGGAAGTTGTAGGAAATCTGCTTCCACACCGAGGCCGCAACGATCAGGCCCATGGCCTGGTTTTCGCTCATCAGGTGGTTCCAGCTGTAGCCCAGCTTGCCCAGAAAATACGACACCACGCCGATCGACGGCGAAAACATGAAGATCCACAACACCCCGGCGATCACCGGCGCAACCGCGTAGGGAACGATCAGCAGGGTTTTGTAAACCATGGCGCCGCGCACGATGCGGTCGGCAAAAATTGCCAGAACCAGCGACACCACAATGCCCACTGCAGCCACCAGCACGGAAAAGAAGGCGGTGCGCTGGAACGAGTTCAGGTAGGTCGGGTCGTCCAGCAGGTTGCGGAAGTTTTCCAGCCCCACCCATTCGGTTGACATGCCAAAGGCGTCCTGCACCTGCAGCGACTGCAGCACCGCCTGGCTGGCGGGCCAGAAGAAAAAGACGCCAATGATGACGAGTTGGGGCATGAGCAGCACCCAGGGGAGCCATCGGGAGCGGAAAAGTACGCGTTTTTCCATGGGATTTCACAATAAAACATCCGCCGGGGCCCTTGCGGGGCGCGGCGGATGGGGCTGGGCTTGCGCACAAGCGCGGCCTCAGAAACAAATAAAAATGGGGCCGGGGCCGCATCGGGTGGCGCTATTTTGCCCTGTACCTTGCGTCCCCGGCACTGCGGGACCAGGCTGCGGGACCAGGCCGCCACCGCGCCCCGCGCCATGCGGGGCTGCCAGTGGCTTACTTGCCCTTGTTGGCGCGCTCAAAGCGGGCCAGCAATTCGTCGCCGCGTTTCACGATCGAATCCAGTGCGGTCTGGGCCGATTGCTTGCCCGACCACACCTGCTCGAGTTCTTCGTCCTCGATGGTGCGGATTTGCACATAGTTGCCCAGGCGGATGCCGCGCGAGTTGTTGGTCACCTTGCGCACCATCTGCTGCACGGCCACATCGGTGCCGGGGTTCTTCTGGTAGAAGCCCGACTTGTCGGTCAGGTCATAGGCCGCCAGGGTGATGGGCAGGTAGCCCGTGCGCTGGTGGCTGGCTGCTTGCACCTTGGTCTGCGACAGGAAGTCGAAGAACGTGGCCACGCCCTTGTATTCGGCGGGCTTCTTGCCCGCCATGACCCACAGCGAGGCGCCACCGATCACGGTGTTTTGTGGCGCGCCCTTCACGTCGGCGTAGTAGGGCAGGGGGGCCAGACCGTAGGCGAACTTGGCGTTCTTGGCCACGTCGCCATAGAAACCCGAGGACGTCTGGATCATGGCGCACTCACCGGCGGTGAAAGAGGCCTGGGCGGTGGAGCCGCGGCCCTTGTAGACAAACTCGCCCGCAGCCGCGGCCTTGGCGAGGTTGTCGATGTGGCGCACATGCAGCGGTGAATTCATCTTCAGGCGCGCATCCATTCCAGCCAGGCCGTTTTGCTTGGTGGCGAACTCGACGTTGTGCCAGGTGGAGAAGCTTTCGAGCTGCGTCCAGCCCATCCAGGCCAGCGTCATGGGGCAGCTGTGGCCGCTTGCTTTCAGCTTCTTGGCGGCGGCAAACACTTCAGGCCAGGTGGCGGGAGCCTTGTCGGCGTTCAGGCCCGCCTTCTTGAAGGCGTCCTTGTTGTAATAGAAGATAGTGGTCGAGCTGTTGAACGGGAAGCTCAGCATCTGTCCGTTGGGGGCCGTGTAGTAGCCGGCCACGGCGGGGATGTAGGCCTTGGGGTCGAAGGCCAGACCGGCATCGCCCATCACCTTGCCAACGGGCACGGTAGCACCCTTGCTGGCCATCATGGTGGCGGTGCCCACTTCAAACACCTGCAAGATGTGCGGCGCATTGCCCGAGCGGAAGGCCGCAATGGCGGCTGTCATGTTTTCGTCATACGAGCCCTTGTAGGTGGGCACCACCTTGTATTCCTTCTGGCTCTCGTTGAACTGTTTGGCCAAGTCATTGACCCACTCGTTGTTCACGGCCGTCATCAAATGCCACCACTGGATTTCGGTTTGGGCTTGTGCAGATACGCACACGGTGGTGGCCAGGGCGGCGGTCAGGGCCAGCTGCTTGAATTGCATGAATACTCCTCCAGAATGACGAAGACACAAAGGCGCGATGCTAGGTGGCGTTTGTGTCGATGATGTGACGTTGTCCCACAGGGCTGATACGCCAGCAATCGGGGAAACCCGCTTTGCGATGGTTGTTGCAAAGGCCATTGCGACGGCGGCCGAATTGTGACATTCATGAAACAAATGGTGTCAATTCATGGACAGCGTCAAGGCCATTGCGGGGCGGGTGGCGATTTTTGTTGCAATGCATCATGCTTGCCCCCTTGAGGGCTCGCCATGCCGTGTGCATTTGCAAGCCCGGTCTTTTTCCAACCTTTCGTTTGCCATGGCCACCACCTCTCTGGATAAAAGCAAGATCAAGTTCCTGTTGCTGGAGGGTATTCACCCCTCAGCGCTGGATGTCATCCGCGCAGCCGGGTATTCGCAGATCGAGACCGTTGCAGGGGCGCTGCCCGATGACGAGCTCAAGCGCAAGATCGCAGACGCCCATTTCGTGGGCATCCGCTCGCGCACCCAGCTGACCGAAGAGGTGTTTGCCCACGCCCACAAGCTGGTGGCGGTGGGTTGCTTTTGCATCGGTACCAACCAGGTGGACCTGAATGCGGCACGCGAGCGCGGCATTGCCGTGTTCAACGCGCCGAACTCCAACACCCGGTCGGTAGCCGAGCTGGTGCTGGCCGAGGCCATCTTGCTGCTGCGTGGCATCCCCGAGAAGAACGCCGTGGCGCACCGCGGTGGCTGGCTCAAGTCGGCCGACAACGCCTACGAGATCCGGGGCAAGA
>Ga0073899_10006134_pt1 | contig 10408 bp, 10 predicted proteins | sample KloWWTmetaKNB5Ph_FD_88975 | JGI IMG/M metagenome (GOLD analysis project Ga0073899, IMG submission 88975) | Active sludge microbial communities from Klosterneuburg, Austria, studying microevolution and ecology of nitrifiers - Klosterneuburg... | ecosystem: Engineered > WWTP > Aerobic digester >...
GCTGACCCGGCAAGCCGGAAAAACCCGGAGGTGCTGGGGGCTTGTTGCCTCAGTCGATGACGTTTGCCGGCGTGATGCCCTTGTCGAACTGAAGGCGGTCACGCAGGGCACGGGTCACTTCGATCCGCCCCTGGGCGTCGACCCGCAGCGCATGGTTGATGCCGAAGCGCCGGGTGTATTCGCGCCAGCGCTCGCCGGCCAGGTAGGCGGGCTTGCTGGTGGCATCCGAGAGGGTGCCGGCGTGGGCGCGTGGGGTGACAAGCACGGTGACGGCCTGGGTGCCCCGGGCAGGCAGGCCGCTGCGGGGGTCGAGGAGGTGGCAGTAGCGCTCGCCATCCAGCTCGAAGAAGCGTTGGTAGTCGCCGGAGGTGCCGATGGCCTCCCCGTCGCGCAAGGGCAGGCTGGCCAGGGGGTGCGGTTCCCGCGGGTGCTGGATGCCGACCCGCCAGGGGTGCTCGCCCTTGCTGCCGAGTGCCATGATGTTGCCGCCGATGTTGATCAGGGCGTTGTGGATACCCTTCTCCCGGAGGAGGGTGGCGGCCCGGTCGAGGGCGTAGCCCTTGGCGTACCCCCCCAGATCGAGCTGGACGGCCCGGTTGCGGCTGCTGACGGTGGTGCCGCTGATCGTCAGGTCGGCCATGCGCGGTCGGGCTGCGATGGCTGCCGCGAGGGCGTCGGCGGCGGGGCGAGCGGGCGTGAAGGTGTCGGTGTGAAAGCCCCACAGGGCAATCAGTTGGCCAAGGGCCGGGTTGAAGAGCTCGTCACCGGTGCTGGCGATGGCCTGGGCGTCGGTGAGCATGGCCGCCAGTTCCGGTGATACCGGGATCTGTGCCGTGCCGGCAGCAATGGCGGCGTTGAGGGCGGTGAGTTCGGAGGGCTCCCAGGCGTGATAGGCCCGGTGCAGGCGGTCGAATTCCTGCAATACGGCCGCGGTGGCGGCGCGGGCATCCTGTTCGGAGGCACCCCAGGTGATCACCTCCACCCGGGTACCGAACACATAGGATTCCTGCTGGTGGAGGTGTTCCCGGTTGCAGCCGGCAAGTAGCAGGGCGAGGCCAAAGGCCAGCAGCCAGCCGGCGAGGCGACGGGTCAGGCGCATGCCTCCTCGAGGGCGTCGATGACGGCGCCGGGCACGTCGAAACCCATCTGGGCGGTGATCTCGACCATGCAGGTGGGGCTGGTGACGTTGATCTCGGTGAGGCGGTCGCCGATCACGTCGAGGCCGACAATGAGCAGGCCGCGCGCCCACAGGATGGGGGCCAGGTGGTCGGCGATGGCGCGCTCGCCGTCGGTCAGGGGCATGGCCACGCCACGCCCGCCGGCTGCCAGATTGCCGCGGGTTTCGCCAGCCATGGGGATGCGGGCCAGGGCGTAGGGGATGACCTTGCCACCGATGATCAGCACCCGCTTGTCACCGCCGGAGATGGCGGGAAGGTAGGCCTGAGCCATGATGGTCCGGCGTTCGTCCTGGGTGAGCGTCTCGATGATGACGTTGCGGTTGGGGTCGTCGGCCCGCACCCGGAAGATCTGGCTACCGCCCATGCCGTCGAGGGGCTTGAGGATGGTGTCGCCGTGGGCGTCGATGAAGGCATTGATGTCGACAGCGGCCCGGGCCACCCGGGTGGCCGGGGTGAACTGGGGGAACTTGGTGATGGCGAGCTTCTCGGAATGGTCGCGGATCGAACGCGGGTGGTTGAAGACCCGGGCGCCGGCCTGGGCCGCCCGTTCGAGCATCCAGGTGGCCGTGACGTATTCGAAGTCGAAGGGCGGGTCCTGACGCATCAGCACTGCATCGAAGGCGGTGAGGGGCAGAGCGGTTTCGTCACCGGCGCTGTACCAGGCGTGATCGTCATCGGTGGGCGTGATGGCCAGGGCCCTGGCCGACACCTCGCCGCCATCCCACAACAGGGCTTCGCGCTGGATGGCGAAGACCTGGTGGCCGCGCCGGGCGGCGGCCCGCATCATGGCGATGCTGGAGTCCTTGTAGGCCTTGAGGGTGTCGAGGGGGTCGAGGATGAAGGCGAGTTTCATGGAGCGGGCTCAGGCAGCAGCTTCTTCGAGGACGGCAGCCGGTTCGGTGGCCTCGATCTCGACAGCCGCGGCGAGCAGGGCCAGACGGGCCACCACACCGTAGGCGTAGAAGCGGTTGGGCGGTGCGTCCGGCCCCTGGGTGCAGTCTGGCAGGCTGCACGGAGCCTCGAACGCCAGGGGTTCGAAGTGCATGCCCGGGGCGTTGAGGTTCTCGTCGCGGCCGCGCTGGGTGTGCACCCGGTAGAAGCCGCCGACCACGTAGTGATCCATCATGTAGACCACCGGTTCGGCAACGGCATTGTTGACTGTCTCGAAGGTGTGCACGCCTTCCTGGATGATCACGTCGTGTACCTCCAGGCCTTCCTTCACCACGCTCATCTTGTTGCGCTGCTTGCGGTTCAGGCCGATCAGTTCGGCGGCGTCCTTGACGGTCATGACGCCCATGCCGTAGGTGCCGGCGTCGGCCTTGACCACCACGAAGGGCTCGTCGGTGACTTCGTATTCCTTGTACTTGGCGCGGATGTTGTCGAGCATCGTGGCAACCTTGTCAGCCAGCTCCTGCTCACCCGCACGGGCGTGGAAATCGAGGCCGCCGCAGGTATCCCAGGCCGGGTTGATGCGCCACGGGTCGATGCCGATGGCCTTGCCGAAGTCCTGGGTCACGCGGTCGTAGGCGGCGGCGTGGTTGGACTTGCGCCGGGAGTGCCAGCCGGCATGGACCGGCGGAATGACCCACTGGTCGTGGAGGTTCTGCAGGACGTCGGGAACGCCGGCGGACAGGTCGTTGTTGAGCAGCACGGCGCAGGGGTTGAAGTCCTTCAGGCCGAGGCGGCTGCCGTGGCGCTCCAGGGGTTCGAGGGTCAGGCTGCTGCCGTTGGCGAGTTCGACCACGGTGGGCGCGGTGATCTCGGGGAGCAGGCTGCCGAGACGGACTTCGAGGCCGGTCAGGCGCAGGATGGACACCAGCTTGGCCACGTTCTGCAGGTAGAACTGGTTGCGGGTGTGGTTCTCGGGGATCAGCAGGATCGAGCCGGCACCCACGCAGATGCGTTCGATGGCGGCCTGGGCCGCCTGCACGCACAGGGGCATGAAGGCGTCGTTGAGGTTGTTGAAGCCGCCCGGAAACAGGTTGAGGTCGACCGGCGCCAGCTTGAAGCCTGAGTTGCGCAGGTCAGTGGAGCCGTAGAAGGGCGGCAGATGCTCCTGCCACTGGGTGCGCATCCAGCGCTCGATGGCACAGGCGTTGTCGAGGAAATGGCGCTCCAGCTCCAGCAGGGGGCCGGTGAGCGCGGTGGTGAGATGGGGAACCATGGGACCTCGCGAACTGTTCTCGGGTGGGCGATGCGTCGGGTAACGACGGAAGGGAGTGCGTCGTGGACCTGCGCGGCCTGTGATTGTTCGCGGGATGTTACACCATCCGCCGTTTACGCCCCTTGACGGTGCGTTTTCAGGCCGTGGGGGGAAGGAAGGCCTCAAAGGCGTTGGGCAGGGGGGCGTTCTCGAGGCTGCGCTGGGTAAATAGGTAGCGGCCATCGCAGACGAAGCCCAGATCGGCCCAGTCGACGGTGTTCAGCGCATCCCGGAAAGCGGCGAGATCCACGTCTGTCCGGTGCGGAAACACGCCGAGCACGGCGCCGTCGAAATTCGGGCAGGGGTGGGTGAAGAAGGGCTGCGGCCGGCGCGTCTTGGAGTTCACGTAGACGCGCGGTGCTGCTGTCTGCGGGTAGCCGCGGCCCCATTGCCACCAGTTGGTTGCGTCGAAGGGGCGAATGCGCCTGGCCAGCAGGCGATCCCGGTGGGGGAGCAGTGCATCGGGTGCAGGCTGGCCGGGTTCGCACCAGATTATGCGGCGGGTCTGCCCGCTGGCGATGGTGCCGGAGCTGACGAAATCCCGGTTGCCGTGGAGGTCGCTGACGTAGATCTGGTCGGCACCTGACACGGCCCCCACCTTAACAGCCGCCACATCGGCCAAGCTGAGGCTGTACTCGCCGCGGCTGAACAGGAGGTGGCCCGCGCATTCGGAAAAGTGCCGGTATTGCCAGTGGGGGTGGTCCAGGCTGTGGGCGACGTCATCGCCCTGGCCAATCTGGGCCCAGGCGGTGTTGTGGGACAGGTTGTCGAGCTCGTAGCGCCAGATCAGACAGTTGGGCAGGGCGTCGGCAAAGACGCGGGCGTCACCCAGCTCGATGGCGTGGGTGATGGTCCCGCGCTCATGGAGCCAGCGGTTGAGGCGACGGGCGCTGGTGGATTTGAGGAAATCCCGCGGGGTGATGAAGATCAGCTCGCCCCCTGGCGCCAGGTGCCGTACGCATTTCTCGATGAAGAAGAGGTATAGGTTGCTGCGGCCATCGAAACCGTCCTGGTGCAGCAGGACCCGGGTGCTCGGGGTGATGTCCTGGTAGCGCACATAGGGTGGATTGCCGATCACGGTGTTGAACTTCTCACTTTCCGGGTAGGCGAAGAAGTCCATGTTGTGGCCGCCTGGCGGGCACTGACGTGCGTCCAGCTCGATGCCCACGGCGTGATGCAGGTGCTGCAGGAAGGCACCGTCACCGCAGGAGGGTTCCAGCACTCGGCCAGCATTGTGGCGAAGGCGCAGCATGGCCCGGACGACGCGTTCGGGGGTGAAGACTTGCCCGAGGCTGGAAGGGTCGGGAGCAACGACAGACGAAGCGGGTGCTGAGAGCATGGAGGAGGTCGGGCAGGAACACCGCGGATTATGCCGCAGGTGGTGAGGCTTGGGGCTGCACCTGCCGGAATTGGCGCGCTGGCTTCGCGCTGACGGTTCAGCCTGGCAAAAAGAGCATCAGCAGCTCGTTCAGGAAGTGGCGTCCCTGTGTTGTCGGGCGAAGGGTCTCTCCGTCGGCTTCAATCAGCCCTTGCCGGGTGGCCTTGATCAGGCCGGCTTCGGCGGCTTCGAAGGGCAGGCCGGTGCGCTCGGCAAACATCCGGCGCGGGAAGCCCTGATTGAGGCGCAGGGCGTTCATCATGAACTCGAAGGGCAGTTCGGCGCTCCCGATGGTGCGTCTTTCCTGGACGAAGGTGCCGGTGTCCCGCGCCGCCAGGTAGGCTGCCGGGTGCTTCGGCCGGGCTTCCCGAACGATGCCTTCGTGGGAAGAGAGCTTGCCGTGGGCTCCGGCACCTATCCCCAGGTAATCACCAAAGGTCCAGTAGTTGAGGTTGTGCCGGCATTCCCGGTTGGTGCGGGCGAAGGCGGACGTCTCATAGTGGCCATAGCCGGCCCCGGCCAGCCGGGCTTCCACCAGGTCCTGCATGTCGGCGGAGGCGTCCGGGTCCGGGATCGTCGGTGGGTTGGCGGCGAAGGCGGTGTTCGGCTCCAGGGTCAGGTGGTAGCAGGACAGGTGCTGGGGCGCCAGGGCGATGGCCATGGCGAGATCGGCTTCCGCTTCGGCCAGGCTCTGGCCGGGCAGGGCATACATCAGGTCGAGGTTGACCGCCTCGAAATGGGTGAGCGCCGCTTCGGCGGCGGCGATGGCATCGGCACGGCCGTGAATGCGCCCGAGGGCCTGGAGATGCCCTTCGTTGAAGCTCTGGATGCCCACTGAAAGCCGATTGACGCCGGCCTGCCGGAAGGCCCGGAAGCGGCCCGCGTCGACGGTGCCCGGATTGGCCTCGAGGGTGATCTCGGCCATCGGGTCGAGCATCACGCGCATGCGGATGGCGGTGAGCAGGGTGTCCAGCCCATCCGGGCTCATCAGGCTGGGGGTGCCCCCGCCGATGAAGATGCTATGTACCCGCCGGCCCCACACCTGGGGCAGCGCTCCCTCCAGATCCGCGATCAGGGCTTCGATATAGGCGGCTTCGGGAATGCCATCATCACGAACGCCATGGGAGTTGAAGTCGCAGTAGGGGCACTTCTTCACGCACCAGGGAAAGTGCACGTAGAGCGCCAGCGGGGGCGAGGCGGTGAGCCGGGATTCCCACTGGCCCGCGGTAGGCGGGCGAGGGGTGGCTCGGGGCGTGATCGGGATGATGCGGGCTTCGGACATCGGGGCGGGGTGGGTGGCAGCGCCCTTGTTGGCGCCGGGGTTCATCAGATGGGTTCGGCGCGCAGCTTGTCGAGCAGTTGCCGGAAGGCGTTGCCCCGGTGGGACAGGACGTTCTTGAGCTCGGCGGGGATTTCGGCGGCGGTCTGCTCAAGCTCGCTGACGAGGAAGAGTGGGTCGTAGCCGAAGCCGGCCGTGCCGCGGGGTGTGGCGAGAATCTCGCCGTGCCACTCGCCACAGGCGATGAGGGGTTGTGGGTCGTCAGCATGGCGGACGAGGGCCAGGGCGCAGTAGAAGCGCGCCCGGCGGTCGGCCTGGCCGGCGAGCTTTTCAAGCAGTAGCGCGTTGTTGCGTTCGTCTGACTTGGGTTCGCCGGCAAAGCGTGCCGAGATCACGCCCGGTGCGCCACCCAGGGCTTCGACACACAGGCCCGAGTCATCGGCCAGCGCCGGGAGGCCGGTGCTGCGGGCGGCATGGCGGGCCTTGGCGATGGCGTTCTCGACAAAACTGGGGTGGGGCTCCTCGGCCTCGGTGACATTGAAGGCCGATTGGGGCAGCACTTCGATGCCGAGGGGTGCGAGCAGGGCGGAGAGTTCCTTGAGCTTGCCGGCGTTGCCGCTGGCCAGGACGAGTTGTTTCATGGGGTGCCTCGCTTTCGTGGCGCTCAGGCTGGAATGCCGAGAGCCTTTTTTTGCTCCACGACGAGTTCGGCAATGCCGGCGCCGGCCAGTTCCAGCAGGCTGTTCAGTTCGGTGCGGGAAAAGGGCGCGCCTTCGGCGGTGCCCTGGACTTCAACAAAGCCGCCCGAGCCGGTCATCACCACGTTCATGTCGGTTTCGCAGTCGGAGTCTTCCGGGTAGTCCAGGTCGAGGACAGGGACGCCCTTGTAGATGCCCACCGAGATGGCGGCGACGAAGTCGCGCATCGGGTTGGCGGGCAGCTTGCCGGCCTTGACGAGGCCGTCGAGGGCTTCATGGACGGCAATGCAGGCGCCGGTGATGGAGGCGGTGCGGGTGCCGCCGTCGGCTTGCAGCACGTCACAGTCGATGGTGATCTGACGCTCGCCCAGGGCGGCCATGTCCACCACGGCACGCAGGCTGCGTCCGATCAGGCGCTGGATCTCCTGGGTGCGACCGCTCTGCTTGCCCTTGGCGGCTTCACGGGCGCTGCGGGTGTGGGTGGAGCGGGGCAGCATGCCGTATTCGGCGGTCAACCAGCCCTGACCCTTGCCGCGCAGAAAAGGGGGCACGGACTCTTCGACGCTGGCGGTGCACAGCACGCGGGTATCACCAAACTCGATGAGCACCGACCCTTCGGCATGGCGGGTGAAGCCGCGGGTGATGCGGACGGGGCGGAGCTGGGCAGGCGTGCGGCCACTGGGGCGGGCGAAGGGGGTGTCGGTCATTTGAATTTATGGATGGCTGCGTTGATTTCACGGATGGCGCGTTCGATCTCGTCTTCACTGAGATCTTCCTGGTCGCGCTTGTTACGTCCGAAGCCCTCCATCTGGGTGGTGAAGGCATCGGCGGGCATGGTACGGGTGGAGACCGTGTCGGGGGTGTCTTCCTGGTGGTCGTCGTGCCAGGTCATGGCGATCAGGGTCATGTTGTCGCACTGGGCGCCGCCGAGGGCCTCGGCTTCGTCCATGAGCTGCGGGACACCGTCCATGACCCGGCCGTCGGCCAGGGTTTGAACCAGGGTGTCGCTATCGAGAGGCCCCCAGACGCCGTCCGAGCAGATGGCGATGACGTCTCCATTGATGAGGGGGGTACCTCGGGAGAATTCGATCTGTGGCGGGTGGCTGCCGCCCAGGCAGCTGAAGATGCGGTTACGGCCCGGGTGCACGGCGGCGCTTTCGGCGTCGAGGAGGCCTTGGTCGAGCATCAGCTGAACCCGTGAGTGGTCTCGGGTCTGGGTAACCAGCTTGCCTTTGCGGATCAGGTAGAGGCGCGAGTCGCCCGCGTGGGCCCAGTGGGCCACGCCTTCCTGCACCAGACAGGCAACGATGGTGGTGCGGGGAATGTCGGCCAGGTGCTTGTCGAAAGCGTAATCGAGGATGGCGTGGTGGGCATTGCTGAGCACCCGCGACAGGAACAGGATCGGATCGGTGACCTTGGGGCGGGCTTCCTGCTGGAAGGACTGGGCGATGAACTGCACCGAGATCTGGGCTGCGACTTCGCCATAAAGGTGGCCGCCCATACCGTCAGCCAGGACCAGCAGCAGTGCGTCCCGCGTGTACGAATAGGCGACGCGGTCTTGGTTGGTGCGCCGCTTGCCTACCCGGCTCTCCTGGAAAATGGTGAATCTCATGTACGGCCTATCATTGTCTTTAATCGTGACCCCAGCCCTTCAAGCCAGGTTTTCTGAACGGGGGGCGCTTCGCGGTGGCGTTGTGCAAGCACCTTCTGCAGGGCGAAGCAGCTCTGCGGGCGCTTCAGCGGATCGAGTTGCAGGCACCAGTCGATGGTCGCCAGAAAGTGGTGGGAGTATTTGCCCGCCCACTGCTCGGTTGCTGGAACGACGTTGTCGCTGTTGACGCGCTCATCCGAGCGCTGAGGTGAGTTGCCAGCCAGGCAGGCGTACATGCTGGCGCCTACGCTGTAGATGTCGCTCCAAGGGCCGAGGGCGTCCCGGTTGTTGAACTGCTCCGGGGAAGCGAAGCCGGGCGTGTACATCGGTTTCAGGATGGGCGTGTCCGACATCAGGGTTTGCCGGGCCGCGCCGAAGTCGAGCAGCACCGGGGTGCCATCGGCCCGCAGATAGATGTTCGAGGGCTTGATGTCCAGGTGCAGCAGCTTGTGGGCGTGCACCTCGCGCAGGCCATTGAGCATGCGTGTGAAGACACCGCGAATGAAGCGCTCGCGGACGTTGTTCTTGTTCTTTTGGGCGTAGTCGTGGAGCGTCCGGCCTCGTTCGAACTGCATCACCATGTACACCGTGCCGTTGGCGCGGAAGAAGTTGAGCACCCGCACCACATTGGGGTGCACCAGCTTGGCCAGGGCCCGCCCTTCTTCAAAGAAGCACTTCATGCCGTAGCGGAAGGCCCCTTGGTGGGCTTCAGTGACATGGGGCGTGACTTCGCCCTCGGCCCGCAGAGCAAGGGAGTTGGGCAGGTATTCCTTGATGGCGACAGGCGTGCCGTCCTGGTCGTAGGCCAGGTACACAATGGAAAAACCACCCAGCGAAAGCTGCCGCTCGACCCGGTAGTGGTCGAGCTGAAATCCGGACGGGAGGGCGCAGTTCTGTTGAGTGGCCATCAGGCGGGGCGCTACACTTCGTCTTTTGGTGGCAATCTGACTCGCTAGTGTAGCCGCGGATTGCCGCTCTATCTCGGGAAAAAATGATGATTCACAGCATGACGGGTTATGCCGTCCAGACTCGCGACCTGGGCCGCGTGGCATTGCATCTCGAACTGCGGAGTGTCAATTCCCGCTATCTCGATCTTGCCTTCCGGATCAATGATGACCTGCGCCAGGCCGAGCCCATGTTGCGCGAGGCGATCACCGCCAAGTTGCGGCGGGGCAAGGTGGAGTGCCGTTTCAATCTGCAGGCCAAGGATAACGCAGCGCGCGACATTTCCATCAACGGCATGGTGCTGGGACAACTGAAGGCGGCCCAGGCCGCCATCCAGGCCGAGCTGCCCCAGGCGGCACCCCTGTCGGTGGTCGAAGTGCTGCGCTGGCCCGGTATTCTGGCTGACGACAGCGTGACCTTCGAGGCCATGCAGCCGGAAATCGCCGCAACCATTGCCGTGGCCCTGGATGAGTTGATTGCCACGCGTCGGCGTGAGGGCGACAAGCTGGCCGAGATGATCCGCGGGCGCATCGCCCACATGCGTCAGTTGGTGGCTACCGTGCAGCCCCGGGTGCCGGCGCTGGTCGCCGAATATCAGGAAAAGCTTGCCACCCGCCTGCGGGATGCGGCAGCTACCCTCGACGACGACCGCATCCGCCTCGAGGTCGGACTCTTCGCCCAGCGCGTGGATGTGGCGGAGGAGCTGTCCCGCCTGTCCACCCACCTGGATGAGGTGGAGCGGATCCTGAAGGTGGGTGGTTCGGCCGGCAAACGCCTGGATTTCCTGATGCAGGAGCTGAACCGCGAGGCCAACACCCTGGGTTCCAAGGCCATGGCTGCCGACATGACCGCCATTGCCGTCGAACTCAAGCTGGCCATCGAACAGATGCGCGAGCAGGTGCAAAACATCGAGTAGGAGAAGGCCCCATGCCCGGCACACTGTTTATCGTTACCGCCCCCTCCGGCGCCGGCAAGACCACCCTGGTCAGCGGCCTGCTGGCCCGCGACCCCCTGGTCAAGCTCTCGGTGTCCTACGCCACCCGCGAACCGCGCGCCGGCGAGGTGGATGGCACGCA
>Ga0073899_10006135_pt1 | contig 10407 bp, 11 predicted proteins | sample KloWWTmetaKNB5Ph_FD_88975 | JGI IMG/M metagenome (GOLD analysis project Ga0073899, IMG submission 88975) | Active sludge microbial communities from Klosterneuburg, Austria, studying microevolution and ecology of nitrifiers - Klosterneuburg... | ecosystem: Engineered > WWTP > Aerobic digester >...
CGCCGTGCTGGCCTTCAACTAGCTGGCGTTTCGCGCGCCACTTTTCAGGTCCGTATAGAATTTACAGGATGACCGGAACCATGCCGCCCAAAGAAACCGAAAGCGCGAACGGGTTGATCCGCTTCGTCCGGCGAAACCAGCTTGCCGTGTTTGTAGGCCTCGCTTACGCGCTGTCGTGGTGGGCGTGGATTTGGTACCGCCTCGATCCCGGAAATGTTGACGCGCCCATCCTGCCCATTGGCCCGCTTCTTGCGGCACTGATCACCCTTGCGATGGTGGGCGGCTGGCCGGCAATCCGCGACATGCTGCGGAAGCTTGTGCATTGGCGTGTCGGCTGGAAATGGTACGCGCTGGTGCTTCTGCTGCCCGCAGCGCTCACCCTCACGGCTTTCGCCATCAATCTTCTCCTCGGAGCCCAGCGTGTTGCAGGCATCGAGGTTCCCGATGCGGGCCAGATGGCGGTCCGCTTTGCCTTCATCTTCCTGTGGATTGGCCTGGGCGAGGAGCCGGGCTGGCGCGGCTTTGCCCTGCCGCGGCTTCTCGTGGGCCGCAGCGCCCTTGCCGCCGCCGTGATCATAGGCCTCATTCACATGGTCTGGCACGCGCCGCTCTACGGCGTTGAATATGACTCAGCCAATGTCTGGCCCTGGGGCATCAGCGTCATCTGCTATTCCATTGTGGTGTGCTGGATTTACCTGCACACGGGAGGCAGCCTTCTGATGCCGATGCTCATGCACGCCTCGAACAACACGATTGCCTTTGTCTGGCGGATGTTCGAAGGCGGCGACCAGCTCCGCCTGTGGTGGATATGGTGTGCCCTGTGGGTAATCGCTGCAATCGCCGTCGTCCTCGCCGCAGGCCCGAACCTTGCGAGGGACAGGCAGGAGACTCAGGACGCGGGCCTTGGATAATTCAGGCAAGGCCTTTATTTTCTACGGGATCACACTGGCCCTTGCCTTGGCAGTGACCTTCACGGTGCCACGGATCGGCGAGGCGAGTCTTCCACTGACGATGATGACGCCGACTGTCGCAACTCTGATCATGCTGACAGTAATCGCGCCCGAGGGCGGCCTGCGCAAAGCCCTGTCACTCCTCGGAATTGACCGTGCCGGGCTCAAGGCCTGGCCGCTGGCGATTGCCGGGCCCGCCGCCATCCATCTCGCAGGCCTTGTCATCCTGTCCTTGGCTGGCCTTGCTGTATTTACCGCGCCGCAGATGACCGGCTCGGTCGGTTTTGCAATTTTCAAAATACTGTCTGGACTTCTCATCGGCACGCTCTTCGCGCTGGGCGAGGAAATCGGCTGGCGAGGCTACCTGCTGCCGCGCCTGCTGGGGCGCGGCGTTGTGCCCGCCATGCTGCTGGTTGGCTTCCTGCACGGCGTCTGGCACCTGCCGCTCATGCTCACCACCGACTTGTATCACAACAGCGGAAATCCGCTGCTCGTGGTGCCGCTGTTTTTGCTGACACTTACCCTTGCCGGCGTGTTCTTTGGTTTCCTCAGGCTGTGGACCGGAAGCGTCTGGGCCGTGGCAATCGCCCACGCGGCCGCCAACATGGCCTGGGAAATCATGACCGAAATGACCCAGACCAAATCCGCAGTCGTGCTCGAATATGTGGGCGGTGAAAGCGGCGTGATCATGATCGGCGGGCTGTTGGTCTTCTGCTTCTTTATCGTTCGCCACATGAACAGCGGAAAGTTCAAGGCGGTTGTGGAATCACCCTAGCATCCGCTCCTCGATCGCATCCCAGATCAGCACCGCGATGTCCGCCCCGCCGAAGCGCTTCACCTCGCGGATGCCGGTGGGCGAGGTGACGTTGATCTCGGTGAGATAGTCGCCGATCACGTCGATGCCGACGAAGATCAGCCCGCGCTTTTTCAGCTCCGGCCCCATCGCCTCGCAGATGTCGCGCTCGCGCTTGGTGAGTGTGGCGGGCTCCGGCTTTCCCCCGACATGCATGTTGGAGCGGCTTTCGTGGGCGGCGGGAACCCGGTTGATGGCGCCGGCAAATTTTCCGTCCACCAGGATGATGCGCTTGTCGCCCTTCCTCACGTCGGGCAGGTATTTCTGCGCGATGTAGGGCTGGTGCGGATAGGTGAGGCCGAACATCTCGAGCAGCGAGGAGAAATTCTGGTCGGTTCCCCTGATGCGGAAGACGCCCACCCCGCCGTTGCCGTAAAGCGGCTTGAGAATGATGTCCTCATGCTGCATGCGGAAGGCCGCAAGCTCCGAGGCATCCCTGGTGATCAGCGTCGGCGGCATGAACTCCCTGTACTTCAGGACGAAAAGCTTTTCCGGCGCATTGCGCACTTCCGTGGGATCATTCACCACCAGCGTCGTGGGATGGATATGGTCCAGCATGTGGGTGGCGGTGATGTAGCCCATGTCGAAGGGCGGATCCTGGCGCATGAGGACGACGTCAAAGTCGCTGAGGCTGACGCGCTCTGCCTCGCCAAGCGTGTAATGGTCGGCGAAATCATCGCGCACCTTGAGCGCATGGCCCGTCGCCGAAAGAATGCCGCCTTCCAGCGCCAGGGTTTTCGTCTGGTAATAGAACAGCTCGTGGCCGCGCTCGCGCGCCTCCAGCATCATGGCGAAGGTGGAGTCACCCTTGACGTTGATGTTCTCGATCGGGTCCATCTGGACGGCGACATTGAGCGACATGGTTCACCCGTCTCCCGGAAAGGCATTCTCGATATGGTGCGGCAAAAGGTAGGGGCTCACAACCACGATGTCAAAACGGCAGAAGTTCCGGTTGGAAATTCTGTCGCGCGCCATCCAGAAGCGCGCCGCAGCCGAGATGCGCCTGGACTGGGTGATGGTGACCGCTTCCACCCCGCGATCACGGCTGCCCCGCGCCTTGACCTCGATGAAGGCGGTGACATCGCGCCGCCGCATGATGAGGTCCACTTCGCCCTGCGGCGACTTGAAACGCTGGGCCAGCAGGCGGTAACCCTTCAGGCGGAGATACATCAGCGCCACGAACTCGGCGACATGGCCGCGGGCTTCGGCTTTCTCCCGCGACCTACTCATTTTTGCGCGCCAGGATGCGGGCATAGATATCCTTCTTGGCCAGATCAAAGCGTTTGGCGATATCCGCCGCGGCTTTGGCGGCGGGCATGCTTTCAAGCGCCGCATCAATGGCCGATTCAATATCTGCATCGCTCGCCTGTGCCGCACCCGGTTCCGGCGGCGCAATCACCAGGGTGATCTCGCCCTTCACCGAGGCGCGCGCGCCGAGAATCCCCTGCACCTCGGTGGCCGTTCCACGCAGCACTTCCTCGTGCAGCTTGGTGAGCTCGCGCGACACGGCCACCCGGCGGTTGCCCAGCACATCAGCTACATCGCCCAGCGCATCGACAATCCTATGCGGGCTTTCAAAGGCGATGAGGCTTGCCTTCACCCCCATGAACTCGTTGAGCAGTTTTTTTCGCTCGCCCGATTTGGTGGGAAGAAAGCCGAGAAAAACGAAGCGGTCCGTGGGCAGGCCGGAAAGCGCCAGCGCCGTGAGCACCGCTGAGGCCCCGGGGATCGCGGTGACCGGAATGGCGTGGGCCACGCAGTCCGCCACCAGCCGGTAGCCTGGATCGGAGACCAGCGGCATGCCCGCGTCGCTCACCAGGGCAATGACCTGCCCTTCGCCCAAAGACCGCAGGATGGCGGGCCGAACCTTTGCGGCATTGTGCTCATGATAGGCCATGAGCCTGGTGCGGATGCCGTAGCGTTCCAGCAGTTTGGCCGTGGTGCGGGTGTCTTCGCAGAGCAGGATATCGGCAGCCGCCATGGTGGCAAGGGCCCTGAGCGTGACATCGCCCAGGTGGCCGATCGGGGTTGCCGTCACATAAAGCCCGCCCGGCAATTTTTCCGCCTCGAATTGGCCAGCACCTATGCTATAGCGTCGGGAGGTGGATAGAGTTTGTGGCGTCATTGATTACCGTTGGGGTGGCGATGTGAAGAAGACGAGTGTAGCGCAAGCCTTCATGGGGCGGGAGTGGCGAAATCTGCTCGCCGTTTTCCTGCTGTTTCTCCTTGCCGGCTGCGGCGGCATGTCGAAAGTGGGTGACTTGTTCAGCGATGATCCCGTAACGCCGCAGGCGCCCCCTGCGGTCAGCACCAGCATTGCGCTGCTCCTGCCGCTTTCGGCCCCCGGCGAGACCCAGAACATCGCCCGCGCCATGCAGCAGGCAGCCCAGCTCGCCGTCAAGGACTTGGGGAGCGGCACGTTGATCATCAAGGATTCCGGCGGCACCGCCGACCGGGCCCGCAGCGCCGCGCAAGCCGCCCTCGATGAAGGGGCAGGCATCATTCTGGGGCCGCTGCTCTCCACCGAGGTGCAGGCGGTATCCCCCGTGGCGCGTGAACGCAATGTCAATGTCATCGCCTTTTCGTCGGTCAGCTCCGTGGCAACCCCCGGCACTTTCCTGATGAGCTTCCTGCCCGATGAGGAAGTCTCCAACGTGGTGCGCTATGCCGCAAGCAAGGGTTACCGCAATATCTCGCTGCTTTATCCCGCCTCCCAATATGGCGCGGCCATCGAGCAGGCGCTTTCCCGCGCGGCGCTAGCCGAAGGCAGCACCGTCGTGGCGGCAAAAAGCTATGCCCGCGAGGCCGCCGCCGTGACCCAGCCCGCTGCCAGCATCGCCGCCTCGCTGGGCCAGGGCTCGGCCCTGCTTCTGCCGGAAGGCGGCCAGATGCTGCGCACCGTCAGTGGTGCTTTGGAAGGAAACGGCATCAGCCCTCGCAGCACGAAGATTCTCGGCACCGGCCTGTGGGATGACGGGCTTACCCGCTCTACTCCCATTGCCCAGGGCGGCTGGTATGCGGGCGTGGCCCCGCAACTGGTCCAAGCCTTCGAACAGAAATATGCGGCAAGCTATGGCGTTAAGCCGCCGCGCATTGCGAGCCTCGCCTATGATGCTGTGGCCTTTGCCGTGAACCTGCAGAAAACCGGTGACGTGTCCGAAGTTGGCATTGCCAGCCCCACGGGCTTCCAGGGTTCCAACGGCCTGTTCCGCTTCCGCGAGAACGGCCTGATCGAGCGCGGCCTCGCCATATTGCAGATGGGTCCCGGCGGCCCCGATGTGATCCAACAGGCGCCGACGAGCTTCAGTTCGCCAGCTCAGTGATGAGCGCATTGAGCAGGCGGCGGCCCTGCGTCGTGGCCATCAGGCGATGGCCCTCGCGCTTGACCAGGCCCAGCGATTTCAATCCGGCGATTTTGTTGGGGTCCATGGATGTCCCACGCAGTTTTTCATAACGCGCCAGGTCAATCCCGTCGCTGACGCGAAGCCCCATGATAAGATATTCCGACGCCTGGTCCACCGGCAGCACGGTAGTATCTTCCACAATGCCATGGCCTTTTTCGCCAACCAGCTTGCGCCAGGTCTCCGGATATTTTTCCATGGCAATGGCCCGGCGGTTCTCGCCTTCGGCAATGCGCGCATGCGCACCGGGACCGACACCCACATATTCGCCGTAGCGCCAATAGATCAGGTTGTGCCGCGACTCCTGCCCCACGCGCGCATGGTTTGAAACCTCATAGGCCGAAAGCCCGTGCTTCTCGGTAAGTGTTTGCGTGATCTCGAACAGGTTCGTGGCGCTGTCCTCATCGGGAACCACGAGCGAACCCCTGGCCTGCAGGTCGAAATAGGCGGTGCCGGGCTCGATGGTGAGCTGGTAGAGCGACATGTGGCCCTCCTGTTCGCCCAGGGCCCGCGTCAGTTCCTCTTTCCATTGCGCCGCTGTCTGTTGCGGCCGCGCATAGATCATGTCAAAGGAGACGCGCGGGAAAATCTTGGCGGCCAAACGGAAGGCTTTAAGCGCCTCGTCGGGCGTATGCTGGCGGCCCAGCGCCTTCAGGTCTTTTTCATTGAGCGACTGCACGCCAACCGAAACCCGGTTCACCCCTGCTGTGCGGTAGCCCCGGAAATTTTCGGCCTCGACGCTGGTGGGATTGGCCTCAAGGGTGATTTCAACCGTGTCGGCAACGGGCCAGAGCTGGGCGATCTGGTCAATGACTTCGGCCACCGCCGCCGGCGGCATGAGGGACGGCGTGCCGCCGCCGAAGAAAATGCTGCTCACCCTGCGGCCCGGCGTGATGTCGGCGAACCAGCGCAATTCCATCGTCAGCGCTTTCGCAAACGACATCGTGTCCACTTCCTGGTGGCGCACATGCGAGTTGAAATCGCAATAGGGGCACTTGGCCTTGCAGAACGGCCAATGCACATAGATGCCGAAGGCGTCGCTAGAGGAGGGCATCGACCAGCCTTCCAAAGGCCCGGCCGCGATGTGACATCAGGGTTTTCCGGGCCGGATCCATTTCGCCAAAAGTTTGTGTTTCGCCATCCGGCACAAACATCGGGTCATAGCCAAAGCCGCGCGTGCCCCGCGGCGGCCAGGTCAGATGGCCGTAAACCCGGCCCTCGAAAAACTGCACTTCGCCATGGGGCCAGGCCACGCACAGGGTGCAATTGAAATTGGCGCGGCGTTTCTCAGGGGTATTGGCGCCAAGCGCCTGCAGTTTTTCCTCAACCAGGCGCATGGCCATGGACCAGTCCCGGTCCGGCCCGGCCCAGTTCGCCGTATAGACCCCGGGATCACCATTGAGCGCGTCAACACACAGGCCGGAATCATCGGCCAGCGCCACAAGGCTCGAGCGCTCCGCTGCGTAAACGGCTTTCAGTTTGGCGTTTCCGGTGAAAGTGGATTCGGTTTCTTCCGGCTCATCAAAGCCGAGGGAGCCAGCAGACACGGCGGTCACCCCATGGGGCGACAGCAATTCGTTGATCTCGCGCAGCTTGCCCTGATTGTGGGTGGCCACGACGATTTTTTGATTCCTGAGCGTCTTCAACTCAGGCAAATGCCAGATCCGGCTTTCCGCAAACTCAACCGAGTTTCCGGCGGGATCTCTCACATAGATTGATCGTCCGCCGTCGGGCCAATCCACGATGCGCTCGATGGCTATGCCTTGAGATTCGAAATGTTTTTGCCAGACTTTCAGTTCTTCCACGGTGGCACGAAAGCAGACATGGCCGTTGCCCTTTGTGCCATGGGCTGGCGGGCCCTTGTCGGAGCGCTGGCTGCCCGATAACTTGGGATTGAATAGCAGCAGCATCTGCGCCGCACAGCGGAAGAAAACCAGCCGCCCGTCAACTTCCTGATAGATGGGAAGGCCCAGCACCTCACCATAGAAGCGTCGCGCCGCGGATAAATCCTCCGCGTAGAGAACCGTTTCAAGTATGTGGCGCGCCTTGATCAAGCAATTGCCGCCTTCTGCATCGCCACCAGTTCGTCGATGCCCTTGCGAGCCAGCCCCATCAGTTCAAGAAAGCGCTCCTGGCTGAAGGACTCACCCTCTGCCGTGCCCTGTACTTCGACGATCCCGCCCGAGCCTGTCATTACAAAATTTGCATCGGTGCCCGCCGAAGAGTCTTCCTCGTAATCCAGGTCAAGCACCACGCCGTCGCCGTGGATGCCACAGGAAATAGCCGCCACATGGTCTTTCATCGGCCAGGTCTTGAACATGGACCGCGCCTCCATCCATTTCAAACAATCATGCAGCGCGATCCAGCTTCCCGTGATGGCGGCGGTGCGCGTGCCGCCATCGGCCTGGATCACATCGCAATCCAGCGTGATCTGCTTTTCGCCAAGCGCCACAAGGTCAACCACGGCGCGGAGCGAGCGCCCCACCAGCCGCTGGATTTCCTGGGTGCGGCCCGATTGCTTGCCGGCCGAGGCCTCCCGCCGCATCCGGTCCCCGGTGGAGCGCGGCAGCATGCCGTATTCGGCAGTAACCCAGCCCTTGCCCAGCCCCTTCATCCACGGCGGCACCCGCTCCTCGAGGCTTGCCGTGCACAGCACATGGGTGTCGCCGAAACGCACCAGGCACGAGCCCTCCGCATGCTTGATGTAGTTCCGTTCAAAACTGACGGCGCGGAGTTGGTCGGGCTTACGGCCTGAGGGGCGCATGGGTCATTCCTTTTGTGATTTCGGGTCTTCTAGCGCGCCATGACAGCAAATGGAAATGGCAATAAACGAAGGCAGCGGGGGGACGCCCTGGGCGGGGCAAAGCAGGCTTTTGACGGCGCTTCCATGCCGCATTATTGATCTTCATCAAGCCGTTCCGGCGGCGGCCTGAATACTATGGATCCTTGCCAAAGGAGGCCAGCCTTATGCTCGAATACACTGTGACTGCCCAACGCAGCGATAGTCATGGCAGCGAAGCCCGGACCAAGGATGCGGTGCTCACCCTGGATACGGACGTGAATGGCAGGCCCGATGCCTTCAATCCGGCGGAACTGTTTCTCGCTAGCATCGCCGCCTGCATGATCAAGGGCATCGAGCGGATGATCCCGCTGCTGAAGTTCCAGCTGCGCGGCGTCGAGGTTAAGCTTCACGGCGTGCGGCAGGACAGCCCGCCTAAAATGATTTCCATCGACTATGAACTGATTGTTGATACTGAAGAAGATGACCGGCGTCTCGCTTTGCTCCACGCCAACGTCCGCAAGTATGGCACCATCTCAAACACCGTTGCGGCGGCGGCAAAACTTGAAGGCACCATCAGGAGGAAACAATGAGCCGGCTTCACCTGCATCCGGAAAGCCATCTGGTCTCGCGCATCGGCTGGCTGCGCGCCGCCGTGCTCGGGGCGAATGATGGTATCGTTTCGACAGCAAGCCTGATTGTCGGCGTCGCAGCGGCATCGGCCGCGTCATCGGAAATCCTGGTGGCAGGTGTAGCCGGACTGGTTGCCGGGGCCATGTCGATGGCGGCAGGCGAATATGTCTCGGTCAGTTCGCAATCCGACACGGAAGGAGCCGACCTGGCGCGCGAACGGGCCGAACTGGCAAGCCAGCCGGATTTTGAGCGCGACGAACTCGCCCAGATCTACGTGAAACGGGGGCTGGAACCAAAGCTCGCCCAGAAAGTCGCCGACCAGTTGATGGCGAAGGATGCGCTTGGCGCCCACGCGCGTGACGAACTTGGAATTTCGGAAGTGACGGCGGCGCGTCCCCTGCAGGCAGCGCTTACTTCCGCCGCAACGTTCGCCATTGGAGCGGCGATGCCACTTTTGATTGTTATTGTAGCGCCGCCATCCGCCATAGTCCCCGTCGTTTCACTTGCCTCCCTGGCATTTCTGGCGCTGCTTGGCGCGGTGGGGGCGCGGGCTGGGGGCGCTGATGTCACCACGGCAACGCTGCGCGTCACATTTTGGGGCGCGATGGCGATGGCCCTGACTGCTGGAATCGGGGCGCTAGTCGGTACTGCTGTGTAGCAGTTTCAGTTCGGGTCCAGCCGGAAAATTCACTATCGATTAACCATCGGATGGAAGTCAGCCGCCTGGGAGTTACCGTTAACAGGTCATAAAATTTTCTGCGTCAGAGTCGCGGCCAAGGGAGCTGGCTCGCAGAAGCCTTGTTGCCAGGGACGGAGTAAACCTATGAGCGACAACCCCGACGAAAAAGAAAGGCTCCGCCGCCTCGCGCAATACCGGATTTCGCGCACCCCTCCGGAAGCGGCATTTGATGACATCACCAGGTTGCTGGCCGTCCTGTTCAATGCCCCCATAGCCTATCTTTGCATCACTGAAGAACACTGCCACTGGTTCAAGTCCCGCATTGGAATTGAACTGGAGGAGATTCCCCGCGCCATCAGCTTCTGCGACCATACTGTGAAGCAAGAGGGCGTCCTGGTGGTGCCCGATGCAGCGCGCGACGAAAGGTTCGCGGCAAGCTCCATGGTGACGGGTCCGCTTGCCATCCGCTTCTATGCGGGCGTTACGCTGCGCGATGCCGACGGCTTTGCCATGGGCACCCTGGCCGTTGCCGATACCGTGCCGCATGGGGTCACCGAACAGCAGAAGGATTCGCTGGAAAGGCTGGCAAACATAGCGCTCGGCCGCATGGAGCTGCGGAAAACCCAGGCCGAACTCCGTGAAACGGTTGCGGTGACCGAAACGGCGCGCCAGCACGCGGTCTCAGACCATGCCGAGCTCCGCCAGGTCATCGAATGCCTGCCGGAGGCCATTGTCCTGCTCGACGCGCAGAACCGGCTTCTCCTCTGGAACCGGAACTATGAACTGATGTTCCCTGACACGGCGCCCTACATGAAGCCGGGCGTCAGCATCGAAACGATCTACCGCCTGGCCCTGGACAGGGGGCGCCAGGTCACCAGGATGGATGCCGCCGCCGAGGAGGCATGGATCAAGAACCGGCTGGAGCGCCTTGACCGGGGGGATTCGATTGTCGAACAGAACTTTGGCGACCGGCGCTGGATCCGCTACGACCAGCACCGGGCCCCTGATGGAAAAAAGATCTTTGTCAGGACGGACATTACCGACGACAGGAACGCGGCCGAATCCTTCCGCCTGCTGTTCGAGAACAATCCGGTTCCCATGTGGGTCGTCGA
>Ga0073899_10006138_pt1 | contig 10401 bp, 6 predicted proteins | sample KloWWTmetaKNB5Ph_FD_88975 | JGI IMG/M metagenome (GOLD analysis project Ga0073899, IMG submission 88975) | Active sludge microbial communities from Klosterneuburg, Austria, studying microevolution and ecology of nitrifiers - Klosterneuburg... | ecosystem: Engineered > WWTP > Aerobic digester >...
ACCTCGTGGGTGACCTGTTCGTCGCTGTAGAACGCCTTGACGTCGGCGATCCTGTCCGGCGTGGTATCGAAATCGATGTTGGTCTCGGTGTCGGACTCGCGCTTGGCCAGCACGTACTTGAACGACCAGTCGTCGTTCATGCGGAAATTCGCGGTGATCGATGCGCCACTGAGGGTGGTGTCGTTGACGTTCGGCATGCCGTTGCGCACGTCGTAGCGGCTGTCCATCGGACGGAACGGGCCGGTGGCCGGTGTGAACAGCGCATCGAACGGGTTCGCACGCAGCATCTGCGCGCCGCGCACGCCGGACGAATCGTCCACGTGGTCGAAGGCGAACTGCAGGTCGAACGCATCCGTGACGTAGGCACCGAGGTTGGCGCGGATCGCACGGATTTTCTTGTCGCTGACCTGCTCGCCGGTGATCAGGTTCTCGCCGAAGCCGTCGCGGTGCAGGTCGGCCACCGAGATCCGGCCGCGCAGGTATTCGCTGCCGCCGAAACCGCCGCCCACCGCCGCCTTGATGTCGCGCTGGCCGTAGTTGCCGATGGTCACCGAGCCGTAGCCGTTGAAGTCGGAACGCAGTCCCTTGGAGATGTACTTGATCGCACCGCCGATGGTGTTCTTGCCGTACAGCGTGCCCTGCGGGCCGCGCAGCACTTCGATGCGATCGACATCGAACACGTCGAGCAGCGCGCCTTGCGGACGGGCGATGTAGACGTCGTCCATGTAGATGCCGACACCCGGGTCCACGCCCCACAGCGGGTCGGACTGGCCGACGCCGCGGATGTACGCGGTCAGCGTGCTGCTGGAACCGCGTGCGGCATAGATGGTGAGGTTCGGCACCTGCGCATCGAGGTCGGACAGGTCCTCGACATTGAGCTTGTCCAACGCATCGGCGGTGAATGCGGTGACCGCCACCGGCACTTCCTGCAGGGTTTCCTCGCGCTTGCGCGCGGTAACCTTCACGCTGTCGAGGGTGGTGGTCTTCTGCCCACCGGCAACAACTGCCGGAGCGTCCTGCGCCATCGCCGGCACGCTGGCCAGCAAGGACACCGCCAACACGCCATGGATCGCCAGACTCAATTGCTTGCGCTTCATCGTTCCCCTCCCGAGGGTACGTATACACGGGCGGGCCCATGCCGCCGACATGGGCAAGGTAGTGGCCCGGGCGCGACTCCGGCATTGGACGTTCGGACAATGGGCCGACCGCGCCACGGCACGGACACTCGCACTCCTGATTCCATGCCCCCGGGGCCGCAATGGCATTCCCCGCTTTCGAATTCCTCGTCGTGCTGGCCGCGTTGTGCTTCCTGATGCTGGTGGCCTACCGCGGTTACAGCGTGATCCTGTTCGCGCCGGTGGCCGCACTGGGCGCGGTGCTGCTGACCGACCCGCAGCTGGTCGCGCCGATGTTCACCGGCCTGTTCATGGACAAGATGGTCGGCTTCCTCAAGCTGTACTTCCCGGTGTTCCTGCTCGGCGCGCTGTTCGGCAAGGTGATCGAGCTGTCCGGGTTCTCGAAGTCGATCGTCGCCGCCACCATCCGCATCGTCGGTGCGCAACGGGCGATGCTGGCGATCGTCGCGGTCTGCGCCCTGCTCACCTACGGTGGCGTCTCGCTGTTCGTGGTGGTGTTCGCGGTGTATCCGTTCGCGGCGGAACTGTTCCGCCAGTCGGACATCCCCAAGCGGCTGATCCCCGGCACGATTGCCCTTGGCGCGTTCACCTTCACCATGGACGCGCTGCCGGGCACGCCGCAGATCCAGAACATCATTCCCACCACCTTCTTCGGCACCGATACCTGGGCCGCGCCGGTGCTGGGCACGCTGGGCGGCGTGTTCATCCTGATCCTCGGCTTGACCTATCTCGATTGGCGTCGCCGCGCCGCACTGAAGGCCGGCGAAGGCTATGGCGATGCCGCAACGCTGCTGAACGAACCCGTGCCGTTCGCCGGCGGCAAACTGGCCAATCCGATGATCGCGCTGCTGCCGCTGCTGGTGGTCGGCATCGTCAACAAGCTGCTGACGCTGTGGATTCCCGGCGTGTATGGCACGCGCCACAGCTTCGATCCGGCGGTGATCGGCAGCGCCGCGCCGGTGGTGCAGGAGGTCTCGAAGGTCGCCGCGATCTGGGCGGTGGAAGGCGCCTTGCTGGCCGGCATCGCCTGCGTGCTGCTGTTTGCATGGAAGCCGGTGACCACGAGCTTTGCCGAGGGCAGCAAATCCGCGATCAGTGGCGCGCTGCTGGCCGGCATGAATACCGCATCGGAATACGGCTTCGGCGCAGTGATCGCCGCCCTGCCCGGCTTTCTCGTCGTGGCCAACGCGCTGGGCTCGATCCCGAACCCGCTGGTCAACGAAGCGGTCACCGTCACCGCGCTGGCCGGCATCACCGGCAGCGCCTCCGGCGGCATGAGCATCGCGCTGGCGGCGATGGCCGAAACCTTCATCGCCAACGCGAATGCCGCCGGCATCCCGATGGAGGTGCTGCATCGCGTCGCGGCGATGGCCTCCGGCGGCATGGACACGTTGCCGCACAACGGCGCGGTGATCACCCTGCTGGCGGTGACCGGCCTGACCCATCGCCAGGCCTACAAGGACATTTTCGCGATCACCGTCATCAAGACCATGGCCGTGTTCGTGGCGATCGGGCTGTTCTACGCGTTCGGCTTCGTCTGACGACTTGCCAGAGTTGCACCCGGCCCGCACCATCCGGGCCATGACCGACACCCCGCAGATCGACCCGCGCCTGGCCCGCACCGCCCCTACCTGGGAGGTCGAGTTGCTGATTTCCGGCGTGGCGATCTTCGCCATGCTGCAGTTGCCGGGCTGGCTGGACGACGCGATGTTCATGCTGGAGCCCAGGCTGGGCCAGGACTGGCGGCTGATCGCCGTACTCGCGTATTTCTATTCGAAGAGCGCGGCGATCGTGCTGGCGTGCACGTTTGCGCTGCACCTGCTCCTGCGCGCGCAGTGGATCGCGCTGATGGGCGTGCATTCGGTGTTTCCGCGCGGCATCCATTTCGACAACATCCGCATGGGCCCGATCCAGCGCGAGATCGAAACCGGGCACCTGGACGGCATCGATGACGCCATCGAGCGCGCCGACAACCGCGCCAGCGTGGTGTTCGCCATCGGCGTCAGCGTCGCCCTGATGATCGCCGCCATCTGCATCGCGTTCTGCGGCACCTTGCTAGTGGCCACCCTGTTGTCCAACCTGCTCGGCTTGCAGATCGACACCCTGATGGTGGTGGGCGGCGTCTTCGTGATGCTGATGCTGCCCTACTTCCTTGCCGTGACCGTCGACTACTACTTCGGGGAACGTATCCGGCCGGGCACGTTCGCGCACCGTCTGGTCGCCACCGTGATCAGGGTGTACACGCGTTTCGGCATGGGCCGGCGCAGCAACCACATCCTGGCGACCCTGCTCAGCAACCAGGGCGAACGACGCACGATGCTGATGGTGGTCGGGATCATGCTGCTGGCCATCACCAGCGTGTCCGCCGTCTACGCGACGATGCAGGCAGGCCGGGCCGTCGGCAGTTATGGTTCCTTCCCCGCCGCGCGCGCGATCCGGATCGACGCCAGCCACTACGACGACCAGCGCGATGCCGCGCGGGATCCCGCGGTGCCCTACATCGACAGCATGGTGGTCGAAGGTCCCTATCTGCGCCTGACCGTTCCCTACGAGCCGCGCCGCGACGGCCCGGCGCTGCACGACTGCAAGCAGCCGCCTGCAGCAAGCGAACTGCAGCACGCACAAGCCCTGCTGTCCTGCCTGCAGGACGTGCGCCGCGTGTTGCTGGATGGCAAGCCGATCGCGGGACTGCACTACGAGACCGCCAGCGACCCGCGTACCGATCGCCCTGCCTTGCTGGCGATGATCGACGTGCGCAAGCTCGCGCCCGGACGCCATGAATTGCTGGTCGGCAGGCCATTGATCGAGGACAGCAGGCGCGACAGCAAGGACCCCGCCTATCGCCACTACCGCATCGTCTTCTGGCGTTGAACCTGCCGCGCACAGGCCTGGAATCCCGGGGTGAACGATCCGCCGCAGCGCAAGATCATCCATGTCGACATGGATGCGTTCTATGCCTCCGTCGAGCAGCGCGATGATCCCGCATTGCGCGGCAAACCGGTGGTGGTGGCCTGGCGCGGCGCGCGTTCGGTGGTGTGCGCGGCGAGTTACGAAGCGCGCGTGTTCGGCGTGCGCTCGGCGATGCCGGCGATCCGCGCCGAGCGGCTGTGTCCGGACGCGATCTTCGTGCCGCCGGATTTCATGCGCTACAAGGCGGTATCGAAACAGGTGCGCGGCATCTTCGAACGGCATACCGACCTGATCGAGCCGTTGTCGCTGGACGAGGCCTACCTCGACGTGACATCGCCGAAACAGGATCTCGGCAGCGCCACCGCAATCGCCATCCGCATCCGCGATGCAATCCGCGAGGAGACGCGACTCACCGCCTCCGCCGGCATCGCGCCAAACAAGTTCCTGGCCAAGATCGCCAGCGACTGGAACAAGCCGGACGGGCAGTTCGTGGTCAAGCCGGCGATGGTGGACGCCTTCGTCGCCGCGCTGGCTGTGGGCAGGATTCCCGGCGTCGGCAAGGTGATGGAAGCGAAACTGGCAGAGATGGGCATCGCCAGCTGCGCCGATCTGCGCGCATTCGGTGCGGAACCACTGGAGGCACGCTTCGGGCGCTGGGGCCGCCGCCTGCACGAACTGTCGCTGGGCATCGACGAACGTGCGGTGCAACCGGAACGCCCGACCCTGCAGGTCTCCGCCGAGGACACCTTCGAACACGACCTGCTGCTGGAAGACCTCGAACCGCATATCCGCCGCATGGCGGCCAAGGCCTGGGCCGGCTACCTGCGCGAGCGCGCGCAGCATCCCGAGCGCATCGCGCGCACCGTGGTGCTGAAGCTGAAGACCGGCGACTTCCGCACCCTCAGCCGCAGCTTCACTGCACCCGAGCCACCGACGTCGGAACGGGCCTTCGCCGACATTGCCTGCGCCCTGCGCGAGCGCGTGGCCCTGCCCGCGGACACGCGCTACCGGCTGGTGGGTGCCGGCTTGTCCGGCTTCACGCAACCGGATGGCAGCGCCGCGCAGGACGACCTGTTCACGGCCCTCTGACCGGCACGCGCCCGGGCACTTCGCCATTGGAACGTTCACTCAGCTCGACGGCGCTAGGCTGCCGCCATCCCTGTCGCATTCTTCACCGCGGACTGCCGATGCCGAATGCCAACGCCAACGATCTGCGCGGTGCCAACCGGTTGCTGGTGGATGCGGTCGCAGGCACCACCGACCTGGTCGAAGCGGTGCATGCCAGCATCCTGCAACTGCCGCGGCGCATCGCCGGCCTGCCATCCAGGAACAGCACCGGCGGTATTGCAGGATTGGTCTATTCCACGGTGCGCGGCATCGCGCGCGTCGCCGGTACCGGCATGGATCTGGCACTGCAACGACTTCCTGCCACGGATGCCGATGCGGCACCGAACCCGCGCCGGGAAGCACTGATCGCCGTGCTCAACGGCGTGGTGGGCGACCGGCTTGCGGAGACCGGCAATCCACTGGCGATCACCGCGCGATTGCGCCAGCGCGGGCGCGCGCTCGCGTTGCAGCCCGCCGCGCTGGCGAAGGCGTTTCCCGATGCACGGCCACGGATACTGGTGATGGTCCACGGCCTGTGCATGAACGACCTGCAATGGCGGCAAGGCGGGCACCATCATGGCGTGATGCTGGCGCGTGAACTCGGCTACGATCTCGTCCATCTGCACTACAACACCGGCCTGTCGATCGCCGCCAATGGCCGGCAGCTTTCCGCCTTGTTGCAGTCTCTGACCGATGTCTGGCCGGTCGCGATCGAACGCATCGCCATCGTCGGCCACAGCATGGGCGGGCTGGTGGCACGCGCGGCGATCACTGCCGCGCAGGCCGATGCCAGCCCGTGGCTGGGCAGGCTGGACACGCTCACCACCCTCGGCACGCCGCATCTCGGTGCCCCGCTGGAGCGCGCCGGGCACCTGCTGGAAGGCCTGCTCGGGATCAGCGCCCACAGTGCGCCGTTCCGGGCGCTGGGCAGGATGCGCAGTGCCGGCATCCAGGAGCTGCGCCACGGCAGCGCCCATGCGACGCACCCGCCGCTGCCTGCGCATGTGCGCGTGCATCTGGTGGCCGGCTCGCTCCAACCACCCCCGCGCCAGCCATCGAAACGCCACCCGCGCGGCGACGGGCTGGTGCCGGTGGCCAGCGCATTCGGCGAGCATCCGGATCCACGGCGCCGATTGCCGGTTGCGGGCACGCACAAGCTGCTGGTGCATGCGACCGGCCATCTCGCCCTGCTCGGCAGCAACGAAGTGCATGCACGGCTGCAGCACTGGCTGGCCTGAGCTTTCCGCGCAGCAGGCGCATGCCCTAGGCTAGCGCGATGACGAACACCATCGCCAAACCCGGACTAACCCGCCAGCAAGCCAGGACGCTCACGCTCGCCGCGCTGGGCGGCGCGCTGGAGTTCTACGACTTCGTGATCTTCGTGTTCTTCGCCACGGTCATGGGCGCGCTGTTCTTCCCCGCCGACATGCCCGAGTGGCTGAAGCTGGTGCAGACCTTCGGCATCTTCGCGGCCGGCTATCTGGCGCGGCCGTTGGGCGGGATCGTGATGGCGCATTTCGGCGATCTGTCCGGGCGCAAGCGGATGTTCATGCTGAGCATCCTGCTGATGGCGGTGCCAACCCTGCTGATGGGCCTGCTGCCCACCTATGCGACGGTCGGCGTGCTTGCGCCGATCCTGTTGCTGCTGCTGCGGATCATGCAGGGCGCAGCGATCGGCGGCGAGGCACCGGGCGCGTGGGTATTCGTCAGCGAGCACGTATCAAAGCGGCATCGCACGCTGGCCTGCGGCGCGCTCTCGGCCGGCCTGTGCAGCGGCATCCTGCTGGGTTCGCTGGTGGCGCGCGCGATCAATGCCGCCTTCGACGAAGCGGAAGTCCTCGCATGGGCGTGGCGTCTGCCGTTCATCGCGGGTGGCGTGTTCGGCCTGCTGGCGATGTTCCTGCGCCGCAAGCTGCACGAGACGCCGGTATTCGCCGAAATGCGCGAGCGCAAATCGCTGGCCGCCGAGTTGCCATTGAAAGCCGTCGTTCGCGACCACGCTGGCGCTGTACTGCTGTCGATGCTGCTGACCTGGCTGCTGACCGCCGCCGTGGTCGTCACCCTGCTGATGATGCCGACCCTGCTGCAAGGCCTGGGCGTCAGTCGTGCCGATGCCTTGGCCGGCAACACCCTGGCGATCTGCGCGACGATCGTCGCGAACCTGGTTGCCGGCTGGATGGCCGACCGCTTCGGCGCGGGCCGCGTGCTGGTGCTGTGGAGCGTGCTGCTGGGCCTTGCGTTCTGGACGTTCTACAACGCAACGCTGACCGGCGCGTACTCGCCCGCGCTGTACGTGATCGCTGGCTTCGGCGTGGGCATCACGGCATTGGTGCCGTCCATTGCCGTGGGCGGATTCCCCGCGCAGGTGCGCTTCTCCGGCCTGTCGTTCTCGTACAACGTGGCCTATGCGATTGCAGGTGGCCTCACCCCGATCCTGCTGAGCCTGGCGATCAAGGATGATCCGGCCGCGCCGATGCACTACATCGCCGGCATGGCGGTGCTGGGCGTGGCACTTGGCCTGCACGTGATGCTGCGGAAACCCCGCATCGAGGACTGACGCTTTTGCTCGTCATTCCCGCGAAGGCGGGAATCCAGCGTCTTCGCTCTTCAGAGCGTCGAGCAGGAATAAAAACGGATTCCCGCCTGCGCGGGAATGATGTGCGATTTTGTCAAGCTGTCGCGGAGCGGATGCGGGGGCGACAATTGCCGCTTCCGTTCCCGCAAGCAGCCACCACCGAATGACCCAGCCGTCCGCCGCGCTCGCCCGCAAGATCGCTTCCACCATCGCCACCGAGATCGGCGCACAGGACGCGCAGGTGCATGCCGCCGTCGCCCTGCTCGACGAAGGCGCGACCGTGCCCTTCATCGCCCGCTACCGCAAGGAAGTCACCGGCGGGCTGGACGATACGCAGTTGCGCAATCTCGAAACGCGCCTCTCCTACCTGCGCGAGATGGAAGACCGTCGCGCCGCGATCCTGTCCAGCATCGGCGAACAGGGCAAGCTGACCGATGAACTGCGCGCGGAGATCGAGGCCGCCGACAGCAAGTCGCGCCTCGAAGACCTGTACCTGCCGTACAAGCAGAAACGCCGCACCCGCGCCCAGATCGCGCGCGAGGCCGGGCTGGAACCACTGGCCGATGGCCTGCTCGCCGATCCGACGCAGGTGCCGGAAGAGTTCGCACTCGCTTTCGTCGATGCCGACAAGGGCGTGACGGATGCCAAGGCCGCGCTGGAAGGCGCGCGCGCGATCCTGATGGAGCGCTGGGGCGAAGACGCGGCGCTGCTCGGCGAGTTGCGCGACTGGCTGGCGCGCGAAGGCCTGATCCGCGCCAAGGTGGTCGAAGGCAAGGAGATCGCGGGCGAAAAATTCCGCGATTACTTCGACCACGCCGAAGCCCTGTCGAAGATCCCCTCGCATCGTTTGCTGGCGCTGTTCCGTGGTCGTCGCGAGGAATTCCTGTACCTCGAACTCGATCCCGGCAGCGATGCCGAGGCCGGCCACCTGTACGCCGAAGGCCGCATCGCGCTGCACGCAGGGATCGATGTTCAGGGCCGCGTGGCCGATGCCTGGCTGCGCAACGCGGTGCGCCTGGCCTGGCGCGCGAAAATCCATCTGCACCTGCTGCTCGACCTGTTCAACCAGGCCCGCGAGAAGGCCGAGGCAGAAGCCATCGCGGTATTCGGCGACAACCTGAAGGACCTGCTGTTGGCCGCGCCCGCAGGCCCCAAGGCGGTGCTCGGGCTCGACCCCGGCCTGCGTACCGGGGTAAAGGTGGCGGTGGTGGATGCCACCGGCAAGCTGGTCGCCACCGACACCATCTATCCGCACGAACCGAAGCGGCAATGGGATCAATCCCTCGCTTCGCTGAAGAAACTCAGCATCGCACATGGCGTGCAATTGGTCGCCATCGGCAACGGCACTGCATCGCGCGAGACCGACAAGCTGGCCGGCGACCTGCTCAAGCTGGTGCCCGAATTGAAGGCGCAGAAGATCGTGGTCAGCGAGGCCGGTGCCTCGGTGTATTCGGCCTCGGAACTTGCGGCCAAGGAGTTCCCGAATCTGGATGTGTCGCTGCGCGGTGCAGTCTCCATTGCCCGCCGCCTGCAGGACCCGCTGGCCGAACTGGTCAAGATCGAGCCCAAGGCCATTGGCGTGGGCCAGTACCAGCATGATGTCGATCAATATCGCCTTGCACGCGCGCTGGATGCCAAGGTCGAAGACTGCGTGAACGCCGTCGGCGTGGACGTCAACACCGCCTCCAGCGCCCTGCTGGCGCGGGTCTCCGGGCTCTCGACCACGGTCGCCGAGAACATCGTGGCGCATCGCGACGCCAACGGCGCATTCGCCTCGCGCAAGGCGCTGCTGAAGGTGCCGCGCCTCGGCGACAAGACCTTCGAGCAGTGCGCCGGCTTCCTGCGCATCATGGACGGCGAGCAGCCGCTGGATGCCTCCAGCGTCCACCCGGAAGCCTATCCGGTGGTCGAGCGCATCATCAAAGCCGGCGGCAAGTCGGTGAAGCAGGTCATCGGCGACAGCAGCTTCCTGCGTTCACTCAAGGCCGCGCAATTCACCGATGAAAAATTCGGCGAACCGACCGTGCGCGACATCCTGAAAGAGCTGGAAAAACCCGGCCGCGACCCGCGCCCGGAGTTCAAGGCCGCGCAGTTCGCCGACGGCGTGGAAGACATCAAGGACCTGCGCCCCGGCATGGTGCTGGAAGGCGTGGTCAGCAATGTCGCCGCGTTCGGTGCCTTCGTCGACATCGGCGTGCACCAGGACGGGCTGGTGCACATCTCCGCGCTGTCCGACACCTACGTCAAGGATCCGCGCGAGGTGGTCAAGGCCGGCGACATCGTCAAGGTGAAAGTGCTGGAAGTCGACGTGGCGCGCAAGCGCATCGCGCTGACCCGGCGCATGGGCGACGAACCCGGTCAGGCGACATCGCGCCCGCAAGGTGGTGATCGCGATGCGCGACGCGATGGCGGTCGTGGCCTGGATCGCAGTCGTGCGAATACGCCACCGCGCCCGCAGCAACAGGCTGCACCGATGAACACGGCGATGGCGGATGCGTTGAAGGGATTGAAGCGCGGCTGAGGTCGCGCGACGCCGTCAATCCTTCGCCTGGTGCAGGTAATCCAGCGCCACCTGCATCAGCGCCCGGAACCCGACATCGAGCGACGATTCGTCGAGCAGGAACTGCGGCGAATGATTGTTCGGGACGGTCGCCAGATCGACGCCCTTGGCCG
>Ga0073899_10006139_pt1 | contig 10398 bp, 9 predicted proteins | sample KloWWTmetaKNB5Ph_FD_88975 | JGI IMG/M metagenome (GOLD analysis project Ga0073899, IMG submission 88975) | Active sludge microbial communities from Klosterneuburg, Austria, studying microevolution and ecology of nitrifiers - Klosterneuburg... | ecosystem: Engineered > WWTP > Aerobic digester >...
CCGTGGTCGGGTCGGTCATCTTGTAGGTGATCGGCAGCAGCATCGCGATCGTCGCCAGCGGCCCGATCCCCGGCAGCACGCCGATCAGCGTGCCCAGCAGCACCCCGATGAAGCAGTAGAAGACGTTGGTGAGCGTCAGCGCGGTGGCCAGCCCCAGCCCCAGGTTCGACAGCAGCTCCATGGTCGCGGCGCCCGGCGGCTATTGGGTGAGGAACTTCGGCCAGACGGGGAACTGCAGCTCGAGCCCCTTCACGAACACCAGCTCGGCCATCACCAGCAGCACGACGATCGACACCAGCGTCTCCTTCCAGCTGAACTCGTGGCTGGCGATCGCCGAGATCGCGATCAGCAGCGTGATCGCGATCACGCTGCCCAGCCAGGGCAGCGCGAACGCGAACACGCCCACCGCCAACAGCACCAGGAACAGCTCGCGCCAGCCCACCGGCTCCAGCCTGCCCTGGCGGGCGCTGCGCGCCGTCGACTGCCAGACGATCGCCAACCCCAGCATCGCCATCAGTGCGCCCAGCATCGTCGGAAAGAACCCGGGGCCCATCCGCGCCGGCGTGCCCAGCTGGTAGGCCTGCGAGAAGACCACGAACAGTGCCCCCAGCACCAGGAACATGATCCCCGACCAGAAGTCGCGGTGATTGCGGATGCGCATCGGGGCCGTCTCCAGACTCCTTGCTGATCTGCGTCGGTGCATGTCTCAGGCGAGGTGCGTCGGCAGCGGACTGGTGTCCGTCGCGGACATCATCGCGCGCAGCATGCGTTCCAAGAGTTCGTAGCGAACCTCGCGCATCGACGGTTCGTCCCAGAGGTTGCGCATCTCGCAAGGATCGTCGACCAGGTCGTAGAGCTCGCCCCACTGCACGCCGTCGTAGACGCTGAAGCGATGTCGCTGCGTGACCAGGCTGCGCATGCGGACTGGGCCGTCGAAGCCGTAGTACGTCCGCTGCCCTTCCTCCTCGATCAGCACTGCATCGTGATGCGGCGCCAAGCCGCCGGCCATTGCCGGCGCCAACGAGCGCCCCTGCATTCCGTTGAACGGCGCGACGCCGGCGATGTCCAGCACTGTGCGCGCCAGGTCGAGCGTTCCGCACAGTTCGGCGCTTCGTCGCCCGTGCCTGGCCGGGTGTCGCGGGTCTGCCCAGATGAGCGGCGTGCGGATCAGCGGCTGATAGTGAATCGGTCCCTTGAGCAACAGCTGGTGATCACCCAGGAACTCGCCGTGGTCCGTCGTGAACACGACGACCGTGTCATCGGCCAGACCCAGTCGCGCAAGTGCTCCCAGGATGCTGCCGAGCGCATCGTCGATCATCGCGATCATGCCGAAGCTCAGCGCCATCGCCTCGCGTGCCTCGCGCTCGGTGCACGCGTAGGCCGCGGGGCTGTGCCGCACCGCGCGACCCGCGTCGCGTTCGCGCCGCAGCCAGCGCACGTGCGGCGGCGCCTGCGCGTCGGTCTGGTTCCAGGATTCGGGCAGCGCCATGTCAGCCGGATCGAACAGGTCGCGATAGCGGCCCGGCGGCGTGAACGGGTGGTGCGGATCGGGAAACGAGCAGTAGAGGAAGAACGGGACATCGGGCCGGCGCGCGAACTGCTCGAGGCGCGCGATCGTGCGTTCGGCCACCCAGCTCGTCGGGTAGAGCTCCTCCGGCAGGCGCGTGGTCCACGACTGCTGCAGCTCCCGGCCCGGCCCGCTACGCCGCGGATCGCCGATGCGCTCGCGGTCGAACTCGGGCGCGCGCTCGCGAAGCCAACGCCCGTAGTGACCGTCGACCTCGTCGGCATGTCCCGCCGCGAGGTCGACCTGCTGGAAGCCGTAGAACGGCAACGCGATGTCGAAATCGCCGCCGGCCCGCCAGCGTGCGACGTCTTCCTGCAAGTAGTCGCCCGGCTGCCGGCGCACCGCCTCGCGAAGCTGCGGCGGCGGTGCCGCGACGCCGGGCCCGATCGGCTCGCCGGTACGCATCGCGGGCATGCCGCTGAAGTTCTGCAGGTGCGACTTGCCGACCATGGCGGTGCAATATCCGGCCGCGGCGAGCAGGTCCGGAAGAGTCACGCTCTCGAATGGAAGCGCGATCCCGTTGTGCCGGACGCCGTGCACCGACGGCATCCGGCCTGTCAGCAAAGTCGAGCGATTGGGCATACAGATCGGCGAGGCGACGAATGCACGATCGAATGCCACGCCGCGTTGCGCGATGACGTCGATGTTCGGCGTGCGCAGCTGCGGGTGTCCGTAGCAGCCGAGGTGGTCGGCTCGCTGCTGGTCGGTCAGCACGAACAGGAAATTGGGCCTGCGCGGTGATTCGCTCATGAACGCGCTCCCCGGCGCCCCGAGGCCTTCGTCGCCGCATGCAGCGGACCTGCCGGCACCGGCAAGGCAACCAGGCTTGCGTCGGACTCGAAGCGCAAGCGCACCGGTTCGCGGCGCTCAGCGGGCGCTTCGCACTTCGCGATCACGGTCTGCCCTGCGCGCGTGATCACGCTCGCCGCCCGCGTCGGGGCTCATCCACCCGCTTCAGAACGGTGCCGCACGGGCGCCGTCGAGCCGAGGGTTCGCTTGGAGGCGTCGCCTTCGCGCCACCGCCCCGCACCACGGGCCGTTCGGGCGCCTCTCGTGCGATGCCGACCTGGCGCAACAGCGCCGCGCGCGAATCGATTTCCCTGGCAACCGGCGCGCGCCCGGCCACACATACAGACCGGCCAGTCATCGATCCAGAACGATGCTCACGCGACGCCCTCCTCGAAAATCGAGTCATCAGCCGAGAGCACGCCGTGCCCGACCCTGTCCCAGTCGAAAAGTATACTTTTGCAAAACAAACGCCGTCAATACTGCTTTATAAGCTTTTTTGTTATTTCATTTCACATAGTTGCACGCTTCGAATAGATATACTCTTTGACCATGATGATGGCTGAAGAGCCGCGTCCACCGTCGGGGATAGGCGCGTTGATCGAGCAAATGACATGGATCGCCTCGCGCGGTTCGATCATGGACGGCGACCGCCGCTACCTGATGCTGCGGGCCGACTTGTTGATGGGCCTGTTGCGCGAACTGCCGCCCGACGCGCGGCGGCCGGCCATGGAGGCTTTCGCCACATCGGTCAGGAAGCACGGCGGGCAATTGGCAAGGGCCTATTTCGATGCTTGCGGCGCGCGACCGGCGGCACTGCTCGAAACCATTACGCGACATTCGCCCGAGCTCGGTTGGGGGCATTGGCACATGGACGCGCACAGCGATGACGCGATCGAAGTGACGGTTGACAGCAGTCCGTTCGCCGAGGGATTCGGCGCCAGCCCGGATCCGGTCTGTTACGCCATCGTGGGCATGCCGCAGGCCGTCGGTTCGATCGTCTACGGAAGGCCAGTCATTGTCGTCGAGACCGGCAGCGCAGTACCGGAGGGAGTCGATCGGTGCAGCTTCCAAGCGATGCCTGTCTCCGCTGGCGGCAACGACGGTGCACCCTTGGCCGGGGAACGTGAGGCGCCGTGACTGTGAGACGCCAAAGGGCCTCACCGAGGCTCAGCATCCGGGAGCGGATCTACCGCCTGCTGCGCGACAGGATGCAGCTCGGCGAGATCGGCGCGGACGATCGCCTGGTCGATCACGAAATCGCCGCGTCCCTGGACGTGTCACGGATGCCGGTGCGCGAGGCGTTGCTGCAGCTCAAGAGCGAGGGCTTCCTCGAGGGAACCTCGCGCGGGTTCATGCTGCGCCGCTTCACGCCGGCTGACATCGCCCACATTTTCGAGATCCGGCTGCTGCTGGAATCTGCAGCGGGCGCGGCGGCCTGCCGGAACGCGTCGGTTGAGGGCATGTCCCGGATGCGCCTGGCCGCCGCCGACGCCGAAAGAGCCCACGAGGCCGACGATGTCGTCGGATACATGAAGGCGAACCGGGCATTCCGGACCGCCTGGGTCGGCATGGTGCCCAACCCGCACATGGCACAGATGATCACGCGATTGCGCGATCACGTAGAAGCCGTGCGTCTGGCAACGCTGCGCGAGCCGCCGCTACGCGAGCTCTCGCTGCTCAATACCAGACAGGTGCTGGAAGCCTTCCTGCTCGGCGACCCGGAACTGGTGCGCGAGCGCATGACGGTCAACCTGCGCGATGCGGCGACTTCGTTCTACGCGAAGCAGCAGTCGCTGTTGCGTGATGGGACGACCACGGACCATCGGAAAACCGCAAGGGAAGAACCCCGGTCCTGAACGAATGCCTGGAGTCAGCGCGACGTTCTTCGGGCGAGGCGTTCACGTCATTGCGACATTCAAAGACCGGCCTGTCGGCGGTTCCCCCCTTTCGCGTGCGATGACGCGCCAAGTCGCGATGAACCTGCGTGGAGCTGGCTGCTCGCGTTCAGGGGCTTGCATTCGGGGGCAGGAATGTATACAGTATTTTCGTATGCCGTATTATCGTATTTTCATGCACACTGAGCTCAAGGCTTCGCGCACAACCGACATCGCGGGTTTCCGTGCGGCGGCCGACTCATGAACCTCCAGGTCGTCGATCGCGTACCAACCCTGGCCGACCAGGTCTACCAGTCACTGCGAGCGCACCTGCGCAGCAGCACCCTGCGCGGAGGCGAGCCGATCCAGGAAGCGCAAGTTGCGGCGCAGATGGGTGTCTCCCGCACTCCGGTGCGCGAGGCGCTCAGCCGACTGGCGAACGAAGGCCTGCTGATCCAGAGCCGGCGCGGCTTCGTGACGCCGGAACTGAACCGCAAGGACATCGACGACATCTATCAGATCCGGTTTCTCGTCGAGCCCGAGGCCATCCGGTCGGTCGCGGCGTGCACCGTCGATCCGGTACTGCGGGCACCGATCGAGGCGGCCATGGCGGCCACGATCGCCGCAGATCGTTCGGGCGACGTGAAGGCGTTTCGCGAAGCGAACGCAAAATTCAGGACGGCGTGGCTGGCGCTGGTCCCCAACGAACGGCTGGTCAGGATCATCGACCTGCACGCCGATCACATGCAGCACGTCCGCGCGGTCACGCTCGGTACGCCCGAAATGCGAGCGATCGTCGTGCACAACCTCGAACGCGTGATGGCGGCATTGCGGTCGGGCAACGGCGAAGCTGCCGCTCAGGCGATGCACGAGCACCTCGCGGGCGCCAAGCGGGCATACATCGCAGCGGTCGGGCTCGACCGCGAGCGTCCGCAACCTGACCAGGAGACGAACGAGTGATCGACCGCAGCATCGTAGGCCGCGAATATCCGCCGTTCAGCGTCGAAGTCGAGAAGCGCTGGGTACGCGGCTTCGCCGAAGCCATCGGCGAAACCGACCCCATCTATCTCGACGAGCAGGCAGCGCGCGCGGCCGGCTATCGCTCGCTCGCGGTGCCGCCCACTTTCCCGTTCGCGGCGATCATGGAACGCAACCAGTCGTTCATGATCCTGGACGAGCTCGGCATCGACAAGCGGCGCACGATGCACGGCGAGCAGTCCTTCGTCTGGCACGGCGACCTCTGCGCCGGCGATGTCCTGAACGGACGCCAGCGCATCGTCGATCTCTACGACAAGAAGAACGGCGCGCTCGAATTCATCGTCTGCGAGATCGCCTGCTCGAATCAGCTCGGCGAACCGGTCTGCGATCTGCGCACGACGATCGTCGTGCGCAATTGAACGCAGACGCAATTTCCCGAACCGAGGCCACGATGCTCCGATTCGAACAAGTATCCGTCGGCGACGACTTGCCGCCGCTCGTGAAGCCGGCCATCAGCCGACTGCAGCTTGCCCTCTATGCCAGTGCGGGGGCCGACCACAACCCGATCCACGTCGACGATGCGGCGGCCCGCTTCGGCGGACTGCCCGGCGTCATCGCGCACGGCATGCTGACCATGGGCTTCCTCGGGCAGTTGCTCACGCGGTGGGTGCCGCGACGGCAGGTGCTCAGCCTCTCCGCGCGATTCGTCGGCATGGCGTTCCCGGACGACGTGATCACCTGCACCGGGAAGATCGTCGGCAAGCGCGTCGAAGGGGGACGCAATCTGGTCGATCTCGCGATCGCGGCAACCAACCAGAAGGGCGAGACCCTGCAGTCGGGAACCGCCACGGTCACCCTGCCCTGATCCAAGCCTCGAACCCGTCGGAACGCACATGTCGCTGAAAGCCCGGATTCCCTACGGTGCCTACTGGAGCACGCCGTTCGCGCGCTGGCAGGGCAGCTTCGCCAACCTGCACAGCATCGAGTTCGCCGCGCACGTCGCGCGCGCCGAACTGGCCAAGCGCCGAATCGACCCCAAGGTCTTCGATTACGGCGCGCTGGGTATCTCGGTGCCGCAGAAGCGCTGCTTCTACGGCCTGCCGTGGCTGGCCGGCCTGATCGGCGCCGGCCACATCGGCGGCCCCACCCTCATGCAGGCCTGCGCCACCGGCGTGCGTACGCTGCTGGCCGCCGCCCAGGAGATCGAGCTCGGCATGGCCGCCACCGCGCTGGCCATTACCTGCGACCGCACCTCCAACGGCCCGCACCTGTACTACCCCAACCCGCGCGGCCCCGGCGGCACCGGCGCCGCCGAGGACTGGATGCTGGACAACTTCAACTGCGACCCGCTCGGGTCGCACGCGATGATCACCACCGCCGAGAACGTGGTGAAGAAGTACGGCCTGACGACTGCGGCGCAACACGACGTGGTGCTGCGCCGCGAGGAGCAGTACCGCCAGGCGCTGGCCGACGGCGCCGCCTTCCTCAAGCGCTTCATGACGCTGCCGTTCGACGTGCCGGCGCCGAACTACCGCAAGAGCGCCGGCGCGCTGGAGGCCGATGAGGGCATCTCGCACTCCACCCCCGAGGGGCTGGCGAAGCTGCGGCCGGTCGTCGAGGGCGGCACCATCACCTTCGGCGGCCAGACGCATCCGGCCGACGGCAACGCGGCGATCGTCGTCACCACCGCCGAGCGCGCGCGCGCGCTGTCCACCGATCCGACGATCGCGGTGCGCCTGCACGGATTCGGGCTGGCGCGCACGGCGCTGGCCTACATGCCCGAGGCAACCATCCCGGCGGCGCAGCGCGCGCTCGAGCAGGCCGGGCGCTCGATCGGCCAGATCGCGGCGATCAAGACGCACAACCCGTTCGCGGTCAACGACCTGTGCTTCGCCAAGGCCACCGGCGTGGACCCGATGACGATGAACAACTACGGCTGCTCGCTGGTGTGGGGCCATCCGCAGGCGCCCATGGGCACGCGCTCGGTCATCGAGCTGATCGAGGAGCTGGTCATCCGTGGCGGCGGCTTCGGCCTGTTCACCGGCTGCGCCGCGGGCGACACCGCGATGGCGGTGGTCATCGAGGTCGCCGACGCGTAGACGGGCACAGCCGCGACGCATCCGGAATCACGCCCATGCCACTGCACGGCTCCCCGCAACTGCGCGACTGGATCCATCGGCACGCCGGGTGCACGCCCGAGCGGGTGGCGATCCGCTTTCCGGGCCGCGACCTGAGCTACGCGGCGCTGGCACTCCTGGTCGACCGCTATGCGTCGGCGCTGGCCGCCTCGGGCGTCGGGCGCGGCGGCTGCGTCGCCTTCCTCGGCCTGAACAGCCCGGACGAAATCGCCTTGCTGTTCGCCTGTGCGCGGCTGGGCGCGATGTTCATGCCGCTGAACTGGCGGCTGGCGGCGCCCGAACACCGGCAGATCCTGGCCGACTGCCCGCCCGCGGTGTTGCTCGTCGAGGCGCCCTTCGTCGCGCAGACCGAGACGCTGCGCGCCGCGCTCGGCGCAACGGTGCTGGTCGCCTCGGGGCCGGCCACAAAGGGCTGGGTCGATTGCGAAACGTTCCTCGCGCGCGCCGACCGCCCTGCCCCGTGCGACCCATCGGTCGGCCCGGATACCCCGCTGCTGGTCTGCTATACGTCGGGCTCCATGGGCAAGCCCAAGGGCGTAGTGCTCTCGCAGGGTGCGCTCGAGTGCAACGCCGCCAACAGCGCCGACATGCACGAGATGGTGCCCGAGGACCGCATCCTGACCACGGTGCCGCTGTTCCATGTGGGCGGGCTGAACAACCAGACCACGCCGGCGCTGTGCATGGGTTGCACGGTCGTGCTGCACCCGAAGTTCGACGTCAAGGCCACGTTCGACGCGATCGAGCGCGAGCGCATCACGCTGACCCAGCTTGTGCCCGCGCAGATCACGATGATGATGGAGAACCCGCGCTGGGCGAGCGCCGACTTCTCCAGCCTGCGCATGATCCTCACCGGCTCGACGGTCGTGCCCAAGCACCAGATCCACGCCGTGCATGCGCGCGGTGTGCCGCTGGTGCAGGTCTACGGCGCCACCGAAACCTGCCCGATTGCCGCCTGCCTGAAAGCCGGCGAGGCCGAGCGCAAGGCCGGCTCGGCCGGCCGCGCGGCCGCACACTGTGCACTGCGCATCGTCGACGATTTTGGCCAGGACGTTGCCCAGGGCGCCACCGGCGAGATCCTGGTGCGCGGTCCGAACGTGATGAGCGGCTACTGGAACGCGCCGCAGGCCACCGCCGACGTGCTGATCGACGGCTGGTTCCACACCGGGGACATGGGTCACTTCGACGCCGAGGGCTACCTGTACGTCAGCGGCCGTCGCAAGGAGATGATCATCTCGGGCGGCGAGAACATCTATCCGGCCGAGATCGAGAACGTGCTGGTTGAGTCTCCCGACATCGCCGAGGCGTCGGTGGTCGGGTCGCCCGATCCGCGCTGGGGCGAGATCGCCGTGGCGGTCGTCGTGCCGCGCCCCGGCCGACGTCTTGCCGAGGCCGACGTCATGAAACAGATGGAAGGACGCATCGCCCGCTTCAAGCATCCGAAGCAGGTGGTGTTCATCGATGAACTGCCGAAGACGGCGCTGGGCAAGGTGCGTCGCGAAGAGGTGCGACGGCTGGTAGCCGGCAGCACGGTTGCGGCCCCCGAGGGAGAGATCACTCCATGACAGTGAAAATAGGCATCGACGTCGGGGGTACGTTCACCGACTTCGTGGTCACGCGCGAGGGCGCGGAGCCGGCGATCTTCAAGTCGCTGTCCACGCCGTCCGATCCGTCGATCGCGGTGGTCAACGGCCTTACCAACATCGCGGGTAGCATGGATCCGCCGCTGTCGGTCGAGGCGTTCGCCAGGACGATCGACACCATCGTGCACGGCACCACGGTGACCACCAACGCCACGCTCACGCACACCGGGGCGAAGAGCGCCCTGCTCACCACCGAAGGGGTGCGCGATGCGCTGGAGATGCGCCGCGGCATTCGCGAGGAGCAGTACAACAACCGCTACACCAACGTGAAGCCGCTGGTGCCGCGCTACCTGCGCGCGGGCATCCAGGGGCGGCTGGACCGGGTGGGCGCCGAGACCACGCCGCTGGATGTGGAGGCGGTGCGCCGGGCGGTGCGCGGCTTTCGCGACGAAGGCGTTCAGGCGGTGTCGATCTGCTTCATGAACTCGTTCGCCAACCCGGCGCACGAGCAGGCGGCCGCCGAGATCGTGCGCGCCGGGCTGCCCGGGGCGTACCTGTCGGTGTCGACCGACCTGCTGCCGTCGATCCGCTTCTACGAGCGCGTCAGCACCACCGCGCTGAACTCGTACGTGGGCCCGAAGCTCAACCACTACCTCGACCAGCTGGTGTCGCGCCTCAAGGGCATCGGCTTCGGCGGCCTGCTGCTGATCATGCAGTCCAACGGCGGCGTGATCTCGCCGCAGCTGGCGCGCGAGAAGGCGGCGCTCACGCTGCTGTCGGGACCCGCCGGCGGCCCCGGCGCGGGCCTGTTCTACGTGCGCGCGCACGGCGCCGACAAGTGCATCACCACCGACATGGGCGGCACCAGCTTCGAGGCGTCGGTGTCGGTGGGTGCGCCGATGATCAAGAACGACGGCGAGATCGCGCGCCACAAGCTGGCGCTCCCCATGCTGGACATCCACACCATCGGGGCGGGCGGAGGCTCGATCGGCTGGCTCGACGAGGGCGGCATGCTGCGCATGGGCCCGCAGAGCGCCGGCGCCGACCCGGGGCCGGCGTGCTACGGCAAGGGCGGCACGCTGCCGACCACCACCGACGCGAACGTCGTGCTGGGCTACCTCGACCCGGCGTTCTTCGCCGGCGGGAAGATGAAGCTCGACGTCGGCGCAGCCCGCGCCGCGATCGACGAGCACATCGCCCGCCCGATGGGCCTGACGATCGAGGAGGCGGCCGCCGGCATGTACCGCGTCGCGTGCAACAACATGGCGCAGGGGGTCCGCGAGGTCACGATCAAGCGCGGCTTCGATCCGCGCGAGTTCCCGATCATCCCGGCCGGCGGCGCGGGCCCCATCCACTCGTGCCTGATCTGCAACGAGCTCGAGATCCCGCTGCAGATCGTGCCGCGCGAGTCCTCGGTGCTGTGCGCGTTCGGCATGCTGATGAGCGAGCTCAAGCACGACTTCGTGCGCACC
>Ga0073899_10006140_pt1 | contig 10397 bp, 9 predicted proteins | sample KloWWTmetaKNB5Ph_FD_88975 | JGI IMG/M metagenome (GOLD analysis project Ga0073899, IMG submission 88975) | Active sludge microbial communities from Klosterneuburg, Austria, studying microevolution and ecology of nitrifiers - Klosterneuburg... | ecosystem: Engineered > WWTP > Aerobic digester >...
CAGCTCGAACAGAAGACCGCCGGCAAGGCCAGGTGCAACATCCTGCCGCGCGGCGTGGCCGCGGCGCCGGCCACCTTCGACGCCGTGCGCAACGGCCTGGCCGACCTGTCCTACACCGTGCACGGCTATACGCCGGGCCGCTTCGTCACCACGCAGATGGCCGAGTTCCCGTTCCTAGGCGATACCGCGGAGCCGGTGTCGGTGGCCTTCCAGCGCGTTTACGCGCGCACCCCGGCCATGGCCGAGGAGCACAAGGGCGTGAAGGTCCTCGCCGTTTTCACGCACGGCCCCGGCATCGTCTTCAATACCAAGCGCCCCATCACCAAGGTCGACGACCTGGCCGGCCTGAAGTGGCGCGTGGGCGGCGGTATCGTCAACGAGATCAGCAAGGCGCTGGGCATGAACGTCACGCTCAAGCCGGCCCCGGAAAGCTACGAACTGCTGTCGTCGGGCGTGATGGACGGCACGCTGTTCCCGGCCGAATCGGTGGAAAGCTTCAAGATCGACAAGGTCATCAAGTTCGGCACGCGGTTCCCGGGCGGCCTGTACAACACCAGCTTCGTCTTCATGATGAACCAGGCCAAATACGACGGCCTGCCGGCCGACGTGAAGAAGGCGGTGGACGAACTCTCGGGCGAGACGGCGGCGCGCCTGTTCGGCCGCGGCTGGGACAAGGTCGACCGCCGCGGCCTGGCCTTCATGCAGGCCAACAACGTGCAGATGACGACCGCCGACGCCGCCTTCGTGAAGACGGTGGGCGACAAGGTGGCGCCGCTGGTCGACACCTGGGTCAAGGCGGCCGAGGCCAAGGGCATGAAGGACCCGAAGAAGGCGCTGGCCGACTTCCGCGCCGAGATCGCCAGGCTGCAGTAGCGCCGCGCTGACCCGCGCACACGGCGCACCGCTTTGAGACGGCACCTCGCCACGCTGTGCGGCCTGCTGGCCGCGCTGGCGCTGTTTGCCATCATGGTGCTGACGCTGGTCGACGTGAGCGGGCGAAAGCTGCTGTCGGCCTCGGTGCCGGGCTCGCTGGAGCTGACCGAGCTGCTGATGGTGGTTGTCATCTTCGCCGGCCTGCCGCTGGTGTCGCTGGCCGGCGAGCACGTGGTCTTCGACTCGCTCGACCGCTGGCTGCCGCCGGCCGTGCGCCGCCTGCAGCAGGCGCTGGTGGACCTGCTGTGCATGGGCGCTTTGGGCGGTCTGGCCTGGCTGATGTGGCTCAAGGCCGGGCAGATGGCGAGTTACGGCGACATCACGGCGCAGCTGAAGCTGCCGCTGCCACCCTTCGTCTACCTGATGAGCGTGCTGTGCGCGGTGACGGCCGCGCTGCACGGCCTGCTGGCCTGGCGCCCGGCGGCGCACCACCATGCCGTCGTCACGGACGAGGCGGCATGAGCGCGCCGGGCCGCTCCCAAGCGCTCATCCCGGAGCGCGTAGCGCGGAGGGTCGTCCAGTGACCGAGGCGCTGCTGGCCTTCGGCGCCGTCTTCGTGCTGGCGCTGCTGCGCATACCGCTGGCCTTTGCCATGGGCCTGGTGGGCTTCGTCGGCCTGGGGCTGGTGCGCGGCTGGGCGCCGACCATGGCCAACGCCGCGCAGGTGGTCTACGACACCGGCTTCGCCTATACGCTGAGCGTGGTGCCGCTGTTCATCCTGATGGGCAATTTCGTCGCCCGCGCCGGGCTGGCGCACGAACTGTTCGCCGCCGCCTATGCCTTCATCGGCCACCTGCGCGGCGGGCTGGCACACGCCACCGTGCTGGCCTGCGCGGGTTTCGGTTCCATCTGCGGCAGCTCCATCGCCACCGCGGCCACGATGAGCAAGGTGGCCTATCCGCCCATGAAGCAGCTGGGCTACGCCGACTACCTGAGCACCGGCGTCATCGCCGCCGGCGGCACGCTGGGCATCATGATCCCGCCGTCGACCATCCTCGTCATCTACGGCATCGTCACCGAAACCCATATCGGCAAGCTGTTCGCTGCCGGCGTGCTGCCGGGCCTGCTGTGTGCCGGGCTGCTGATGGCCGGCGTGGCTTGGATCACCTGGCGCGACCCGCTGGCCGGTCCGGCCGGCGAGCGCACGCCGTGGCGCGCGCGCTGGCGCGCGCTGCGCGGCATCTGGGGCGTGGCGGTGCTGGTGGTGGTGGTGCTGGGCGGCATCTACGGCGGCGTGTTCACGGCCACCGAAGGCGCGGGCATCGGCGCTTCCGGCGCCTTCTTCTTCGCGCTGGCGCGGCGGACGTTGTCCTGGCGCGTGCTCTACCAGGTGCTGGTGGAAAGCGCACGCACCACGGCCATGCTGTTCACCATCCTCATCGCCGCGATGCTGTTCTCGGGCTTCGTCAATTTCACCAGCATGCCCGGCGACCTGAAGGACTGGATCCTGGCGCAGGGTTTCGGCCCGCTCATGGTGGTGGGCGCCATGATGCTGATCTACGTGCTGCTGGGCACCATCATGGAAGAGCTGAGCATGGTGCTGCTCACGATTCCGGTGTTCTTCCCCATCGTCACCGGCCTCGGCTTCGACCCGGTGTGGTTCGGCGTGCTGATCGTGCTGGTGGTGCAGATCGGCCTCATCAGCCCGCCGGTGGGCATGAACCTGTTCGTGCTGAATGCGCTGCTCAAGGACGTGCGCCTGGGCGACATCTTCCGCGGCGTGTGGCTGTTCGTGCTGATGCTGGTGCTGGCGCTGGTGGCGGTGCTGGAATTTCAGCCGCTGGCGCTGTGGCTGCCGGGGTTCATGCGCTGAGCGGGCTTGGCGAAGCGCCGCCACAGCCGCCAGCCGAGCAGCAGGGCCAGCACGGCGGCATACACCGCCACCTCGGCGAAATCGTTCTTGCCCGCGCGCATCCAGAAGAAGTGCAGGATGGCCAGCAGCGCCGTGGCGTAGACGGCGCGGTGCAGCGCCTGCCAGCGCTTGGCGCCCAGCCAGCGGATGGCAGCGTTGAACGAGGTCGCGGCCAGCGGCAGCATCAGCAGCAGCGCCGCGCTGCCGACCAGGATGAACGGGCGCTTGGTTATGTCGCGCACGATGGCCTGGAGGTTCAGGCCCATGTCCAGCCAGGCAAAGCACAGGAAGTGCAGCACGCCGTAGAAGAAAGTGAACAAGCCCAGCAAACGGCGCAGCCGAGCCAGCGCCTGCCAGCCGGACCATTGCCGCAGCGGCGTGACGACCAGCGTCAGGCACAGGAAACGCAGCGTCCAGTCGCCGGTGGAACGGATCAGCGTCTCGGCGGGGTTGGCGCCCAGCGCATCGGCGTAGGCACCCCAGACCAGCCAGGCCAGCGGCAGCAGCGCGGCCACGAAGAGCAGCGGCTTGGCCGCCCGGTGCATGAGCCACCGGTTGCCAGCGGCGACCCGCGGCGAGCGCGGGCCCAACGGCAGCGCGCCGCGGCCGAACGCGTTCAGCGACCCATCGGACATCAGAAGAAGCGTTTCAGGTCCATGCCGGCATACAGCTGGCCGACCTGGGCCTCGTAGCCGTTGAACATCAGCGTGGGGCGCTTCTTCGCGAACAAGCCGTCCTCGCCGATGCGCCGCTCGGTGGCCTGGCTCCAGCGCGGGTGGTCGACCTGCGGGTTGACGTTGGAATAGAAGCCGTATTCACTGGGCGCCGCGGCTTCCCAGCTCGTCTTCGGTTGCTTTTCAAGGAAGCGGATGCGCACGATCGACTTGCCGCTCTTGAATCCGTATTTCCAAGGCACCACCAGGCGCAGCGGGGCGCCGTTCTGGTTGGGCAGCACCTCGCCGTACATGCCGAAGGCCAGCATCGTGAGCGGGTGCAGGGCTTCGTCCAGGCGCAGGCCTTCCACGTAGGGCCAGTCGAGTACGGCAGAGCGCAGGCCCGGCATCTGGGCGGGGTCGGCCAGGGTCACGAACTGCACGAACTTGGCGTTGCCGGTGGGTTCGACCCGCTTCACCAACTCGGCGAGCGAATATCCCACCCAGGGGATGACCATCGACCAGCCTTCCACGCAGCGCAGGCGGTAGACGCGCTCTTCCATGGCGCTCAGCTTCAGCAGCGCCTCGATATCCCAGGTGCCGGGCTTGCGCACCTCGCCTTCCACCACCACGGTCCAGGGCCGCGTCTTCAGCGTGCCGGCGGCGCGTGCCGGGTCGGCCTTGTCGGTACCGAACTCATAGAAATTGTTGTAGCTGGTGGCGTCGGCGTAGGGCGTCGGCTTGTCCATCGTCTGCGCGCCGGCCAGCAGGGTCTTCGCCGCCGGCAGCGGCGCCAGCTTGCCGGGCCGGGCCGGTTGCGCCCGCAGCGGCAGCGCGGTCACCGCCGCCAGGGCGGCAGCGCCCCGCATCAATTGCCGGCGGTCGAGAACGACCTGGCGCGGCGTGATCTCCGAGGAGACGGGGTGGTCGAAGGCTCGGTCTTTGGGCATGGTCATCACATCGCAGAGGTGGCACCGTGATCTGTCGTGCCCCGGGCTGGGGAAGTTACAGCAGCGGACCGCGCAAAGAACAGCGGGCTGGTCAAGACCAGCCCGCGTGTGTTGGATTGCGCTGCGGCCTAGCGCAGCCCGGCGATGTAGTCGGCCACCGCGGCGATCTCGCGGTCGTTCATCTTGCCGGCGATGGTGGTCATCTGCGCATTGTTGGCACGCGCTCCGGAGCGGAAGGCGATCAGTTGCGCCTGGGTATATTCGCCGTGCTGGCCACCCAGGCGCGGATACTGGGCCGGGATGCCGGCGCCGTTGGGGCTGTGGCAGCCCGAGCACGCCGGCACCTGCTTGGAGGCGATGCCACCGCGGTAGATCTGTTCGCCCAAGCGCACCGTGTCCTTGTTGCCGGCGGCGCCGGCGACGGGCTTCTTGCTGCCGAAGAAGGCCGCCAGATGCTTCATGTCCTCGTCGGACAGGGCCGCGGCCATGCCGGCCATGATGGCGTTCTGGCGCTTGCCGGACTTGAATTCGGCCAGTTGCTTGGCGATGTATTCCGGGTGCTGCGCCTGCAGGATGGGGTTGGCCGGCAGGCCGCGCGTGCCGTCGGCCGTGTGGCAGGCCAGGCAGGTGGCTGCGAGCTCCTGGCCCTTGGCAGCGTCGGGCACGAAGGCCGGCGGCTTGGTTTCGGCCAGCGCGGGGCCGGCGAGCAAGGCCGCCAGGGCCAGGACTTGAGTCAGCTGCATGCGCATACGAAAAGCCTTCAACGAGGGGCGGGTGAAACCGAGCAAAGCGGCAGATTTTACAATGCACCATGACACCCGTCTTGCAGGCCCCCGACAACGCCCTGGCAAATGCCGCCAAAGCCGCGCTGGCGTGGACCCACAGCGCCCGCTTTCTCACCACCGCGAGCCGGCTCGACCAGCTGCCGGCCAGCGAACTGCCCGAGATCGCTTTCGTGGGCCGCAGCAATGCCGGCAAGTCCACGGCCATCAACCGGCTGGCGCAGCAGAAACGCCTGGCCTTCGCCTCGCGCACGCCCGGGCGCACGCAGCACATCAACCTGTTCGAGGTGGGGCCGAAGGACGCGCCGGATGCCCTTTTCGCCGACCTGCCCGGCTACGGCTATGCGGCAGTGGAACGCGCCGCCAAGCTGCGCTGGCAGGAGGTGATGGCCGACTACCTGCAGTCGCGCCGCTCCTTGCACGGCGTGGTGCTGATGATCGATTCGCGGCTGGGCTTCACCGACCTCGATCGCCGGCTGCTGGAGTTGCTGGCACCACGCCTGGGCGGCGGCCAGGTGCGGCTGCTGGCGCTGCTCACCAAGGCCGACAAGCTGAACCGCCGCGATGCCCAGGCGGCGCTGCAGGCAGCGCAGGCGCTGTTGGGCGAGGTGGCGCCCGAGGGCGCCGATATCGGCGTCACGCTGTTCTCGGCGCTGTCGCGCCAGGGCCTGGCGGACGTGGCCGAGGTGCTGCACGGCTGGGCCCTGCCGTCATGACGACGGCGCCGCGGCACTTTGACCTGACGCTGCCGCACGGCATCACCCTGGCCTGCCGCGGCGCCGGCGCCGGGCGTGCGCGGGTGCTGCTCTTGCACGGTTTTCCCGAGGCGGGCTTCGTCTGGGACGAAGTCATGCAGCGGCTGGCGCCGCAGGCGGCCTGCGTGGCACCCAACCTGCGGGGTTATCCGGGCTCGTCGGCGCCAGCCGACGTCGAGGCGTACCGCAGCCGCCACCTGGTGGCCGATATCGGCGCGGTGATCGAGGCCCTGGGCGCGCCGGTCGACCTGCTGGTGGCGCACGACTGGGGCGGCGCCCTGGCCTGGGCCCTGGCGGCACAGCGGCCGGAACTGATGCGCAGGCTGCTCATCGTCGACGCGCCGCATCCGGCCGCTTTCCTGCGCGAACTGCGCGACAACCCCGCGCAGCGCTCGGCCAGCGCCTACATGAATTTCCTCTGCCGGCCCGACGCCGAGGCCTTGCTGGCCGCAGGCGGCCATGCGCGGCTGTGGCCGTTCTTCGGGGCGGCGCCGGCCTGGCTCACGCCCGAAATGCGCGAGCAGTACCTGGCGAGCTGGAAAACGGGCCTGACCGGGCCGCTGAACTACTACCGCGCTTCGCCGTTGCGGCCGGCCACCGAGCCGGACGGTCCGCTGCACACCCTGGCCTGGCCCGACGAAGCGGTGACCGTGCGCGTGCCGACCACCGTGCTCTGGGGCGAGTGCGATCAGGCCTTGCTGCCCGCCCTGCTGCACGGCCTGGAGCGCTGGGTGCCCGAGCTGCAAGTCCGGCGCGTGCCCGAGGCCTCGCACTGGATCGTGCACGAGCAACCCGCGCTCGTGGCCGACCAGATCCGGCGCCTGCTGCCTGCGACCTGAAGCGTCCTGCCGGCGCACGGGGGCGGCGCGCGGGGGGGCCGCCTTGCCGCGGGCGCGGGCCCCGGAGCCCCTCAGGCAGTGAGGGTGACCTGCTCCTGCACCTTGGCCGCCGCCGAGCCGACGATCGAACGCTGCTTCAGGCGCTTCAGCAAGGCCTGCTCGTGCATCAGCAGCAACGCACCGCGGCGCACGGCCCAAGTGGCGTCGGACGCGCCATCGCCGAAGAGCCAGATCTCGCGCCGTTCGCCGGGCCACAGCAACTGCGGCTGCACCCAGCGCCCCTGCAGGAACATGCGCACCCAGTCGCCCGGACGCAGTTGTTCCAGCCAGGCATCGGCGTCATTGGCCGGTGGCGGCGAACGCGGTGGGTCGGTCATCAGGTCGGCGGGCACGGTGTCGAGCTGCTGCACGTCCAGCGTGCCGTGCATCGTCGAAGGCGACGCGTGGCCGACAATGAGTTTGTCCTCCAGCTTCTGCAGCGCGCCAATCTGGCTGGCCGCGGCCGAGAGCCGGCGTGCCAGCCGCTTGCGCAGGAAACTCTCCAGCCGGTCCACGGCCCAGGCATAGAGCCCCGCGTTCTGCTCGGGCTCGCTCGCCAACTGGACGACCGTGGCCTGCGCCGTCTTCAGCAACAACACGCGCTCGGGGTCGGCGGCGTCGGGCGCCCGCTCGGCTTCGTAGACCAGGCGGTTGATGAATCGCCACAGCGGATGCCTGTCCTGTTCGAGGATATTGCCGTCGCGCAGCGCCAGCCGCATGGCCGGGCCATGCAGGCGCGAGATGAGCAGGCTCACGTCGGCCGGCACGCGCTCGTCGGCGATCATGGCGTCGAAGAGCCGGCTCACGAGTTCGATGCCCTGGCGGTCGACGCGGCGAGTGACGTTGCGCGCCACGTCCAGCCAGTGCTCCCGGCGCGGTGCCTGCGGCGCCTGGCCGACGTATCCGAGTTGCGAGGGCTGCGGCGCGGGCATGGACTCGCGCATGCGGTACAGGTCGGGACTGAAGGTGGTGCTGCCGGTTCGCTCGCCGCGGCGCGATCCGCCGGGCAGGACAACGGTGCGGTAGGCCGCCGGCTCCACGCCCTGGGCCTCGAGTCGCGACGTGGCCGCGGCGTAGCTCATGCGCAGCAGCTGCGCGATCGGCGGCCCGGCATGGCGCACGAAGGCCAGCTGGTGCCCGCGCGACAGCGGCAGCGCCTGCGCGGCGTCCCACAAGGCCCGCGCGAAGACCTCGGCGCGCAGCGGGTTGTGGTCGTGCGCCACGTCGGGGTCGCCGACGAGGGCGGAGGTATAGGTCTGCAGTTCGCGCAGTTCGTATTCCGCACCGGCCTTGATGGCCTCGATGGTGTGCGAGAGCTCGACGTCCAGCGCCACCTCGTCTTCGTCGACGAGTGCCAGCACCGTCGGCAGTGCCGGCTTCTTCGGCGCCTGCGGTGCCTGCGGCAGCAGCCTGGCCATGACCTGCTCGCGCAACGAGCGCAGGAAATAGTCGCCCACGCGCACCGGGTGGGTCTGCAGCGCCAGCACGAGATCGCTCATGGCAGCCCGTTGCAGGGGCGTCATGGCGGCCATGGCCTGGCGCGCGCTTTGCAGCGTGCCTTCCAGCACCTGGTTGAAGAGCAGCGGCGCGCGCAGCAGTTCGTCTTCGACGAACTGACGCAAGGCCTCGGTGGCTTGCGGGACGGACATGACCTGACCATAGCGCGCGGGCAACCGGCCGATCAATGGAAAAGGCCTGCGTTCACCACGCAGGCCTTCGGTTCCACGGGCCAGGCCCGCCTTGCGGCCGGCCGGCGGTTCGGCGGCAGCCAGGCTGCCGCCGAGGGACTTACATGTCCATGCCGCCCATGCCACCCATGCCGCCCATGCCGCCGGGCATGCCGCCGCCGGCCGGCTCTTCCTTCGGCGACTCGGCCACCATGCACTCGGTGGTGAGCATCAGGCCGGCCACGGAAGCGGCGTTCTGCAGCGCCGTGCGCGTGACCTTGGTCGGGTCCAGGATGCCCATCTCGATCAGATCGCCGTACTCGCCGGTCTGGGCGTTGTAGCCGTAGTTGCCCTTGCCTTCGAGCACCTTGTTGATGACCACGCTGGGCTCGTCACCGGCGTTGAAGACGATCTCGCGCAGCGGCTGCTCCACGGCGCGCAGCACGATCTTGATACCGGCTTCCTGGTCGTGGTTTTCCCCCTTGATCTTGCCCGCGGCCTGGCGGGCGCGCAGCAGGGCCACGCCGCCACCGGCGACGATGCCTTCTTCGACCGCGGCACGCGTGGCGTGCAGGGCGTCTTCGACACGTGCCTTCTTTTCCTTCATCTCGACCTCGGTGGCGGCACCGACCTTGATGACGGCCACGCCGCCGGCCAGCTTGGCCACGCGTTCCTGCAGCTTCTCGCGGTCGTAGTCGCTGGTGGCTTCCTCGATCTGGACGCGGATCTGCTTGACCCGCGCTTCGATGTCGGCCGCCGCGCCGGCGCCGTCGATCAGCGTGGTGTTTTCCTTGCCCACTTCGACGCGCTTGGCCTGGCCGAGGTCGGTCAGTTGCACCTTCTCCAGCGTCAGGCCCACTTCCTCGGCGATGACCTTGCCGCCGGTGAGGATGGCGATGTCTTCGAGCATGGCCTTGCGGCGGTCACCGAAGCCCGGCGCCTTGACGGCCACGACCTTCAGGATGCCGCGGATGGTATTGACCACCAGCGTTGCCAGGGCCTCGCCTTCCACTTCCTCGGCCACGATCAGCAGCGGACGACCGCTCTTGGCCACCTGCTCCAGCGTGGGCAGCAGGTCGCGGATGTTGCTGATCTTCTTGTCGTAGAGCAGCACGAAGGGGTTGTCCAGCGTGGCGCTCTGCTTCTCGGGGTTGTTGATGAAGTAGGGCGACAGGTAGCCGCGGTCGAACTGCATGCCCTCGACGATGTCGAGCTCGTTGTCCAGGCTCTTGCCGTCCTCGACGGTGATCACGCCTTCCTTGCCGACCTTGTCCATGGCCTTGGCGATGATCTCGCCGATGGACTCGTCGCTGTTGGCGGAAATGCTGCCGACCTGGCTGATTTCCTTGCTGGTGGTGGTGGCCTTGCTGGCCTTCTTCAGCTCCTCGATGAGGGCCGTGACGGCCTTGTCGATGCCGCGCTTGAGGTCCATCGGGTTCATGCCGGCGGCGACGAACTTCATGCCTTCGCGGATGATGCTCTGCGCCAGCACGGTGGCCGTGGTGGTGCCGTCACCGGCGGCATCGCTGGTCTTGGAAGCGACTTCCTTGACCATCTGCGCGCCCATGTTCTGGAGCTTGTCCTTGAGCTCGATCTCCTTGGCCACCGAGACACCGTCCTTGGTGACGGTGGGGGCGCCGAAGCTGCGCTCGAGCACGACGTTGCGGCCCTTGGGGCCGAGCGTGACCTTGACCGCGTTGGCCAGGATATTCACGCCTTCGACCATGCGGTGACGCGCGTCCGCGCCAAAGATGACGTCTTTTGCTGCCATGTGTATTTCTCCGGATTCAGTTCAGGGGGGTGGATCGTCGGGTGGGAGAAATTACTTCTCGACCACGGCGAACAGGTCTTCTTCGCGCATCACGAGCAGTTCGTCGCCGTCGACCTTGACGGTCTGGCCGCTGTACTTGCCGAACAGCACGCGGTC
>Ga0073899_10006141_pt1 | contig 10397 bp, 12 predicted proteins | sample KloWWTmetaKNB5Ph_FD_88975 | JGI IMG/M metagenome (GOLD analysis project Ga0073899, IMG submission 88975) | Active sludge microbial communities from Klosterneuburg, Austria, studying microevolution and ecology of nitrifiers - Klosterneuburg... | ecosystem: Engineered > WWTP > Aerobic digester >...
CGCCGGAGGCGCCAACTCCGCCTGGGCCGTTTGACGCCCATCGAGTTCGAGACCATCATGAACACGACCGCCGCACTGGCGGCGTGACTACAACCTGTCACCTATTCGTGCAGCAGTCCCAAGCACCTCAAAGTCATCGGCGCTTGTTGCTCCGTATGGAAGCGCACGCTCGGCGATCTCCTTCATGGCAACGACGACGTCCCCGCCTTCCGACTTCTCGATGCGTTGCAGAACCTCCTCCGTGATGCGCTGAAGGTTCAACTCAGGGTTAAATGCGATCGAGAGACCATTGCCAACGAGAACTGCCACGTTCCGCTCAGCCGTCATTTCTCTCCTCTGTCCGGTTCCCTAACGCGGATCAGATACGCGTTGACGCCTACCCCAGATTATCCGGTACTCCTCGCTTGCAAGAGGCGTAACAACTCGTGCGAGCGAACCGCGAGAGGTCAGGGGCTGAGCCAGCGACGGCAGCCGGCATGACTCGGGAAGTGCCGAAGGAATGGCCGTCGATGGGGCGGCTCGTGCACCTGGGTGGTGACCAGCTCGGAGCAGCAGCACGGCTCCGGGGATCACCGTTCCAGGAGGCTCACCCGTGGCAGACCAACCCCGCACAAGCCCGGCCGCGCCGCTGCGAATTGGGTCGCTGTTTTCGGGATATGGCGGACTCGATCTCGCCGTCGAAGAAGTCTTTAGTGCCCGCACGATCTGGTTCTCCGAGATCAACGAACCCGTCGCCCGCGTCTTCTCCCACCACTGGCCAGACGCCCCGAACCTCGGTGACATCACCACCATCGACTGGAACGCCGTGCCAGCGGTGGACATCCTCTGCGGAGGGTTCCCCTGCCAAGACGTATCGACCGTCGGGAAGATGGCCGGCCTGAAGCCCGGCACTCGTTCTGGCCTCTGGGCGCACATGGCGGCAGCGATTGAGGTGTTGCAACCCAAATGGGTCGTGATCGAAAACGTGCGCGGGCTGCTCTCTGCACCCGCGATCCGCGCAAACCTCGAAGGAGACGATCATGAGCAACGCAACCCCGCAGACGCAACACTCGACGGCGCAACCCCTCGCGGTGTGGAACCCGGGCCGTGGCATCTGGGAGAAACCGCAACTCGACCTCTTCGGGCAGCAGGAGCAGTTCTGGGAGACCTGGCCGACCTCCGGTATGACGCGCAATGGATTGGCCTACCCGCTTCCTCCATCGGCGCACCCCACCCCAGGTACCGCGTCTTCATCCTCGCCCACCGCACTCTTCCGAACCCCGTTGGCATCGGACGCGTCTCGGGGAGGAGAGAGCTTGCAGCAGGTCAAGGCACGCCGGGGTACCATCGCGCTCAGTCATCAGATCATCGACCTCGCACTCCACGGGCCTGCCAGCTACCCGCGCACCGAGGGACCCGACAGCCTCTGGAACCTGATCGGGCAACTCTTCAACGATGGGGAAAGTACGCTGGTGCCGTAGCACGCTGGGCACAGATTGTCGGCAGGCCTGCCCCAGCGCCAGCGCTCCTCATTGGAGGAACCGGCCCACGGCCAGCTCCCGGCTTTGTGGAGTGGCTGATGGGTCTGCCCTCAGGCTGGGTGACCGATCCACACCATGGGCTCACTCCGAACCAACAGTTGGCAGCCCTCGGTAACGGCGTCCTGCCCGCGCAGGGAATCCTTGCCCTACGAGGCCTTTTGCCTCTCGGTGCACTGCGCGAACACGGCTGATCGACAGCGCTCTCTTCCAGCTGCAGAGCAGATTGTCGTGCGCTAGAGTGAAGGCATGCATTTGTACTTCCTGTGACGGCTGAGCAGGCCCACCACGCTCGTTGAGTATCTCCGAGTTCGTGGCGGCCGCTAGCTCTGACCCATTTTCTGGGTCGCCGTCATTTTGTGCGCTTTGTGCTTCCGGGCTCTCGGCGTGCTGTTTCGAAGGATTCACATGCATACCCTCATCAACCGTTATCCAGCGCGCCAGCGCGCGCAACTCATAGCGACAGGCATCTCTCTGACCCGCGGCACCGCGCTCGTGCTCCATGAGGTAGACCTCGTAATCACCCCGTCCTCTCGCGTCGCCATTATTGGCGAGAACGGCCGAGGCAAATCATCGCTTCTCCACGTGCTCACCGGAGCGTTGACACCTGACAGTGGCACTGTCCAACTGATCGGAACAGTCGGTATCGCCGAGCAAGAAATGGATGCCGAGGAGAACCGAACCGTAGGACAGGTGGTTGCAGAAGCTATCGCGGCCCCACTTACAGCTCTCGCCGCGCTGGACGCCGCAGCGTCGGCGCTGACGCGCGGCGAGAGTGGCGCGGAGGACGGATACACGACTGCACTAGAAGCGGCAGAAGCACTCGATGCCTGGGATGCGGAACGGCGTGTGCAGATAGCGCTCGAAGCTCTCGATGCGGAGACAGACCCAACCCGCCAGCTCTCCGCACTTTCGGTGGGGCAACGGTATCGAGTACGTCTGGCATGTCTTCTCGGAGCAGACCATGATTTCCTCCTACTGGATGAGCCCACCAACCACCTCGACCGTGACGGGCTCGAGTTCCTCACATCACAGCTTCGCTCGCGTACTGGCGGGGTCGTCGTCGTCAGTCACGATCGTGCACTACTGGTCGATATCGCGGAGACGATTGTCGACCTCGACCCCACACCCGACGGACGACCGCGCATCTACGGCAACGGCTACGCCGGGTATCGGGAAGGTCGTGCTGCCGAACGCGAACGTTGGAAGCTGGAGTACGAGCGCCAACAGTCCGAGCACGCACGGTTGCAGGACAGCTTGAGCAGTGCACAGAATCGTCTCGTTTCAGGGTGGCGTCCGGAGAAGGGGACGAACAAGCACGGGCGAGCTACCCGCGCCGGGGGCCTGGTCCAGAGCGTGCACCGGCGACAGGAAGCTCTACAAGCGCACGCCATTACAGTTCCAGAGCCACCGCAAGTGTTCCGATTCCCCGAGCTGGTGACACGAACCGGCGCCATCTTGCTCAGGGCGGACGGTGTCAGCGTTACCGGGCGACTCTCTCGGCCGGCGACCGTTTCGCTCGCGCATCGTGAGCGTTTGGTCGTGACCGGACCCAACGGTGCCGGCAAGTCCACCCTCCTGAACGTGCTGAGTGGAGACCTGCTGCCAGATACCGGTGCCGTGCGACGTCCAGAAAGCACTCGTCTGGGCTTCCTCCGTCAAGAGTCCGAGTTGCCTCCCGATCGCCGAGCGAGCGACGTTTTCTCAACTCACATCGCATCACTCATCAGCGCGGGAGAGCTGTCAGATTCGGAAGCGGTGGGTTTGTCTCAACTGGGTCTTCTGCGCCCGCGGGAGACGGGCAAGAAAATCGGCGATCTTTCAATGGGACAGCGACGTCGTCTCGATTTGGCGCTGATACTTGCCCAACGGCCGCACGTGCTCCTCCTCGACGAACCCACAAATCATCTCTCCATTGCGCTGGTCGATGAACTCACCGATGCGTTGGGAGCCACGCAAGCTGCGGTCATTGTGTCAACGCACGACCGACAACTCCTTCGGGATACAGCGGATTGGCCCCACCTCTCCCTCGACGCCACAATCGAGAGCGAGGTGACAGCATGAGCGAGTCCACCTCAAACCGGATGCGCGCTTTGCGTCCGTTCAAGTCTCGTGACTACCGGCTTCTGTTCGCGGCAGTCGGTATCGAGGTGTTTGGCACTGGGATGTGGACCATCGTGATGGTCTTTCAGGTGCTTGCACTCGATGACAGTCCTCTTGCCCTCTCCGCCGTTGCGACGGGGATGAGCCTGGGGTTATTCCTCTTCTCGATCCTCGGCGGTGTTGTCGCGGATCGGTTCTCCAAGCGAACGATCATCATCACCGTTCAGGGGCTTACCGCCGCGATGATGACTGGAGTTGCAGCCCTCTCTCTGACGGGGCCCATCGAGCTGTGGCACGTTGGTGCTGCTTCCTTCGTCATGGGTGCAGGGAGCGCCTTCTTCTACCCCGCCTACAGCGCGTACTTGCCCCAAGTTCTCCCTCCTGAACAATTGCTCGCGGCCAATGGGCTCGAAGGCGCCCTCCGCCCATCTATGGGACAGGGACTTGGCCCTGCCGTCGGAGGGGTCGTGGTCGGCATGTTCTTCCCCGCGGCTGGAGCGATCATTGTGGCGGGTTCCTACGCCATCGCGTTCGCGATCACACTCTTCCTCAGCCACAAGGACGAACCGATACAGGCCGCTCCGGTACCGGAGCGGACAAGTGTGTGGAGTGACATCCGCACCGGAGTGAAGTATGTCGCGCGGACACGTTGGCTCTTGTGGACGCTGATTTTCGGATCATCTCTTGCGCTAATCATCCAGGGCCCGATCGAAGTGCTGCTACCTTTCCTGACCCGCGAGCGTTTCGAGGAGCCCGAAGCCACCTTCGGCTTCCTCCTAGCTGCATACGGCATCGGCGGAGCCGCCGGTTCACTGGTCGTGTCGTCCTTGAAGCTCCCCCGCCGATATCTGACGTTCATGATCCTCTGTTGGGGAGGAGGGACGTTTCCGCTAGTGGTGATTGGCGCCGCCAACAACCTCATCGTGATGCTCGCCGCACTGTTCATCGTCGGTGCAACCACCGGGGCCGGTGTGGTCATTTGGGGAACACTGCTACAACGGCTCGTCCCACTCGAAATGATCGGCCGAGTCGCAAGTCTCGACTTCTTTGTCTCGATCGCGTTCATGCCTGTCTCCATCGCCATCGCAGGCCCACTCTCACTGCTGGTACCCATCCCGACTATCTTCATGATCGCTGGAATCATCCCACCAGTGTTGGCTGTCGTCGCCTTGTGGGCGGGGCGAATGCGTGAAGTCGAAAGGACACATCACCTAGACGCTCATTGAGACTCAGTTCCTTGTCTTCGGCAACAGCGCCATCGTTTGGCTTCGAGGAGATGAAACCTCGAAGTCAAACGATGAGCTCTGCCCGCACATCCGACAACGACGCGTACTCACCGCTGGCCGCACGAACTCAGTCTCACCACTTCCCACTTGATCCTGTCGCGTTCGACTGTGTGAAGATCATTGTGGTGAGAGCAGGTAGCGCCCGACTCTTCAGTGAGTTTGGGCGTCGCCACATCAACGTCGGTGATGTGGTCGTGCTCGCGGCGAACACGCTGTGCGGCGCTGAGCCCGAGGGCTGGATCACGACGACGACGTTGTATCTGGATCGCGACTATGTGATCGACCAGGTGTACTGGCAACACGCTGCCCGGTTCCACACTCGCCATGACGCCAGCGACTTCGTGGATGCTCACTACGCGGAACCTGCACAGATCGTGCGTATTGGCGAGGAGCGTGCCGGTCTACTTATGCCTTGGCTTGACGAACTCGCAGCGTTGAGCATCGACGGCCTGACACCTGAGCGCTTCTATCGCGCACAAGCCTGTCTGTTTGCCGTCCTTGATGTCGTCGTGCCGATGCTGACGACATCGGACGAACGCATGAGCTCAACTCAACGGATCGCCGAAGTACCGCCTGCACCTCGCCGCCGCCAGTTCCGCGCTTCACGCGTCGAAGCGCGGGATTCCGCCGAACGACTTCGTGAACAGCTTGATCGCCGATGGACTCTGGCGGACTTAGCGCAGGCCGCACACCTGTCCTCCTCACAGCTCCGGCGGATATTCGTTGAAGCATTCGGGAAGTCTCCAATCGCATATCTAACGATGCTCCGAGTGCAGCGAATGGTCGAACTGTTGCGAACCACCGACGCTCCGATTGCGATCATCGCTGCAGAAGTCGGCTGGGGCGATCCTGATTTCGCTGGACGCCAGTTTCGTCGTAATGTCGGTGTCTCTCCGAGTGAGTATCGAAGGATCAGCCTCACTACCACAAGGGATCGCGCCCCGGAGTAAGTGCGCGAGATTCCGGGCGAAATGACCATGATCCGATGCTTGGATCACCCGGCTCCCGACATGTGAGGTAGAGCTGGGCTGACCACGTCGGGTTCAGTGATGCACCTGACGGTCGCTCACAATCTGTCCGTCGTCCGTCTCGATTGCGTTTCCTGAGTTCCTTCGCGCACCTTCTGGTCGCAGAGGTCACCCGCCGTGTGCGGGTACCTGCGGAAGGAGGACGACGATGGCAACCACCGAGGAAGCACGAGCAGCGCGGGATGCGAAGCTCGACGCCCTGCATGAGCAGCTCACCGATGCGGTGGAGTCGCTGGTGTCGGGTGAGGACTGGAAGCAGGCGTTGGAGTTCGCGGCCCGGTTCCGTGCGCGCTCGTTCAACAACACCTTGTTGATCTTCGTGCAGCATCAGGCGGCGTTTGAGGCGGGGCGGGTGCCGGAGCCGGAGCCGTCGTATGTGGCGGGGTTCAAGCAATGGCAAGCGCTCGGCCGACAGGTCGAGAAGGGCCAGTCGGGGTACATGATCCTCGCCCCGGTCACCGGGCGGTTCGCCTCGTTCACGCCGAAGGTGGCGGAGTCATGGCGCAAGCTCAGCCGATTCGAGAAGCCGAAACCCGGCGAGGCGGTGCGGTCCCGCATGGTCGGCGTCCGCTCTGCCTACGTCTGGGATGTCTCACAAACCGCGGGCGATCCGATCTCGACCCCACCGTCACCACGGCTACTCGAAGGTGAAGCACCGGATGGGCTCTGGGAGGGCATCGCCGCGCAGGTCGAGGCGCAAGGCTTCACGGTCATGCGGGTGCCGCACGAGGGCATGATCCACGGCGCCAACGGCCTCACTGACTTCGGCGCGAGCACGGTGGCTGTGCGGGAGAACATGCCCGACGCCGCCCAGGTGAAGACCCTTGTGCATGAGCTCGCCCACGTCCTCCTCCACGGCCCTGACAATCCCGATGCGACAGGGCATCGCGGAATCGGTGAGGTGGAGGCGGACTCCGTGGCGTTGATGGTAGCTGCCGCGCATGGCATGGACACCAGTGATTACACGGTGCCGTATGTGTCGGGGTGGGCTGCAACGGTGCCGGAGAAGTCCCCGGTCGAAGTCATCCAAGCCACCGGCGAACGAGTCCGAAAGACCGCTGCCGCGATTCTCGATCAGCTCCCGACACCCCAGATCAGCAACGGCGATCCGCCCGGCCTCAGCCGCGACACCCCAGCGAAGAAGCAGACCGAACCGGTAGTCGAGGCTGATGCTGATCCACTGACCGAAGAGCCGCGCCGTCCGGTCGGGTCCTCGGCGAGGGGCCTGTGATGGGTGCCGTTGATCTGTTCTCCGGGGTCGGCTGGATGCCGCTCCCTGAAGCTGCGGCAAGGTTTGCTGCGGCGGGGGTTCCGGTGTTTCCGTGTGTGCCGGGTGAGAAGCGTCCGCTGGTGCGCCGCGGCTTCCACGACGCCACTGCCAACGCTGCCCAGGTATCGGAGTGGTGGTCGAGGTGGCCGCAGGCGAACATCGGCATCCCCACCGGTGCCGCGTCTGGGGTGGAGGTCGTCGATGTCGACGTGCACTTCACCGGCACGGGATTCCCCGCGTTCCGTGCTGCACATCGTGAAGGCCTCGCGGCGGGGTGGACGGCGCTGGTGCGCACCCCTTCCGGCGGGCTGCACGCCTACTATCCGGCGGACCCAGATCGTTCGCAGTCGTCGTGGCAGGTAGCGCGGGCGCATGTCGATTTTCGGGGTGATGGCGGCTACATCATCGCCCCGCCCTCGAAGGTGCTTCGCCCCGGCGGGGTGCGGGCCTCGTATCGGCTGATCGTCGCCGGCAACAGCCCCGCACCGGTCGATGCGGCGCAGCTACGCAAGTTCCTCGACCCCCGCACCCCGATCCCGCTCGACCGTGCCCGAGCGTCACGGGCTGAGCGGCGGGGGTCGGATGCGAAGGCGCTCGCGGGCTGGGTCGCGGGGCGTGGTGAGGGTGAGCGGAACCGGGGCCTGTTCTGGGCTGCGTGTCGTCTCGCCGAAGCCGGCACCCCACCCGATGCGACGCTCGAAGCGCTCGGCCCTGCGGCCGAGCATGCGGGGTTGGGGTCGCGGGAGATCATGGCGACGATCCGCTCCGCCTATCGCACCACCCACCCCATACGGCGTGCTGAGGCGGAGCCAGTGGCGGATCGGCGACGTCTCGTGCGCGAATCACCGGGGCGGGTACTCTCATGAGCGCTACGGAGGCGGTGATGCCGCGGGGGCGCCGGTTGGCGGTCGTGACAGCGATCACGGGCACGGTGTTCATCGCTGCGGGGGCGTTCTGGCTGTCGTTCACGGCGCTTGCTGATCTGGCGCGGCGCTCTGGGATCGATGCGGGGCAGGCGTGGGCGTGGCCATTGATCGTGGACGGCATCATCGTCGTCGCGACCGTCGCCGTCGTCGCCCTCGCCGGGCAAAGACGTCCGACGTGGTATCCCTGGACATTGCTCGCTGCGGGGGCTGTGGTGTCGGTGACGGCGAACGCTATCCACGCGATCATCGCCGCCGATATGGACGTGCCCAGCCTGCTTGCCGCGTCGGTCGCTGCGATCCCGCCGCTGGTGCTGTTGGCGATCACGCACCTCACCGTCATTCTCACCCGCCCCATCACGTCGGACACGGAGGCAAGCGAGACAGTGCCGAACCTGGCGCTGGTCGGGCGCGCTGAGGTGGCGACGCCGCCGGTCACGGTGGTGTCGGTGAGTGCGCGACGTGCGAAGGCGGCGCAACTCAGGGAACTGGATGGCTGGTCGAACAAGCAGATCGCCCGGCACTTGGGCGTGCACCCGTCGACCGTGGGCCGCTGGTTCGGCACTGAAGCGAAGGAGGAAACATCGTGAATGACGTTGCAGAAACGAACCGCACCAAGGTGCAGGAGGTAAGAACCGAGCCGAGTGACGCGGCGGAAGCGGAGCGTTCGGCGTTCGCCGTGCATCGCGACCCCTCACTCACCAGGGGCACAGACCAGAGTTCGCGGGCTGGGCGTGGGATCGCGTGGGTGAGGCCGAGTGATCTGATCGCTTCGAGCACCACCCGGATCGCCGGCCGCGGCATCGACCTCCAAGTGGAACTCGCGCAGAGCGCCCGACGCGCACCAGGACAGGCATTCCGAGCGACCCGCACGGGTGTTCGTGACTATCGGGATCTCCGCACTCAACAGAGGGTGTCCGATGAGGCGTCGGTGTTCGAGTCGTTCGACGTGTTCGAGCCACAGGATCGTCACCCATCGTCGTCGTGGGTACGGCCGTCGGGAATCGGATTGGGGTGAACGGCCATGTACGCAGATAGGTGGCGGGGCATCGACGGGGAGCGAGTGCGCACCTTCCTTGCAGGAGGTGCCACCATGCCACAACACGACGACCACGATCACCAGAATCGCCGACGAGGTTTCGAGAACTCAGAACGACTCCGCGCGCTCCTCACCCGCCTCAACGACGACGGCCCGGACACGTGGAGATCAGACCCAGAAGCGGCAGCCCTCATGCGGCACGCCGCGCAGAAGTACGCGGCTCTCGCGCGGAAGCATGGGCTGGACCCGTGGGAGGCGGCAACCGCGGCGTTCGAGGCGATGCGCACCGGCGCCGTCCGCCGCGCCGATGACCCTTGGGCTGTCATCACCCGGGCCGTGCAGATCACCTGCATCGCAGAGAACCGTGCCAACGGGTTGCTGTGCTCGGTGCATCAGGCACGCCGCCCGAGATACTCGAGTTTCCATGACGCCGAGCGGTTCTCTGACCGGGAGAACCCGCTCACTGACTACCACCCCGCGTTTCGCGCCGTCCCCTTTACCGACGATGAGGACGACGCTGACCACGCGACCGAAGACACTGGGTCGACGGGTGTGGAGTCCGCGGTGGAGGACACCATCGCACTGTTGTGCTGGCATGGGTGGGAGCCAGAGGTGGCGCGGGCGGCGGTGGAGTGCATCTGCGCCCGCCTGGCAGAGTCCGTCTCCCGTGCAGGCGCGTATGAGTCGTTGCGGCGGGATCGTCATGCCCTCGCCCTCCTCGACATCCCGGCACCGTCTTGGTATCGGCTGCTGCGCATCATCCTTGGTTCTCCCGACCCACACCTGGCCGGCACGAATGCGGGCCGCGGAGTACTGCTGCGCCTGCTGATCGGAGACTCCCTCCGACACCTGATCGCAGACGGTGAGTTGGAGACGGCGATCAAGGTTGCCGCTCCCGGCATGATGCGGGGCCGGCCATGAGTGAGTCGGGGCATATCGAGCTGGAGCGGGCGGTCGATTCGATCTGGGCCGGCCGCCGCCACCGCGAAGACTACGGCGACCTCGACTCGCTCCTGGCGTCGATCATGCGGGATGGGTTGTTGCAGCCGATCACGATCACCCCGGACGGGATGCTGATCTGCGGTGCCCGGCGTCTTGCCGCGATCCGCAAGCTCGGGTGGAAGACCGTGAACGTGTGGGTGCGCTCCGGTATCTCCACCACCCTCGGGCAGCTCCTCGCCGAGCAAGACGACAACCTCCTCCACAAGCCCCTCACCCGCACCGAGGAAGC
>Ga0073899_10006143_pt1 | contig 10396 bp, 9 predicted proteins | sample KloWWTmetaKNB5Ph_FD_88975 | JGI IMG/M metagenome (GOLD analysis project Ga0073899, IMG submission 88975) | Active sludge microbial communities from Klosterneuburg, Austria, studying microevolution and ecology of nitrifiers - Klosterneuburg... | ecosystem: Engineered > WWTP > Aerobic digester >...
CAGTACCCACCAGCCGGACAGGCGTCCGCCCGTTGCCATGGCGGCGACGCTGACGCGCGCCTCGTCGCCTTCGTGTTTCAGCGTCAATCGCAGCGGCGAAGGCTGCGGCGCCGGCAGCGCCGCGCCGGCACGCAGGTCGACGCCGTTCACACGCACCTGCGGCGTGTAGATGTTGGCCTGCCCCAGCGCGCGCGCCAGCGCGCGCTGCCGTTGCGTGCCTTCGGCGGTGGCGAAGCGGTCCTGCCAGCCCAAGTGGTCCCAATAGTTGACGTGGAAGGCCACGGCCAGCACGTCGGGCCGCCCCTTGAGCGTCGACAGCCAGCGGTCGGCTGGGGGGCACGAGCTGCAGCCTTCGGAGGTGTAGAGCTCGACCACCGTGGGTGCCGTGGCACCGGACTCAGCAGTGCAAGCGGCAGTGGGCCCGCAGGCCAGCAGCAGGGCAAGGGTGACAGGTCGCATGACGGTCCTTCGGTCCAATGGTCGTCGGTCGCGCGGCCGCCGTGCGACCTTACAACGACCGCGGGACGATGTACCCGACTGGTGACCGTCACTGACCGCGCAAAGTCTCAAGCCGCCGACCCTGCCGCAGTACGCGCGGTCATGCGCGATCAGGCACTGCAGAATGTGGCGACACCCCTGGCCAGGCAACGTGCGAGAGCTGGGCAACACACTGGAGCGCGCCGCGCTGCTGAGCAGCTGGCAAGCTGCCGGCCGTCGATGACGGCCAATGGCCGCGAGTTCCATTTCGCGGACTGCGCCGACAGCTGACATTGGGCGGCCGAGTTCGCGAATCGAAAGGCAGCTACCTGGCGCGATCTCGTACTCACGTTGCCGGCCACGAAGAGTCGTTCCCGGCAGGCAGGATCCTGGCGTGTCGACATCATCTTCGCCATCCCGGAGCTGCCAGTCAAAGAGAAGATCCTCAAGCACTCGAGGGCCGTGGGTGCAGACACCGGTTGCCATGCTGCCGTATTGATCCGACACTTCCCTCGTCGCGAACCGTGACACGTTCATCACTGCACTGCTCGAAATAGGAAGTGACATGGCCAACAACACCCGCTATATCGTTCTCGCCAACTACACCCAGAAGGCGATCGCCGGAATGGTGCAAGCGCCCACCGATCGTGCGGCGGCAGTGAAGAAGATCTGCAAGGCCGTGGGGGTCAAGTTCATCTCGATGGACCTGTGCCGCGGTGCGTACGACATCGTGGTGGTCGCCGAGTCGGACAGCTACGACCGGGTGCTGGGCCTGAAGATGGCCGTGGCGGCGAGTGGTGCTGTCAGCGAGTTCCACATTCTCGAGGCGATGGATCCGGCAGCCGCGCTGGAGCACGCCGCAGCTGCAGCGAAGGTGTACACGCCAGCCGGCTAGATTTGCCGCGCAGGAGGCGTGGGCTTGCGAGCCTGCGTTGTCGTTCCAGGTGGCTGTGCCTGCAGTGACTGAGCACAAAGCCGCGGCGGGCTTGAACTAGCATGAAGAGCATGTCGATCACCCTCTACTTCGCCCCTGGGACGCGCGCGACGCGTATTGCCTTTCTGCTCGAGGAACTCGGCGTGCCGTGGGAAAAGGTGACGCTGGACCTCGCACAACGCGAGCACAAGGCCGCAGACTACCTGGCGCTCAACCCCAACGGGGTCGTCCCGACCCTGAAGGACGGCGACACCGTCATATTCGAGTCGGTCGCCATCGCGCTGCACCTGGCCGACCGCTTCGCCGAGAAGGGATTGGCCCCGCCACCCGACTCGCCGCTGCGCGGGCGCTACCTCAGCTGGATGGTCTGGTCGATGACGACGCTGGAGCCGCCTATCGGCGATGTCTACCTCGAGCGCATGAAGCCGGCCGAGCAGCAGTCCGCCGCTGCCGTCGACGCCGCACTGGCGAGGTTTCGGTCGTCGGCGCAGGTGCTGGAAGGCGAACTCACCGGACCTTTCCTGCTCGGAGAGTCGCTCTCGGCCGCCGACGTGATGGTCGGCTGCGTGCTGGCGTTCGCGGGCATGCTGGGCATGCTCGATGGCCACCCCATCCTGCAAGACTACGTCGCCCGCATCACCGCGCGACCCGCCTACCGCCGAGCCATGCAGTGAGCCGGGCCGAGGCGATCCTCGACTGGTGGTTCGCGGGGGGCGACGACGCCCACCCGATCGGTCCAGGCTCGCCGTGTTACCAGCGCTGGTTTCGCGGCGGCACCGTGGTCGATGCGCAGGTGGCCGAGCTCTTCGCCGAAGACGTGCACGCGGCCCGCGCCGGCACGCTCGACGGCTGGCGCGGCAGCGCGCGGGGCGAGCTGGCGCTGATCCTGCTTCTCGATCAGTTCCCGCGTCACCTGTTCCGTGGCCGCGCCGAGGCCTTCGCCAGCGATGCCACGGCGCTCGACATCTCGCGGGCCTGCATCGCAGCGCGCCGGGACGAGCAACTCGCACTCATCGAGCGCATCTTCATCTATCTGCCGATCCAGCATTCCGAGCGCATCGCCGACCACGAGCTCGCGTTCGATCGCTTCCGTACGCTGGAAGCGCAGGCGCGTGCGCGCAGCGCTGGCGTCGTCGCACTGTGCGTTGGCGCCATAGGTGAGCAGCAGGAGCACTTCGACACGCTGCAGCGTTTCGGCCGCTACCCTTACCGCAACGCCGCCCTTGGCCGCGCGTCGACGGCGGAGGAGTTGACGTACCTGGCAAGCCGGAGATGACTGCCGACGACGTGCTCGCGGTCCTGCGCAGCGCGCCGGCCTTCGACCGCCTGCCGGCCGACGCGCTGCAGCGCCTGGCCGCCGGCATCACCGAGTCCAAGGCCGTTCCGGGGCAGGCCATCGTGCGCGAGGGCGATGTCGGCGACCGCATGTTCTTCGTGGCCAGCGGGTCGGTGCAGGTGCTGGGCCGGTCCTTCGACGGCTCGGAGATCGTGCTCGCGCGGCTGGAGCCCGGGGCCTACTTCGGCGAGCAGGCGCTGCTGTCGGGCAGCGGCGCACGGCGCAGCGCCACCGTGCGCGCGCTGACGCACTGCCGGCTGCTGGTGCTCACGCGCGACGGTCTGCTGTCGGTCATCGAGCCCGGCAGCGCCGTCGCGCAGGAGCTGCGCGCCACCGCGCGCGAGCATGACGAGTTGCGTGCCGGCCGCCTGCGCGAAGGCGTGCTGCGCCGGCTCGGTGTGGCCGATCGCTACCTCGTCGAAACCTTCACGCCCGGGTCCTTCGTTTTCCGCCAGGGTGACCCGGCCGATCGGCTGTACCTGGTACTGGAGGGCCGGGCGCGCGTCAGCAGCGGCGACGGGGGCGCCGAGACCGATCTGACCGAGTTGCTGCCCGGGCAGATGTTCGGCGAGGTCGCGATCCTGCGTGACCAGCCACGCTCGGCCTCGGTGCGCGCCGTCGGCGAACTGAAGGTCGCCAGCCTGGACGCGGGCTGGTTCCGCGGCCACCTGGCGGACAACCCGCAGTTGCAGTCGATCATGCAGTCGCTGGACGGCATGTACCTGCTGCCGCGCCGCGGGCTGCTGACGCTGCAGACCGGGCAGCTGGCATCGCAACCGACACTGACGGCCATCCACGACCTGCCGGACGGCCGCCGCGTCATCAGCACCCGGCTGGTCGGCCGGCCGACCTTCACCTCGCGGGTGGTCGACGCACCCGAGCCCGACTTCAGCGCGCGTTTCGAGGACCCCGACACTGGCGCCGTGCGCGAGGTCCACCTCGTCGATGGCGTGCCGGTGGAGCTGGAGTCCGCCGGCGAATGGCTGGGCCTCGGCGAGGCCTTCGAAGGACTGCTCGACGCGCGCCGCCTGGACGATGCACAGCTCGCGCGCTTCGAGGCCTGCGGCAGCTTCGACAACCTCGACGTGGGCAGCACCGGCGCGCGCCGGCGCGGCGGCGTGATCTGCGCCTGCGCCGGGGCGTCGGCCGAGGACATCCAGCGTGCCATCGACAGCGGCTGCCACACCACCGAGCAGGTGGCCAAGTGCACGCGCGCGACACTGGTCTGCGGTGGCTGCCTGCCGACGGTTCGCGAGATGCTGGGCGCTGCCGACTGGACGCCGGCGCGCTGCACGTCGATCACCCCGCTGGGCGAACGGGTGCGCGCCTTCCGGTTGCAGCCGGTGGACGGCGCAGTGGCGCACTACCACCCGGGCCAGCACCTCGTGGTGCAGGGCCGCATCGGCGAGCACTGGGTGCAGCGGGCCTACACGATCTCCAGCGCACCGGGCACCGCCGATGGCTACGAGATCACCGTGCAGCGCGAGCCCGACGGCGTCTTCTCGTGCTGGCTGTTCGAGCGCAGCCCGGGCGACACGCTGCTGCGCATCTCGCCGCCCGGTGGCCACTACCACCTGCCGGCCGACGGGCCGGTCGACGCGGTGTGCCTGGTCGGCGGCATCGGCATCACGCCGGCGCTGTCGATGGCGCGCGCGCTGGGGCACGCACCCAACCGCGGGCGGCTGCACGTCGAGCACTCGGTCTCCGGGCTCGCGCAGGCGATCGCGCTCGACGAGTGGCGCGATCTCGCCGCGCGCCACCCGCACATCAGCTACCGGATCCGCACGACAAGCACACAGGGTCGGCTCGGCGCCGCTGAGGTGCTGGCCCTGGTGCAGGCGCATCCCGCGGCGACGTTCTTCCTCTGCGGCAGCGCCGGCTACATGGCGGCGATGACGGCGCACCTGAGCGCCGCCGGCGTGGCGGCGGACCGGATCCGCCAGGAACACTTCCGCGTCGCCGGCGAACAGCCCGCCCCCGAGGTGCTGGGTTGACAGCCCCCGAGCGTCGAGCCAGCCTCGCGGCGCCCGGCCGGCCATCCCCGGGCCAGCCGCCCCGGACTTTTCCCTGAACACAACGCCACCCGCCATGCCCGACTTCGACATCCTGAGCGACGCGTTCTTCGACAACCCCTACCCGACGTTCGCCGACATGCGCCGCGACGCGCCGTGCTACTTCGACACGCGGCTGGAGGCGCACATCCTGACGCGCTACCGCGACGTCGAGCGTGCGCTCGGCGGCGACGAGTTCTCCGCAGAACGCGTGGACCAGTGGGGCAAGGGCGCGCCCGATTCGGTGCAGGACGAGCTGGCCTTCTTCGCGCGCGAACTCAAGCGCTGGATCCCGTTCAACGACCCGCCGATCCACACCCGGCTGCGCACCCGGCTGGGCGCGTCCTTCGGGCCGCACAACCTGCCGCGCATCGAGCAGCTGGCGCGCAGCGCGGTCGCCGAGGGCCTGGACCAGCTCGACCCCGCGGGCGAGATCGATCTGATTCGCGACTTCGCGTTCCCGGTGCCGTCGCGGATCCTGGCGGCGCTGATGGGCATCCCGGCCGCGGACATCGGCCTCTTCAAGCAGTGGACGGTGGAGATCTTCACCCTCATCGGCGCCGGCGTCGCTACCGAGGAGGCCGTGCGCACCGGCCACCACGGCATCGTCGCGATGCGCGACTACTGCCGCGCCCTGATCGACGAGCGGCGCGCGCGGCCTCAGGACGACGTCGTCAGCACACTGATCGCCACCGGCACGCCCGACGACCCGGTGACCGATGACGACGTGGCCGGCATGGTGATGACGATGATTGCTGCCGGACACGAGACCACGACCTACTTGATCGGCAACGCGGTCCATGCCGTGATGGGCGACGACCAAAGCCGAGCGGCGGTGCTCGGCACCGGCCTGGGCGTCGAGGCGGTGGAGGAGTTCGCACGCTACGACGGCGCGGTGTTCAGCATCATCCGCCGCGCCCGCGCCGACCTCACGATCAACGGCGAGCTGGTGCCGCAGGGCGCTCCGGTGTTCTGCATGCTGCACAGCGCCAACCGCGACCCGCGCGTGAACCGCGACCCCGACCGGCTGGACCTGGCACGCGCCAAGGTCACCCATGTCGGCTTCGGCTCCGGCATTCACAAGTGCATCGGCTCGCTGATGGCCCGAACCGTCGTGCGCGAGGCGGTGCAGCGCTTGTTCGAGCGCTTTCCGGCTGCGCAGCCGGCCGCCGAGCCGACATGGATCCGCAACCTGGGCCTGCGCGGCATGGCCACCTTCCCGGTGCGGCTGCGCGGCACCTGAAAATTCGCCGCTCGCGAACGCGGCACCGCATCAACCGAAGACAACAACGGAGTCGACATGCAGGCCATTGAAGCGACCGCACGGGCCGACCTCTCCGAGAGCGAGCCGCGCCGCATTCCGGCGATCCTGTACCCGGGGACACTGGGCGAAGTGCAGCAGATCGTCGAAGAGGCGCGTGCGCGTGGCACGCCGCTGTACCCGTTCAGCACCGGCATGAACTGGGGCCTGGGCTCGCGCCACCCGGTGCGCGACGACTGCGTTCTCGTCGACCTGAGCAGGCTGAACCGTATCCGCGAGGTCGACCTCGCGCACGGCTACGCGGTCATCGAGGCCGGCGTCTCGCAGCATGCGCTGGCGCAGCGGCTCGAAGGCACGCCGTGGATGCTGAACGTGACGACTTCGTGCAAGGACTCCGGTCTGCTGGGTAATGCGATGGACCGTGGAGAGGGCACCATCCGGCCGCGGCGCGAGGACCTGCTCGGCCTGGAACTGGTGCTCGGCGACGGCTCGGTGCTGCACACCGGCGGTGTCGGTCAAGGTTCGGCGCGGCGCTACCACGGCCTGGGCACCGGACCCGATGCCACCGACCTGTTTCTGCAGTCCAGTCTGGGCATCGCCACCGCAGGCGCATTTGCGTTCATCCCGCGGCCCGAGCGGATCGACTACGCGTTCGCGAGCTTTCGGCGCACCGGCCTGGCCGAGGTCGTCGACACCGTGCTCGCGCTGCGCCGCGAGCGCATCCTCGACACCACCTTCCGCCTCAGCGAACTGCCGGTGGAGCCCGGCCACACCGGCGCGCCGCCGGACTTCACGCTGCTCGGGCCCCTGCTGGGCCGGCGCGCCGCGGTCGAAGCCACCGAGGCCGTGCTGCGCGAGGATCTTGGCCGCCTGCCGAGCTTCCGCTCGTTCGAGTGTGGTCCGGTCGACCAGATGGCGCTGACGCACCCGCTCTACCTGCGTACGCAGTTCTTCCGCGGCATCCCGTCGTGCGACATGATGCGTGCGCGCTTCAAGGTCGACAGTTGCGACCTGGACGGCAAGAGTGAAAGCGGCTGGACAGTGGTGGCCACCGTGCTGCCGCTGGAAGGCCGCGCGGTGCAGACGGCGCTGGACGTGGTCACGAGGGTCGTCGATGTCGAGGGGCTGACCTGCCGGCTGGAGGTGAGCACGGTGTCGGCCACCACCATCCTGCTCATGACCGCGATCTGGTTCCCGCGTGATGCCGACGGCATCGCGCGCATGCGCCGCACCCAGGTCGCTTTGCGCGCGCAGCTGCGTGCCGCGGGCTACCACCCGGCCCGCGACGGCGTCGACGCGGTACGCGATGAAGGCCCGGCCGGTGGCGCGCTGGCGCGCATCAAAGCTGCGCTCGACCCCGCCGGGATCCTGTCGCCTGGGCGCTACGTCTGACGGGCGGCTCGCTGCGGAAGTCTTGTGCCTTCGAGCTGCTCAAGACTCCTCGGAGTGACGGCACCACGCCTCTCATGATGTCGTCGCTGGAGTTGATGCGGCGACACATCGAGTGACGGCTTCACGGAACCGAGATTCGTGACCGCGACGTCGGCATTGGGTCAATATGGCGAGCTCGGCATAGCGACCGAGAGCAAGACTTGCGATGCCAGCGGGCGGGACCTGTCAGCCATGGGGGGGTCCGCTGGAATGGGGCATCCGTTCGAAACACACCGAGCTGCCGTTCGCAAACGTCAGGGCCGACACCCGCCGCAAAGCCCACAATGGCCTTCAACTCGGCTGCACAAGGAACGGTCGGAACCATGAGCACTACTGCTGACTTGCTCGCCGCGTTTGAGGTGCATTCGGTAGAAGGAATCCAGTCTGCGCTCGACGCCGGGTTGGACGTTCACGCCACTCGTCGGAGTGACGCTGCTCCATATCGCGGCGGAGTACGGCCAGTTCGCCGCTGCAGAGAGGCTGATCGAACTCGGCGCTGAAGTCGATGCTTGCGCGGCTGTCGATGCCTTCGGCTTGAACGGGCACACGCCGCTGTTCCACACTGTGAATTCCAACGGGAACCGCTCGGCCCCTGTCATGAAGCTCTTGCTGCGTGCTGGCGCAAGAGCGGACGTCTTGCTGCCAGGGATCGTCTGGGGAAAGGGCTTCGAATGGGAGACCACTTGCCTCGACGTCACGCCTATCAGTTATGCCCAACTGGGACTGCTTCCACAGATGCAGCGCACCGAGAGGGACTGTTACGCCAATGTCAGAACCTTGCTCGAGGCCGCCGCCAGGCCCATACCTCCCTTCGACAATGTTCCCAATAGGTATCTCAGCGGTGTTTGAGGTCGGGATTCGGGGTGGGTGATTTGAAACCCGCTGGGCGTGAAGTACGGATCGAAGCTGCCGTTGGCCGCCAAGATCCGGAATCAGCGCAGTCCGCAAACTGGAACTCGCGGCCAGGAGCTGCCGTTCACGGCCAGCCACTTGCCGGCAGGCCAACAACAATGCCGTGATGCTGCCTGCGCCGACAATGCGGTGCACGCATGCACCGTGCGGCATCCGAAAAGGCCGACCGCATGGCCTTCCCTCCCGCCAATTTCGATCCGTCCATCGACCCTACGGCCGATCAGGTGCGTGCATTGCGCGATGCCGGCCCCGAAGGCTCGGTGGTGATGCTCAATCTTCTGAAGTTCCGCGAGCAAGCGAACTACCCCGCAGGGTCTCCCCATGCGCCCTGCTCGGGTGCGGAGGCCTATCACAGGTACCAGACGGCATTCGTGGAAACCGTGGGCGACGTGAGCCGTGCCGAGGTGGTGTGGGAAGGGAAGATCGACAGACCCTTCATCGGCGATGCCAGCCAGGACTGGGACAAGTGCCTGCTGGTCCGCTACCCGAGCCGCCAGCACTTCCTCGCGATGATGGCCAACGCCGCGTATCGCGAGGCGCTCGTCCATCGCTACGCGGGCCTCGAGCGCACCATCCTCTTGCAGATGCAGGGCTGACGGCTCGCAGAGCGCGTGGCAGAGCTTTGCGGCAAGGTCGCCGGTCAGCAGACGGGCAAGGAACTTCAGAGCGAACTCCAGACGGTGAAGACAGTACGCTCACTGTCGCCCGCATTTGCTTCGCCGCGGTTTCAGCCGCTTGTTTCAAACCATTCATTTGCAGGCCATCGCCCAAGGACAAAGGCCCCGCCAGATCAGGCGGGGCCTTTGTCCTTGGGCGCGACCCGGTGCCAGTCAGGCTCGACGGCGACTCCAGCCCAGGCCCGCCAGCGCAGTCAGCGCCAGAGCCAGGCCCGTCGGCTCGGGCACCTGCTGCGCCAGCGTGTACTCGAAGTCGTCGGTGCTCAGGTAACCACCAGTGGCCGACATATCGACGCTGATGCGCAGCTCGGTGATCCACTGACCGACCGACACCGCGCTGTAGGAGCGGCCCAGAGCCAATTGCTGGCTGACAGTGCCGCCACCCAGCAAGTCATAGCTGATCGTCGCCACGGTACCCACATCGCCGTCCTCGACGTACCAACTCAAGCCAAGATCGAAACCGTCGAGCAGGAAACCGGAACCACCACGCTCCATCGTCAGCGTCGATGCGCCCGAGAAGAAGTCCGAGAAGATCAGCGAGGCCGTGCCGTTGTAGGCACCCGGCAGCGGATCACCGTTCGACCGCGTCGGTGCACGGTCATCGACGCCCGTGAGGTTCGGGGCCGCCACCGTGAAGGTGAAGCCCTGGCTGCTCTGGCTGGAGCCGTAAACATACAGCGGGTTGGTCGCGAAGTCGATCACCGCGCCCTGCGCCGACGAACCGACAGCGCAACAGGCGAGTGCAAAACCAGCGAGGCGAAGGGAATGCACAGACATGGCAGGCTCCTGACAGGGACAGTGGCGATTCTGCGGTAGCGGGTCACTCCGTAGAAGATTTCACGCCCCCCAATCAAGGGGGCTGTGCCGCGGATCCTTCACACACAGCGCGGCCTGCCGCTCAGCCGACGGCGGCGCGCCACGCCCAGTCGGCACTGCGCAGGCGTTGTGAAAGGTGCAGCGCGATGTTTCGCATGAGGCGCAGCCCCAGCGGGGGGTCGGCGGCGGCCAGCTCGGCCAGCGCGTCTTCGCTCAGGGCATGCAGGGTGCAATCGCTGTCGGCCACGGCACTGGCGCTTCGGCCACCGCCGTCGAGCATGGCCGTTTCGCCGAACAGCGCACCGGGCGAGTAGCTGATCATGCGCGGGCCGTGGGCGGCGTTCGCCACGGCCGGCCCTGCACCGGAGTCCGCCGCTACACCACCGCCGATGATGGACACCGAGCCCCAGGTCAGCACGAAGAGCCGGTCGCCGGGGTCGCCGCGGTGGAAGAGCCACTCGCCAGCCGCCAGGTGGAGCGGCTGCAGGTGCGCGGCCACAC
>Ga0073899_10006144_pt1 | contig 10395 bp, 8 predicted proteins | sample KloWWTmetaKNB5Ph_FD_88975 | JGI IMG/M metagenome (GOLD analysis project Ga0073899, IMG submission 88975) | Active sludge microbial communities from Klosterneuburg, Austria, studying microevolution and ecology of nitrifiers - Klosterneuburg... | ecosystem: Engineered > WWTP > Aerobic digester >...
CGAGCACGAGACTTCGTGCAAGGCCTCCTCCCCCGCGGGAGAGGCTGTAGACTGACGGCGTGCTGCGACGGTCCGCTCTTCCGTCGCAAGGAGTCCGCAGATGCGGGGTTCCTTGTGGGGTTCGGGAGGGCGTAGGACGACAAAACCCAAGTGGATCAAACGCTTGGAGCGCATCTCGCGCTTCAGGTGCAGAACATCGAATAGCGCGCGGCTCGGCGCGCCGCCGCGGCGCGCGGCGCCCGCCGCAGCTCGATTCCGAACCGCAGCACGTCAGTGCTTCGCCGTCACGCCGGGCTGGTCGCTGCGCTGCAGGTACTGCGTCGTGATCGACGGCATCTGCTCGGCCAGCCAGCCGGCCATCGCCTCCTCTTCGAGAAGAATGGCCTGGCAGGTCTGCACCGTCTCGGTATCGCCGCACAACTGCGCGGCGGCGATCAGGATGCGGTACGACGCGATCTCCATGTGCTCGAAGGCATAGGCCGACAGCACGGCCTTGACGACCTCGTCGGTCACGAACATGCCGCTCAGACCTTGCGCGGCCGCCACAACCTTGCCGGTCACGTCCTTGACGAGCGAGGTGTCCCCGCCCAGCCGCTCGATGCAGCGTCGCACGTCGTCGCGCTGGTGGCGCGTCTCCTCGGCGTGCGCGAGCAGCCGCTCCCTGAGCAGCGGATAGTGCTCGATGCGACCGGCGGTCGCGGTGAGCATGCGTTCGGCCTGCTCCTCCATCGCATGCGCATCGCGCAGCCAGTCCAACGGGTTCTTCTTCGACGTCTTCATGCGGCACTCCTTCGACGAAAGCGGTTCGCCGCGTGCGGCAATCGATGTGCCGGCTCCGCACACCGGCCCGCACCGACAGCGCGGGAACGGGTCTTGCCGCGGCGGTCCATCCCCCCGCCCCACGCAAGGAGTCACGATGGAGACCGAACGACCCGCCGATGCCGAGCGCCGCGACGCCACCCGGCGCATCCCGACGCGCGACGGCGGTCGCCGCAGCCGCGCCGGCAGCACCTATGGCGACTACACGCCGCCGCCCGGGCGCGAGCGTCACGACGAGGAAGCGAAACCGATGGGCGACTACTACACCGGCGGTGCCGCCGGCGCCGGCAGCGACGCCGGCGATGCGCGCGCCGACGCCGACGACGCCGCGCCCGTCGTTCCTGCCGAAGGCGACGACCGGCCGCTGCGCCCGCAGGAAGCCGGCCACGCCGACGGCAGCCGGCGTCGCTGACCCCACCCCGCGATCGCACACGAAGCCCTGCCGCGACGGTCGGCTGCCGACGCTGGCCGACGCGGCGGCCTTCGATCTCGAATATCTGCGCGCCCAGCTTGTCGATCGCCGCCGCCGACAGCGGCGGACGGCGCGCGCGGCGCTTCAGTGCAGAATGGCGCCGTACAGCGACAGCGACGCCTTCCGCACCGCATGGACTACCCCGGCAACCTGTTCGTCGTCGCCGCGCCCAGCGGCGCCGGCAAGTCGAGCCTCGTCAAGGCGCTGCTCGAGCTCGATTCGCACCTCGTCGTCTCGATCTCGCACACCACCCGAGCGCCGCGCGGCCAGGAACAGCCGGGGCGCGAGTACCACTTCGTCGACGACGCCGCGTTTTCCGCCATGGTCGAGCGCGGCGAGTTCTTCGAATGGGCCGAGGTGCACGGCCGGCGCTACGGCACCTCGAAGACGGCTATCGAGCAGCGCATCGCGTCGGGCGAGGACGTCGTGCTCGAGATCGACTGGCAGGGCGCGCTGCAGATCAAGCAGCTGTTCCCGAACGCCGTGCTCGTCTTCGTGCTGCCGCCGAGCTGGGACGAGCTGCGCGAGCGGCTGCAGCGCCGCGGCGAGGACGGCGCCGAGTCGATCGCCCAGCGCATGGCCAATGCGCGCGTCGAGGTGGCGCAGGCCCGCCATTTCGACTTCGTTATAATCAACGCCCTGTTCGAGACGGCCCTCTTCGACCTGAAGGCGATCGTCCATTCCCAGCGGCTCAAGTACGCCGCGCTGCGCAGAAGCAAGCCCGCTGTCTTCGCCGCGCTCGGCCTCGACGGAGCCGCCCCGCCGCCCGACCGGAGCACCCCCGCATGGCCCGCATCACCGTCGAAGACTGCCTGACGAAGATCCCGAACCGCTTCCAGCTCGTGCTGGCCGCGACCTACCGCGCGCGCATGCTGAGCCAGGGCCACGCCCCCAAGGTCGAGGCCAAGAACAAGCCCGGCGTGACGGCGCTGCGCGAGATCGCCGCCGGCGAGATCGGCGTCGAGATGCTGCGCAAGGTCCCGGTCTGACGCTGTCCCCTCCTCCCCGCACTCCTGTTTCCCCGCGCAGAGACGTCGCCGCCGTTCCGGGATAAATTCCGGACATGGGTGAGAGCACTTTCACCGCTCTGCGAGACCGGTTCGTGCCGAAGCGGCCACGCGCCGCCGCGGCCGCGCCGCCGCCTTCTGCCGACGCCAGCGTCGGCTCGTTCGCCGCGCTGACGGCGCGCCTCGACTACCTCGACGCCGCCGACATCAAGCGCGTGCGCGAAGCCTACCGCTTCGCCGACGAAGTCCACCTCGGCCAGTTCCGCGCCAGCGGCGAGCCCTACATCACGCACCCGCTCGCCGTCGCGGGCCTGTGCGCCGACTGGAAGCTCGACGCGCAGGCTATCATGGCCGCGCTGATGCACGATGCCATGGAGGACTGCGGCACCGCCAAGAGCGAGCTGATCGAGCGCTTCGGCGCGCCGACCGCCGACCTGGTCGACGGCCTCACCAAGCTCGACAAGCTGCAGTTCTCGACGCGCGAGGAATCGCAGGCCGAGTCGTTCCGCAAGATGCTGCTGGCGATGGCGCGCGACGTGCGCGTCATCCTGATCAAGCTCGCCGACCGGCTGCACAACATGCGCACGATGGACGCGATGGTCACCGCCAAGCGCGTGCGCATCGCGCGCGAGACGCTCGACATCTACGCGCCGATCGCGCACCGCCTCGGCCTGAACCAGACCTACCGCGAGCTGCAGGAACTCTCGTTCGCGCACCTCAAGCCGTGGCGCCACGCCGCGCTGTCCAAGGCCGTGCAGCGCGCGCGCGGCTACCGCCGCGACGTCGTCGACCGCGTGCAGCGCGAAGTCGAGAAGGCGTTCAAGGACGCCAAGATCCGCGTCCACGTCTTCGGGCGCGAAAAGACGCTGTTCTCGATCTACCGCAAGATGCGCGAGAAGCACCTGTCGTTCGCGCAGGTGAGCGACATCTTCGGCTTTCGCATCGTCGTCGGCACGCTGTCCGAGTGCTACATGGCGCTGGGCGTGCTGCACCAGCTCTACAAGCCGGTGCCGGGCCGCTTCAAGGACTACATCGCGATCCCCAAGGCCAACGGCTACCAGTCGCTGCACACCACGCTCGTCAGCCCGCTGGGCACGGCGGTCGAGTTCCAGATCCGCACCGAGCACATGCACGCCGTGGCCGAGAAGGGCATCGCCGCGCACTGGATGTACAAGGTCAACGAGTCGGGCATCAGCGAGGCGCAGCGCCTGGGGTCGCTCTGGCTGCAGTCGCTGATCGACATCCAGGACGACACGCGCGACGCGACGGAGTTCCTCGAGCACGTCAAGATCGACCTGTTCCCCGACGCCGTCTACGTGTTCACCCCCAAGTCGAAGATCCTCGCGCTGCCGCGCGGCGCGACGCCGGTCGACTTCGCCTATGCGATCCACTCCGACGTCGGCGACCGCACCGTCGCCGCCCAGGTCAACGGCGAGCCGGTGGCGCTGCGCACCGAGCTGCGCAGCGGCGACGTGGTCGAAGTCCTCACGGCGCCGAACGCGCGACCCAACCCGGCCTGGCTCAACTTCGTGCGCACCGGCCGCGCGCGCTCGAAGATCCGCCACTACCTCAAGAACATGGAGCAGGAGGAGTCGCGCGAACTCGGCCACAAGCTGCTGGCGCAGGCGCTGCGCGCCGAAGGCCTAGCGATGCCCGACAGCACCGCCCCCGCCGAGGGCGCCGAGGCGGCCGTCTGGCAGCAGCTCGTGCGCTGGAGCGGCAACCGCACGCGCGACGACCTGCTCGTCGACATCGGCCTCGGGCGCAAGATCGCCAGCATCGTCGCCAAGCGCCTGACGCGCCTGCTCGTCGAGCAGGGTTCGCGCCCCGACGCGCTGACGCTGACGATGGGCCGCTACGGCGCCGACGACGCGACCCCGGCACAAGGCACCGTCGTCATCGACGGCACCGAGGGCGCCTCGGTCCAGTTCGCCACCTGCTGCCGGCCGATCCCGGGCGACTCGATCGTCGGCTACCTCGGCCGCGGCGAGGGCCTCGTCGTGCACACCTCCGAATGCGCCGTCGGCCGCAAGCTGTTCGACCGCGACAGCGAGCGCTGGATCGCCGTCGAGTGGGCCGAGGAGCCGACGCGCGCGTTCGAGTCGGCCGTCAACGTGCTCGTGAAGAACGCCAAGGGCGTGCTGGCGCAGGTAGCCGCCGCGATCAGCGCCGCCGAGGCCGACATCACCTACATCGACATGGGCAACGAGCACGGCAACGAGACCGCCGAGCTGCGCCTGCTGCTGAGCGTGCGCGACCGCGTGCACCTGGCCGACGTGATCCGCACGCTGCACCGGTCGCCGGCCGTCATGCGCGTATCACGCGTCAAACCGTAGCGCTCATCCCGGCGCCGGATACCGCACCTCGATCACCTCGATGGTCTCGGGGCCCGCCGGCGTCGCGACCTGCACCTCGTCGCCCTCGCGCGCCTTGAGCAGCGCGCGCGCGATCGGCGCGACCCAGCTCACTTCGCCGGCCAGGCTGTCGGCCTCGTCGACGCCCTTGATCGTCACGGTGCGGCGCTCGCCGAGCCGGTTCTCGTAGGTCACCGTCGCGCCGAAGAAGATCTGGTCGCTGCCGTGATGCGCCGACGGGTCGGCGACTTCGGCGATGTCGAGCCGCCGGGTCAGGAAGCGGATGCGGCGATCGATCTCGCGCAGCCGCTTCTTGCCGTACAGGTAGTCGCCGTTCTCGGAACGGTCGCCGTTCTTGGCCGCCCACGACACCGTCTCGACGACCTTCGGCCGCTCGACGTCGAGCAGCTCCATCAGCTCGGCGCGCAGGCGGCGCCAGCCTTCGGGCGTCATGTAGTTGCGCGTGCCCGCGGGCAGCGCGGCGCCGGCATCGACATCGTCGTCGTCATCGTCGCCGGCGTCGTCGTTCTCGCGCGTGAAAGCCTTGCTCATCGTCGTCGTCCGTCCGGGCCCGTCTTATATACGGCATCCATACCGCCACGCCCGACGAGGGTGCATTTTTTCGACGGGATCGGCCTCGGGCTACATTCGAGGCGACGCAACCGAGTTCGGATCGAACGATGTCCCTGATGCAGATCGAAGAATCCCCCCGGCCCGCGGGCCGCGGCTGGGCGCTGTGGGCGCTCGGCTTTCGCCCCTTCTACATCGTGGCCAGCGTGTATGCCGCGCTGTCGATCGCGCTGTGGGCGGCGCAGGTCTCGGGCTGGCTCGGCCGCTCCTACCTCGACGCCGCCGCCTGGCATGCGCACGAAATGCTGTTCGGCTATACGCTGGCCGTGATCGTCGGCTTTCTGCTCACCGCCGGGCGCAACTGGACCGGCCTGCCGACGCCGACCGGCCGATCACTGCAGGCGCTGGTCGCGCTGTGGGTCGCCGGCCGAGTGCTGGTGCTGACGCCGTGGGTCTGGCCGTCGGCCGTCGTCAACGCCGCGTTCCCGCTCGCCGCCGCGGCGGCGTTCGCCGTGCCGCTGGCGCGATCATCCAACAAGCGCAACTACTTCTTCGTCGCGCTTCTCGTGCTGCTCGGCGTCGCGCAGTTCGGCGTGCACCTGGCGCAGGCCGGCACGATCGCGCTGCCGGCCTGGCTGGGCCTGCGCATCGGCCTCGACGTGGTGATGTTCATCATGGCCGTGATGGGCGGGCGCGTGATCCCGATGTTCACCAACAACGGCGTGCCCGGCGCCGGCGCGCGGCGCGACGAGCGCGTCGAGAAGGCAGCGCTCGGCAGCATCCTGGCGCTGCTCGCCGCCGACCTGCTGCAGCTGCAGGGCCCGCTGCTCGCGCTGCTGCTGGCGGTGTGCGGCGTCGCGCAGCTCGTGCGCTGGGCGCTGTGGAACCCGTGGCGCACGCTGCGCACGCCCCTGGTGTGGGTGCTGCACGCGGCCTACCTGTGGATCGTCGTGCACCTGGCGATGCGCGCGCTGGCCGAGATCGGCGTGGCGCCCGTGCACCTGGCGACGCACGCGCTGACGATCGGCGCGATCGGCGGCCTGACCATCGGCATGATGACGCGCACCGCGCGCGGCCACACCGGCCTGCCGCTCGTCGCCGAGGGCATCGAGGTCGCGTGCTACCTCGCCGTGCTGGCCGCCGCCGTCGTGCGCGTGTTCGGCCCGCTCGTCGCGCCGCAGGCCTACATGTCGACCGTCGTCGTGTCGGCCGCGCTGTGGTCGGGCGGCTTCGCGCTCTACGCGCTGCGCTACGCGCCGATCCTCGCGCGCCCGCGTGCCGACGGCCGGCCGGGCTGAAGGGATGAAGGGCTGACGGCGGCCGGGCAGCCGCCCGGCGGCCGGAAAGCCGGGTAATCCCGGTCTTTCGGACCGGTCACGTCCGCAAGGCGCCGAGCGATGATCGTGCCTGCACGAAGCGCCGCCGCCAGAGCCGGCGCTCGGGAGAGCAGTACGCCATGCAAGGCACGGGGAGCACAGGGAGAGTCAGCCGGTGGGGGCCAGCGATGAAGCTGCGCGCCGGCGGACTGGCCGTTCTCGTCGGCGTGCTGACGCTGGCGGCGATCGCGCTGACGGCGTGGCAGAGCCAACGCTCGCAGACCGTGCTGCGCGAGCAGCTGCTCTCGCTGGCCGAGCAGCGCAGCCAGCAGCTCGCCGACGCGATGGCCGGCCAGGTCGAGCTGCTGCTGACGAACATCGACCGCAGCCTGCTGCACCTGCGCAGCGAGTGGGACGGCGACGCCGCGCGCTTCGACGCGCGCGCCCGCGCCGAACTGGCGATGCTGCCCTCCGGCGCCGTCACGCACGTCACGCTGGTCGATACCGGCGGCTACACCGTCTACAACTCGCTGAACCCGCAGGAACGCATCTACGTCGGCGACCGGCGGCACGTCGTGGCGCACCAGTCGGGCAGCGACCGGCTCGTCATCGGCGAGCCGGTACGGTCGCGGCTCGCGCACAGCTGGACGGTCGTGTTGACGCGCCCGCTGCTGCGCAACGGCCGCCACGCCGGCGCCATCGCGGCTTCGGTGTCGGTCGCGTACCTCGGCGACCGTCTGGCGGCGCTGCGGCTCTCGGCGCGCGACACCGTCACGCTGATCGACGACGACGGCCGCATCCTGGCGCGCAGCACCGGTCTCGCGCAGGCCATGGGGCAGCGCGTTCCCGCCGACCGCCCCTATCTCGCGAACCGCAGCACCGGCTTCGGCACCTATCGCGCGCCGAGCGCGGTCGACGCCATCGCACGCATCTACGCCTGGCGGCGGCAGGCGGGCACCGGCCTCGTCACGATCGTCGGGCTCAACGAGAGCGCCGTGCTGGCGCCGCTCGACGCGACGCTGCAGCGCGATCGCCTCGTCGGCGGCGCATTCGCCGCGCTGCTCGCCGCGTTCGGCATCGGCATCGCGCTGCTGCTGCTACGCGTGGCGCGTCAGGAGCGCGCGGCGGCGGCCGGCCGATCGTTCCGCCAGCGCGTCTTCGAGGGCTCGCACGCGGCAATGTTCGTGCAGGACGAGAGCGGGCACTTCATCGAATGCAATGCGGCCGCCGCCGCGCTGTTCGGCTATGCATCGCCGTCCGAAGTGCTGGGCAAACGCAGCGTCGACGTGTCGGCCGAGGTGCAGGCCGACGGCCGGCGCTCGGCCGACGCGTCGCCGCGCAATCGCACCCGCGCGATGGGGCAGGGCTCGACGCTGTTCCAGTGGCGCCACCAGCGCCCCGACGGAACGCAGTGGGACGCCGAGGTGCACCTGACGCGCTTCGTGTCCGACGACGGCCTGCCGCTGCTGCAGGGCACGCTGCTCGACATCAGCGAGCGCACGCGCATCGCGCACTCGCTGCGCACGGTGCAGGAGCGCTACGCGCTGGCGGCGCGCATCGGCCGCTCGGCGGCCTGGGAGATCTGGCCCGCGGAGCGGCGCATCTACTTCGACGCCAACCTGCCGCGTCTGGTCGGCTACGGCGAGGACGAGCTCTCGGAGAACCTCGACGACTGGTTCCGACTCGTGCCCAAGCCGGACCGCGCGCGCGTGGCCGACGCGATGGCCGCCGTCGCCGAAGGCCGCAGCGCCCGCTACGCCGTCGAGCACACGGTGCAGCGCAAGGACGGCACGATCGGCTGGATCTTCATGCAGGGCGAGCGTGTCAGCGCGCCGGGCGAGACGCCGCTGCGCATGGTCGGCTCGTCCGTCGACATCACGGAGCGCAAGACGGCCGACCGCGCGCTGCGCCTGCTGCAGTTCGCCGTCGACAACGCACGCGACGAAGTCGTCTCGATGGACCGCAACGGCCGGATCACGGGCGTCAACAAGCAGATGTGCGCCAACCTCGGCATGACGGCCGAAGAAATCCTCGCCGGCAACGTCTGGGACTTCGACCCCGACTTCGGCCCCGGACAGCTCGCCGGGTTGCGCAGCAAGCTGCGCGAGGACGGCTGGGCGGTTTTCGAAAGCCGGCACCGGCGCAAGGACGGCAGCATCTATCCGGTCGAGGTGTCGACCAGCTACGTGCATTTCGACGGCCAGGACTACACGGTCGGCTTCTCGCGCGACATCACGGAGCGCAAGCGCGCCGAGCAGGAACTGCGCCGCCTGAACGAGGAGCTGGAGCTGCGCGTGCAGCAGCGCACCGCCGAGCTGTCGGCCGCCAAGACGGAGGCCGAGCGCGCCAACCTCGCCAAGAGCGAATTCCTCTCGCGCATGAGCCACGAGCTGCGCACGCCGCTCAACGCCATCCTGGGCTTCGGCCAGCTGATGGCGCTCGAGAAGCGCGACGCACGGTCGACGCTGCACGTGCGCGAGATCCTCAACGCCGGCCGCCATCTGCTCGAGCTGATCAACGAAGTGCTCGACCTTGCGCGGGTCGAATCGGGCAGCCTGAGCGTGAGCCCCGAGCCCGTAGCGCTGCTGCCGGCCGTCCTCGAGTGCCTGGCGCTGCTGCGCCCGCAGGCGCAGGCTCGCGGCGTGCAGCTGCCCGACGCCGTGCCCGGCTGCGACGGCGTGCACGTGCGCGCCGACCGAACGCGGCTCAAGCAGGTGCTGCTCAACCTGCTGTCCAACGCCGTCAAGTACAACCGGCCGCAGGGCCGCGTCGAGGTCGCGTGCACGATCGAGGCGCACGGCGATGCCGGCTCGTGGCATGTGCGAATCGACGTGCGCGACGACGGCCCCGGCCTGACGGCCGAGCAGTGCGAGCGCCTGTTCGTCGCCTTCGAGCGCCTCGACGCCGACGAGCGCCGCATCGAGGGCACGGGCATCGGGCTGGCGTTGAGCAAGCGCCTGATCGAGCTGATGAGCGGCACGATCGGCGTCGACAGCGCGCCGGGCGCGGGCAGCGCGTTCTGGCTGCGACTGCCGCTGAGCGAGGCGGTGCCGGAGCCCGCGTCCGCGGGCCCGCACGCGGCGCCATTGCCGGCGCAGCCCGCGCCTCACGCCGGCGCGCGCCGCGAGGTACTGTGCATCGAGGACAACCCGGCCAACCTGCGCCTGATCGAGAGCATGCTGGCGTCGCGCCGCGACCTGCGGCTGCTGAGCGCCATCGCTCCCGGGCTGGGCCTCGAACTGGCGCGCGCGCGCCGGCCGGCGCTGATCCTGCTCGACATCAATCTGCCCGACATGGACGGCTGGGCCGTCCTGCGCTGCCTGCGCGAGCACCCGGCGACGCGCGACATCCCGGTCGTCGCGGTCAGCGCCAACGCGATGCCGGCCGACGTCGAGCGCGGCAAGGCCGCCGGCTTCGACGCCTACCTCACCAAGCCGCTCGACGTGCAGAAGCTGCTGGACGTCGTCGACGCGCTGATCGCGTAGCGCCACCACGCGTCGCTCTCGCGACGAGCCCAGTTGCGCTGGATCAATCCGGCTCGCGGCCGCCCTCCTTACATTAGGTGTATTCCAAATGCCGCTTATAGTGGCGCCCGCACACCAGGAGTCCCCAATGACGAACACCGCCGCCTTCACCGCCACCGTCGACGTGCGCAGCATCGCGCCGCGCGATCGCCATCCGCTGATCTTCTCGACCTTCTCCGGCCTCGCCGCGGGGCAGGCGATGCAGCTGGTCAACGACCACGATCCGAAGCCGCTGTACTACCAGTTCGAGGCCGAGCTGGCGGGCCGCTTCGACTGGGAATACCTCGAGTCGGGCCCCGAGACCTGGCGCGTCGCGATCAAGAAGCTGCCGCA
>Ga0073899_10006146_pt1 | contig 10393 bp, 6 predicted proteins | sample KloWWTmetaKNB5Ph_FD_88975 | JGI IMG/M metagenome (GOLD analysis project Ga0073899, IMG submission 88975) | Active sludge microbial communities from Klosterneuburg, Austria, studying microevolution and ecology of nitrifiers - Klosterneuburg... | ecosystem: Engineered > WWTP > Aerobic digester >...
ATTCATGCTGCCCGGCCTCCTCGGCGAATTCAAGTCCGGCTGCCCCAACGTCCGTTCGCGCCTGATGGTCGGAAACCACGAGTCGATCGAGCAGCGCGTCATGGAACATACCATCGACATCGGCTTCATCGAATCGCTCTCGCATGAGCCGAACCTTGAATGCGAGGTGTGCTGCGACGACGAACTGGTGGTGATCTGTCATCCGCGCTTCCCATTGGCGCGGCACAAGGAATTGACACCACAGAAATTGCTGGAGCATGCATTTATTTCGCGCGAGCCGGGGTCCGGCACACGCGAATTCACCGAGAACTACCTGCGCCATGCGGGGGTCGCGCTCGACCAGATGAACATCGTGATGGAACTCGGCAGCCCGATCGCCCTCAATGGTGTCGTCGAAACCGGGTTGGGCTTCGCCATCGCGTCGCGCGCCTCGGTGACGAAGGAGCAGCGACTGGGCGACATTGTGGCGATTCCGCTCAAGCCGCGCCTGATCCGCACGCTGTCGATGGTATATCCGAAGGAGAAGTTCCGTTCGCGGCTGGTGGCTACCTTCGTCGAATTCGCTTCAGGTCGATTGCGTGCACTGATCGCGAAGAAGCCGGCCTAGTTCGCGGCATGGCGCGACCGATACGAGCACGCCTGGACTGGTCGGCGTTGCGCCACAATCATAATGTCGTGCGGCGCCACGCAGGCGACGCGAGGGTGTGGAGCGTGGTCAAGGCCGACGCCTATGGCCACGGTTTGCTGCCCGCGGCGCGTGCCCTGATGGATGTCACCGACGGTTACGCGCTGGTGGAGCTCGAAGGCGCAATCGCGCTGCGCGACCAGGGGATCGGCCATCCCATCCTGATGCTGGAAGGTCCCTATCAGGCCGATGAACTGCCCTTGTTCGCCGAGTTTGACTTGACGCCCGTGCTGCACACGATGTGGCAGGTGGAGGCGCTGGTCGACGCATGCTTGCCCGTTCGTCCGGCGGTCTACCTGAAGCTGAATTCCGGCATGAACCGCCTCGGCTTCAACGAGGATGAATTCACGGCGGCGCTGGCCAGGCTCGCCGCCGCGGATTGCATCGCGTCGGTCACGCTGATGACTCATTTTGCCGACGCCGACGAGGCGCGTGGCATCGAGCGGCAACTTGAGCGTTTTCGCATCATGGCGGGCAGCCGCGAGTTGCCCGTGTCGCTGGCGAATTCCGCGGCCTTGCTGCGCTTCCCGGAAGCGGTCGGGGATTGGGTGCGGCCCGGCATCATGCTCTATGGGGCGTCGCCTTTTCCCGCCATGCAAAGCGCCGCCGAGCTCGATCTCCAACCGGTGATGACGCTCGAAAGCGAGTTGATCGCCGTTCGCGAACTGGCGCCCGGTGATACGGTCGGCTATGGCAGCAGTTTCATCGCGGAGCAGGCCATGCGCGTCGGCGTGGTGGCTTGCGGCTATGCCGACGGTTATCCGCGTCACGCACCCACCGGCACCCCGGTGCGGATTGCCGGGCAGCTTGTGCGTACCCTGGGTCGCGTCTCGATGGACAAGATTTGCGTCGATCTGAGCGGGCTGCCGTCAAAAGTCGGCGTTGGCGATACGGCGACCTTGTGGGGCGGCGTTGGCGACATGTACCTGGCCGCCGACGATGTGGCTGCTGCAGCCGGTACCGTCGCCTACGAGTTGTTCTGCGCCCTTGCCGCGCGTGTACCTGTCATCGAAGTCAGTTAATGGCAAAGGCAAAAACCCAGTATTCCTGCACCGAGTGCGGCGCCAGTTCGCCCAAGTGGCAGGGCCAGTGCCCCGGTTGCGGGCAGTGGAATACGCTGGTTGAGGCGGTGATCGAAGCGGCTGCACCGGCGGGGCGCAATTTCGCTGCACTGGGCGGGGCCAGTGGCGTACAGACGCTGGCCGAGATTCGCCCACGCGAAGAACCGCGCCAGCCCACCGGCGTCGAGGAATTCGATCGCGTGCTGGGCGGCGGCCTGGTGGCCGGCGGTGTGGTGCTGATCGGCGGCGATCCCGGCATCGGCAAGTCGACGCTCTTGTTGCAAGCCCTCGCGCGCCTGGCCCAGGCCCGTGAAAACGTGTTGTATGTGTCGGGCGAGGAATCCGGCGAGCAGGTCGCGCTGCGCGCCCGGCGCCTGCAGCTCGATGTCGGTGGCATGCAGTTGCTGGCCGAGATCAACCTGGAGAAAATTCTTGCCACCCTGGTCAAGTTGCGCCCCGCGGTGGCGGTGATCGACTCGATCCAGACCGTGTGGTCGGATGCGCTGCAATCGGCGCCCGGCTCGGTGGCGCAGGTGCGCGAATGTGCGGCACAGTTGACACGGTTCGCCAAGCAAAGCGGCACCTGCGTGATCCTCGTCGGCCACGTCACCAAGGAAGGCAGCCTGGCCGGACCACGCGTGCTGGAGCACATGGTCGACACCGTGCTCTATTTCGAGGGTGACACGCATTCGAGTTTCCGCCTGGTGCGCGCAGTCAAGAACCGTTTCGGTGCCGTCAATGAACTCGGCGTGTTCGCCATGACCGACAAGGGCTTGCGCGGGGTCGCCAATCCTTCGGCGCTGTTTCTCTCGCAACACTCGCTCGATGTCGCCGGCTCCTGCGTGCTGTGCACCCAGGAAGGCACGCGACCGCTGCTGGTGGAGATTCAGGCGCTGGTCGATGGCTCGCAGGCGCCGACTCCGCGACGGCTCACGGTCGGCCTCGAGCAGAATCGCCTGGCGATGTTGCTGGCGGTATTGCATCGTCATGCCGGGATCGTCTGCGGCGACCAGGACGTGTTCGTCAATGCCGTCGGTGGCGTCAAGATTTCAGAGCCGGCCGCTGACCTCGCGGTGCTGCTGGCCATCGTTTCGTCGCTGCGCAACAAACCGCTGCCCGGCAAGCTGGTGGTCTTCGGCGAAGTCGGTCTGGCCGGGGAAATTCGTCCCGCGCCGCGCGGGCAGGAACGCCTCAAGGAGGCCGCGAAGCTGGGCTTCACCCATGCCATCGTGCCCAAGGCCAACGCGCCAAGACAGGCCATCAAGGGCATCGAGGTCATCGCGCTCGACCGCGTCGAGCAGTCCATCGAACAGATGCGGGCATGGTAGCCGTGTCGTCATCCATTCGGCTTGCGCTGCGCATGCTCGCCCGCGACTGGCGCGCCGGCGAGCTGACCGTGCTGGGGATCGCCCTGATGCTGGCCGTGGCGGCGCTGACCAGCGTCGGTTTTCTGACCGACCGCGTGGAGCAGGCATTGAGGCTTGAGTCGCACCAGTTGCTCGGTGGCGATCTGCTGCTGACCGCCGACCATCCATGGGCCGACAGGTTTCGCCAGGAAGCGGCGGTACGTGGCCTGCGACAGGCCGAAAGCGCCACCTTCCCAAGCATGGTGAGTCTGGGCAGTGCAGCCTTGCTGGCCGAAATCAAGGCGGTTTCAAAGGGCTATCCCCTGCGTGGGACCTTGCGCACCGCTCCGGTACTCAACGCCCCCGATGCCGAAAATCCGCATGTCCCGCAAGCGGGCGAAGCCTGGCCCGATGAACGCCTGGCGACCACGCTGAGTCTTGCCGCGGGTACTTCGCTTGCACTGGGACAAATCGCGGTTGTCAGCGGTCCGGTGCTGACGCTGGAACCGGATCGCGGCATGAACGTGTTTGCCCTGGCGCCGCGCCTGATGATCAACCTCGCCGATCTGCCGGCGACCGGCCTGATCCAGAGCGGCAGCCGGGTCAACTATCGCCTGCATCTGGCTGGCGAGGCTGCTGCCGTGTCGGCTTACGAAACCTGGGCGAAAGCGCAACTCGGGCGCGGCGAAAAGATCGAAAGTCTGGACAACGCGCGGCCCGAGATTCGCAACGTGACGGAGCGGGCCCAGCGCTTTCTGCGTCTGGCGGCACTTCTGGCCGTGATTCTTGCCGCGGTGGCCGTGGCGCTGGCGGCCGAGCGTTACATGCGGCGGCATCTCGACGGCTGCGCGGTGATGCGCTGCATGGGCGCGTCCGGGCCGCAGTTGCTGCTGATTCACGGCGGCGAATTCCTGCTGTTCGGGATCGCTGCAACACTGGCCGGTTGCGCGGCGGGTTTTGCCGTGCAGGCGGCGCTGCAACAGCTGTTGGCCGGTTTGCTGGTGACAAGATTGCCGGCGCCATCGCTGCTGCCCTGGCTGCATGGCCTGCTGGTAGGGCTGACGCTGATCATCGGCTTCGCCCTGCCGCCGCTGCTGCGCTTGAAACGGGTGCCGACGATACGCGTGCTGCGGCGCGAGTGGAGCGGATCCGAGCCAGCCTCGGTCGGCGCCTATCTGCTGGGCGCCATGGTGTTGGCGGCGCTGATGCTGTGGATGGCGGGAGAACTGCGCCTGGGCCTGATCGTGCTGACGGGTTTCCTGATCGCGCTCGGCTTCTTTACCCTGATGGCGCGCCTGCTGCTTGCTGCCCTGGGTCGTCTGCGCCCGGCCGGCAGGGGTTATGGCTGGCGCCACGGGCTGGCCAACCTGCGCCGCCGGCTTGCGGCAACCCTGGTGCAGGCGGTGGCACTGGCGCTCGGCCTCACGGCCTTGCTGCTGCTCACCGTGGCGCGCGGCGATCTGCTTGACAGCTGGCAGGCGCGCGTGCCGGCCGATGCGCCGAACCGGTTTGCCATCAACATCCAGCCCGATCAGCGTGTCGCCATCGCCGAGTTTTTCAGGACGCGCGGCCTGCCGCCGCCGCAACTGGAGCCGATGGTGCGCGGTCGCCTGGTGCGGGTCAACGAGCGTGCCGTGGGGCCGGAAACCTACGCCGACGATCGCGCCCAGCGCCTGGTCGATCGGGAATTCAACTTGTCCTGGGCGGCGGCGCTGCCGGCCGGCAACACGGTCAGCGGCGGGCGCTGGCATGGCGATTCGCGGGTGGCGGAGTTCTCGGTGGAGCAGGGGCTGGCCGAGACGCTGAACCTGAAGCTGGGCGACCGCCTGAGTTATGACATCGCCGGCAACCGGATCGAGGCGACGATCACCAGCCTCAGGAAGCTTGACTGGGATTCGATGCGGGTCAATTTCTTTGTCATGGCGCCGCCCGGCGTGCTGGACGATTTTCCGGTCAGCTACATCACCAGTTTTCACCTTCCCGTCGACAAGGCCGCCGCCATACCCGAACTGGTGCGTGCTTTCCCCAACCTGACCGTGATCGATGTTGCGGCACTGGTCAAGCAACTGCATGCGACGATCGATCAGGTGGCGCGCGCCGTGCAACTGGTGTTCGGCTTCGCCGTGCTGGCGGGGCTTGCGGTGCTCTACGCCGCGCTGCAAGCCAGCAGCGACGAGCGTCGCCATGAGTTGGCCGTGCTGCGCGCCCTGGGTGCTCGCAGCCGTCAGTTGTCCGCTGCCCTGCTGGCCGAGTTCGCCGCGCTCGGAGCACTCGCCGGCCTGCTCGCCGGCATTGCCGCCAGCCTTATCGGCTGGGGTCTCGCGCGCTTTGCCTTCCGTCTCGATTATTTGCCGCAGCCGGGCCTGTGGGTCATCGGCCTGCTTTCCGGCGTCGTTCTGGTTGTCGTTGCGGGCTGGCTGGGTGCTTCGTCCATGCTGCGTCAGTCGGCGCTGCCGGCGCTGCGCGCGGCGCAGTAGCGCGGCATAGTGGTTGCGGCGGCTGATTTTCGGTGGCGCCGACGCGGTCGGTTCAGTGCGAGTGCGCCGCGCCGGTGCCGCAGGCATGTGCCAGCAGCGCAGCGAAGCCCGGATAGTTGTCTGCCGTGAGGACGAACTTGCCGGCAAACTCGCTGCGCGATGCGCCGCTTTCCAGTGCCGCGATGAAGCCCTGCCGGTCCCGGATCCAGCTGCCGCCGAGCAGCGTGACGACACGCGCGAACAGCGCATCGGGCAGGCAGCCTGCGCTCGGTCCGACCATGGCGAACCAACTTGCCTTGCGGCAACAGCCGAGCATGCGGTCCAGCGTGTCGTTGAGCAGCAGGGTGCTGGTCGACACCACCTTGCCGCACTCGGCGAGTTCCTGCGCATCCAGCGTGACGCGATAGCCCTCGCCAGCGTACTCACCCTCGCCGGCCAGTTCCGCCTTGAGTTCGACCACCGTCAGCGACGCACCGCTTTGCAGGATGCGGCCCAGCAGTGGCCGGAACAGTCCGATCATGCCGATCCGCTCGCCCGCTTGCGGATTTATCTGGCCGATCGAGTCGGCGCTGTCGTCGGGGCGGAACCCGGCGCGGTCGAACAGGCAGCGCGTCAACGCGTTGGCCGCGGCGAAGCCCACCGTCCGCGCGAAAAAGTCGGCGCTGGCGTAACGGCGCGCCACGGTCAGGGCATCGGCGCCGGCCAGGCCGATGCTATCGCCGGCATCGCGCAGGCGCGCCAGCGTGTCGTCGAGCAGCACGTAGGACAGGCCGAGCGATCCGTCATCCAGTTCCAGCGCGCAGAACTCGCCCTTGTTGTCGGCGACGGCTTGTAGTGGCGGCAGATGCAGTGCGCGGATGCGCGGCAGGGGGCCGCGGGCTGCGAAGGCTTCGAGCTGTGCCAAATATTCGGCGGCAAAGTTCATTTTCCATCCTTGGTTTCGTCAGCGGATTCGCCGCGGCGGCGGCCCGTGATCACGGCTGCCGATGCCGTTTCGCCGGCAACGGTCGCCGCCTGGTTCGCCGCATTGCGCAGGGCGCCGGGAAAATACATCGCGGTCAGTCGATGCGAATGGATCGGCGAATCGACATTCGCGCCGCCATAGCGGCGCCAGTCGCGCACCGGATAGATGCTGTCGGCCACTTCCAGCAGGCCGACGGTTTCCCGGTCGGCGATCAGCACGCCCTGCACGCGCAGGCCCAGTTCGCGCTTGACGGCGGCCAGACGCGCGGCGAGTTCCGGCGTGGCGCCGAATTCGCCGTCGGTGGCGAGCAGCAGGTCGGCCTGCTGCCAGCGCTGCTCTTCGAGCTTGGCGATGACGCGCTCCAGCGGGCCGCAGATGTCGGTGCCGCCGCGAAACGCCTGGCCGAGGAATTCGGTGACACGTGTTATGCCGTCGCTGTCGACCCCCAGCTCCATCTCGACCAGTTCCTCGGGGCCGCCGAAGGCGAAGACATGGCAGGGTCGCCGCTGGGCATGGGCGCTGCGCATGGCTTCGAGCACGACCGCCTTGGCCACGGCCTCGGCGCCGCCCTGCATCGAGCCCGAGGTATCGACGCAGACCAGGATCGGTCCCAGTTCCAGCCGTTTCGCGGCCCTCAGTCCGGGACGCGGCTGCATGACCGGCGCCTGGTGCAGGCGCACTTCGGTCATGCGGTCGTCATCTTCGTAACAGAGCAGCGTGCGTTCGGCGCGCCGCGCGTGCCACACCAGGCGCAGGTGCGGATGACCGAGCAGCATGGCCTCGGCCGGCAGCATGCGCGCAATGCGGTCGGAGCGGTGGATGCCGCGCGTCTCGCCCGGCATGTCGGGGACGCGCACGGTGCGCGATTCCGCGCGCAGGGCAGCGGCCTGTTCCATGACTTCGACGATGGACTGGCTGGCCTTGTCATCCTGCTCCGACTGCCGCGAGCGGCCGAGCCCGCGAATGATCCTGGACAGTTCCTGGAGGCGTTCCAGCAGGCGGCGGATGCGCAGCACTTCCTGCCAGCCGGAGGAATGCAGCAGGCCGCGCATCCGGTCCCAGCGCTCGTGTTTGCAGTCGTCGGGCACCAGGCCGAAGACCTCGACCAGTTCGTCGATCTGGTCGCAATGCTCCTGCCAGTCTTCGACGAAGGCGGCGATGGCCATCTGCATCGCCTGTTCTTCGCCGGCGCCGCGATCGATATAGTCGACGATCAAGTCGAGGTGGAACAGGATGCTCATCAGCACCGTGTCGGTAAGTTCCTGCTGGTCCATGCAGTAGCGGGGGAGGTCCAGGCGGGCGATGGCTTCGTGCAAGGTCAGTGCGATCGTCAGCGGCGGCCAGGGCCAGTTTTCCGGCGCAGGAATGGCGCCGCGGACGAGGTCGCGGCGCAGTTCGGCCAGCGCCTCCAGGCGCGGTTCCAGGCTGCCCTGCGAGTTGGTCATCCCGCCCAGCCAGAGGGAGCGCACCAGCCCGTCGAGCGTCGCCAGGCGGCGTTCACCGCCCGCGAACAGCAGCGGCGCCGGCAGGGGCAACGGCGAATTCACGCAGCGTCGAGGGCTTCGTGAGCCACCGCTTCGGGTATCACGCCGTTGTCCCGCTCCAGCTGCGGCAGTTCGAGGAAGCCGCGGCGCGCATCCCGTGCGCGGGCGGCAAGCTCGTCGATGGCGGTGGCGGTGGACGCCAGGATGATTCCTGCGCTGGCGGTCAAGCCCGCGTTGAGCCAAAGGCTGTGCGCCGCAAAGGCGGCGAGATCCTGGCGCCGCGTGGCGATCTCGTCGGCATAGCCGGCGATGCGTTCGAGCAGGGAGTCGACCTGGCGCACGCGGGCGCCGATGTGCGATGCACCGTAGCGCCGGCGCCGACTGTAGCTCATGCGCGGGGCCGCCGCGCCACCCTTGGCGTCGCCGACATTGTTTGCCAATTCCGTGGCCAGTTCCGCGGCCGATTCGGTGGCCGATTCGGTGGCCAACGCGGTGGCCGAAAATTTCAGGCGGCCGGATTCGTCGTAGTCCAGGTCGTTGGCCTTCAGTTCGGCACCGAGTTGCCCCTCGAAGGCCTCGACCACGCGCGTCAGGCGCGCGGGCGAGAAGGCCTCGCGCACCCCGAGCCGGGCGGCCAGCCAGTCGGCCACTGCCGCCTGGCGCGGGGCATCCGGTGCGGTGAGCCAGGGCAGCAGCAGCAGGTCCCATAGCGTCACGGACGAGCGGCCTTCGCTCGCCGCGGCGACGCGCAACAGCCAGACAATCTTGACCCAGCGCCGGTCGGACACATGGATCGGAAGCTCAGCGAAGTGCTGGCGCAATTCGGCCAGTACCGCCACGAATTCCTCGGGCACCAAAACGGCGGCGGCCTCCCCGGCGAGGTGGGCGAGATAGTCGGCATCGAGGCTCAGTTCGGGACCCGGCGCTTCCCAGTCACGGCCTCGGCCGGCATCGAGCAGGGCGCCGAAGTTCTCGCCGCTGACCGCCGCCACCGGCAGGCGCACCAGGAAGCGGTCGAAGAAGGCTTCGCCGACTTCGTCCTCCGGCACCTCGTTGGTGGCGCCGATGGCGCTGATCAGGGGGCAGCGCTGACGTCCGGCGCCATTGTCGAATTCGCGTTCGTTGAGCAGGGTCAGCAGGGCGTTGAGGATCGCGCTGTTGGCCTTGAACACTTCATCGATGAAGGCGATCGACGCGTCCGGCAGGAAACCGTCGGTATGCCGCTCGTAACGATCCTCCTCCAGCGCCTTGATCGACAGCGGCCCGAAGAGTTCTTCCGGAACCGAGAATCGCGTCAGCAGGCGCTCGAAATAGCGGGCATCGCGAAATACGCTATGCAGGCGTCGCGCCAGTTCGCTCTTGGCGGTGCCGGGCGGGCCGATCAGCAGGCTATGCTCGCCGGCCAGGGCCGCCAGCAGGCAGAGCCGGACGCATTGTCCGCGCTCGATCAGTCCCTGCTCCAGTGTGTCGATGATGGCTTTCAGACCCGGGTTGCGATTCGTCGTCATTTGGGGATTTTAGCGGTGCAGTGTTGCGATATGGCCGAAAAAGTACTGCGTATAATGCCGCCGGCGCCACGCGGCGACTTGGCGACATCGCGGCAGTAAGCCGCCGTTCAGCCTGGCGTGGCATGCTTAAGCATCAACTCACCCTTGCCGCTTCGGCTTGCCGATCGCCGCGACGGTGCCATGTACTGACCAACCTTGTTTGCCGAATCGCGGAGATCGATATGAGCGCTACCCAGACCCTAATCCCTGCCACCCTGATCCCGGGCGATGGCATCGGCCCGGAAATTACCGCGGCGACCATCGCGGTGCTCGACGCCCTCGGCGCGCCCTTCCAGTGGGAGACCCAGATCGCCGGGCTGGCAGGCGTCACCGCCTGTGGCGATCCGCTGCCGCAGGCCTGCATCGACAGCATCCGCAAGAACAAACTGGCGCTGAAGGGGCCGCTGGAAACTCCGTCGGGCGGCGGCTACCGTTCGTCCAACGTGCGCCTGCGCGAGGAGTTCAAGCTCTACGCCAACCTGCGTCCGGCCAAGACCATTATTCCCGGCGGCCGCTTCGACAACATCGATCTGGTGATGGTGCGCGAGAACAACGAAGGCCTTTACATGGGCTACGAGCACTACATCCCGATCGATGGCGATCCCCATGCGGTGGGCATGTCCACAGGCATCAACACCCGCCAGGGCTGTCGCAAGATCGTCCGCTTCGCTTTCGACTTCGCCGTCAGGCAGGGCCGCAAGAAGGTGACCGTGGTGCACAAGGCCAACATCATGAAGGCGCTGACCGGCATCTTCCTCGAAACGGCGCGCGAGATTTACGCCGCCGAGTACAAGGACAAGATCGTGATGGACGAGATCATCGTCGACGC
>Ga0073899_10006147_pt1 | contig 10393 bp, 8 predicted proteins | sample KloWWTmetaKNB5Ph_FD_88975 | JGI IMG/M metagenome (GOLD analysis project Ga0073899, IMG submission 88975) | Active sludge microbial communities from Klosterneuburg, Austria, studying microevolution and ecology of nitrifiers - Klosterneuburg... | ecosystem: Engineered > WWTP > Aerobic digester >...
GCGGGCCGCTCCGGGCTTGGCCCTGCGCAGCCCGCCGCAACGCAAAAGCGGCCCTGACCTCCGCCGCCCTCAAGGGACATCTCTATCTGGTGCGAAGGGGGACATTTCTACTTTGGGTTGACAAGGGTGACCCGCCTGGGTCATGAGACTTAGCGCTTCAGGACCGGCGCGCCGCGCTCAGAGACTCGGCGCGAGCGCGTGCTCGTAGCCGAACAGCGCGACCGAGCCGCCGGTGTGCAGGAACACGACGTTCTCGCCCTTCTTGAAGATGCCCTTCTTCACTTGGTCGATAAGGCCGTCGGCACCCTTGCCCGAGTACACGGGGTCGAGAAGAATCCCCTCGTTGCGCGCGAACATCTTCACGGCGTCCACCATGCCCGGGGTCGGCATGCCATAGCCCGGGCCGACGTAGTCGCAGTTGGCCATGACATCACCACGGGCGACGGTGCCCGCGGCGCCGATGGCTTCAGCGACCTTCTGGGCCAGCTTGAAGACATTGCCTTCCTGGGCCGCCTGGGGCGCGCGCACGCCGATGCCGAGCACACGGATGCCGGAGTGCATGGCCTGCAGGCCCGCCACCAGCCCGGCCTGGGTGCCCGAGCTCCCCGTGGCGTGCACCACCCAGTCGATCTTGAGCTCGAGGTCGTTGGCCTGCGACACCAGTTCGAGCGCGCAGTTCACATAGCCGAGCGCGCCGGTGACGTTGGATCCGCCGCCGGGAATGATGTACGGCTTGCCCGACGCGGCACGGACCTCGACGGCCACCTTGTCCATCTCGGCGGCCATGTCGCTGCCACCGGCGACGACGCGAATCCGGGCGCCGAACAGCTTGTCCAGGAGCACGTTGCCGGACTCGCGGTAATCGTGTTCCTTTGATCCGGTCCGGTCCTCGAGAATGATCTCGCACTTCATGCCGAGCTTGCAGGCCGCGGCAGCGGTCTGGCGGGCGTGGTTCGACTGCGTCGCACCCTGCGTGATCACCGTGTCGGCGCCCTGCACCGAGGCCTCGGCCATCAGGAACTCGAGCTTGCGCGTCTTATTGCCACCGGAGGCCAACCCGGTGCAGTCGTCGCGCTTGATCCACAGGTTCGCGCCGCCGAGCGCCCGCGTCAGGTTGTCCATCGGCTCCAACGGCGTCGGACCATGGCCGAGGCGAATTCGGGGAAAGCGGGCGAGATGCATGGAAGGTCCAATGGCGGTCTGTGGGATTCGAATCAGGGTCGGCGAGGCGGCGAGCCTCAACCCGCGAGTGCCGCTGCGCGGCCGATGATGGCTTCGATCGTCGCGGCGACCGCGAGCAGGCGGCGATCGTGGCTCGGTGCGGCGCAAAGCTGCAGTCCGGCGGGCCAGCGGGCGCCGAGATGCTGCATCGGCAACGAGATGCCGCACTGGCCGAACAAGTTGGCCGGGCGCGTGTTCTGGGTCGTCACCCGGTTCCAGGCCGCGACGTCGTCGACGCCGCGGAAGTCGGTGCAGGGCGCTGGCAGCTTGACGACCGTCGGGCTGAGCCAGCCGTCGATGCCTTCGGCGCGCTCGCCGATCAGGGTGGTGAGCGCCTGCTGCCGCGACGCGAGGCGCACGTATTGGTCGGCGCGCAGCTCGAGGCCGCCACGCACGCGCGCCGCCACCACCGGATCGATGATCGACTCGTTGGCCAGGAATCGATCGCGGCCGACGAAGGCCAGCCACTCGGCGGTGACAAGCCGGCCGAAGACCTCTTCGATCTCCGCTGCTTCCGGCAAGGCGACCTCGCGGATGGCCACGCCGGCGTCGCGCAGAAGCTCGACCGCACGCGTGAAACAGGCCTCGACCTCCGGCTCGATATTCTGGAAGAAATGCGCGCCCGGCAACGCCAGCACGAGCTGCGACGGCAGCGGCGCTTCAGCCACGGACACGCCGGCGAGCGCGGCATGCACCACGCGCAGATCGGCGACGCAGGACGTGAACACGCCGATGCTGTCCATCGCGCGCGAGAGCGGGAAGATGCCGTCCTGCGGCCAGTGATCGGTCGTCGACTTGTAGCCGACGACGCCGCACAGAGCCGCCGGCCAACGAACGGAGCCGCCGGTGTCGGAGCCGAACGAGAAGGCGCACAGGCCGGCGGCCATGGCCACTGCCGAGCCGTGGCTGGAGCCGCCCGTCATGCGTGGCACGCCGAGGTCGCACGGGTTCCACGGGGGTGGCCGGCGGAGGTTGAAGCCGCCGAGCGCGAACTCGGTCGTCGCGGTCTTGCCGAGGATCACGCAGCCGGCGCGCTGCAGCTGGTCGACGAAGCGGCCCTGCGGCGGCACGAGGTCGGAGATGTCGACGTCGCTGCCCGCGGTGGTCGGCATGCCGTCGACGCTGAAGAGGTCCTTCACCGCGATCGGCACGCCCATCAGCGGCCCGAGGTCGACGCCGGCCGTGAGCAGCTGGTCGAGCGCCGCGGCGCGCGCCAGCGCCCGCTCCGCGTCGACGAAGGTGTACGCGTGGAGCTTCGCGTCGAGGATCTCGATGCGCCTGAGCAGGTTGCGCGTGGCCCCGAGCGCCGACGCTTCGCCCGAGCGCAGGCGCCGCGCGAAGGTGGCGAGCGGCGTGTCGTGAAAGGGGGAGGCGGGAAGGTTCATGGGTGCTGCCTTTTCGCGGCGGCCGAACGGCGCAGGCTCCAGTCGCGGCCGGGAACGGCGGCGAAGAGCGCCTGTGTGTAGGGATGAACCGGCGCGTTGAAGACCGTCTCGGTGCGCCCGAACTCCACGATCTCGCCGTAGCGCATCACCGCGATCGAGTCGCACACCTGCCCGGCCACGCGGAGGTCGTGGGTGATGAAGAGCACCGAGAGACCGAGCCGCTCGCGGATGTCGGCCAGGAGGCGAAGGACCTGCGCCTGCACCGACACGTCGAGCGCAGAGACCGGCTCGTCGGCGATCAGCACGTCGGGGTCGAGGGCGAGCGCGCGCGCCAGGCCGATGCGCTGGCGCTGACCGCCGGAGAACTCGTGCGGGAAACGATCGGCGCTACGCGCATCGAGGCCAACGAGCATCAGCAGCTCGATCGCGCGCTGGCGCGACGCCTCGGCGGTCGCACCGTGAATGCGCGGCCCCTCGGCGATTAGGCTGCCGACCGACTGGCGCGGGTCGAGCGAGCCGTACGGGTCCTGGAACACCATCTGGATCCGGTTGCGCTTGGGTCGCAACGCGCGCTGGGACAGGCGGCCGAAATCGACGTCGCCGACCCGGATCTCGCCGGCGTCCGGCTCGACCAGCCGGGCGATGCAGCGGGCCACGGTCGACTTGCCCGAGCCCGATTCGCCCACGATGCCGACGGTCTCGCCGCGACGGATCTGGATCGCGACGTCCTTCGCGGCGTGCACCGTCTTGGTCGCCGCCGCACGGAAGATGCCCTTGCTGCGATAGGACTTCTGCAGGCCGCTGACCTTGAGCGCGACCTCCGCCGAATCGAAGTCGTGCCGCGCCGGCGCGGACGCCAGGTCGGGCACCGCCGCCAGCAACGCACGGGTGTAGGGATGCTGCGGTCGCTCGAGGATGTCGGCCGCCGGCCCGTGCTCGACGAGCTTGCCGTGCTGCATCACGGCGATGCGGTCGGCGATCTCGGCGACGACGCCGAAGTCGTGGGTGATGAACAGCACCGCCATCTGCCGTTTGCGCTGCATCTCGCGGATGAGCGCCAGGACCTGCGCCTGGGTGGTGACGTCGAGAGCCGTGGTGGGCTCGTCGGCAATCAGGATGTCGGGCTCGAGCATCAGTGCCATCGCGATCATCGCGCGCTGTCGCTGGCCACCCGAGACCTGATGCGGATAAGCCGCGTGGATTCGTGCCGGGTCGGGCAGCTGGACGGCAGCGAGCATGTCGAGCACCTTGCGTCGTCGCTCGTCGCGCGAGATGCGCACGTGCACCGCCACCGCTTCCTCGATCTGCTGACCGATGGTGAGCACCGGGTTGAGCGCCGTCATCGGCTCCTGGAAGATCATGGCGATGCGGCTGCCGCGAACCGCGCGCATGCGCTCGGGTGCGGCCTTCAGCAGGTCTTCGCCGGCGTACAGGATGCGGCCGGCGCTGGGCTGCACGTGACGCGACGTCGACAGGCCGAGAACGGAACGCGCCATCACCGACTTGCCTGAGCCCGACTCGCCGACCACGCAGAGGATCTCGTTGCGGCGCAGCGCGAGGCTTACGCCTTCCACTGCATGCGGGCGGTCGGCCCAGGGCGGCAGGTCGACGGTCAGCGCCTCGATCGACAGCACGTTCTCGTCGTCGGTCATAGCGTGCGCAGGCGCGGGTTGAGCGCGTCGTTGAGGCCTTCGCCGACCAGGTTGATGGCCATCACGGTGAGCAGGATCGCGATGCCCGGGATGGCGCAGACCCACCACGCCGAGCGGATCGCGGTGCGGCCGGCGCCGATGATGAAGCCCCAGCTCATCACGTTCGGATCGGAGAGGCCGAGGAACGACAGGCTCGACTCGATCAGGATCGCCGTGGCCACCATCAGCGAGGCGGTGACGATGATCGAGGACAAGGTGTTGGGCAGGATGTGGCGCAGGATGATTCGCGAGTGGCTCATGCCCATCGAGATGCAGGCGAGCACGAATTCACGGTCGCGCATGGCGATGAATTCGCCGCGCACGAGGCGCGCCATCGGCGGCCAAGACACGACGGCGATGGCGAGTATGACGTTGCCGATCGACGGCGTCAGCACCGCCAGCAGCAGGATCGCGAAGAGGAAGAACGGGATCGTCTGGAAGATCTCCGTCAGGCGCATCAGCCACGAGTCGATGCGGCCGCCGTAGTAGCCCGCGAGGCCGCCGATCGTGACGCCAACGAGCACCGCGATGGCCGTCGCGACGAGGCCGATCAAGAGCGTCGTGCGGGCGCCGTAGAGAAGTGCGGCGGCGAGATCGCGGCCGAGCTGGTCGGTGCCGAACAGGTACTCGCCGAACGGCGCCTGGAACGGCTTGCCGATGAGACTGAAGGGGCTCGCCGGATGGATCGCTGGTGCCAGCAGCGCGAAGGCGGTTACCGCCAGCAGGATCACCAGCCCGAGCACGGCCGGGCGGTGGCGGACGAAACGCTTCAGGAAGGCGCGCATCGGATCAGCCTCAGTTCAGCTCGATGCGCGGATCGAGCAATGAATATGAAAGGTCGACGAGCAGGTTGACGACGACCACGAGGCAGGCCGAGATGAAGAAGATGCCGAGCAGCAGGTTGATGTCGCGCGCGAACAGCGACTCGTAGGCGAGCAGGCCTAGGCCCGGCCAACCGAACACCGTCTCGACGACGACGGCACCGCCGAGCAGGCCGCCGAACTGCACCCCGGCCATCGTGAGCACCGGCAGCACGGCGTTGCGCAGGACGTGGCGGCGGGCGATCTGCCGCTCCGTCAAGCCCTTGGCGCGGGCGGTGGTGACGTAGTCCATCGCGTACTGGTCGAGCACCGAGGCGCGCATCAGCCGCGTGTAGAGCGCGATGTAGAAGAGCGACAGCGTGAGCGCCGGCAGCACCAAGTGATGCGCGATATCGCCGATGCGGGTCCAGCCTTCGTTGAAGGCGCCAATCTGCTCGATGCCACTGGTCGGAAACCAGCCGAACTTGATCGAGAACACCACGATCGCCATCAACCCTGCCCAGAACACCGGCGTCGCGTAGGCCACGATGGCGAGCATCGATAGCATGTGATCGGACCAGCGGTTGACGTTTCGCGCCGCCACCGCACCGAGCGCGATGCCGCTGCCGACCGAGATGGCGAAGACGGTCAGCATCAGCAGCAGCGTCGGCCCGAGCCGGCCGAGGATGAGGTCCGTCACGGCCATGCCATGCCGGAACGAATAGCCGAGATCGAGCGTGGCGACGCGCTTGAGGTAGACGGCGAGCTGCACGTAGGTCGGCTGGTCGAGGCCGAACTTCTGGCGCAGCTGGACCATGTACTCCGGCGTCGCCGCCCCGGCCTCGCCGGCGAGCACGTCGGCGGCGTCGCCCGGCGCGAGGTGCAGCAACGCGAAGTTGAGCACCACGATGACCAGGATCGTGACCACGCCGAGCGCCAGGCGCCACGCGACGTAGCGCACACCTCGCATCAAGCCGCTCATCGCGAGCCGCCCGCCGTCGCGCCTACTTGGCCAGCCAGGCCTGATCGAACGCCGAGTAGAGGCCGAGCGGGCTCACCAGCCAACCCTGCAGTTTCTTGTTGGAGACGGTCAGGAAATCGAGCTCCATGACGTAGATGATCGGGGAGGCGTCTACGATGTCTTTCTGCAACTGGTGATAGAGCTCGTTGCGACGCTTCTGGTCGATCTCGACGGTGGCCTTGTCCATCAACTCGTCGGTCGCCTTCGAACTCCAGCCTGTCTCGTTCACGAACACCGTGCCCGGCTTGATCATCTTCGAGTGGTAGAGCCGGTGCACGCCGATGACCGGGTCGGCCAGCGTCTGGATCCAGTTGCTCGTCATCGTGTAGTCGTAACTGGTGTAGACGCGGCGCAGCCAGGTCGGCACGTCCTCGTAGCGCAGGTTGACCTTGATGCCGACTTTGGCGAGCTGCTGCTGCACCGACTCGCCGAAGCGGCGCCATTCCTCGCCGTATGGTGTGACGTCGTGGGTGATCTCGAAGCGCGTGCCGTCGGCCTTCTTGGGATAGCCGGCCTCGTCGAGCAGCTTGTTGGCGAGCTCGACGCCGTTGGCCACGTTGTAGCTCTTGACGTCGGCGGTGTAGAGGCCGTTGGCCTTGAAGTTCGAGCTGATCGGGCCGGTCGCGGCCTTGCCGAAGCCGAACCAGACGTTGTCGATGATGAACTTGCGATCAATCGCGTAGGCGACGGCCTGGCGAACCTTGACGTTGTCGAACGGCTTGACGCGCGTGTTGAGATCGAGCTCGACGATCGGCGACTGCATCTCGTAACCCTTCGCCGTGACGGCGATGTCCGGCAGCGCCTGCAAGCGCTTGACGTCGAGCGGCGGGATCGAGTTGAAGCCACCGATCTGCACCTCGCCGGTCTCCAGTGCGGCAGCGCGGGTGCCGCCGTCGCCGATGAAGCGGGCGACGATGCGGTTGAGGTAGGGACGGCCGGGCTTGCGATAGTCCGGGTAGCGGTCGAACCGCATGTACTGGCCCTTCTGCCACTCGACGAACTTGAAGGGGCCGGTACCGATCGGCTTGTTCGCGTTCGGGTGGTTGGCGATGTCACCGGTGCCGAAGACGTGCTTGGGCAGCATCGGCGATTCATAGCCCGAGAGGGCCATCAGCATGTAGGGCGCCGGCTCGGAGAGCTTGAATACGGCCGTCAGGGGATCGGGCGTCTCGATCGACTGGACCGCACGAAACGTGCTGATGCCGCGCGGATGAATGCGCTTGAGCACGTCCATGACCGTGAACTGGACATCGGCGCTGGTGAAGGGCTTGCCGTCGTGGAACTTGACGCCGGGTTGCAGCTTGAAGGTGATGGCCTTGCCATCGGGACTGACGGTCCACGACTGCGCCAGGCCGGGCATCGGCTTGAGATTGAAGTCGTACTCGAGAAGACCTTCGTAGACCTTGGTGCTGACCTGGCCGATCGGGCCCGACGTGCTCTGGTAGGACGCCAGAGTGGGCGGCTCCGGCTGGACGACCATGACGAGGTTGCCGCCGCTTTGTGGCGTGCCCTGCGCGTGAACGGCGGAGGATGATAGCGAAAGGATCGCCACTGCCGCGAAGGCCATTTGCTTCGCCCGTGAACCAAGACTACCCATTGAATCTCTCCCTGTGGAAACTGAGCCGGGGCCGGCGACCGAGGCGCGAATGCCCCGCTTGCATTCCCCTCAATGGTTATTCACTCAAGTGAATCCGTCAACTTGGTCATTCATATGACCTGGATGTGTAGTCCGGAGGTGCACCGTCGTGCGTGTTTTCGGACGTGAAAGCACCCTCGCGGTGCGCCGCGAGACATTGCAGACTGCACGCAATGACGCGATCCATTGAGACCCTGGGCGCGGCCTCAACACACCAGGAACTTCTCCGCATACAGTGCGCGCGCCCGGTTCATGTGCGTCTGTGTCAGCGCATCGAGTTGCGTGCGGTCGCAGGCCCTGATCGCGGCAACCATGGCCGCGTGCTCGGCGCATGCGAGCTGCTGCGCTTGCGGATCGGCGATGCCGTAGGCGCGCGCCGGAAAACTGATCCAGTCGTGCAGCCGGATCGATTCTTCGAGATACGGGTTGTCGCACAGCCCGAACAACAGGCGGTGGAAGGCCATGTTGGCACGATGGATGGCGATCAGATCGCCGCTGGCCACCGCCTGGCCGTGCACCTGCGCAGACTGTTCGACTGCCGCCAGACGTGCAGCGTCAACGGGCAAGGGCATGATCGCCACCGCAGCGCCATGCAAGACGGCTCGAAACTGGTACAGCGCATGCAGACTGCTTTCGTCGAAACGCCGGACATGCGCGCCAAGGTGCGGTGGCTTGACCACCACGCCCAGCCGCTGCAGCTCAGTCAGTGCCGCGCGCACGACGTGGCGCTTGGCGTCGTAGTCCTCCATCAGGTGGTCTTCGATCAGGCGATTGCGAGGCAGGATGCGGCCGCGAATGATGTCGGTCTCGATGGCCGCAATCACCGCAGCCACCTGCGCAGGCAGCAAGGCATGCGGGAAGGCACCCGCCGTGGCGCCGGACGTTTTGCTGGGGCTCATGGGGATGGGATTGGTGGCGGCATTGTTATCGATAGTTCTATCGCCGATCTTGGCGACAACGTGCTCGTTGTGATTCGCCTGCGCGCTGCCTAGACTGCCGACACCATTTGATCCCAGGACCCTTCATGGCCCCGTCCGGCGCAGCCCAGGAAATCATCAGCACCAACCCCGCCACCGGCGCCGAAGTGGCCCGCGTCGCGGTGACCACGCGACCTGAACTGGACGCCATGGTCGAGCGTGCCTGGCACGCGTTTCGTCACTCGGGCTGGAAGTCGCTGTTGCCGCACCGGCGCGCGCTGGTGCTGCAGGCCATCGCCGACGGCCTGCAGGCCGAGAAGGAATCGCTCGCGCGGCTGCAGATGCAGGACAACGGCAAGCCGCTGGGCGAATGCCGCGGCATGGTGGATTCGGCCATCGGCAGCTTTCGCTACTACGCCGGCGTGTGCGAAACCATCGAAGGCGAGGTCACGCCCTCGCGCGGCGACTACGTGTCGATGACGGTGCTGGAGCCGTTCGGTGTGGTGGCCGCGATCACGCCCTGGAACTCGCCGATCATGAACGACGCCACCAAGGTCGCCCCCGCGCTGGCAGCCGGCAACGCGGTGCTGCTCAAGCCCTCCGAGGATTCGCCCCTGCTGGCGCCTGAGCTGGCCCGCATCGCGCTGGCCGCCGGCCTGCCCAAGGACCTGCTGCAGGTGGTGCAGGGCCGTGGCGCCGACGTCGGCGCAGCCCTGGTGGCCCACCCCGGCGTGCGCATGATCTCGTTCACCGGCGGCACCACATCAGGCCGCGCCATCGCCCGTGTGGCGGGTGACCGGCTCGTGCCTGCCGCGCTGGAGCTGGGCGGCAAGTCGCCTCACGTGGTGTTTGCCGACGCCAACCTCGAGCATGCCGTGGCCGCCGTGGTGGCGGGCATCTTCGGCTCTGCCGGCCAGTCGTGCGTGGCCGGTTCGCGCTTGTTCATCGAAGCCGGCATCTACGACCAGGTGCTGAGCGCCGTGGTCGCGCGTGCCCGTGGCCTGCGCCTGGCCCTGCCCGATGCCGATGGCGTGGAGATGGGCCCGCTGGCCTCGTTTCACCACCGCGAACGTGTGGCCGCGTTCGTGGACCGCGCACGCGCTGAAGGCGGCCGCATTCTGTGTGGTGGCGCCGCTCCCACGGGCGGTGATTTCGACCAGGGCGCCTTCTACTTGCCCACGGTGATCGACGGCCTGGATGCGCAGGCCCTGTCCTGCCAGGAAGAAGCCTTCGGTCCCGTCCTGGTGGTGCTGCCCTTCAAGGACGAAGAAGACCTGATCGCACAGGCCAACGGCACGGCGTTCGGCCTCGCCTGCGGCATCTGGACCGAGAACTTCAAGCGCGCCTGGCGCATCGGCCGCGCGCTGGAGGCGGGCTCGGTGTGGATCAACACCTACAAGCAGTCGGTCGTCAGCACGCCGTTCGGCGGCTTCAAGAACAGCGGCATCGGCCGCGAGAAGGGCATTGACGGGCTGCGCATGTATGCGCAGGTCAAGAGCATGTACTTCGGCCTGCACGAGCAACCCCTGGCCGTCGCCAAGTAAGGCCCGCACCCGACCCGGCGCGCGGCCCCGGCCTTGCCGACCCTGCAGCGCCTTCCATCCACCGCACATCAAGAGACACCATGAGCATCGCGCAGAAAGTGGCCATCTACGGCCTGGGCAACATGGGATTTCCGCTGGCCCGGCGCATCGGCAGCCGATTTCCGACCCAGGTGTTCGA
>Ga0073899_10006148_pt1 | contig 10393 bp, 8 predicted proteins | sample KloWWTmetaKNB5Ph_FD_88975 | JGI IMG/M metagenome (GOLD analysis project Ga0073899, IMG submission 88975) | Active sludge microbial communities from Klosterneuburg, Austria, studying microevolution and ecology of nitrifiers - Klosterneuburg... | ecosystem: Engineered > WWTP > Aerobic digester >...
GCCACCGCTCTGCCAAGTGAGAAGAAGAAATATGAATCGCTTCTGAAGGAACTCAAAGAGGAGGAGATCGATCCGGAATTGCTGGAGACTGATCGTAATTTCTTTCTCATCGAATTCAGCAACATCGGCGGGATCGTGACGCCCCTCCTTCTGAAACTGGATTACACGGACGGCAGTAGTGAGGAGCTCACGCTTCCCGCCGAGATCTGGCGTTTCAATACGGAGAAGGCATCGAAGCTCATCATGACCAAAAAGGAACTGAAGGCGGTGACCTTCGATCCGCGTCAGGAACTCGTGGACACTGACGTGGAGAATAACTTCTGGCCGCGTCGCCCCGTAAAGAGCAAGTTCCAGCTTTTCAAGGATGACAAGATTCCGAATCCGATGCGTGAGATCACGAAGCCGGAGAAAAAGGGAGACGAACCAGGCGAGGTGAAAAAGTGACGGGGAGGCTGCTCAAACCAAGTGTCCAGGCGGGGCTGCTGATGCTGGCTACGGCCACCTCTCTTTTTGCCCACGACATCCATTTATCCACCGCCGAGGCAGAGTATAATTTGGATACCAGGAAGCTGGAGGTCAGTCTTGTCGTCTTTATAAGCGATCTCGAACTGGCGCTAGTGCGGCAAGCCGGGAAAGAGATTTCGCTGATGAAAACTTCTGCTGCTGAACTGGATGAGGAAATCCAACGCTACCTTTTAAAGAACTTCGCGGTGACGGATGCGTCTGGAAATCCGTTGGGTCTTGAGTCGGTCGTGCGGGAAATCGACGATACGGCTGCGACTGACAGTGACCCCACGGTGACGTTCTATTTCGAAGTGCCGATGCCCGATGGATTGCAGGGTGCCGTGTTGTTCCATTCGGTTTTCTGCGACTTGTTCAAAGATCAGATGAATCTGATACACCTGCGCCGTGGCGAGCAAAGCACCGAACTGCGCTTCACTCGGGAGAAAGCGAGAGGCCCGCTGGAGTTTTTGAAGTGAGGACTCGAGGTCGGCTCACCTCATTTGGCAGATCCTCGTGCATCTTCTTACCCAGCCAGTCGTTTTGGCCCGCATAGATCCCTTGCCAAAATTCTTTGCCGAAAAGGCTATTCTTTTTCGGCTGGAGATTGGCTCGCTTCGCTCGGAGTGTGGGTTAAGATCGGCCAAAATTCCCTGTGGCGGCGTTGCTCCCGGGGCGCCGGTCCGATCGGTCACGCAGCCCGCTGCGCTTTGCCGTCACTTACGTTCCGCCCTTCGGGCTGCCTTTCGGGCAGGCTATGTCGCAAGCTCCATTCTCGTTCGCGTCTTGCCACAGGAAATTTCGACTCGATCTTTTCGGCAAATCTTTTTGGCAAAGGGTCTAGTTGAAGCTGGGGCGTTAGCAGCTTGTCGGACTTATCCAGCCCCTCTGCGGAAAACGGGGATTCGGCCCAAATTTTCCCTCGTTTTTGTCATTTGTGTTAACACAAATTCCTCAAACTCATGAAAATTTTGACTCGAACCCCATTTCCCTCGCGCGGACGCTCTAAGTCCGACAGGCTGCTTGGAGATGACCCGGTGGTCGCGCCGGGTGTGTCCGCGATCGAGGATAAACATCGTTCTTTTCACAAGTTGAGTCACTCAATCCAAAACGAAAACAAACGCCCGTTCTGCACGGCAAACTCCAGGCGCATCGGCTGGCCTTTGCGACCTGCGATTTTCGTCAACTCGGGAAGGGCAAGATCGATTTCATCTTTGCCGGTGATCGTGACTTTCTGTAGGGAGGCGCCATGGTCGTCGATCACGCTCACGGTGAGCGCGCCGAACTTGACTGCCGCATTCACATGCAGCGTGCCACCGTCGTGGATGAAGGGTTTGGTGCGCATGATGCCGGGGCGGTAGCTGGCTTCCATGGCGACAAAGCGGTCGCGCTTGATGGTGGCGAGTCCGAGTGCCCCGCGCGGTGACGGCATCGGTGGCAGGAGTTTCGGTTCGTCCTCAAACTTCCAGCGGGTGCTGTGGAGTTGATTGCGACCGGTGTAGTAAAAACAAAGTTCATCACCGATCAACACGGGATCAGCCACGGGCGGCGAGATGACACTGCGGTCCCATTCCCCGAGACCTCCCATGGCGAGGAAGGGCGAGCGGTCACTGAGCCGCTGCCAGGTCTTGTTATCGCGACTGATGCCGAGCTGGATAGGCTGCGTGACGCTGTCGGGGTCGTTGTGAAACATGTGAATGAATCCGATGTCGACGCCCGCGTAGGCCACGCGGCGCATGTCATAGATTTCCGTCATCGCGCTGTCCTGCGCATCGCTTGCCAGCACGAGATCACCTTTCTCTGGAGTCCAATGGATGAAGTCCACGCTTTCGCAGCGGATGACGGCGCGGCCCATGTTGTATGGGAGATTCGGATCAGCGGCCTGGGCGGCTTTCTTCTCGGGGGTGACGACACCCACCGCGCGACCATAAAGCACCCAGCGCTGGCGTGGCTCGTCGTAGTTGATGTGAAAGGGCAAGTCGACCGTGGCATAGCTCACCGGCTCGTTCACGGGTGTCCAATGAATGCCATCAGGGCTGAAGGCTGCACCCATCGCCACCAGCTTGCCTGCTTTCGACACGCCGGGTCGCTGATACTGTCGATTGATCCAGAGATACGCCATCTTGTAGCGGCGCTGCGGATCGGGATCGCGCATGTCTTTGATCACTCCGCTGGCGTGGCCGAAGTATTTCCAGCCGGCCTCCCGTGAGCGCATGTAGTCGAGTTTATCGGGTGGAGCGTTTTTCACATCGATCTCACTGCCAGTGAGAATGACGCGGTTGGTCGGCTCCTTGTCGAACTCGGGAAACAGCCGCAGCATAGGCCGCTCCCACTGGATGCCATCCTTGCTGGTGAAGTAGAAGACGCCGATGCCATAGCCATCGAGCCACGCTTTCCAGCTCTTTTCCTCCTCATCAAACAACACACTTGGAACCACGTAGCCCTCCGGCTCCCAGTCATGCTCCTTCACGAACAGCGGATTTGCCTCATGCTTGCGTGCCTGCTGCACTCGCCGCGTGAGGTGCTCGGTGTGCTCGATGAGGTGGTCATCGAAGAAAAGCTGATGCGTTTTGTCGATGCGGATCGGCTCTTTGGCATCGGCACCGTGAAGCAGGGGTAGCGAAGAATGGAGCGAGAGGAGCAGAAGGGTGAGTGATTTCATGGGCGTGTGTTTTGTGTGTCTCGATCTTCATTAAACTCCGGTCCGCCGCCCGCGACATAGGCGCCGCTGCTCCCGCGTTCGCCGGAGCTGATCCAGAAGGCGTAAAGATCGCTCTCGGTGAGGTGAAAACGGAGGCGCACAGGCTCGCCTGCTTGCGCGGCGAGGTCGCCTTTCCAGGTCACACGGGCGGGGGTGCTGTCGCCTGTGAAGGACGTGCAATCAGCGAGCTTGAGGCCGGGGATGGGCTTCCGATCGGCAGCGAGAGCTTCGGCGCGCAGGCTGCCTTTGGCGTTCACAAAGGGATGCTGGCCGCTGAAACCAACTGGTTCCGTCGTGAGCACGCCAGGACCGCGCATGGAGGCGAAACTATCGCGACGGAGTTTGGCGATGCCGGTGGCTCCGTTCGCGTAGAGGCCGCCCTGATACTCGATCTTCGGCCCATCGCTTTTCAACTCATCCGCCACACTTCCTGCATGAACCTTCAGCGACGACAGCCCGCAATACAACGGAAAGGCGACATCACCCGCCGCAGGCCACTCGATCTTCAGCATGATGCGATCCTGGGCATTAGCTATTTGCGCCGCGCCGAGCCAAAGGAGGAGGGGTGTGGCAAGGAAGATGAAGGTCGACTTCATGGTATGATTCATTTTTGAACGATGCGTGATCGAGCAGCGGGGTGTGTTTATGTGGGATCGTTGGGAAATGAATCGGGGTAGACGGGGAGGTTGAAATTTTTTATCGGCCAACTTTTGGTTCTGAATGCCATGCCATCAGAGGCGAACGAAGATTTTGTTTCGATACATCCACCAGGCGACCAGCCAGAAGGTGAAGCCGACGGCGGGTGATGAGATCCCAGAGTCCCCAGCCAGCCCACGGGCCATGATCGAACTGCGTATGGAAGAATCGCCACCAGCCCGAGTCGGGATGGGCCAGCATCTTCAGCTCGCTAAATTTCCCCAACCTAAAACCGCCCCAGGTGAGGCAGATCATGATGAAGCTACGATAGGCATCGAGCGACAACAGGAGGCCTGTGGTCATGGTTGTATCAAGTGGTGGGGCTGCGGTGGTCATGATTGAATGATTGGACCTCCCGCAGATTCGGGGTTCCACAGATGATTGCTTTTCATGGATATTAAATCTGTGGAGTCCTGAATCTGTCGGAGAGGGAGTTGCGGTTTTCTGCAAGAGGTGTCGATGAAATGAGGGGGACTGCTTCCGGAGCCGATCACTTGCGTGTCAGTTTCCATTTGGCCGCATACAAATCGCTCGTGCCGGATTTCACCTCGTGCGTGCCGAAGGTGGCGGGCGCGGAGAGGGCACCGGCGATGATGAGTTCGTCGGGAGCGCTAAAGGTGATGGGGTAGGCGCTGTCGTTCAGTTTGCCGCCGGCCTGTTGCACCCAGGCGAGGCTTCCTGTCGCATCAAACGCCGCGAGAAAGATGTCGCCGCTACCGCGGGTGGCGAGCGTATGATCGGCCAGCGAGGTGTCTTGATTGAAATCGCCGCATACAAAAGCCGTGCCGTGATCATCCGTGGTCACGCCGAGACAGTAATCCGTGCCAGGACCATGCAGATGACGCGCCCACTGCGCTTTACCGTCGGCATCGAGATGGACGATGAGGCCGTCGTTGTCTTTTTCACCGCTGCTTTGGAAGGTCTGACCCGCGACACTCACGCTGCCTTTGAACATGCCGACGGCCCACACGCGGCCTGATGAATCGCAGGCGATCTCATGATACAACGCGTTCGGCGTGCCGGGGATCACGCTCGCCCACACGCCGTCGCCCCCGGGCGTGAGCTTCACCACGAGCGCGGCGGTCGTGGTCGATTCGATGGCCACTTTGCCAAAACTTCCCGCGCCCGTGGAGTTGCCGCCGAGGTAGATGTGATCTTTTTCATCCACCGCGATGCCGTGACCACTGCCTGAAAGGCTGCCGGAGGTCATGCGATGCCAGATCTCGCGGCCTTCCGCATCATACTTCGTGCAAAACACCTGCCGCCCGATCGCGCCAGTGACGACGACATGCCCCTTCGAGTCGATGGCAATGCCGTGACCGTAATCATATCCCTCGCCGCCTTTCACCCGCACCCACAGCACCTTGCCATCGGGAGCAAACTTCGCGGTGAAGACATCGTAGCTGCCGGCATTCGGAAGCACCTCACCATTCGCCATCGCATCTGTGCTCTCGAAGTGCCCGGTGACATACGCATTCCCTGCCGCGTCTGTGATCACGCCATACGCGCGATCTGTTTTGCTGCCACCGAAGGCGCTCACCCACAGCGCCTTGCCCGCTGCATTGAGCTTCACAAGGCACATGTCCATGCCACCCGCCGTCTTATACTGCTGATCGCCAAACGTCGCATCGTCTATGCACTCCGAGGCCAGGAAGACATTCCCCGCAGCATCCGTCGTCACCGCCCGAGTTTTGTCATGCGAGCTTCCACCGCCGCTGAAGACCCAATCGCACGCGGGAGGCTCCGCAGCGTGAAGCGTGGAAATGAGGGTGAGAAGAGCGAATGATGTTTTCATATTTATGGGTGGGTTTGAGTGGCTGCTTCAGCGTTTCATTGCTCCATTCACGGCCCCAACGCGCTTGGCTCCGTTGAAGTCCGTTTCATGGAGATACTTGGCGTCGGCAGATGAGAACGGAGCCTCAGCGGTGGGTGTGGCATCGTGCTGCTCACCATCCCAGGTCATGCTGACGAAATCCTCCAGACCGCGACCACGGGTGGTGCCCTCCTTCGGGCCATCGCCCAGGACGACGTTGCCCGTGATCTTGACGCCTTCTTTTCCATTCGGGAAGTTCATCGCATTCTTGTCACGTGAGTAGAGGACGTTGTTGGCGAGGATCATGCCTTCGCGTGCATTCCATGAGCCGCCTTTGAAGGCATCGCCGGTGTTGATGATGGTGTTGTGGATGACTTGCAGGTTCAACGTCTGGCCCTGGTGGTCCGTGCTGGCGAAACCGGAGCCCTGGCCGCTGATGAGCACGTTGTTGCGCACGATGGCTTCGCCCTGCACCTGCATGGCGCTGTCGGCACTGCGGCGGCAGAGATTGCGCTCGATGATGTTAACCGGTTTCCCGGCGGTGCCATAGACAGTGATGCAGGGATACTGCGTGTCGTGAATGTCATTCTCCGCGATGAGATTGCCCCACGAGCCCTGCTTCACCTCGATCCCATCGCCTTGCTCACCTTTGCAATCGTGAATGTGATTCAAGGCGATGACGCTTTCGCTCATGATGAACTCACCGTGGTTTGCTCCGAGATACATGCCTTCGCCATGGCCACCGCCGTGGTGGTTGTGATTGCGGGTGAGAAAAAGACGACGCGTGTTCGCGCTGTTGGCACTCAGGCAAACCTCGCCGGTGTGATGGATGTGGCATTGATCGATCCACACCTCGCTGCACTGGCCGAGCCGCAGCCCGTGACTGCCGCCCGTGATCTCCACTCCACGCAGGCAAAGATGGTGTACGGGACTGCCCTGGCCGATGTTGAGCACGTTCTGCTTGTCATCCGGACGCGTGAGTATCACCTGCGCCTCTTTCTCCGCGACGATCCAGATCGGAGCCTCCGCCGTGCCGCTGACGCCGATGTCCCACATACGCCCGACGCTGTGGGTGCCAGCCGCGATGACCAGTTGTTCCCCCGGTTGAAGCGCGGCGACAGCCTTGACGAGGGAGTCCCCATCCGGGTCGGCGTGTTTGATCACGCGCAGTGGGGCGATACTCGCCCAATCCGGTGAGTATCGTGTGTCTGCCGCCTGCAGGGCGACAGTGGATGCGAGAAGCAAGGGGAGAAAAAGTGTGAGTGTGTGTTTCATGAGGTCAGGGTGGGGAGGGATGGAGGGATGCCTTTCAGTCGAGCCACTCATCGCGATGAGCGGCGACGAAATCATCGTCGTGCAGATGAGGGTAGGAGCGACAGACGCGGTCAATTTCATCGAGCTGGCCGGGGCTCAGCGTTTCGTGCTCATCAAGGCACCAGATGCCTTCGAGCAGGCCCTGGCGGCGCAGCACTTCGTGCAGACCGGCGATGCAGCCGCGGAAGCCGTTCGCCGCATCGAAGAAGGCGGCGTTGCTGTCGGTGACTTCCATGCCGAGGCGCAGTAGCTCCGGGGTGGCATCGGCATGACGGCAGCGCTCGTGCAACTCGACCGCGCGTTTCGTCCACACCGACCAATGACCGAGCAAGCCGCCCACGATGCGGCGTTCCTTGCCCGCGAAGCGAAATGGCGTGAGGAGGTCGGCGACGATGTTGTCGTCATTACCGGTGTAGAGCGCGATGTCATCGCGACCGGCACCGATCACTGCACGCACGACATCGAGCGTCTGGTAGCGATCGAAGGGCGCGATCTTGATCGCGACGATGTTTTCGATTTTTGCAAACCGACGCCAGAAGGCATGCGACAGCACCCGTCCACCGACGTTCGGCTGAAGATAAAAACCAATCACCGGATTCACCTCCGCCACGGCGCGGCAGTGGGCAATCAACGCGTTCTCATCGGCATCACACATCGCCCCGAGACTGAGCAATGCGGCGTGGTAGCCGAGTTCATGCAGCAACTCCGCTTCAGCGACTGCCTGCGTGGTCTGACCGCACACTCCGCCGATGCGCACCATCGGCGAACTAGTTTCGGCTTTAGATGAATCCGTTGCGGCTAAAGTCGCAGCCACATTCATCTCTTCCGCCGCGAGTTGCAGCACCGGCTTAAACAAGCCCACCTTCGCATCGCGAATCGCAAACTGCGTCGTGTGCACGCCGACGGCGAGTCCGCCCACCCCGGCAGCGAGGTAGTAGCGCGTCAGCGCCCGCTGACGACGCTCATCAAGCTTCCGCGCCGCCGTGAGTGCGAGCGGATGCGCGGGAATGGCAAGGCCGCAGTTCAGTTGTTGGCGAAAATCAAAAGCGTCCATCGGTCGTTTCAAAGTGTGTCGGTTTGCCAAGCGTCGCGCCGCCATGCCGCTGCAGCGATTGGACCGCGCTCGCCGAAGAAAACCGCGACACCGCGATCACCCGCCGCTGCTTCTGCCCGATCTGATCCAGTCCACGGTGCACCATCCGTGCCAGCGTCGGACCCATCTTGCCGCCTGCACCAAGCACCGTCATATCGCCTTCCAGCACACCCTGGGTTGGGCGGCTCAGTTCGTCCTCGAGTTCGTCGATGGTGTGAATGAGATTCATGTCGCTGGATTTAATGTGACTCAAGCCCGTCATGGCTTGGGATTGCCTGGGCTGTTCATCACGATCTTCAGCGCAGCCATGAGATCAAGCCGACGGAAAGTGAGGCCGCTGGCTTTGTCCTCGACCTTCACACCCGTGGTTTGGAAGAGGGTCATCATCGCACTCGCGAGATCGGGACCGTGGCTTTTCCAGTCGTAGCCGCTCTTCTGGATAGCCTCGCGCAAGATCATCGCGGAACCGCAAAGGATGGCGTTCGAGGAACTGGTGGCCCGCGCTGGAACGAGCAGGTCGATCTTGTGGCTGCGGTCGAGAATGACGATGTCTTTGCCAGGAGTGACAGCGCCGATGGCGAAGCAGTTCGGCTGGCTCGCGGGCCAGGAGATGCCTTGGGTGAAGCTGTGATTGCCTGCTGGAGCACTCACCCAGATGCCGAGTTCGCGTAGTTTTGCGAGTTTGGCGTCGATCTCGGTTGGAACGGGCTCCGCATGCTCCTGATCGTCCACCGGAGCCAGATTGACGGTGGTAATGCGATGCTCGGCGTGATGCTCGATGACCCATTGCAGCGCCCTGGCAAGCGAGGCGGAATCGGCGGGCTTGCCGTGACAACATTCGAGGCTGCGAACAATGGCGATTTGATTGTTGTACGCCACGCCGCGCTTGCCGCCGTAGTTCATGGAGGATGGAATGCCAATCGTGGTGCCATGGTAGCCTTTGCCCTCGTGCTTCGGATCGTCATCGCCGTCCACGGCATCGTGGGCGACCTTCACCTTCTCTCCCTGCCACTCGGGCCGCGACATGGTGCAGCCATCATCGAGCAACGCGAGCGTCTGACCTATGCCGAAGGTCAAAATGCCCGCGTAAGCTTTCCAGGCATCGAGAACGCCTGCGTGCTCAAACTCCTCCGGCTGCACGGCGCCGCGTGCGGCGAGGATCCACTCCAGTGGCGGGCCGTCATCGGCTCGCGGGCCGTAATGCGGCGTGGAGAAGCCGAATTCGAGGGCGCCGAGGTCCGGCGCTTTGCCATCGAAGTTCTCCGCGATGTTCGGCACGCTCACCCCGGCATCTTTGGCGGCGCTGTTGCTACTGAGGCGAAGGAGCGGTGCCTGCGCTCCAGGCATCTCTTTGGTCGTCTCGAAGGGTAGGAAATCCCGCGCACGCTCCAGCACGATGCTGTGTTTCTCGATGCCAACGGCACCGCTGAGGCTGGCGAGATCGGAGAAGCGTTGGTTGAGCCAGAACCATGGAGTCGGCTTGCCAATCTTTTTGTTCACCGTCGCGGCGCTGAATTCAAAGCCGTCGTAATCCACGTCTGTCTTCCAGTTCGCTACAGGCGAGTCAAAGACGACATACTTCACGTTGTCGCTGCGATACTTCTCCGGCTCCGGCGCGGCACAGGACCAAAGCGTTTCCGAGCCGCCGAGGTGCATCCAGATGTTGTTCCGTGAGAAGGATGTCAGCATCCCATGCGCGTGCGGCACCGCGGTGCCATAGGCGGCGAAGGTGTTGTTCACGCACACGAAGCGGTCCTGCACGCGCAGTTTGAGCACATTGCCCCGGGAGATGCAGTGATTGCGCACGAGATACCACGGGCCGCAATACATAGGCTGAAACGTGATGCCGGTGAAGCCGTGCATCCGGTTTCCCCAGATGCGGATGTTGGCGTAGCCGTAGTCCGGCTCCACGGGATCGTCGGACATGTTGAGGATGTCGTTGCCGAAGATGTCACAATCCGCGTGTGGATACGAGACACCATCGGCGCTGCGGTCCATGCGGTTGTAGCAGACTGTGTGGCCGCTGGAGTGGCCTAGCTCGACGCATTCGCCGCTGAGGCCTTTGATGGTGTCCCCGACGATATCGTTGTCCGCAATGTGCCATCCGCTGCAGTCTTTGTTCAGCCAGATCGAGTAATGGAAGTCGCGAAACGTGCAGCGCTTCACCACCACGTTCTCGCAGGCTCCATCCGGCCGAAGCCCATTCGGCGATTCGCCGCGTTTGAGGTTCAGTCCTTCAAACCACAGATGATTTCCACGCGGACGAATCTGCTCA
>Ga0073899_10006149_pt1 | contig 10393 bp, 8 predicted proteins | sample KloWWTmetaKNB5Ph_FD_88975 | JGI IMG/M metagenome (GOLD analysis project Ga0073899, IMG submission 88975) | Active sludge microbial communities from Klosterneuburg, Austria, studying microevolution and ecology of nitrifiers - Klosterneuburg... | ecosystem: Engineered > WWTP > Aerobic digester >...
GCTGAAGTGATGCTTCGGCGTCCTCAAGCTTGCCCTCCTGCAGCTGCAGTGCCGCCTGAACCAGCCACGCCTGGATCAGATCGGGCTTCTCGCTGGTCACGATCTGCAACTGGAGCTGGGCTTCAGGGTAGCGCTGCAGTTCCAGCAACTGGCGAACATAGGCCATCCGGATTTCAGGCTTGGGCTTGCCCTGCAGGTAGCGCTGCAGCACGTTTTCTGCCTGCGATGTGCCGCCTTCAAGGAGTTCCAGGCCCAGCAAAGCCGGACCTTCGTTTTCAGGGTCCATTTCCTGTGCGCGCAGGGCTGCCTCCAGGGCACCGGCTGGGTCTTTGGCCATCAGGCGCATGCGCCCGATGGTTGTCCAGGCTGCCGGGCCGGTTGCTGGCGAGGTCAGTTCCGGGGAAAGGGTCTGTTCAATCACCGCTGCAGCCCGGACCGCGTCTGAAGTCCTGCGGAACAGCTGTGGAATCGACATCACGGCTTCGACCTTGCCGGGTGTCGGCGTGTTGTCGATCGCCTGGCGCAGCGGTACAGCGGTCTCATCAACGCGCTGAAGCGCGATGAGAATCTGAAGTACGTAGCGGTTGGCTTCTTGTGAACGTGGCCAGGCCTCTTTCCAGGCCTGTGCGGCAGCAAGCGCTGCGTCTCCCGAGCGTGATTGAAGGGCGATGTCCGTGGCCCGCTGGTAGAGCTTCTCGTCATTGCTGCGACGGGCTGCCTCCAGCAGGAGCGAATAACCGGCGCCAGGGTCACCATTGCTGATGAGAATTTCGCCCAGCAGGATTTCGTAGAAAAGTGTTGCATCCAGCAAAGCTGCCGAGACGCTGCTGGCAACCGGCACAGCGTCAGGCGCCGGGGCGGCGTGCAACGGTGCGGACTGGACGCTGCCGGAGGCAGCAACGCTGGCCAGAATTACTGCCAGGGTACGAAGAAATGGGACCATCGGCCCATAATAATCCATGCCCGTTCATTGTCGCCGGGGGGATTGAGGATGCCTGAATTGCCAGAGGTGGAAGTCACGCGCCGAAGTGTTGCCAAGGCCCTTGAAGGCGCACGCGTGCTGGGCGCTGAACTGGGCAAGCCACTGCGCTGGCCCCTGGGTAGCGATCCTTCAATTCTGTATGGCCGTACAGTGATCGGGGTCGGCAGGCGTGGGAAGTACCTGCTGCTTGAAATGGACGATGGCCTGCTGCTGGTGCACCTTGGAATGTCCGGAAGTCTGCGTTTCGCGCCCTACGCCGACATGCCGCTGCGGGGGCCGCACGACCATTTTGATCTGGTGACGACAAACGGCATTTTGCGCCTGCACGATCCGAGACGCTTCGGAGCGGTTGTTCATGTCCGTGGACTGGACGACCCTGTGGCCTGCAAGCTCCTGGGCAAGCTGGGTATGGAGCCGCTGTCCGAGCAGTTTCAACCTGATGCATTCATCGCTGGTTTGCGTGCAAGTCGGTTGTCGATCAAGCAGCTGCTGCTGGCGGGGCGCCTGGTGGTGGGGGTTGGGAACATCTATGCCTCCGAGGCCCTTTTCCTTGCAGGAATCCGGCCCACCACGCCAGCAGCGCGCGTTGGGCCGGCCCGGGCGGCGAGCTTGTACGCAGCCATCCGGCAGGTGCTTGCATTGGCGGTGGAACGCGGCGGCAGTACCTTGCGTGATTTTTCCAGTGCGGACGGGAGTGAGGGGCATTTTCAGGAAAGCGCCCGGGTCTACGGCAGGCAGGGAGCGCCGTGCCATGTCTGCGGAACCCCTGTAAAAATGGTTCGCCAGGGTCAGCGCAGCAGTTTTTTTTGTCCCCGCTGCCAGCGGACCTGAGGCGCTGAAACCACGGTTCTTGGCGCGCAGGCCGTATTTCCTGCGGTCGGTGCTATATTTTGTGCCTTTCACAGGGCTGTCCGTCCATCGATCTCCGGGAGCAAAGTGGGACCATCATTCAACGAGCAGTTTGAGCAGCACGGGGCCTGGCGGCGTAAGTTTGCCCGACAACTGAAACAGTTGGGCGAATGGATGGCCGCCCACGAGCTCCTGGATTCGGCCGTGCAGGAGCGCCTGCAGCGGCTGGAGAGCCAACTGCGCACCGACAAGGTCATGGTTGCGTTCGTCGCCGAGTTTTCGCGCGGCAAGTCGGAGCTGATCAACGCAATTTTCTTTGCCGACTATGGCAGGCGCATCATGCCCGCCAGCGCGGGGCGCACCACCATGTGCCCGACCGAGCTGGGCTACGACGCGGCCGTGCCCCATTGTCTGCGCCTGCTCCCCATCGAAACCCGCCTCCAGATGCAGAGCCTGACTGAATGGCGGCTCAAGCCAGAGCGCTGGGTGGAGACACCTCTGGACATTGGTAACGCCGATCAGATCGCCAAGTCTCTGGAAAAAGTGGCGCAAGTGCGCCGGGTCAGTGTGGATGAAGCGCGGGCCATGGGTTTCTGGCACGACGAGTTGCCCGATGAAAACCCGTCTCAGGACGCGCAGGGCCTTGTCGAGGTTCCCATGTGGCGGCACGCCATCATCAACATGCCACACCCTTTGCTCAAGCAGGGGCTGGTGATTCTGGACACGCCTGGATTGAATGCCGTGGGTGCGGAGCCTGAGCTGACGGTAAACCTGATTCCCCAGGCACACGCAGTGGTTTTCATCCTGGGAGCCGATACAGGCGTCACACGTTCGGATCTTGCCATCTGGCGTGAGCACCTTGCCGCCACGCCAGAGAGCGCCGAAGCGCGGCTGGTGGTTCTCAACAAGATCGACACCTTGTGGGATACCCTCAATTCTCCCCAGCAGATTCACGACCAGCTTGAGCGCCAGCGCCAGACCTCGGCAGAAATGCTGGGTGTGCGGCTGGACCAGGTGGTTCCGGTGTCTGCGCAAAAGGGACTGGTGGCCAAGATAGCCTGCGACGACCTTGCGCTGGAAACCAGCGGGTTGACAGCCCTGGAAGATGCGCTGGCACACGGCATCATGGGCAAGCGCCAGGCGATTTTGCGCGCGGCGATCGGTGCAGGCATTGCCGGTCTGCGGCTCGAGACGGCCAGGGTACTGAACATCCGCAGGCGTGATCTGGACGAACAGATGCTGGAGTTGCGCAGCCTGCGTGGAAAAAACGCGTCGGTCATCCATGCAATGCGCAACCGGATCGAGCAGGAGCAGCGCGAATTCGACCAGAGTGCCACCCGTATCCATGCCGTGCGGGCTGTCCATCTGAAGCTGCTCCGAGAGGTTTTTCACCAGCTGGGGACCAAGGCCCTGAAAGTGACACTTGCGCCGCTGATCTCAAGTTTCCAGCGAAAGGGCCTGAAGCTCGGTGTCCGCAAGCAGTACATGGAAACCTTCAGGGAGCTGCAGGGAACACTGGATGCAGTGAAATCGGCCGCAACCGAAATTCAGTCCATGCTGGAGGGCACTTTCAGGCAGCTCAATACGGAGTTTGGCTTCTCGCTACAGGTGCCACCGGTTCCGCAGCTCGAGTCGTTTTCAACCGATCTCTCGGCGATTGAGCATGGGCATCTGCAGTACCTCAGCGTGGGCAATGCGCTCAAACTGGTGCAGCCCGAATTCGCCGAGAGGCTTGGGCGGGCCCTGTCCATCCGCCTTCGGGCAGTCTTCGAGTCTGCCGCCAACGACCTGGAGCTGTGGAGCAAGTCAGCCACAGCGCAGCTGGATGCCCAACTGGGTGAGCGCAAGCGCAGCTTTTCTCGCCGGATCGAAGCGGTGGACCGAATTCAGCAGGCGGCCACCGGGCTGGAAGAGCGGATTGCCGAGATTGAAGAGGGCGAAGCAGAGCTGCAACAGCTCGATGCCCATCTGCAGCAGCTGACCGGGCAGCTGGTGTCATTGGCAGAGGATCCCGACGAAATCGAGCACCACGATATCTTCTCCCCGGCATGAGCGCCGCGGGTGGCGCGATTGCCGCGCAGGTGGTGTGCTGGCAGAACGAGAAGGGGCGCAAGCATCTTCCGTGGCAACAGACGCGGGACCCTTACCGGGTCTGGTTGTCGGAAATCATGCTCCAGCAGACTCAAGTCACCACGGTACTGGATTACTACGCGCGTTTTCTGGAGCGCTTCCCTGCGGTGGATGTGCTGGCCAGAGCTTCGCAGGATGAAGTGCTGGCAATGTGGAGTGGTCTGGGTTACTACAGCCGAGCCCGAAACCTCCACCGCTGCGCGCAGCAGGTGGTTGCCCTGCATGGTGGCCGTTTTCCGGAGTCGGCCGCCGTTCTGGCATCGTTGCCAGGCATTGGGCGTTCAACGGCAGGAGCCATTGCCGCGTTCTGTTTTGGTGAGCGTGTTGCGATCCTGGATGCCAATGTGCGGCGTGTTCTGACCCGGCTGCTGGGATTTGAAGGCGATCTTGCCTTGGTTGCCCAGGAACGCAGACTCTGGGCACTGGCGGAAGGCTTGCTGCCAGTGGAAAACCTGCATGAGACCATGCCACGGTACACCCAGGGTCTGATGGATCTCGGTGCCATGGTTTGCCTCCCTAGCAAACCGCTGTGTGTTGTCTGCCCATTGCAGCAGCAATGCCAGGCACTTGCTCAGGGGGATACCGGTCGCTACCCGGTGCGCACCCGAAAACTGTTGCGCAAGTCGCAGTCCTGGTGGCTGCTCTTACTGCAGGACGATCACGGGAATGTCTGGCTGCAGCGCCGTCCGTCCCGGGGAATCTGGGCAGGGTTGTACTGTCTGCCGGTCTTTGCACAGCGACTGGAGCTGCTGGAATACGCCTCGCAGTTGCGGGGAGCCAGACTGACCGAGCACCCGCCTTTTCTCCACGTCCTGACCCACCGTGATCTCCATCTGCATGTGGTGGATGCGCTCATCCCCGATCGACTTGATTTGCACGGGGAACAAGGCGGATGGCATGGCCCGCAAGCCTGGGCCGGTCTGGGTTTGCCTGCACCGGTTCGCAAGTTGCTGGCCCATCGCGGCTGATGGGCCGCTCGATTCAGCGCCCGTCGAGTTCGCGGTGCCGGCGCAGTGTGGGCCACTGGTGCGAAAAGGACCCGGCCAGTTGCTCGACGAGGTAAACCGAGCGGTGTTGCCCGCCAGTGCAACCAATGGCAACGGTGACATAACTGCGGTGATTGCCTGCCAGCACGGGCAGCCAATGGGTCAGAAAGTCCTTGATGTGGCTATGCATCAGTGCGGCTTCCGGTTGCTGGTCCAGAAAGCCAATGACGGGGGCGTCAAGTCCCGTCAGGTCACGCAGGTCGGCTTCGTAGTGCGGGTTGGGCAACATGCGGACATCGAACACGAAATCCGCATCCACAGGAATACCCCGCTTGAACGCAAAGGACTGAAAAACCAGCGAGAGCTGGCCTTTGTCTGTGCCTATGAGTTCTTTGATGTAGCCCTGCAACTGCGATGCGCGGATGTTGCTGGTATCGATCACGTGGGCCTGATCGCGCAGTTCGGCCAGCAACTCGCGTTCAAGCTCGATCACCTGCACCAGCGCCAGTCGGCCCTCGGAGTGTTCGCCATGGAACAGGGGATGCTGGCGCCGTGTTTCTGAAAACCTGCGGACCAGGGTGCCCGTGGTGGCATCGAGAAAGATCGAGCGCACCGTGCAGCCGTGGCTGCGCAGCTCCTCCAGTTTGGCCGGAACCAGTGGCAAGGATGTGGCACTGCGCACATCCATGGCAATGGCCAGCCGATTGCCATCGTGGGTGTGCTCCAGCGCGACAAAGGACACCAGCAGTTCGGGGGGAAGGTTGTCCACGCAGTAGTAGCCGGCATCCTCCAGTGCCCGCAGGGCAATGGATTTGCCAGAGCCCGACATGCCCGTGATGAGAACAATCTCCATGCTCATCCCTCACCCCTTGCCGTGGCACTGGAGGGAAGGGCCAGCAACGCGCGTGCATGGGCCAGGGTGTGGGTGGACTGTGATGCGCCGCCAAGCATGCGGGCGATTTCTTCCACGCGGGATTCCCCGTGCACAGCCGCCACGCTGCTGCTCGCGGTTTCGCCACGCAGCTTGGAGACGGCCAGATGGTGGTCTGCACAAGCAGCGACCTGGGGCAGATGGGTGACGGCAAGCACCTGGCGGTCGCGGCCGATCTGGTGCATCAGCCGGCCTACGCTGGCAGCAACGGTGCCTCCGATACCGGCGTCCACTTCGTCAAAAATCAGCGTTCCCGCCGTGCCCAGCGTGCTGGTTGCAACCGCTATGGCCAGTGAAATGCGGGAGAGCTCGCCTCCAGAGGCGATTTTGCCAATGGGACGGGGCGTGGCACCCGGATGCCCTGCCACCAGAAAACGGATGTCGTCGATGCCGTGGGCCGCAGCTTCGGTCAGCTTTTCAATGCTCGCCACAAATTTTCCGCCTGCCATGCCCAGCTCCTGCATTGCCTGGGTAATTTCTGCAGACAGTCTGGGGGCTGCCTTTGCGCGCGCCCTTGAAAGCGCGCGCGCTGCCTCCTGGTAGCGCTGCGCGTGCTGCTGGGCGGATTGCTCCAGGGTATGAAGGTTGGTGGCGAAATCGAGCTGTTGCAGTTCTGCCTTCCAGGATTGCAGCAGGCCCGGTAGCTCGGCTGGCGTCCTTTTGAAACGGCGGGCCAGCGAGATCCACAGCGCGAGCCGAGCATCGAGCTCGGCGAGCCGGTCCGGGTCGAGTTCGGTATGGTCCAGGTAACCGTGCAGGCTGTGCACGGCTTCATCGGTCTGTGCAAGACTGGCCACCAAGGCTTCGTTCAGATTTCGGAAGGCCGGTTCGAGATGCTCCTGCCGCGCAAGCAGATCCATGGCCCGCGCCAGTCTGCTGCGTGCCCCGGATTCTTCGTTGTCCAGCAAAGCGACGGCCGTCTGCGCGGCTTCCAGCAGTGACTGTGCATGCGCAAGGCGGGTGTGCTGGGCATTGAGTGCATCCCATTCGTCGGCGGCCGGAGCCAGTTTTTCGACCTCGGCAATCTGCCACTGCAGCCGCTCGCGCTCCTGCTGCAGGGTGTCTTGTGCCGCACGGGCCTGGGTCAATTGCTGCTGGGCCATTCGCCACGCACTCCAGCAGGTGCCGACTTCCTGGGCAGACACCCCCGTGTAGGCGTCGAGCAGCTCGCGCACCGCATCGGCACGCATCAGGCTTTGCCAGGCGTGCTGGCCGTGGATGTCGAGCAACTGCTCCCCGATGTGACGCAGTTGTGTGGCGGTGGCAGGCAGGCCGTTGATCCAGGCGCGGCTTTTCCCCTGGTTGTCGATCGTGCGGCGCAGCAGCAGATCGGTATCGGTGTCGAAGCCCGCTTCTTCGAGCCAGCCCAGCAAGCCGGGGGGGCAATCGAACTCGGCGATGAGGTCCGCGCGCTGCGCGCCCTCGCGAACCATCCCTGCATCGGCGCGCGCACCAAGCACCAGTTGGACCGCCTCGACCAGAATGGACTTGCCCGCACCGGTTTCGCCGGTCAGCACGGTAAACCCCGAAGGCAGGTCCAGTTCCAGGGACTGAACGATCACGAAATCCCGCAGGGTGATGCGTTTGAGCGCCATGCTCAGGAGCCTCCTTCATTCCAGCGCAGTTTCCTGCGCAGGGTGTCGAAATAATTCCATCCCTTCGGGTGCAGGAAGCGCACGCAGTACTCGGAGCGCCGCACCAGAATGCGGTCGCCATGCAGCAGGGATGCGAGTGACTGCATGTCGAAATTCGCGCTGGCATCGCGGCCATTGACCAGTTCAATGGCGATTTCAGCGATATCGGCCAGCACGATGGGGCGGTTGGACAGGGTGTGCGGTGCAATCGGGACCAGCACCCAGCCCGGAATGGACGGGTGCAGCATGGGCCCGCCCGCCGAGAGCGCGTAGGCCGTTGACCCGGTGGGAGACGCGATGATGAGGCCGTCGGCCCGCTGATTGGCCACAAAATGACCATCCACTTCCACCCGCAGCTCGACCATGCCCGAGGTCGCCCCCCGGTTGACGACCACGTCGTTCATCGCGAAGGCATCGAACACCGACCGCCCCTCGCGGATCACCTGGGCGTGCATCAGCGGGCGGTGGTCCTCCTCGTACTCGCCGTGCAGCATGGGCGTGAGGGTGGCCTGGTAGTTTTCCAGCGGAATGTCGGTGACGAAACCCAGGCGCCCCTGGTTGATCCCTATCAGCGGCGTGCCATGCCGGGCCAGTTGGCGGCCAATGCTGAGCATGGTGCCGTCACCGCCCACCACCAGCCCCAGATCGCATTGCCGGCCAATGGCTTCGGCATCCAGGGCGTCGTATTGCGTCAAACCGGCGGTGGCTGCCGTCTGGGCCTCCATGGCCACCTCGCAGCCTTGGGCATGCAAAAACTGCGCAATGCCCTCCAGCACCTGCCGCGAACCGGCCGCAGGCGCGCCTGAAACCGTGTATTGGTACTTGCCAATCAATGCAACATGGCGAAAGTGGGGTGTCATGCCGAAATTACATCATTAAAATCGTGACATGCTCGATGACCGTGCCAAGTTGTTGCTCAAAACGCTGGTCGAGCGTTATATCGATGAAGGCCAGCCCGTGGGTTCGCGCACGCTCTCGCGCGCTTCGGGGCTGGAGCTTTCTCCGGCCACCATCCGCAACGTCATGTCGGATCTGGAGGAACTGGGCCTGATTGTCAGCCCGCACACCTTGGCGGGGCGCATTCCGACGGCCAAGGGCTACCGGCTGTTGTGGACACCATGCTGACGGTGCACCGGGAGCAGATCGTCTCGCATGCATTGGCCCCCGAGCAGCCGCAAAAGGTCATTGCCAACGCGGCGCAGATGCTCTCCAACCTGTCCCAGTTTGTGGGCGTGGTCATGGCCCCGCGGCGCACGTCGGTGTTCCGGCACATCGAGTTTCTTCGCCTGTCCGAGCGGCGCTTTCTGGTCATCATCGTGTCTCCCGATGGCGATGTGCAGAACCGGGTGATTTTTTCCGAGACCGATTTCACGCAGTCGCAGTTGATCGAAACGGCCAACTACCTCAACGTCCACTACGCGGGCATGGCCATGGAAAAGGTGCGCGAGCGCATTCGCACCGAGGTCGAGAGCCTTCAGGGTGAAATTGCGGCGCTGATGCAGGCGGCGGTCAACGTAAGCTCCGAGGCGCTGACCCAGGCCCAGGAGGAAGTGATCATCTCTGGGGAGCGCAACCTGCTGGCGGTGAGCGACTTCTCCAAGGACATGGGCAACCTGCGCCGCGCGTTCGACCTGTTCGAGCAAAAGACACAGATCCTGCGCCTGCTCGATGTCTCCAGCCAGGCCGAGGGCGTGCGCATTTTCATCGGTGGCGAGAGCCAGGTGGTGCCGTTCGAAGAGCTCTCGGTGGTCAGCGCGCCCTACGAGGTGGATGGCCAGGTGGTCGGCACGCTGGGTGTGATCGGTCCCATGCGCATGCCCTACGAGAAGATGATCCAGATCGTGGACATCACCTCGCGGCTGGTCTCCAACGCACTGAGTCACCAGAAGTAGGCCGCCAGCCCACTGCTAGAATCCCCAGCGTGGGGCGTTAGCTCAGTTGGTCAGAGCAGGGGACTCATAAATAGTTGTGCACACCGGCAGGAAACTCCGGATGTGAATGGTGTCAAATTCGGCGAAACCTACGTGCCTTGCGGCATACGGCAACGCCGAGCCAAGCTTCGCCGGTCTTTGCAGGCGTTGAAGGTGTAGAGACTAGACGGCACCCATCTAAAGCGCCAGCCGCCATGATGAAGGCATAGTCCAGGGAGTCGCGAAAGCGGCACAAACCCGAATCCCTTGGTCGCTGGTTCGAGCCCAGCACGCCCTACCACCCACACCCGTTATCCGTCCCGGCAACTCTGCCGGGGTGGCGCGCCATGGTGCTCAGATCTGCGCACCCTCCACCAGAAACTGCACCTTGCGCTCGCCCTTCCACTCGTTCACGTCGAGGCGAAAGGCCAGCAGCACGCGGGCGGGCAGCTGCTCGGTGTGGCCGAACCAGATGGCGTCCACCGGCTGGCCCTGGTGCATGAGCTTGATGGACAGATGGTTTTTGGCCTCGCCCACCAGGCGCTGGCTCAGCACCTGCACCTCTTCGCTGAAGGTGGGTGGCGCAAAGCCCTGGCCCCAGACTTCGCGGTGCAGCGTGTCCACCAGGTCGGCGCGGCGGTATTCGGGGGCCAGTGGCCCGTCGGTCTCCAACCGGCGCGTGAGCGTGGCGGCGTCCAGCCATTCGCGCGCCACCTGGGCCAGCGCCTGCTCGAACACATCGAACTGGGCTTCGGGCACGGTGCAGCCCGCCGCCATGGCGTGGCCGCCAAAGCGCAGCACCATGCCGGGGTGGCGTTTACTGACCAGGTCCAGTGCATCGCGCAGATGAAAGCCGGGGATGGATCGGCCTGAGCCCTTGATTTCATGCTCTTTACCTGGCGCGCCGCTGGCGGCGAATACAAAGCTGGGGCGGTGCAGCTTGTCCTTGATGCGGGAGGCTACCACGCCCA
>Ga0073899_10006151_pt1 | contig 10392 bp, 10 predicted proteins | sample KloWWTmetaKNB5Ph_FD_88975 | JGI IMG/M metagenome (GOLD analysis project Ga0073899, IMG submission 88975) | Active sludge microbial communities from Klosterneuburg, Austria, studying microevolution and ecology of nitrifiers - Klosterneuburg... | ecosystem: Engineered > WWTP > Aerobic digester >...
CGTGACGAGATCCCCTGGTTGGTGCAGCACGTGCGGGGCCCGCAGATTCTCGTCAACGTGGTGGGCTTCACCGAAGGGGAGTACGCCGAGGTGATCGCGCTGCTCGAGGCCGTCGATGGGATCGCGGGATACGAACTCAACCTTTCCTGTCCGAACACCTCGGCGGGCGGCGTGGAGTTTGGTGCGCATCCCACGACGGTGCACGCCGTGGTCGCACGCTGTCGCGCGGCAACGCGGCGCCCCCTCTTCGCGAAGCTCTCGCCCGCGCTCCCGGATATTCCCGGGATCGCGGCCGCGGCGCACGAGGCGGGCGCCGACGGCATCTCGCTGGTCAACACCATGCCGGGGTACCTCTTCGATGGCGATGGACCGCGCCTCGGCAACGGCTTCGGGGGCGTGAGTGGGCCCGCCCTGTTGCCGAGCGGCTTGCTGGCGGTGCAGCGCACGGCCGCACGATTGCCAGGGGTGCCCATCATCGGAATCGGCGGCATCCGCAGTGCGGCCGATGTTCGCGATTACCTTCGGGCCGGCGCCGCCTTGGTCGCCATCGGCACCGCCGGGCTGGCTGACCCCCGGCGGCCGGAACGGATCGTCAGAGAATTGGAGCAGTCCGGTGGCTGAACTCTTCGTCGCGCTCGACCTCCCCGATGCCCCGTCGGCGGTCGCGTTGCTCGATCTTCTTCCCGATCGCGCCCCTGTCAAGGTTGGTTCGGTGCTGATGACGCGCGCGGGCAGCGGATTCATCCGCTCGCTGGTGGCCAACGGGCACCCCGTGTTCCTCGACCTCAAGTGGCACGACATCCCCAACACCGTCCGTGGCGCGGTGGAAGCCGCCCTGGACCTGGGCGTGAGCATGGTGACGGTCCACGCCCTGGGCGGCCCCGCGATGATCGAGGCGGCCGCCAAGGCCGCCGGGGACCGGATCGCGGTCGTGGCCGTGACGGTGCTCACCTCGCATGACGCCGAGGGGTTCGGCGCGGTGGTGGGCCGGGAGACGCCCGACCTGAGCCGCGACGTGGTGCGTCTGGCGCGCCTCGCCATGGGGGCAGGGGCGGCGGGCGTGGTCTGCTCGGCCGAGGAGCTGGCGGCCGTGGTGCCCGTGGTGGGGCAGGGCCGGGTGGTGGTGCCGGGGATTCGGCGGGCGGAGGATGCCCTGGGCGATCAGGCCCGCGTGGCGACGCCCGAAGCGGCGCTGGCTGCGGGGGCGACCGATCTGGTGGTCGGTCGGCCGATTGTCCTGGCCGACGACCCGGCGGCCTCCTATCTGAGTTTCCGACAAGTGTTTGCGCCAATTTGATGCACGGGGTTGCGTGGTCCCCGAACCGCCGGTATCTTGTCGTGCTGTCCCGTAACCCTAGGGTCCGGAGTCTACTGTGAAGGTTCGTTCGAGCGTGAAGCCAATTTGTGAGAGCTGCGTGGTGGTGAAGCGTCGCGGTGTGACGCGCATCATCTGCAAGCGCACCCCCAAGCACAAGCAGCGGCAGGGCTGATATGGCGCGTATTGCTGGTGTAGACCTTCCGCGCGAGAAGCGCGTCGAAATCGGGTTGACCTACATCTTCGGGATCGGCCGAGTGACGAGCAAGAAGCTCCTCGCCGAAACCGGGATCAATCCGGACACCCGGGTGCGCGACCTGTCGGACGTCGAAGTCGGGCGGCTGCGGCAGATCATCGAGCGGACGGTGAAGACCGAGGGCGCGCTGCGCACCGAGGTCGCGATGAACATCAAGCGCCTGATGGACATCGGGAGCTACCGGGGCATCCGCCACCGGCGGGGCCTGCCGGTTCGCGGCCAGCGCACCCATACCAACGCCCGGACGAAGAAGGGCCCGCGTCGGGCCATCGCCGGCAAGAAGAAGGCGACGAAGAAGTAAATGACCGCACCTACGACTGCACCCCGGTCGGGCGCCAAGCGCTCGAAGAAGATTGTCGAGTCGGAGGGGATGGTTCACATCTCCGCGACCTTCAACAATGTGCTGATCACGATCACCGACCTGCGCGGCAACACCATCGCGTGGGGCACCGCCGGCAAGGCGGGGTTCAAGGGCTCGAAGAAGTCCACCCCGTTCGCCGCCACGGTGGCGTCCGAGAACTGCGCCCGCGAGGCGCTGAATCTCGGACTCCGCAAGGTGCACGTCCGTGTGCAGGGGCCGGGGAGCGGGCGCGAGTCCGCCATCCAGGCGCTGGCCTCGGTCGGTCTCAAGGTGGCGTCGATCCGCGACGTGACCCCGATTCCTCACAATGGGTGCCGTCCGCTTAAGAAGCGGCGGGTCTGAGCCATGGCACGATATACTGGACCCGCTTGCCGGCTTTGCCGCCGCGAAGGCACCAAGCTCTTCCTGAAGGGCAGCCGCTGCCTCACCGAGAAGTGTGCTGTTGAGCGTCGCGCGTACCCGCCTGGCCAGCATGGTCAGAACGCGGGCCGTGGTCGCAAGACGTCGGAATACGCCAAGCAGATGCGCGAGAAGCAGAAGGTGAAGCGCATGTACGGGCTGACGGAGACGCAGTTCCGCACCATCTACACGCGGGCCTCGCACCTCCCGGGCGTCAAGGGCACCAACCTGCTGGTCGCGTTGGAGACCCGGCTCGACAACATCGTCTACCGGATGGGCTTCGCCGCCTCCCGGCGCGCCGCGCGGCAGCTCGTCCGCCACGGGCACGTCGAAGTGAACGGCCGCAAGCTGGACATCCCGAGCTACAAGGTGCTGCCGGGCCAGGAAGTCCGCGTGGCGCCGTCGGACCGCGAGATGCTCGCAGTCAAGGTGGCCCAGGATCAGGCGTCGCGTGGCGCGACGGTGTCCTGGCTCTCGGTGGATGCCGAGAAGGCCGCTGGCCGGCTCCTCGAACTGCCCACGCGCGACGCCATTCCGGTGAACGCGACGGAGCAGTTGATCGTCGAGCTCTACTCGAAGTAAGAAGGGGACCACGGGGCCGATGAGCATTGACCTGACTGGATTGGTCCTTCCGCACGTCGTCGAGATGACGAAGCGGGAAGACAACGCAAATGTCGCCGAGTTCCGCCTCCAGCCGCTGGAGCGGGGCTTCGGCCACACGCTCGGCAACTCGCTGCGGCGGCTGTTGCTGTCGTCGCTGCGGGGCAGCGCGGTCTGGGGCTTCCGCCTCGACGGCGTCGTGCACGAGCACCAGACGGTGCAGGGCGTGCTCGAGGATGTGCACCAGATCGTGCAGCGCCTCAAGGCGCTGACGCTGGTGCTCGACCCGAGCGTCGACGAGGCGGTCCTCCGCATCGTCGCCCAGGGCCCGGGCCCGGTGTACGCCAAGGATATCCAGCCGACCGGCCACACCGAGATCTTCCATCCCGACCAGCTCCTCTTCACGGTGCAGGACGACCGCGAGATCAACTGCGAGCTGTACGTCAACAAGGGCCGTGGCTACGTCGAGTCGGAGATGCACCCGACCGACCGCTCGTTCCCGGTGGACCTCGTCCGCATTGACGCGATCTACAACCCGGTCCGCCGCGCGAACTTCACCGTCGCCGAGACCCGCGTTGGCCAGCGTACCGACTACGATCGCCTCGCGCTCGTGGTCGAGACCAACGGCACCATCACCCCGGAAGACGCCCTGGCCTACGCCGCGGCCCTTGCCCGGGAGCACTTCCGCTACTTCGTCGAGTTCGGCAAGGTGCCGGTCCACGCCGCGCCGGTCAGCGAGACCGCCGCGCCGACCAGCCATCCGACGCCGAGCGGCCTGGCCGCCTCGCTGGCCCGCCCGATCGACGATCTGGGCCTGTCAGTGCGCTCGTTGAACTCGCTGAAGAACTCCTCCATCCGGACCCTCAAGGATCTGGTCGAGTTCACCACGAAGGAACTGAACGACGTCAAGAACATTGGCGAAAAGGCGGTCCACGAGATCGCCGAGCTGCTCCAGCGCGAGGGGCTCAACTTCGGCATGAAGTTCGACGAGGTCGATGGCGACCTCCGGATCACCGATCACGGCACGCTCCCGGCCCTCCCGGCCGTCAGCGGCGAGGAAGCGTAAGCAATGCGGCACAATGCCAAGGGACGGCAGCTGTCGCGCACGTCGACCCACAAGCGGGCGATGATGCGCAACATGGCGGCCTCCCTGTTCGAGCACGAGGGAATCACGACCACCGTCGCCAAGGCGAAGGAGATCCGGCCGTACGCCGAGAAGCTCATCACCCTGGCGCGCCGTGGCGACCTGCATGCCATCCGTCAGGTGGAGCAGAAGATCCCCAACAAGGCGCTGATCACCAAGCTCTTCAAGGAAATCGGCCCGCGGTTCGCGGCCCGTCCGGGTGGCTACACCCGCATCCTCAAGCTGGGGCATCGCCCTGGTGATGGCGCCGAGATGGCGCGGATCGAGCTCGTCGGCGAGTGATGGCCTCCCCCGTGGAGTCGGCCGTTGGATTCAAGGGGACCCTCGGGTCCCCTTTTTTTCACGCCGGAACCACTCCCGCAACGCAAACGGGTGGCGCCCGTGAAGGGCGCCACCCGTTGGTGACCGCGGAAGAGCAGGGGTCAGGCGGCGACGGGCGCCGCGTTGACGGCCTTGACGACCTTGCCGCTCTTCATGCACTTGGTGCAGACCTTCACTCGACGCGGCGAGCCGTCCACCAGCACGCGAACCGTCTGAAGGTTCGGGTACCAGCGGCGCTTCCGCCGGTTGTTCGCATGGCTGACGTGGTTGCCGGTCGTTGGCCCCTTGTCGCACATGGTGCAGACGCGCGCCATGATATCCTCTCTTGCAGCGGTCCAGAAAGACGGAACTCCAATAGCCCCCCAATCTATGGGATGGGGGCCAGTCTGACAACTCCCCCGAGGTTGCAATGCCCAAGGCCCTGATTACCGGGATTACCGGCCAGGACGGTTCCTACCTCGCCAAGTTCCTCCTGGCCAAGGGGTACGAGGTGTTTGGCGTGGTCCGCCGGACCTCGCACCACTCCTACGAACGGATCGACCACCTGATCCCGCGGGTCCGGATCGTCGCGGCCGATCTCCTCGATCAGCACTCGCTGACCATGGTGATGCAGGAGGTCCAGCCCGACGAGGTATACAACCTCGCGGCGCAGTCCTTCGTGCCGACCTCGTTCACCCAGCCCGTGCTCACCGGCGAGTTCACCGCCCTCGGCGTGACGCGCATCCTCGAGGCGGTGCGGTTCGCCGCGCCGAAGGCGCGCTTCTATCAGGCGTCGTCCTCGGAGATGTTCGGCAAGGTCCATGAGACGCCCCAGCACGAAGGGACGCCGTTCTATCCGCGCTCGCCCTACGGCGTGGCCAAGCTGTACGGCCACTGGATCGCGGTGAACTATCGCGAATCCTACGACCTCTACGCCGTGAGCGGGATTCTCTTCAATCACGAGTCGCCGCGGCGCGGCATCGAGTTCGTCACCCGCAAGGTGAGTGATGGCGTGGCGCGGATCGCGCTCGGCCTCGAGACCGAATTGCGCATGGGCAACCTCGAGGCACGTCGCGACTGGGGCTACGCCGGCGACTATGTCGACGCGATGTGGCGCATGCTTCAGCAGGATGAGCCGGTCGATTACGTGATCGGCAGCGGCGAGACCCATTCGGTCGAGGACCTCGTGCGCGTCGCGTTCGAGCGGGTCGGCCTGGACTGGCGGAAGCACGTGGTGGTCGATCCGCGCTTCTATCGCCCGGCCGAAGTGGATCTCCTCCTGGCCGATCCGGGGAAGGCCGCGCGCGAGCTGGGCTGGAAGCCGACCGTCTCCTTCGAGCAACTGGTCCACATGATGGTGGACGCCGACCTCGAGCGGTTGCGCCCGCGGTGAGTCGCCTGCTGGTGACCGGCGCCGACGGCTTCGTCGGGCGATGGCTGGTGCGGGCCGCCCGCGCGGCCGGGCACCACGTCGTGGCCGCGATCGCGCCCGACGGGGCACCACCCGCATCCTGGCTGACGGCCGAGGAGGCGCGCGGCTGTGAGGCGGTGGAGGCCGATCTCCGCACCTCTGATGGGATTCGCACCCTCGGTGCCACCGCGCCCGATGCCGTGGTGCACCTCGCCGCGATGGCAAGCGGGGCGGCCGCGCGGCAGGACCCCGCGGCGGCCTGGGCGCTCAACGCCGGTGCCACGGCGGCCCTCGCGGATGCGCTGGCGCACGGGAGCCGACCGACCTTCCTGCTCGTCTCGACCGGCGAGGTCTATGGTCGCGACCACAGCGGCCCGATCCCCGAGACGGCGCTGCCGGCGCCCTGCTCGCCGTACGCGGCCAGCAAGGTGGGCGCCGAGGTGGCGGCCCTCGAGGTGCGGCGTCGCACGGGCCTCCCGGTGGTGATCGCCCGGCCCTTCCCGCACACCGGCCCGGGGCAGGCACCGATCTACGTCCTGGCCGCGCTCGCCGCCCGCCTGCGGGTCGCCGCGGCGGCCGGGGCCACCGAGGTGACCGTGGGCAACCTCGCGCCGGTGCGTGACCTGCTCGACGTGCGCGACGTGGTGCAGGCCTATCTCGCACTGCTCGAGAAGGGCGTGTCGGGCGAGGCATACAACGTCGCCAGCGGCACCGGGCATCGCCTCTCCGATTGCTTCGACATGCTGGCCCGGTTGGCCGGCACCACCGCGCGGCCGGTGCAGGATGCCGCACTGCTCCGCGCGGCCGATCTTCCGATCCTGATCGGGGATCCGACCCGGATTCGCACCACCACGGGTTGGCTGCCTCGCATCTCCCTTGACCGCACTTTGCAGGACCTGGTACATGCCCAAGCGCACTGACATTTCCTCGATTCTCATCATCGGCTCCGGCCCGATCGTCATCGGCCAAGGCGCCGAGTTTGACTACTCCGGTACCCAGGCGGTTCGCGCGCTCAAGGAGGAGGGATACCGGGTCATCCTGGTGAACTCCAATCCCGCCACGATCATGACCGACCCCGAACTCGCCGATGCGACCTACGTCGAGCCGGTGACGGCCGAGTGGGTGGCGCGGGTGATCGAGCGGGAGCGCCCGGATGCGCTGCTGCCCACGCTGGGTGGCCAGACCGCCCTCAACGTGGCGATGGCGCTGGTGGCCGACGGCACGCTCGCGAAGTACGGCGTCGAACTCATCGGCGCCAATGAGCGCGCCATTCGCCTTGCCGAGGATCGGGCGGAGTTCGCCGAGGCGATGGTCCGGCTCGGACTCGATTCCCCGACCGGGACCACCGTCGGCAGCCTCGAGGAGGGGCTCGCGGCGGTGGCGGAGACGGGCTATCCCGCCATCCTGCGGCCGTCGTTCACCCTCGGCGGCTCGGGCGGCGGGATCGCCTACAATCGCGATGAGTTCATCGCCATGCTCACCCGCGGGCTCGACCTCTCGCCCACCACGTCGGTGCTCGTGGAAGCGTCGCTGATCGGCTGGAAGGAGTACGAGCTGGAGGTGATGCGCGACGGCGCCGACAACGTGGTGATCGTCTGCTCGATCGAGAACCTCGATCCGATGGGCGTGCACACCGGCGACTCGATCACCTGTGCGCCGGCGATGACGCTGACCGATCGCGAGTACCAGCGCATGCGCGACGCCTCGATCCAGATCATCCGCGAAGTCGGGGTCGCGGCCGGCGGCTGCAACATCCAGTTCGCCGTGAACCCCGCCACCGGAAAGCAGGTGGTGATCGAGATGAATCCGCGGGTGTCGCGCTCGTCGGCGCTTGCCTCCAAGGCCACCGGCTTCCCGATCGCACGGATCGCTGCCAAGCTCGCCGTCGGCTACACGCTGGACGAGCTGCCGAACGACATCACCAAGGTCACGCCCGCCTCCTTCGAGCCGGTGCTGGACTACGTGGTGGTGAAGATCCCGCGCTTCGCCTTCGAGAAGTTCCCCGCGGCCGAGGCGACGCTCACGACGCAGATGAAGTCGGTCGGCGAATCGATGGCGATCGGCCGCACGTTCAAGGAGGCGCTGCAGAAGGGTTTCCGTGGCCTCGAGACCGGCCGCGCCGGCTGGGTGATCGGCGCCGGCCCGATCGACGACCGGCTCGACGCCATCGACCGCGAGACCTTGCTGGCTGCCATTCGCCGTCCCACGCCGGAGCGCTTCTTCCAGATCAAGCGCGCGATGATCGCGAAGCTCACCGTCGAGGAGTTGCACGAGGCCTCGGGCATCGACCCGTGGTTCCTGCATCAGCTCGCCGAGCTGGTGGCGAGCGAGGATGAGTGGATCGCCCATCCGTATGGCGCCAACGATGCCGCCGACCGCGCGATGATCCTCCGCATGAAGCGCGACGGTTTCTCCGATTGGCAGCTGGCCGACCTCAAGGGTCTCGCCGAAGCCGATGTGCGCACCACGCGGCACCGCCTCGGCCTGCGCCCGGTCTACAAGACGGTGGACACCTGCGCGGGCGAGTTCCCGTCGAGCACGCCGTATCTCTACTCCTGCTGGGACGAGGAGAACGAGGGTGGGCCCGGCCCCGACGAGCAGCGCCAGGCCGTGATCATCCTCGGTTCCGGTCCGAACCGCATCGGGCAGGGCGTCGAGTTCGACTACTGCTGCGTCCGCGCGACGCTCGCCTTCCGCGAGCTCGGCTATCGCACGGTGATGGTCAACTCGAACCCGGAAACGGTGTCGACCGACTTCGACATCTCCGACGCGCTCTACTTCGAGCCGCTCACCCTCGAGGACGTCCTCGAGATCGTCCATCTCGAGAAGCCGCTCGGCGTGGTGGTGCAGCTCGGTGGCCAGACGCCGCTGAAGCTCGCCAAGGGACTCGAGGCGGCGGGGGTCCCGATTCTCGGCACGTCGCCCGACGCGATCGACGCCGCGGAAGATCGTCAGCGCTTCGAGGCCCTGGTCACCTCCCTCGGCGTCAGGCAGCCGCCGGCCGGCACCGCGCGCTCGATTGACGCGGCCATCGAAGTCGCCGAGCGCATCGGCTACCCGGTCCTGGTGCGGCCGAGCTACGTGCTCGGGGGGCGCGCGATGCGGATCGTCTACGACGCACCCGAGCTGCGCGGCTTCTTCGACGAGGCCCAGGCGGTGGCGCCGGGTCATCCGGTGCTGATCGACTCCTTCCTCGAGGACGCCTTCGAGGCCGACGTCGACGCGATCTGCGACGGCGCATCGGTGATCATCGGCGGGGTGATGCAGCACATCGAGGAGGCGGGCATTCATTCCGGCGATTCGGCCTGCGTGATGCCCCCGTATCTCATCACCGAGGACCAGGTCGAGCAGATGCGCGCCCACACCCGCGCCTTCGCGCTCGCCCTGGGCGTGGTCGGCCTGATCAACGTCCAGTACGCCGTCAAGGATGGCGTGGTCTACGTGATCGAGGTGAACCCGCGCGCCTCGCGCACCATCCCCTTTGTCTCCAAGACCACGGGCGTGCCGCTTGCGTCCCTCGCCGCCGCGGTGATGGTCGGTCGCAAGCTGGTGGACCTCGGCCTCCGCGATGATCCGCTCCAGCCGTACGTGGCGGTGAAGGAGGCCGTCTTCCCCTTCGCCAAGTTCGCCGGGGTGGACGTCCGTCTCGGCCCCGAGATGAAGTCCACCGGCGAGGTGATGGGGATCGCCGACTCGTTCGGGATGGCATTCGCCAAGGCGCAGGCCTCGGTCGACGGAGCGCTGCCGCTCAGCGGGACCGTCTTCGTGACCGTCAACGACCACGACAAGAGCTCGGTGGTGCCGATCGCACGGCGCTTCCACGAGCTCGGCTTCCGGGTGCTGGCCACCACCGGGACCGCCACGTACCTCCGGGCCCGTGGCATCCCGGCCGAGCGCGTCCTCAAGGTCTACGAGGGGCGGCCCAACGCGATCGACCTGATGGTGTCGGGGGAGATCCAGCTGCTGGTCAACACGCCGCTCGGCAAGCTCACGCAGATGGACGACCACTCGATGCGTCGCGCGGCCCTGCAGCATCACGTGCCCTACACCACGACCCTCTCGGCCGCCTCAGCGGCGTGTGATGCCATCATCGCCATGAAGAGCCGGCCGCTCGAGGTGCGTTCGCTGCAGGAGTGGCACCAACTGGCGCGCGAGGCGATGGCGACGTGACCACGGCGCGCGACCCCGGCTTTGCCGCCGCCCTCCGCGCGCGCGTCGCGGGTGACGTGCGCGAGGGCGAGCCGTTGTCGCGCTGGTCCACCTATCGCATTGGGGGACCGGCCACGGTCTGCATGCCGTCCCGTGCCGAGGATGTGGCGGTCGCCGTGCAGCTGGCGGCCGAGGCGGGCGTGCCATGGTTCGCGCTCGGCCTTGGCTCGAACCTGCTCTTTCCCGACGAGGGCCTGGAGGCACTCGTCATCCGCGTGGGGAAGGGACTCGATCGCCTCGAGCAGCGCGGCACGGAGTGGGTACTCGGCGCGGGGCTCCCGGCGCCGCTCGCCGCCAAGCGCACCGCGTCGGCGGGATGGGCCGGGATTCACAAGATGGTCGGCGTGCCCGGGAGCGTGGGTGGCGGGGTGGTGATGAACGCCGGCTGTCATGGCGC
>Ga0073899_10006158_pt1 | contig 10382 bp, 7 predicted proteins | sample KloWWTmetaKNB5Ph_FD_88975 | JGI IMG/M metagenome (GOLD analysis project Ga0073899, IMG submission 88975) | Active sludge microbial communities from Klosterneuburg, Austria, studying microevolution and ecology of nitrifiers - Klosterneuburg... | ecosystem: Engineered > WWTP > Aerobic digester >...
CAGTTCCTGCCGGAGCCATTCGATCATCTCAAGAATTGCCGATGCCACAATCGTATCGAGCGCCGAGGTGATTTCATCGCAGATGATCAGCTTAGGCTTGGCGGCCAGAGCTCGCGCGATGTTGACGCGCTGTTTCTGACCGCCCGACAGTTCGGACGGAAAGCGGTTCAGCATGGTGTTGGGCAGTTCGACCAGATACATCAGATGTTCGACCTGGCGCTGCAACTCTGCCCCCGACAGGTTGAAGTAGAACTGCAACGGCCGGGCCAGGGTCTTGAAGATGGTGTGCCGGGGGTTCAGCGCCACATCTGCCATCTGATAGGCGAATTGAATTTCGCGCAGACTGTCTTTGGTGCGGTTGTGCAGCCCTTGTTTCAGGCTGATCCCGTCAAGCAGCACCTCACCGCCACGGGTGTTCATCAGCCCCGAGACGATCCGCCCCAGACTGGTCTTGCCTGACCCGGATTCGCCGATGATCCCGACGACCTCGCCGGGGCGTACGCTAAGCGACACATCGCGCACCACCAGCAAAGACGGGTCGTGGCCATAGCCGCCAGAAACGTTCTTCAACTCCAGCACGGGCGGCGACGTCACATCTTCAATGCGTGCGACAAGGGTGTCGGGCATCACATGGGCGGCGCCGATCAGCTTGACGGTATAGTCTTCTTTGGGTTTGTGGATGATCTGTTCCACCGGCCCATGTTCCACCACCTTGCCGTCTTTCAGCACGATGATTTCGTCGGCAATCTGTGCAACCAAGGCCAGATCATGCGTGACGTAAATTGCCGAAATGCCCTTGTCGGCGATCAGGCGTTTGAAGGCGTGGAGAACTTCAATCTGCGTCGTGACGTCCAGCGCGGTGGTAGGCTCGTCCAGTATCAACAGACGCGGCTCGCTGACCATCGCCATTGCTGCCATCAGACGCTGCAATTGCCCGCCGCTGACCTGATGCGGATAGCGGTTGCCAATGCTTTCGGGCTTGGGCAGTTCCAGATCGCGATAGAGGCCGAGTGCGCGTTCATCGGCTTCGGCCTTTGGCATTCCCATGCGGGTGCGGGCAATCTCGGTGACCTGCCAGTTGATCTTGAGCGCGCTGTTGAATGCTGCCGCAGCACTTTGCGCAACATAGCTGACACGGGTGCCGCGCAGCTTTTGCACGTCATGCTCCGGCAGGCCGGAGAGTTCGGTGCCGTCCAGCACGATCGAGCCGGAAACCAGCTCGCAACCCGGTTTGAAGTACCCCATCGCCGATAGCGAAATGGTGGTCTTGCCCGACCCGGATTCACCGATCAGCGCCAGCACCTTGCCACGCGGAATGGTGAACGAAACGTTTTGCACAATAGGGGTGTGACGCCCATCATCGCTGACCGCATCGATACACAGATCGGTGACAGTCAGGATCGACGGTTCGGAGGGTGTTTGCATGGCTTTGGTCATGATCAACGCCGGCTCCGCTTGCTGCTTGCGATGTACCAGTCGACCACCAGATTTGCCGAAACCGTGACCGCCGCTATGACCAGCGCCGGATAGAGCGGCGTGTAGGCTCCGAGCACCAGCGCCGAGATGTTTTCCTTCACCATCAGTCCCAGGTCGGAATGCGGCGGCTGCACCCCAAGGCCAAGGAAGCTGAGCGACGAGATGAAGAGGATGGCATAGGTAAAGCGGATACCGAATTCCGCCAGCAGCGGCGCAATCGTATTCGGCAGGATTTCATGCAGCATGATCCAGCCCAGCCCCTCGCCGCGCAGGCGGGCGACCTCTACGTAATCGCGCACCAGAATGTCAGCCGCCAAAGCGCGTGACACCCGGAACACCCGTGTCGCGTCAATCAGGCCCACCGTGATGATCAGCACTGGCATCGACGAACCCAGTCCCGCGATGACCACCAACGCGATCATCATCGAGGGAAACGAGATGAAGGCATCGTTTAGCCGACTCATCACCTGTTCCGTCCGACCACCCAGCGTGGCCGCCAGAAAGCCCAGGCCTGAGCCGACCGAAAAACCGACAGCGGTGATCCCAAGGCCCACGCCCAAGGTCACCCGCAAGCCATAGATGATCCGTGAGGCCACATCGCGACCCAGAAAATCGGTTCCCAACCAGTGGCTTGTGCTGATTGGCAGGAAGGGAGTCGCGACGATCTGCCCTTCGCTATAGGGTGCCAAAGCAGGGCCAAACAGCGCAATGAACGCTGCCAGAACAAGAATGCACAGGCACACAAGAATGGACACACCGCGACGGCGCATGTCGCGCAACATCGTCATACCCGATTGCCAGAAAGCGGTGCTCATTTTGGGAACCTCAGTCTCGGGTTGGCCAAGATCGCAATCACGTCGGCAGCCAGGTTCAGCAAGATATAAGAGGCGCAGAACAACAGCGCGCAGAACTGAATGGCCGGAACATCCCGGATGTTCACCGAGTCGACCATATAGCGGCCAAGGCCCGGAAAATTGAACAGCGTCTCCACGACAACGATACCCGAAATCAGATAGGCCAGGTTCAGCGCGATGACGTTCGCAATCGGCGCGAAGGCGTTCAGGAGCGCGTGGATCGCCAGCACCCGCCAGCGCGGCAGCCCTTTCAGCGTCGCCATCTCGATCGCGGGTGTCGACAGAACTTCGGCCACCGCGGTTTTCGTCATGCGGATCATGTGGGGGGTGACCGAGATCACCAATGTCGCAACCGGCAGGGCCAGCGCCCGCAGCCAGTCAATCATGTCTGACGAGGCCCGCACCCGCGCGATCGACGGCAACCAGCCGAGTTTGACCGCGAAAACCATGACAAAAAAGATGGCAATCAGGAAATCGGGGATCGAGATCAGAAAGACCGAGGTCGAGGATATGATCCGGTCCAAGCGGCTGTTGGCCCTGCCCGCCGCGACCAACCCCAGAGTAATCGCCAGCGGCACCGCAACGATGGCCGTGACGCCGGTCAGGATCAGGCTGTTCTGGGCGCGGGCAAATGCGGTGGCGGTCACATCGGTGCGGTTGACCAGTGATTGCCCGGCGTCCCCGGTCAGCATGTTCCCAAGCCAGGTGAAATAGCGCAGATAGGCGGGATCATCGAGATGCAACCGTTCGCGCAATGCCGCCACCAACTCGGGCGTCGCGCCCTGACCCAGAACCGCTGTCGCGACGTCGCCGGGAAGAATTTCGGTGGCGATGAAAACCACCGCAGACACCAGAAGCAAAATGGCAAAGCCGATTGCGACACGCTGCGCAATCATGAGCAGAATCTTCATCTAAGTCCCTGACCTGTTGGCCTGCACCGGGGCTAGGCCCCAGTGCAGGCAGCGGCTTTTCAGGCGTCGATCCAGACGCTGGTGGCAAACTGGAAGAAGCCCAGATTGCCCGACGGGTGCGCCGTGATCCCCTTCACATGCGACCCATGGCCATCGATGAGATCAAGGAAGGTCATCACCGCCACACCGCCATCGTCCTGCAGCATCCGCTGACATTCGCCATAGATTTCATAGCGCTTGTCGAAGTCTACGGTCGACCGGCCCTCGACCAACAGCTTGTCGAACGCCTCATTGTTCCAATGAGTTTCATTATAGTCGCCGCCGCTCTTGTAGGCGATGGACAGGATCAGGTCGGGCACCGGGCGGCCGTCCCAGCTGGAAATCAGCATGGGCTGCTTGATCCAGACCTTTTCCCAGTAGCTGTCGGAGGGAACCTGGATCAGTTCCAGATTGATCCCGGCCGCCGCGGCGCTTTGCTGATAGACTTGGGTCGCGGCGATGCAGCCGTTGCGCGGGGCGTCCGAAGTGTAGAAGGGCAGCGTCGCACCTTCCAGCCCGGCCTTCTTGATGTGGAAGCGCGCCTTGTCGGGGTCATACTCGCGCTGCGGCAGTTCCTTGTTGTAGAACGGGTCGATGGGCGAAATCGGATGGTCATTGCCGACCGTGCCAAAGCCTTTGTAGACATTGTCGACGATCGCCTGACGGTCCAGCGCATATTTCATCGCCAGACGCACATCGTTACTTGTTGTCGGATCCATGTCGAGCATCATCGCCACGTTGACATGCGCACCGCTTTTCGCGTTCAGCACCACCATGCCGGGGTCGGCCTGCAGAACAGGGACCGCAGTCGGGTCGACGTCCATGATGATGTCGACGTCGCCCGACAAGAGCGCGTTGATCCGCGCCGAGCTGTCCGCAATACCGATGTATTCGATCTCGTCGACATAGGGGCCGTTCGCCCCCCAGTAGTCCGGGTTGCGCTCGACGATGTAGGAGGTCGCCGGCTCAAAAGACTTGACGCGGAACGGGCCAGTTCCCGAAGCCTTGCCCAGAAACTCGGTCGCGCCATTTTCAATGATATGCACCCGCGTGTCGCTGAACGTGATCGGCAGGTCGGCATTCGGCGCAGCCAGCTTGAAGCGCACCGTCAGATCGTCGTCCTTCGTCATCTCGACGATCTGCGACATGAAGGACTTGGTGGGCGAGGTCGAATCCGCGCTGATCAGCCGCGAATAGGTATAGATCACGTCATCGGCGCCAAACGGCTTGCCGGAATGGAAGGTGACGCCGGAGCGCAGCTTGAACACCCATTCGGACCCGTCGGCATTCGCCTCCCACGATTCGGCGAGCCATGGCATCGGCTTCAGATCGGGGCCGCGGTTCACCAGCAGATCATAGACCGCAAAGCCGACCAGCGCGTTGTTGCTGTCATAGAAGTTGCCAGGGTCCAGCGTGTCGCTGCTGGTCCAAGCGTTCAGCCCAACCACCAGTCGCCCACCGCTTTTTGGTGCCTCTTGCGCCAAGGCAGCGCGACCGAAGGGCAGCAGAAGCCCCGATGCGGCGGTGCCTTTCAACAAGGTTCGCCAGGACAGGCCAGACGTACGGAAATCTCGAAGGGCGTCAGTGCGGTCAGGCATTTTGGGCTCCCATCCAAAATTGATATCTCAGTTGTAGCAAACCCGCCCCACCCTGCAACGGTTTTTTTGGATCTGCGGCAGACCGATGGCGCTCCGCGAGGAAGACATCTATAAATATGTATAATTTTCATATTGTTAGCTCAGAATTATTTTAGCCCCCTCAAACTGACGCAGACCCCGCCCCGGCCACCATTTCCCCACCTTACTCTCGCGAATCATTCTGGAACCCAGCACTCATCCGATTCCGACTTCTACCTTGACAATGTGGCTTCACGCCGCATCCGAGATTGGCCGCTGCGATCGGAAGAACCGGAAGACCATTCAAGTAACATATTGAAAATATATATTTTTATCTATAAATATGCTCCCCAGAGCAACCGCACGCCGCTCTCCGCTCACCTCCTGATCGGGAATTGACAGGGTCTGCCGCCTATGTGCAATCTGATATCGCAGTTTATCAAAACCGATCCAGAGCTGCCTGAAGGAGGCCCCATGAATATCCAGACCACCGTGGTGGAACGTCTTCGCAATGAGCTGACCCGGCTCAAGTCATTGCCAGCCTCCGAGGCCGTGTCGATGCCGCCGGACTACTACACCTCGGAAGCGTTTCTGGCGCTGGAGAAGGACCACATTTTCCGCAAGGACTGGGTTTGCCTAGGCCATGAGGGCGAGGTCGCCAAACCGGGCGACTTTTACACAACCGAGATCGTCGACGAGCAGCTCTTGGTCACGCGCACTCAGGATGGCGAGGTCAAGGTCTACTCGAACGTCTGCCGTCATCGCGGCAATACCGTGGCCGAGGGGCGTGGCAATGCAGGCCGCTGTACCTGCAAGTACCACGGCTGGACCTACACCGGCAAAGACGGACAGCTGATCGGCGCCCCCCTGATGGATCAGGTACCCGGTTTCGACAAAAAGGAATGCAACCTGCCGTCGTTCAAGACCGAAATCTGGAACGGCTTTCTCTTCGTCAACCTCAGCGGTGACGCACCGCCGCTTGCGCCGCAACTGGCCGAGATGGACCCGCTGATCCGTAACTATCACATCGACGAGCGGAACTTCCTCTTTACCGGCGACGATGTCTGGCAGACCAACTGGAAGTCGCTTTGCGAAAACTTCATGGAAGGCTACCACCTCAGCGCCACCCATGCCAAAACCCTGCACCCGATCACGCCGACGGCGCTGTGCGAAAAGATCCCCGGCAATGACGCCTTCACCGGCTACAAGGCGCACTACAACCCCAGCACGCCCGAGCGCGGACCGTTCCACCCGGATCTGACCAAGGAAGAACAGCGTTTCAGCGGCCTTTACTGCGTCCATCCCAATCTGGTCTTCTCGGTCGCGCCACATTTCACGCTGTTCTTGTGCCTGCGCCCTGCGGGGGCAGGTGCTGTGGCCTTGCGCTGGGGCATTTCCGGTGTGCTGACCGACCCGGACGATCCAGGCGTTCACCGCTATCTGGAACTTTGCAACGAATTCAATGCGGAGGATCGGGCCAAGCTTGAAACCCTGCAACGTGCCATGAAGACAAAATACTTCTCGGGTGGCCGTCTTGCCGGGGATCACTACGAAGGCACCATCTGGGACATCACCCAGTACATCGCCAGAAAACTCGGCAGCAACGTCGACCTGCAGGACTGAAGCAAAGGAAACCAAATGGCTGTGCTGAACCGGGCTGCCGAATTGCAGGAAGAAGTGGCGGGCTGGCGTCGCACATTGCATGGCATGCCAGAACTGGGCTTTGACGTTCACAAGACGGCCGAGTTTGTCGCAGACAAGCTGCGCAGCTTTGGCTGTGACGAGGTTGTCACCGGCATCGGTCGTACCGGCGTTGTCGGGCTGATCCGGGGCAAATCCGCAGGTCCGACAACGGGCCTGCGCGCCGACATGGACGCCCTTCCCATCGCGGAAGCAAGCGGCAAGCCCTGGACCTCTGCCACCCCAGGCAAGATGCATGCCTGCGGCCATGATGGCCACACGGCGATGCTGCTGGGGGCGGCCAAGTATCTGTGCGAAACCCGCAAGTTCTCCGGGCAAATCGCCGTCATCTTCCAGCCTGCCGAAGAAGACGGCGGCGGCGGGCAGGTCATGGTGCAGGACGGGCTGATGGACCGGTTCGGCATTTCCCGCGTCTTCGCCATGCACAATGCGCCTGGGATTCCGCTGGGCCAGTTTGCGCTGCGACCGGGCGCGATCATGGCGGAGACGCTGGAGTTCATCATCGCTGTCACCGGCAAGGGTGGCCATGCCGCCGGGCCCCACCGCGCAGTTGATCCGATCGTCATCGGCGCGCAGATCGTCGGGGCCTTGCAGACCATCGTGTCGCGCAACACCGATCCCCTGGACAATCTGGTGCTGACCGTTACCAAATTTCATGCAGGCACCGCGCTGAACATCATTCCAGGCAGTGCCGAACTTGCCGGAACCGTACGCTCATTGCGCTGTGCGGTAACCGAGGAAACCCGCCAGCGGATACAGGCGATCTGTGACGGTCAGGCGGCAAGTTTCGGCGCGACGGTTCAGGTCAGCTTCATCCCCAGTTACCCGGTTACTTTCAACCATGCCTATGAGACCCGCTTCGCCCAGGAGGTCGCGAGCAAGGTTGTTGGCGTGTCCAATGTTGACGGCGATATTGCCCCGGCCATGGGGGGTGAGGATTTTTCCTACATGCTGCAGACACGACCCGGCGCCATGATCTGGATCGGTAACGGCGACAGCGCAGGGCTGCACAACGCAGCCTATGATTTCGATGACGAAGCTATCCCTTACGGCATCAGCTATTGGGTTGAACTGGCCGAAGCCGCCTCGTCACTTGAGAGCCAAGATGCTTGAACTTATGTCCCCAATCGACCAGATGGATGCCGTAGCGCATTGGAGAGCATTATGGGTGGCGACGAAAACGCGAGGCAGCCAATCTCGCTGACCGAAACCATTCGTCAAAAGCTTCGGTGGAACCTCGTTTCAGGTGTCTACCTTCCAGGCACGCGGCTTTCCACGCGCAACCTGGCCAAAGAGTTTGGCACCAGCGCCATGCCCGTGCGCGATGCGCTGAAACAGTTGGTGGCCGAACGGATTCTGGTTGTCGAACGCCAAAGTGCTTTTCGCGTTCCTGTCATCACACGCGAGCGCGGCATTCAGTTGTTTGAAATTCGAAAGTCGCTGGAAATGCTGGCGACGCGCCAAGCGGTGACAGCCCTGACCCAGGTGCATTGTGATCTGCTCAGCAAGTTTTGCAATGACATGGCGGCCGCTGTGGATCGCCGCGATGTGCAAGGCTATTTCGCGGCAAACTATTCGTTTCATTTCCTGATCTACTCTGCCGCAGGTGCCCCTGATCTGGTGGCGATGATCGAAGGGGTCTGGATGCAGATCGGCCCGTTTTATGCCGCCATTCTCGATAACAGCCGGGCAGACGCAAATTGGCAATTGCACCACGAACGGGCCATCGCCGCGATTCGATCCCAGGATGTCGACGGCGCGGCCACTGCCATCGCGCGCGACATCGAGTCCGCCCAGAACTATTTTTCCGCCAGCGAAATGTCCTTGGTCGGCTGAAACGGAGCCCAGGGGTGAGTTGACTAGCTGTTTCAGGCGGCAAGCAGGCCGCGCGACTCAGCGGGAGTGACAGCGCGGTTCAGTCTGAAATTCTGTCAGCCATAAAGAGCGCGTTCTTGGTTGAAGCGATTGGAGGCCAGAGGCGCCTTCCGCAGAACGAGCGAACCCTCGCTGCTAGCTGGCGTCTCACCTAATAAAACCAAGTCCTACAAACACCCGGTGCATCAAGCCATCCGTCCGCTGCTTGCCAGTCCTGTCGTTGGCCCGAGCAGGGGCCAAACAGAGCTATACTGGAGGAGAGGCCGAACTAGTGGCCGAGATAGCCTATGCCAGCAAAGACCAGAGCGGCGGCGAACCACTGACCCGGTGTCATGCGTTCCCTCAAAAAAGCCCAGGCCAGTATAATTGTCAGCATGCCGAACGTGGATGCCGCCACAGCGGCGAACTCGGGGTTGGGATATCGCGCCGCGGCTTGAACGCTGCCCATCGCGGTCACGTCCAGAATCCCCATCAGCACCAGGATCTTCCACGGCACCCCGGCAAGCTGGGGTCGGGCCCTGCCAAGCAGGAGTACGACGAACAGCGCAAGCGAAGCGCTGCAACGGGTCATTAGCGTAACTGGCAGCTCGCTGCCATGTTCAACCCCAAGGTTTCCAAGCGCAAAAGTCACCGGAAAGCCCAACGCCCCGCCTATCGCCCAGAAGATTGCCGTTCTCTTCGTCACAGTCGGCGCGGCCGCATCAACCGTTGATGCTGGCGCGTGGCCGACTTCATCTGACAGTGCCGCAATCAGTCCGACGCCGAGCACGATCACCAGAACGGCGGCGAACTGGTCATAGCTTGGCATTCGGCCCTGCACCGCGGCCCAGAGCATCGATAGGATCGGATAGGCCCCGACAATTGGCGCCACCAGCCGGACAGGACCAATGGCAAAGGCTCGGTAGACCGCGTACAGCCCGGACACATAGGTCACACCCGCGACCGCGGAATAGCCAAATCCCGTAGGCGTCATGCTGGCCCAATCACCTTGGGCAATGGCGAAAGGTGCTAGAACAGCAAGCCCGGTCACCAGCACAGTGAACAATGCCAGTTCGACGTTCATCCGCGATGCGACCATCCGGATGCAAAGATCGTGAACTCCCCAGCAAAGTGCGGCAACAAGGCCGAGGTATAGAGAAATCATAGCTGTCCTTGTCTCCGGATCTTTGCCCCTCCTGGGAAGTTAACCCCAAATGGAAAGGTCTGTCGGCCCGGAAACAGGCAATTCGACAGGCAAATCATGACCCCGGCAGCGACCTGAACCGATCCTCGGCAAATTCGCCTCGTCAAGATTGCAGATAGGTTTCCAGGAACGGAACGGCGAAATGGGCGTCCAGATCCTTGTAGGGATGATTGGCAATCCCGACCGCCGCTCTTTGCCTGCGCCACTCGCCGGGAGAGCAGTGGAAAGCGCGGCGGAAGGCAAGGTTGTAGGATTTCACATTCGGAAAGCCGCAGGAATGCGCAATCGTGATGACCTTAACTTCAGGTCGTGACGACAGCAGTTGCAGCGACCGCCAGAGTCGGACCTTTGCGAGAAAGGCCGTGAAACTCGATCCGGTTTCTTGCTTAAAAAGCCGCGAGAGATAGCCGCTGGAAATGCGATGCACCCGCGCCACGTCCTCGATTGACAATTCAGTTGTAGCATTCGCACGCACGTAATCAGCTACCCGCTGTAAAACCAGACCAAGTTCGGCTTCGCTCTGCATGCTCGGCTCGAACTCGGTGCGACCCATTTCGAAATGCACCACGTCTCGCATCAAGAAGGCAGAGAGCTGCAATATTGCGGCCTCGACCTCCATTTTCCAGCCCGAGCGTTTGCCAACGGTTTCCAGGAACGCGCGGGCAAGAAACGCCCCAATCATGCGTCGCTCGCGTTGTGCTTGATTGCTGTGCGCGTCCTCTTCAAG
>Ga0073899_10006162_pt1 | contig 10378 bp, 8 predicted proteins | sample KloWWTmetaKNB5Ph_FD_88975 | JGI IMG/M metagenome (GOLD analysis project Ga0073899, IMG submission 88975) | Active sludge microbial communities from Klosterneuburg, Austria, studying microevolution and ecology of nitrifiers - Klosterneuburg... | ecosystem: Engineered > WWTP > Aerobic digester >...
CAGATGAGCCTGGGCGCCCATGGCGCCCACAGCTACTGAATCCCTTCACCTACACGGAACACACCATGAACCATCGAAACACCGCGCTGGCCTTGCTGGTCACTCCCTTGCTGCTGTGTGCGCTGCCGGCCCAGGCAGCGCTGCGCGTCTTTGCCTGCGAGCCCGAGTGGGGTGCCCTGGCACAGGAACTCGGCGGCAATCTCGTCGAGGTGGCGGTCGCCACCAGTGCCTTGCAGGACCCCCATCAAATCCAGGCCAAGCCGAGCCTGATCGCGCGGGCACGCAACGCCGACCTGGTGGTCTGCACCGGCGCCGAGCTGGAGATTGGCTGGCTGCCCCTGTTGCTGCAGCAATCCGGTAATGCCAAGGTGCAGGCCGGTCAGAGCGGCAACTTCGCCGCCGCCGATGTGGTGCACAAGCTCGATGTGCCGGGCCAGCTGGACCGCTCCCAGGGCGATGTTCATGCGGCCGGCAATCCGCACATCCAGACCGACCCACGCAACATCGCGCTGGTGGCCAGCGCCTTGGGCGCGCGGCTTGCCCAGGTCGACCCGGCGCACGCCAGCCAGTATGCGCAGCGCTTGAGCGATTTCTCGCAGCGCTGGCAGCGGGCCATCGGACGCTGGAACGCGCAAGCCGCGCCGCTGCGCGGCACGGCCGTGGTCTCACAGCACAAGGCCTTTGTCTACCTGTACGACTGGCTGGGGCTGAAGGAAGTGGCGGTGCTGGAGCCCAAGCCAGGCGTCGAACCGACCGCCTCGCACCTGCAGGGCGTGCTGGCGTCGCTGAAATCCACGCCCGCGCGCATGAGCCTGCACGCCGCCTACCAGGACCCCAAGCCATCGCAGTGGCTGAGCCAGAACGCTGGCGTGCCGGCGGTCAAGATCGCCTTCACCGTGGGCGGCACCGAGGGCGCCAGGGACTTGTTTGGCCTGTTCGACGACACCATCTCCCGGCTGCTTGCAGCGGGCTCCAAACCATGAACTGGAGCGCGCTGGACTGGAGCATTCTGGGCCCGGCCCTGATGGCCGGCCTGCTGGTGCTGGCGACCCATGTTCCGCTGGGCATGAAAGTGCTGGACCGTGGCATCGTCTTCATTGACCTGGCGATCGCCCAGATCGCCGGGCTGGGCGTCATCGCCGCCGATGCGCTGGGCCTGCCCGAAGGCGGCATCGCGGTGCAGGCCGCGGCGGTGTCGGCGGCGCTGCTGGGCGCCTTGCTGCTGACCTGGACCGAGCGGCGCGCGCCGCAGCAGCAGGAGGCCCTGATCGGCGTGCTGTTCATCCTGGCCGCCTGCGCCGGCATTCTGCTGCTGGCCGGCAATCCGCACGGCGGCGAGCACCTGAAAGACCTGCTGGTGGGGCAGATCCTGTGGGTCAACACCAGCCAGCTGGCGTGGCTGGCGGGTGTATCGGCCTTGCTGCTGCTCGCCTTGTGGCGCGGCTGGGTGCAACGCCTGGGCGGCTTTGGCTTCTACGCGGTCTTTGCAGTGGCGGTGACCGCTTCGGTGCAACTGGTCGGGGTCTACCTGGTGTTCTCCAGCCTCATCATCCCGGCGCTGGGCACGCAGGCGCGCCGGGGCGTGCACCGCCACGCACTGGCCTATGCCATCGGCGCGGCGGGCTACGGGTTAGGATTGGCGCTCTCGGCCATGCTGGACCTGCCCTCCGGCGCGGTCATCGTCTGGACCTTGGCGGCCTGCGCCCTGGTCAGCGCCAGCACCGGGGCGCCCAAGTCCGCGCAGCCAGGAGCAACACCATGACCCGACAGTGCGCTGCCTGCAGCAAAGTGGTTGCCCGCAGGGACTGCCACAAGAACCGCTACGCGGAATACGTGTGCCACGCCTGCCAGGCAACGGGAATCCGGTTCACGCCGCAGGGGCGCCGTCGCTACTGGATGCGCCGCCTGCGCGCCCCGCTGCTGGTCGGGCTGATGGTGCTCTGCCTGATCGCGCTGCTGCTGTGGCCCTACCTGGTGAGCACCGGCATCGTTCGCCCCTGAGCCGGCACCACCGCCAGCCCGACCTCACGGCGCGTTACCTGCAGCCGATCTGGTCGGCCGATACCGGACAAGGAATGTAGCGCTGACGAATCCGGCGGTACTGGCCGTCACCCATCATGGCGTCCAGCGCACGGTCAAAGCGGGCCACGAACTCCGGGCTCACCGCACGCTTGCTCAAGGCAAACATCGAGGCATCGCCCGACACCACCAGGCGGGTCTGGGCCACCACGTTGGTCAGGCCCAGTTCCTTCAGCTCCACCAGACCGCTGGCCTCGTCGGCGATCAGGCCGTCGAGCCGGTTCAGCCCGATCATCTTCCAGGCGCCGCGCCGCGAGGTGATCAGGCTCAGCCGGGAGGCAAAATCCGGCTCCTTGAGCAGCGTGTCATAGGCCGGGCCGTAGGCAACGCCGATCTGCGCGCCAAGGCGAAATTGGGTTCCCATGACATCGGCAAGTTCGCGGATCTGGTAGCGCTGTGCCGCAAGCTTGCCGACGAACAGCACATTGGGCGAACGATTCGTCGGGCGCGAAAAATAGGCAAAGCGTTCACGCTCAGGCTTGCGCAAGGCGCCGGGCAGGATGTCGAGGCGGCCCGCCTCCAGCTCGATCAGCGCCCTGGCCCACGGCATCTCGACAAAGGTGGCGTGGCAATCCATGCGCTGCAGGGCCGTGCGGGCCAGATCGACGTCCAGGCCTTGCAAGGTGCCGTCCTTGCCGCGAAAGGCATAGGGCGGATCGTCGTACCAGCGTATCGTCTTGCTGCAGGCCTCAGCCCATGCGGCGCCGGCCTGCGCCATCAGCACGACAAGCAGCATCAGACCGCGCCAGAGCTTCATCGCTGACTCCTCAGCATCCGGGATTCGCGCATCATGGCACGAACCCGCCTTTGATTCCAGCGACGCAGTGCCGGGGCGAGCGCCCGGCCGAACCGCCTCAAGCCAGTTTGAACGGCAGCGCTCGCGGTGTCTTGCCCGTCAATCTGGCGATGGCGTTGGCAAAGGCCGGCGCCAGCGGGGGCAAGCCGGGCTCGCCCATGCCGGTGGGCGGGTCGGCGCTGGGAACAATGTGCACCGCAATGCTGGGCATGTCGCCAATACGCGCCACCGTGTAGTCGCCAAAATTGCCTTGCTCGACCAGCCCATCCTTGAAGGTGATGGCAGCACCAGGCAGGCAGGTGCCCAGCCCCATGAGGGCCGCACCCTGCACTTGCGCTTCGATGGTCTTCGGGTTGACCGCCAGGTTGCAGTGCACCCCGGCAGTGACCGCATGCAGCGTCGGGCTGCCCTTGCTGACCGAGGCCTCCACCACATAGGCCACCACGGTGTCAAAGGACTCGTGCACCGCCACGCCCCAGGCCTGACCCTTGGGCAAGGTCCGCTTGCCATAGCCCGACTGGTCCACCGCCAGTTGCAACGCCGCCTTGTGCCGGGGGTGTTGGTCGCCCATCAGTTGCAGCCGGTAGGCCACCGGGTCCTGCTTGGTGGCGCGGGCAATTTCGTCGATCAGGGTCTCCATCACGAACGCCGTATGGGTCGAGCCGACACTGCGCCACCACAGCACCGGCACATTGACCTTGGGGTGGTGCACCGACAGGCGCATCGGCACGTCATACGGTTCACGCATGCCCTCCACCGCCGTGCTGTCGATGCCGTCCTTGATCATGAAGGCCTCGAACGGGGTGCCTGCCGTGATGGATTGGCCGACGATCACATGGTCCCAGGCCAGCACCTTGCCGCTGGCATCGAAGCCGATTTCGGCGCGGTGCACATGCATGGGGCGGTAGTAGCCGCCCTTGATGTCGTCCTCACGGCTCCACAAGGTGCGCACCGGCCCATCCAGCCCGGCAGCGCGCGCTTGCCTTGCAACGGTGCAGGCTTCCACCACGTAGTCGGCGGTGGGCACGGCACGCCGGCCAAAACCACCGCCGGCCATCTGCACGTTGACCTTCACGCTCTGCGGTGGCAGACCCAACACCTTGGCCGCCGCCATGCCGTCAAAGCCGGGCATTTGCGTGCCCAGCCACAGATTGGCCCGGGCGTCGGCGCCCTGCCCGGTAAGTTGCACGGTGCAGTTCAAGGGCTCCATGGGCGCATGCGCCAGATAGGGGAAGAGGTACTCGGCGCTGATCCGCTTGGGTGCCTTGGCCAGCTTGCTGACATCGGCCTTGAAGCGCACCAGGCCAGTGGTCTTGGCCATCTCGCTGTAGCGGGCCAGCAGCGCCGCGCTGTCCGGCTTGTCTGCCGCCGCCGTGTCCCACTCCAGCTTGAGCGCGTCGCGGCCCTGCTTGGCGGCCCAGTAGCCCTCGGCCACCACCGCCACGCCCTCGCCGCCCCGGTCCACCGGCATGCGCAACACCGCCTTGACACCCTTGACGCGTTTGGCCGCCACATCGTTCACCGACTTGAGCCTGGCGCCGAACACCGGTGGATGCGCCACCACGGCCGTGAGCATGCCGGGCAGGCGCACGTCGATGCCAAAGGCCTGCACGCCGCTCGACTTGGCCTTGGCGTCCAGCCGGGTGGTGGCCTTGCCGATCAAGGTGAAGTTCTTCGGGTCCTTCAGCGCCACCTTGGTCGGCACCGGCATCTTCATGGCCGCCTCGGCCAGTTCGCCATAGCTGATCGACTTGCCGTCCGAGCGCAGCACCTTACCAGCCTCGGTGCGCAGGCTGTCGGGCTCACCCCCCCACTGCTGCGCGGCGGCAGCCAGCAGCATGGCGCGGGCGCGCGCACCCAATTCGCGGTACTGCATGTAAGAGCGCTTGACCGAACCCGAGCCACCGGTGAGGTGCATGCCGAACATCGGGTCCACGTAGGCCGGATCGGCATCGCCGTGGATGGCGCGCACCTGGCTCCAGTCGGCGTCCAGTTCCTCGGCCAGAATCATCGGCAAGGCGGTGAACACACCCTGGCCGAACTTAAGCCGGTTGACAGTGACGGTCACCGTGCCGTCGGTGTCGATGCGCACGAAGGCGCTGGGTTGTTCGAAGGGCTTAAGGGCGACCGGGGCCGCCGCTGCAGCGCCTGCCTGCGCCCCAGCCGTCAGCGGAAACGCGCCCAGCGCAAAACCGGAAGCCACGCCGATCTTCAGGAAGCTGCGCCGTGGCAGGCCACCATGCGCTACGGTTTTGGGAGCACTCTGCTCCCTTTCCATAATGGATAACAGGCCTTTTGGCATCTGATTGGCCAGCGCGGCCAGAGTCGGGTCGAAGTTCATGATGCGGTCCTCGCGGTGGGGTTCAGGCCAAAGTGGAGGCGGCGGCCTTGATGGCGCTGCGCACCCGCGCATAGGTGCCGCAGCGGCAAATGTTGCCGGCCATGGCGGCATCGATGTCCGCGTCGCTCGGCTTGCGGTTGGTCTTGAGCAGCGCCGTGGCACTCATGATCTGGCCGCTCTGGCAGTAGCCGCACTGCGCCACATCGTGCGCCACCCAGGCGTCCTGCACGGCCTGGCCGACCTGGTCGGCCGCCACCGCCTCGATGGTGGTGATCTTCTTGCCCGCCACGCTGGACAGCGGCGCGGTGCAGGAGCGCACCGCCACGCCGTCCACATGCACGGTGCAGGCGCCACACAGACCGGCACCGCAGCCGAACTTGGTGCCGCTCAGGCCCAATGTATCGCGCAGGGCCCACAGCAAGGGGGTGGCGGGATCGGCATCGACCACCATGTCTTTGCCATTGATGTTCAGGGTCGCCATGGAAGAGTCCTCCTACTGTTAACGCTGTTGCCGCAGTCACGTGCTCGCGCCGTGAAGCAGGCATTATGAGCAAGTCCCGGCGCCGCTGCAGCGCCACCCTGGAAAACCACGGCGGTATAGTGCCCTCAAACATGTCCCGCGAGGATCGCCACCATGAGCCCATTTTCGACCGCACTGCTACTCTCGACACTGCTGGCACTGGTGGGATGCGCCTTCTCGCCGCCCTACGTGGCGCAGCCTCAACCTCTGGAGCCCGGTCGACTGCCGCCGACCAACACGGCCTTGAACGTGCCCCAGCTGGGGCCCTGCACCGACTCGCCCGACCGCACGCTGCACCTCAACGCGAGTTACCCCGTCACCGTTCTCGTCCACGGCTGCAATGGCTCTGCCGGCCGATTTCGTTCACTGGCACAGTTGTATGCGTTTCATGGGCAGCAGGCCGTCTGCTTCAACTACGACGATCGTGACAGCCTTGTGCGCAGCTCCGGCCAGTTGATCACCGCGCTGGATGAACTCGCCCGTCACCTGCCCAAGCAGGACATCACCGTGATGGGGCACAGCATGGGCGGCCTGGTGGCGCGCAAAGCCATGGAGCGCGACCGCAGCGACGCGTGGCGGCGCCCTGACGCCAACATCATTTTGGCCACGGTCTCAGCACCCTTGGCTGGCATCCGGGCCGCCGAACAATGCGGCTACAAGGCCCTGCACTGGTTGAGCCTGGGTGTGGTCCCGGCAGCGTGCTGGCTCGTCACCGGGGACAACTGGTCCGAGATCAATGCCTCATCGGACTTCATCCAGCGGCCGGGCCCCTTGCTGCCCTCGGTACGGCGCTACCTCAAGGTTGTCACCGACGAGCGCGACACCTGCCGACGCCGAAGCAGCAATGGCACCTGCATCGAGAGTGACTACATCTTCAGCCAGGCCGAGCAATACCATCCCGTGATCGACGGCTACGCGCAACTGGTCAACGTCGAGGTGCAGGCCGGCCACGTCGAGATCGTCGGGGACAAAGAGATCGTTCCACGCAAGCTGTTGTCCATCCTGCAGCAGCAGCGGTTGCTGGCCGCCACGCCGCCCGCGCGCCAAGCCGCCTTCGAAAAGTTGCTCGCCCAGGTCTACGGACCGTAACTCAATCGATGTCGAAGCGCACGCCCTGCGCCAGTGGCAGCGCACGCGAGTAGTTGATGGTGTTGGTGGCGCGGCGCATGTAGGCTTTCCAGGCGTCGGAGCCGGATTCGCGGCCGCCGCCGGTTTGCTTTTCGCCACCAAAGGCGCCGCCGATCTCGGCACCCGAGGTGCCGATGTTCACATTGGCAATGCCGCAGTCGGAACCGGCCGCCGACATGAACTGCTCGGCCTCACGCACGTCGGTGGTGAAGATGGAGGACGACAGGCCCTGCGGCACCTCGTTGTTGAGCGCAATCGCCTCGGCCAGCTCACGGTACTTCAGCACGTAGAGGATGGGCACGAAGGTCTCATGCCGCACCACTTCGGTCTGCGCCGGCATCTGCACCAGCGCCGGGTGCACGTAGAAGGCTTCCGGGTAGCGCTCCTGCAGCGCGCGCTCGCCGCCGGCCACCACGCCGCCCTGCGCCTTGGCCTGCTGCAGCGCCGACTGCATGGCTTCGAACGCCTCGCGGTCGATCAGCGGGCCCACCAGCGTGCCCTCTTCCAGCGGCGAGCCGATCTTGAAGGATGCAAAGGCGCGAGTCAGCCGCGCCACCATGTCGGCGTGCACCGATTCGTGCACGATCAGCCGGCGCGCGGTGGTGCAACGCTGGCCAGCCGTGCCGGCGGCGGCAAAGGCCACGGCGCGCACTGCCATGTCCAGATCGGCCGAGGGCGCCACGATGATGGCATTGTTGCCACCCAGCTCCAACAGGCTGCGGCCAAAACGCGCCGCCACGCGCGGGCCCACCGCCTGGCCCATGCGCGTGCTGCCGGTGGCCGACAACAGCGCCACCTGCGGGTGGTCCACCAGAGCCTGGCCGACATCGGCGCGGCCCATCAGCAACTGCGCCAGATGCGCCGTGTGCTCGGCGCCAAAGCGCTGGCAGGCACGCTCGAACACCGCCTGTACGCCCAACGCGCACAGCGGCGTCTTCTCGGACGGCTTCCACACCACCGTGTCGCCACAGACCAGCGCCAGCGCGGCGTTCCAGGCCCACACCGCCACCGGAAAATTGAAGGCAGTGATCACCCCCACCACACCCAACGGGTGCCAGGTTTCCATCATGCGATGGCCCGGGCGCTCGGAGGCGATGGTCAGGCCGTACAACTGGCGCGACAGGCCCACGGCGAAGTCGCAGATGTCGATCATCTCCTGCACCTCGCCCAGCCCTTCGGACAGTACCTTGCCGGCTTCCAGCGACACCAGCGTGCCCAGTGCCTGCTTGTGCGTGCGCAGCTCCTCGCCCAGCAGGCGCACCAGTTCGCCGCGCTGCGGCGCCGGCAGCAGCCGCCAGGCCTGCTGCGCGGCGTGCGCGCGGCCGATCACGGCGGCAACTTCGCTCAGAGGCGTCTCGTACGCCTGGCCCATGGCGGCGCCGTCGATCGGCGAGCGCGACGGCAGCGAGCCGCCGACGTAGGCGCGAAACGGCACGCCCAGCTTGTTGAGAATGTCTTGAACTTGTTGATGGGGGACTTGCATGGGAACACTCCGCGGTCGAATCGGTCGGTCAGGAAAACCGGCAACTCTACCCTTTCCTGTCGCACCCGGCTCGCGCGGCACGCTTATGATGCTTGCGCGCAGACTCGCATCCCGCTCCACGCCCGACCTCTGGAAGACCGCCCTGCCATGAAACGCGCCCTGAAAATCCTCGCCCTGGTGCTCACCGTGCTGCTGCTGGTGCTGGCCACGCTCGCAACCTGGTACGTGCGCACCAAGCTGCCACAGCGCTCCGGCTCACTGGCGCTGACGCAGCTGACGGCGCCGGTCACGGTGGACTACGACGAGCGCGGCGTGCCGCACATCCAGGCGCAGAACCAGCCCGATCTGTACCGCGCACTGGGCTATGTGCACGCGCAGGACCGGCTGTTCCAGATGGAGATGGTGCGCCGCCTGGCACGTGGCGAACTGGCCGAGGTACTGGGCCCCAAACTGGTCGAGGTGGACCGGCTGTTTCGCACCCTGGGCATCCGTGCCCACGCCGACGCGGTGGCGCCCAAGCTCGATCCGGCCAGCCCCGCCACCCAGGCGCTGCTGGCCTATCTGGACGGCGTCAACCAGTTCCAGGCCAGCCATCCGGCACCCATGGAGTTCGACCTGCTGGGCATCCCGAAGCGCCCGTTCACGCCGGCCGACACGGTGGCGATCTCGGGCTACCTGTCCTACACCTTCGCCGCGGCATTTCGCACCGAGCCGGTACTGACCTTCATACGCGACCAACTGGGTCCGAACTACCTCAACGCATTCGACCTGGAATGGCACCCCGAGGGCGTGGTCACCAGCCGGCCAAGTTCCACCGCCGACTTCAAGCCGGCCGACTGGCAGGGCCTGACCCGCCTGGCCACGCTGAGCCAGCAAACGCTGGAGGAACTGGGCCTGCCGCAGTTCGAGGGCAGCAACGCGTGGGCGCTGTCGGGCCAGCGCACCTCCAGCGGCAAGCCGCTGCTGGCGGGTGACCCGCACATTGGCTACTCCACCCCGTCGGTCTGGTACGAGGCGCACCTGAGCGCCCCCGGCTACGAGCTCTACGGCCACTACCAGGCACTCAACCCCATGGCGCTGCTGGGCCACAACCAGAACTTCGGCTGGAGCCTGACGATGTTCCAGAACGACGACATCGACCTGGTCGCCGAAAAGGTCAACCCGGCCAACGCCAACCAGGTGTCCATCGGCGGCCAGTGGGTCGAGCTGCAAAGCCGCGACGAGACCATCCTGGTCAAGGGCGCGCCGCCGGTTACGCTGACGCTGCGCCGTTCGCCGCACGGCCCGATCATCACCGACGTCTTCCAGGACAGCCTGGGCAGCACGCCGGTGGCCATGTGGTGGGCCTTCCTGGAGACCGAGAACCCGGTGCTCGACGCCTTCTATGAACTCAACCGCGCCGACACCCTGGCCAAGGCACGCGCCGCCTCCAGCAAGATCCATGCACCGGGGCTGAACGTCGTGTGGGCCAGCGCCAGCGGCGACATCGGCTGGTGGGCCGCCGCCAAGCTGCCGATTCGCCCGCCCAACGTCAACCCCAGCTTCATTCTGGACGGCAGCACGCGCGAGGCCGACAAGACCGGCTTCTACCGCTTCGCCGACAACCCGCAGGAAGAGAACCCCGCGCGCGGCTACATCATGTCGGCCAACCACCAGCCCAAGCCACCCAGTGGCGTGCCGGTGCCGGGTTACTACAACCTGTCGGACCGCGCGCAGGAACTGGAGGACCAGCTCACCGCCCCCGGCGTGCTGTGGAACCTGCAGAACAGCCAGGCGGTGCAGCTCGACAGCCGCCACGGCTACGGCCCGCGGGTGCTGGCGCCGCTGCTGACCACGCTGCGCCAGGTGGTCACCGATCCGAGCGAACGGGCGATGGTCGAAGCCCTGGGCCAGTGGGACGGCGACCACCGCGTCGGCGACATCGTCAGCACCGTGTTCAACCAGTTCCTGTACGAACTGGCCAAGGCCGCCTTTGCCGACGAGCTGGGTGAGGCGCAATTCAAGAACCTGCTGCGCACCCGCGCGCTGGAC
>Ga0073899_10006163_pt1 | contig 10378 bp, 10 predicted proteins | sample KloWWTmetaKNB5Ph_FD_88975 | JGI IMG/M metagenome (GOLD analysis project Ga0073899, IMG submission 88975) | Active sludge microbial communities from Klosterneuburg, Austria, studying microevolution and ecology of nitrifiers - Klosterneuburg... | ecosystem: Engineered > WWTP > Aerobic digester >...
ACCGTGCCCCGCTGGTGAAGTGGGCATTCGAAGCGTATGCGTCAGGGAACTACTCCCTGGCAGGGCTGCGCACCGAGCTCGTGAAGCGGGGACTGACAACTTCGCCGACGCCGCGGCGACCGTCGCGGTCGATTGCGTTGTCGTCCGTGCACCGGATGTTGCAGAACCCGTATTACAAGGGTGATGTCGTCTACCGGGGTGTCCGCTACGACGGAGCCCATGACCGGCTCGTGGAACCCGAGGTCTGGTACCAGGTGCAGTCCGTTCTGAGCGCGCACAACTCCTCCGGGGATCGCACCCAGAAACATGACCACTATCTCAAGGGCAGCGTCTACTGCCGTGAGTGTGGATCACGGCTCATGATCAACAACACCAAGGCCCGCAACGGTGCCATCTACCCGTACTTCGTGTGTCTTGGACGGCATCAGAAACGCACCGACTGCACGCAGGCGGCAATCCTTGTCAGCGACGTCGAAGACCTCATCGTCGACTACTACGAGCGCATCCAGATCAGCCCGGTCACGAAGGACGCACTTCGCGGTATGCTCCACCACGAACTCGACCGGCTCACCGCCTCGTCTTCCACCGAAGCTGCCGACCTCACCCGACGCCGCACACAGATCATCGACGAACAAGACCGTCTCCTCGAAGCCCATCTGAAAGAAGCGCTGAGCCTGGAACAGTTCGCGAAGTTCCAAGACAAGCTCCGCGCCGAACTCACCGCAGTCGATGAACGACTCGCCGAGCACCACAACGACTACGCCGAGGCACGCAACCATATTGACGACTGTTTGAACCTCGCCGCGGACATCGGCCGCATCTACGCGGGTTGCTCAGACCAGAACCGTCGGCTCGCGAACCAGGCGTTCTTCACCCGCATCCGCATCGGAGAACACAAGCAGATCGACGCGGTTACCGCCAAGCCGTTCAACGTGGTCCTCGACCCAGATGTCCAACAAGAAGCCAGCGAATTGGCTGATCGTGTGGCTGGCCCGGAGGGGAAGAACGAAACTCCGGCACGATCTAACGTGCCGGAGTTTCGAACGTCGAACATTTGGTGCCCCCGGCTGGAATCGAACCAGCGGCCTTTGGTACCGGAAACCAACGCTCTATCCCCTGAGCTACGGAGGCGCACCGCTCGACTTTATCACCGCTCGGGGTGCGTGCCCGACTCATCGCCCGCGGGCGCGGCGAGCGCCACGATGACCGCACGCTCTTCGGCCCGTGTCAGCCCCGAGCGTCGCGGCCGATCAAGCCCGCGCTCCCGTTCGTCGTCGCGCACGTCGGCGATCGTCGCGGCGAGGGGCCGGAGCATCCCGCCGTGTGCCCGATACGCGTCGTTCTTGTAGCGCATGAAGCCGCGCGCTTCGTTGGGAAGCCAGAGCGGGAGCGAGTGCGGCCCCGCCCAGTAGTGCACGCCTGCGGCGATGAGTCGGGCATCGGATGCCACGACCCACTCCCCCGCGAATCCCGCCGCCTCGGCGGCCAGGTCGAGCACCTCGACCAGCTCATGCACGTCGCCCACTGCGTTGACGACCCCGGTGTCGCCGGCCTCGCCCGCGCGCACGATCCAATCGGCGAGGTCGCGCACGTCGATCGCCTGGGTCGCGCGGTCGCGCGCGTCGGGGAGGAGGACTTGGGTGTGCTGTGGGGCGGTGGTGGCGCTCGTGCTGGCGGCGCTCGGGGTGTTGGCGGCGCTCGGGGTGCTCGGGGTGGTGGCGGTGCTCGGGCCGCACGCCGCCGCGGCGAATCGCCCGGGCCAATACCCGAAGCGATCCGAACCGTCGCCGGGCCCCGCGATGAGTCCCGGCCTTGCGATCAGCAGGCGCTGGGGTGCGGCATCCTGCGTTGCCCGTTCGGCAGCGACCTTCGCGTGGGCATAGTTGGCGAGATCGGTGGGTTCGACGAGGTCGGCGCGCTCGTCAGCGCCGGGCGTGGTGTCGTCGGCATAGACCGACACGCTGGAGACGAGCGTCCAGTGCCGCGCGCGGCCGGTGAGCGCGGCGAGCGCGCCCTGCACGAAGCCGAGATCGTACGAGATCTCGATGACGTCATCCCACTCACGATCGAGGAGCGCGTCATAGGCCCCGGGGGCGGCGCGGTCGGCGATCACAAGGCGGGCGCCGGATGCCACTTCGCCCGAGTTTCCACGGGCAAGACACGTGACCTCCGCGCCGTGTGCAAGTGCCGCGTGGGCAATCTCGCGTCCGAGCCAAGCGGTGCCACCGAGAATCAAGACCTGTCGCATGGGGCAAGTCTCGCGGCGCCGACCGGCCCGGCGCTACTGGTTCGCGGCGGGCGTATCGCCGCCGACGAGCTTGAGCCCGACGATGCAGCCGACGAGGCCCATGATCAACAGGACGCGCACGAGTGACACCGGTTCGTCGCCCGTGATCATCGAGTAGATGACCGTGAGCGAGGCGCCGACGCCAACCCACACGGCATACGCCGTTGCGGTCGGGATGTCACGCATCGCCCATGCGAGACCGCCCATGCTGACGATCAGCGCGACGCCGAAAATCACGCTCGGCCAGAGCTTTGTGAAGCCTTCGGACTTGCCCAGCGCCGTAGCCCAGACGGCCTCAAGCACTCCCGAAACGATGAGTACGATCCACGCCATGACGACTACCTTTCGGCCAGTCTTGTCGCGTTCCGGGTACTGGTTTGCCTCGTCCGGGGGCCGTTGTCGGGGCCCGGATGCCAGTTTAGTCGAGGTCGTGCGCGGGCGCGGAGGGCGCCCCGCCGCGCTTGCGCCGGGGCGCGCCCTCCGCCCTTTCCGCTCACCCGTCGCAATGTGTCAAGAATCGCGCGAAAAGCGACCATTCGCGACGGGGGAACGAAGGCACCGGCACGGACAGGAGCGCGACGCTCCAGCGTCACCGCTCACCCGTCGCAATGTGTCAAGAATCGCGCCAAAAGCGACCGTTCGCGACGGGGGAACGAATGGGCGGGCGCGGGCGCGACGCGACGCGCGGAGGTCCCCGGGCGGTGGCGCCGCGGCGCGCGGGCGGACGCAATGCGCCACGCCCCCTCGCCCCACCTCACACCAGGAAGAAGCCGAACAACCCCGGGTTGTGCGCATGCGCGAGCACGAGGAACACGACCGCGTCGAAGAGGAGGTGCACGGTGACGACGTATCCGAGCGAGCGCGTCTTCATGAAGATGAAACCCTGCAACAGCGCGAACGGGATCGTCAGGAGCGGGCCCCACGCCTGGTAGCCGAGCTCCCAGAGAAATGAAACGAACACAATCGCCTGGAGCAGATTCGCCTGCCAGACCGGAAAGTGCCGGCACAGCAACACAAACACCGTGCAGATGAAGAACAGTTCATCCCAGATTCCGACCGCCCCGACACCCACGAACAGCCGCGCGATCAGCTCCGGCGTATCGACGACCGGCCAGTTCATGTACACGCCCGACGTGATGAAGTAGAACGGCAGAATCAGCCAACCAAGCACCAGCACCGCGATGAGCCAGGTCCATTGAAACGCCGTCCAGCGCGTGCCGCCGCGCCACGGAAACCCAATCGCCCGGTCACGAAACACAAACCGCGACACGAGGTACGGCAGCGCAACGGAGCCGCCAAGCGCAAGCGTGAAGCGCACAAACGCCGCGTTGTCGAGCTCGGCGTGCAGCGAAATGAGACTGACCACAATCAGCCCCAGCGCAATCAACGACAGGTCACGCAGCAGACTCGGCGCGCGCACCCCCGGCGGCATCGTGTGCAGCCCATGACCAATGGATGCCCCCGCCCCACCACTCGCAACACCCACGGGCGCCACACCCCGAGCCACGCCCCGGCGCTCGGCAAACCACGCACCGGCGAGCCCGCAAACCAAAAGCAACCAGCCGAGCCAACTCAACTGCAGTACGAAGAATGCCGGCGCCGAGAGGCAGACCAGCAACGCCGGCACCAGCCTCCACGTCCACCGGGGGAATGCCCGTGAAGAAGCGCCACCCAGCTCTGTCTGCCCCCGCCCGATCGCCATCGTGTCGCCCTAGACCCGCCGGTAGAGCATGTCGCGAATCGCGTGCCCGCGGCGCTTGCCCTTGTTCTCGAAGGAGGTCAGCACGCGGCCGTCGAATCGCGGCGCCCACGCCGTGGGTTCGGCGTCAAATTCGCGCACGAAGTCGGGGGCGGCATCCATCACGCGGCGCTGCTGGCGCGCGTAATCTTCCCAGTCGGTTGCGAGGCGCAGCAGTCCCCCGGGCATGAGCGCGCGGGCGGCGAGCGCCGCAAACTCGGCCGTCACCAGGCGCCGCTTATTGTGCTTGGACTTGTGCCACGGGTCGGGGAAGAACACCCAGACTTCCGAGACGGAGCCCTCGGGCAGGTAGGTCTGCAGCACCTCTGGCGCATTCGCCTCCATGACCCGAACGTTCATAAGGCCTTCGCGCTCGGCGCCGAGCATGGTCTTCGCGAGTCCGGCGATGAACACCTCGACGGCAAGAAAGTTCGTTTCGGGATGCTCCGCCGCGGCGTGCAGCACCGCTTCGCCCTGGCCCGACCCGATCTCAACAACGAGCGGCGCCTCGCGCCCAAACGCTGCGGCCGCGTCAAATCGTGCGTCGGGATGCACGCTGGTTTCGGCCGAGCCGCGGGGCGCGTCGATGAGAAAGCGCCCGCTCAGCTCGGACCAGCCGCGCTCCTGGCCGTCGGTCAGACGACCGCCACGGCGCACGAACGACACCGGGCTCTCACGAAACCCCGCCCGCACATGCGCGGGCACGTCGTCGCCCAGTTCTTCGGTCGGCGTCTGGTCGGCCGGCTGCTCAGGGGGATTGTCGCTACTCACACCCCAAGCCTACGAGCACCCACCCCCACGCATCGCCCGCGCGGCGTGCCTTCCCCGCCCCTCGTCCGCTCCCCCGTCGCACTTTGTCGCTTTACGCGGTGCAGCACGGCGTTTCGCGACTGCTGAGCAAAAGGGCGGGGCGGGCGAAAGGGCGTGGCGAGCGAAAGGGCGTGAGCCGCCCCTACGGCGCCGTCACAAAATCGATAAGCTGCTCGACGCGCCCGAGGAGCGACGGCTCAAGATCGCGGTATCCATGCACCCTCGACAGCACTCGTTCCCACGCGAGCCCAAAATCTTCGGTCGTCTCCGCCGGCCACCCGAACGCGCGGCAGATCCCGGTCTTCCAGTCGGTGCCGCGCGGAATCTCGGGCCACCGCGCGATGCCCATCGCCGCCGGCGTCACACACTGCCAGACATCGACGAACGGGTGCCCAACAACCAGCACGTGCTCGCGATGGGGGCCGGATGCCACGGCTTCCGCGATCCGCGACTCTTTCGAGCCCGGCACGAGGTGATCGACGAGCACGCCGTACCGCCGTGTGCTCGAGGGCGGGTCATCGCGCAACACGTCGTCAAGGAGGTCGATGCCCTGCAAATATTCGACGACCACGCCCTCGATACGAAGGTCTGCGCCCCACACCTTTTCAACCAGTTCGGCGTCGTGCCTGCCCTCCACAAGAATGCGGCTCGGCAGCGCGACGCGCGCTCGCGAATTCGCAACCGCGAACGAACCCGAGGCCGTGCGAGCGGGCGCCTGCGCTTTGGGGGCGGGCGGCACGAGGACGACGGCGACGCCGTCGACGAGGTATCCGCCGCCGAGCGGAAACAGACGGCGCTTGCCGTGCCGGTCCTCCAACTCGACAAGCTTGCCCTCGACGCGGGTCACCGCGCCGCAATAACCGTCGACCGCAACTTCGACCACCAGGTCGCGTTCGGCCCGCACTTCGGCCGGTTTCACCTTGCCCGCGTCGCGCCAGCCCTTCGCCAGCACGTCTCCGCTATACCTGTCATTCACCCATTCAGCCTGAGCTATCGCCCGCGCGGCTCTCGCCTGACACGCCGGAGACCGGGCGCGATCGCCCGCTTCCGCATCCATGGTTCGCGCCATGACGGCACGAGCGATTCGGCAGGCTTCGCGCGACGGCGCCAGCGGTGGACGCACCACGCGGCGCACCCATAGACTCAAATCCTGTCTGTATAACGGTGCCCGTTTGCGGCACCACTCAAGGGGGTGGCGCGATGCGCTCGCGTTGGGCGATCACGTTGGCCACAGGTTTGCTTGTCGCCGGCTTAGCAATTGGTGCGCCCGCTCAGGGCCTCACCCACGACACCTCGGCCACAGCAACGGGCACGGTCCCGGCCGTCGCCCCGATTACTCTCGGCTCGGGTTATGTGTTTGACGACGCCAACGCGCTCGGCAGCGCCGATGAGGGCGCCGCGCAGGCCCGCCTCGAACAGCTTCGCGCCGACACCGGTCTCGACCTCTGGGTCGCGTTTGTTCCCGAGTTCTCAAGCCCGAGCAACGCCGAAGAGTGGGCGAATCAGACCGCGACGCAAAACGGGCTCGGCCCGACACAATATTTGCTCGCCGTCGCCGTCGACACGCGTCAGTTCTACCTCTCGGGCGACACAAGCGGGCCGCTCAACGACTCGCAGCTGGCCGCAATCGAGCAGCAGCAGATCCAGCCCGCACTCCAGACAGGCGACTGGCTCGGCGCCGTCGAGGCCGCAGCAACCGGCATGACCGATGCCGCCGCCGGTGGGTCGGGTTCACCCGGCAACAGCGGCGGGACGGGCGGCAGCGGTGCGGCCGACACCGGCAGTTCGATGGTGTGGCTCTTCGTTGGGCTCCTGGTCGTGGTTGCGATCGGTGTTGGCATTTGGGCGTTCGCAAGCCGCCGCAAGAAGGCTGTGACCGGAGGCAAGGGCCCCGGCGCCGTCGAACAAATCAGCACCGCCGAGCTTGGGCGCCAGGCCGGCTCGGCCCTGATCGCAACCGATGACGCGATCCGCACGAGCGACGAAGAGTTGGGATTCGCACGTGCCCAGTTTGGCGACGCGGCCACCGCCGATTTCGAAACCGCGCTCGCGTCTGCGAAGGCGGCGCTGACCCAGGCGTTCACGCTCAAGCAGAAGCTCGACGATGAGATTCCCGACACCGAAGAAGAAGTGCGTGCCTGGAACACGCAGATCTTGCAGCTGTGCCACGGCGCCAACGCCGAGCTCGACGCCAAGGCCGCCGATTTCGACGCCCTTCGCAAGCTCGAAGCGAACGCGCCCGAGGCGCTCCTTCACGTGCAGGGTGAGCGGGCCGGAGCCACGCCGCTGATTGCCGCCGCGACCCAGTCGCTTGCGGCGCTCACCGCGCGGTATGCACCCAGTGCACTCGCAACCGTCGCCGACAACCCAGAACAGGCATCCACTCGCCTTGCATTCGCCGACGAACAACTCGCGGCGGCGCAGCGGCTCATCGGCGAAGGCAAGGGCGGCGAAGCGGCCGTCAGCATCCGCGCCGCGGAGGAGGCAGTCGACCAGGCGAAGCTGCTCACGCAGGCGGTCGACAAGCTTGGCGCCGACCTTGCGACGGGCGAGCAGACGATCTCGTCTGCAATCGCGCACCTTGAGGGTGATGTTGCCCAGGCCTCTCGCCTCCCCGACCCGGACGGCCGTGTCGCGAGCGCAATCGCGATCGTCAACGAACAGGTCGCGAGTGCACGCGCGGCGATGTCCGCGCCAACGATTGCCCCGCTGCAGGTGCTCGAAGGCCTCGACGCCGCGAACGCGCAGATCGATGGCGTCGTTGCGGATGTGCGGAACGCCGCAGAGGCACAGCAGCGCGCGCAGCAAGCGTTGCAGCAGACAATGCTGAGCGCACAGGCACAGGTCTCGGCCGCAGAGAACTACGTCACCGCGCGCCGCGGTGCCGTCGGTGCTGAGGCCCGCACGCGCCTCGCCGAGGCGGGCGCCTCGCTCGTGCACGCCCAGCAACTGCAGGCCGCCGACCCACAACAGGCCCTCGCCTACGCCCAGCGCGCAAACCAGCTCGCGGCTCAGGCCATCCAGTTCGCCCAGCAGGATGTCGGCGCGTTCGAACAGCGCCAGGGCGGCGGTGGTGGCGGCAATGTTGCCGGCGCAGTGCTCGGTGGCATCCTCATCAACTCGCTCCTCAGCGGAGGCGGCGGAAGTCGCGGCCGATCGTCGGGTGGTTTCGGCGGGTTCGGCGGCGGGTTCGGCGGTGGAGGCGGCGGTGGCCGTTCGTCGGGCGGTCGATCGTCAGGCAGTTTCGGCGGGGGCGGCACACGCTCACGCCGTGGCGGTGGGCGGTTCTAGCGACACCGGTGCAGCGGGGGCCGCGGCATCCAAATTTCATACTCGTACACAACTGAACCACTACGGAAGGAACCTCCATGGCTAAGCAGTCCATTTTCGGGCGTATCTCGACGCTCCTGAAGGCAAACGTCAACGCAATGCTCGACTCGGCTGAAGACCCGCAGAAGATGCTCGACCAGCTTGTTCGCGACTTCAGCAACAACATTGCCGACGCAGAATCGGCGATCGCCGAAACGATCGGCAACCTGCGTTTGCTCGAGCGCGACAACCAGGAAGACGTGCAGGCCGCCGCAGATTGGGGCAACAAGGCAATCGCTGCCAGCCGCAAGGGTGACGAACTGCGCACCGCCGGCCACACGGTCGACGCCGACAAGTTTGACAACCTGGCGAAGATTGCGCTGCAGCGCCAGATCAGCGCTGAGAACGAGGCGAAGGCCTCGGCCCCGCAGATTGCGGCACAGACGGAGGTCGTTGACAAGCTCAAGGACGGCCTGAACGGTATGAAGCAGAAGCTCGAAGAGCTGAAGTCGAAGCGTTCGGAGCTGCTCGCCCGCGCGAAGACCGCCGAGGCCCAGAACAAGGTCGCCGACGCCGTCAAGTCGATCGACGTGATGGACCCGACAAGCGACCTCGGCCGCTTCGAAGACAAGATCCGTCGCCAGGAGGCTCTGGCCGCCGGCAAGCAGGAGCTGGCCGCATCGAGCCTCGACGCGCAGTTCAACGCACTCGACGACATCGGCGAGCTGACCGAGGTTGAGGCGCGGCTTGCCGCGCTCAAGCACGGTGGCAACGCGCAGGGCGCGATCAACTCCTAAGCACCGCATTCGCGGCGACCGGGCGGTCTCCTTCAAGGGACGGCCACCCGGTCGCCGCGGTATAATTTTTGTTGCACAGCGGTTTTTGTGCAGGGCATTTTTTGATCGGACAGAGGTTCTGATGGTCCGTTTCCTCGTTGTTCCGCAATGGCAGGGATCAAGCTCCTCGCGAGCGATGCAGCTCGTCGACGGGGCGCAGGCTGTGCTTGGTGATCTGCCCCGATCCAGCTCGCACCTGGTCGAGGTTCCCCTCGAGGCGGGCGACACCCTCGACACCGGTGTGTTGCGGATGAGCGCGCTCAGCCAGACCGCAAGAAACCTTCGCGCTGCGCTTGATGAACAGCGCGCGCTTGAGCAGGCGGTTGTGACGTTCGGCGGCGATGCCGGCGTCGGCACCATCGCAGCGCTCCACGCCGCTGGTGCCGCCCACGCCGCTGGCGCCACCGACGCCACCGACCCGGCTCTTGCCGTGATCTGGTTCGGTGCCCGTGGCGCGTTCCACTCCCCCGCGTCTTCGCCGACGAAGGCGTTTCATGACATGGCCGCCCGGGCGCTCGTTGATCCGAGCATCCCGCGCCCGGATGCCGATAGCCCCGGGCCAATGATCGGTCACGGGCGCCTCGCCCTCATCGGCGTGCGCGCGATGGACGAGGCACAGGTGGCGGCCGCCGAAGCGCACGGCGTCGCATTGCGGTCGCCCGACAACCTCAACCCCGACGAACTTGTGGCGGCGATCACGGCGGCGGGGGCATCCCGCGTCTTCGTGCACATCGATCTGAACGTGCTCGACCCGTCGGCGCTGTCGGGGCTCGGCCACGCCGAACCATTCGGTCTCGACCTGCGTCAGCTACTCGAGACGATCGCGGCGCTGCGTGAGCGCTTGCCCCTGGCCGGCGCCGCAATCACCGAGTACGCGCCCTCGTCGCCCGCGGCTGTCACGCACGACATGTCGACAATCCTGCGCATCGTTGGTGCGTTGGTGTGAGCGCCCCTCCGGCGGACTGGGAAGCCCAGGCAGAGCGCGCCCTCGCTCGCGGTCGGCGCGTCGACCGGTGGATCCCGTCGTTCCTCCTCGACTCGCCGATCAGTGACCTCGGTTTTTACTGGGGCACCGCGGTCGGCATGATCTGGGGCGGCCTGCTGAGCACTGGCCGCGTCGAGAATGTCGATAGGCTCCTCGTGTTTCGTGGCCTGCCCTCGTGGGCCTACCGCCGCGGCGGCGTGTGCGTCGGGCGTTGCTACCTCACCGGCAACAACGTGTCGGCGCCCGTGCTCGCACACGAGGCCGTGCACGCCCGGCAGTGGCGACGCTACGGGTTTCTCATGCCCGTGCTCTACGCGCTCGCGGGCCGCAATGCGCTACGCAACCGCTTCGAAATCGAAGCTGGGCTCGTGCAGGGCGGGTATGTCCACGCGCGCTACGCACGCAAGAGCTGA
>Ga0073899_10006165_pt1 | contig 10377 bp, 7 predicted proteins | sample KloWWTmetaKNB5Ph_FD_88975 | JGI IMG/M metagenome (GOLD analysis project Ga0073899, IMG submission 88975) | Active sludge microbial communities from Klosterneuburg, Austria, studying microevolution and ecology of nitrifiers - Klosterneuburg... | ecosystem: Engineered > WWTP > Aerobic digester >...
AGCGCGCTGGTGATCGCCATCGGCAAGATCGCCATCTCGCTGCTGTCGGCCTTTGCGATCGTCTACTTCCGGTTCCCGCTTCGCAACGTCGTCTTCTGGGCCATCTTCATCACCCTGATGCTGCCGGTGGAGGTGCGCATCGGCCCCACTTACGAGGTGGTAGCCGGCCTGGGGTTGCTCAACAGCTACGCTGGACTGACGGTCCCGCTGATCGCCTCGGCCACCGCCACCTTCCTCTTCAGGCAGTTCTTCCTGACCGTGCCGGACGAGCTGGTGGAGGCCGCACGCATCGACGGCGCCGGGCCGATGCGCTTCTTTCTGGATGTGCTGCTGCCGCTGTCGGTCACTTCGATGGCGGCACTTTTCGTCATCCAGTTCATCTACGGCTGGAACCAGTACCTCTGGCCGCTGCTGGTGACCACCGACGAGTCGATGTACCCGGTGGTCATCGGCATCAAGCGCATGATCAGTGGCGGAGACGCCGCCACCGACTGGAACATCGTCATGGCCACTGCGATGCTGGCGATGATCCCACCGGCCCTGGTGGTGCTGCTGATGCAGAAGTGGTTCGTCAAGGGCCTGGTCGACACCGAAAAGTAGAAAGCATGGCAGCCCTGTCGCTTCGCAACGTCGTCAAACGCTACGGCTCCGGCCCGTCGGCGAACGCCGTGATCCATGGTGTGGATGCCGAAATCACCGACGGCGAGTTCATCGTCATCGTCGGCCCCTCCGGCTGCGGCAAGAGCACGCTGCTGCGCATGGTGGCCGGGCTGGAGGAGATCTCCGGCGGCGAGATCGCCATCGGTGGGAAGGTCGTCAACCAGGTGGAGCCGGCCCAGCGCGACATCGCCATGGTGTTCCAGAACTACGCGCTCTACCCGCACATGAGCGTGTTCGACAACATGGCCTACGGGCTGAAGATCGCCGGTCTGCCCAAGGCGGAGATCCGCAGCCGCGTCGACAAGGCCGCGCGCATCCTGGCCTTGGACGGGCTGCTGGAGCGGCGCCCGCGCCAGCTCTCGGGAGGCCAGCGCCAGCGGGTGGCGATGGGTCGCGCCATCGTGCGCCAGCCGCAGGTCTTCCTGTTCGACGAACCCCTGTCCAACCTGGACGCCAAGCTGCGCGCCCAGACCCGGCTGGAGATCCGCAAGCTGCATGCGGAGCTGGGCATCACCTCGCTGTTCGTCACCCACGACCAGGTGGAGGCCATGACCCTGGCCCAGCGCATGATCGTGATGAACGCCGGCCGGGTGGAACAGATCGGCACGCCCGAAGAGGTCTATGCTTGCCCGGCCAGCACTTTCGTGGCCGGCTTCATCGGCTCACCGCCGATGAACCTGTTGACCGGCCGGGCCGAAGGGGGCGAGTTTGTCTGTGGCGATCTGCGGCTGCCGCTGCCCGGCCCTGCTCCTCGCGAATGTGAATTGCTGCTGGGGCTGCGCCCCGAGCACGCCGGTCACCCCGACGGTGCCGCCAGCGGCACAGGCTGGCCCTTGCGGGTGGAACTGGTCGAGATGCTCGGTGCCAAACGCCTGGTGCACGGTCGCCTGGGGGGGCAGGACTTCACCTGGCGGCTGGACGCCACCCTGCCCGCCCCCCGCCACGGCAGCACGCAGTGGCTGCAGCCGCCGGCCGGCCACCTGCACTGGTTCGACCCCACCACCTCCCGCCGCATCGTGTGAGGACTGCCATGCCCGTTGCCCCGCCCCCCGTACCCGAGCCGCCTGCCGGCACCCCGGCCCCTGCGGCCTGGCCCTACCCCCGCTGGATCGCCCACCGCGGCGCCGGCACCTTGGCGCCGGAAAACACCCTGGCCGCCTTTCGCCTCGGCGCCAGCCTGGGATGGCGGGCCTACGAGTGCGACGTCAAGCTCAGCGCGGACGGGCAGCCCTTCCTGCTGCACGACGCCACGCTCGGCCGCACGCTGCGCTGGCCACTGCTGCCCGAACCGCAGGAGGAGGAAGAGTCCGACGAGGGCTTCGACCTGCTCACCCCGGACACCCTGGCCGGTGAGCTGACCTGGGCCGAGCTTTCGCGGCTGGACGCCGGCAGCTGGGCGGGCCGGCGCTTTGCCGGCGAGCCACCGCCGACGCTGGAGGCCATTGCCGCCTGGTGCCTGGCGCAGCAGCACGCCCTGAACATCGAGATCAAACCCAGCCCCGGTGACGAAGCCCGCACCGGCCGCCGGGTGGCCGAGGTGGTACGCCGGCTCTGGGCCGATGCAGTGGACCACGGCCACAGCCCCTGGCCGCTGCTCAGCTCCTTCCGGGCCGACGCACTTGCTGCCGCCTTCGAGACCGCCCCGGAGCTGCCCCGGGCGCTGCTGCTCGACAGCCTGTGGGAGGACTGCTTCGATGTGGCGGAACGGCTGGACTGTGTGGCCGTGGTGCTGAACCACCAGCTGCTGGACGGGCCGGCGTTGGTGCAGCAGGCCCACAGCGACGGGCTGAAGCTGCTGGTCTACACCGTCAACGATGCGCAGCGCACCGGGCAGCTGCTCGACTGGGGTGTCGACGGGCTGATCACCGACGCAGTGGACCGCTTCCTGCCGGACTGAACCTGCACCGGCAGCCCGGCGGGATCGTTCCCTGTGGGTCAGTGGCTGTGCCGGGCAGCGGCCAGCAAGGCAATCAGGCCCAGGCCACCGGCCAGCCAGATCAGCTGGAAGGCGGTTTCGCGCAACGGCATGCGCCGCTGCAGCTGCGGGATCAGGTCCGCCACGGCCACGTAGATGAAGCTGCTGCAGGCCGCCACCAGCAGGTAGGGCAGCAGGGCCTGGAAGGGCCCGATCGCGAAGTAGCCCAGCACACCGCCGGCCACCGCCGCCAGGCCGGACAGGGCGTTGTAGAACAGCGCCCGCCGACGTGTGAAGCCGGCGTTGAGCAGCACGATGTAGTCGCCCACCTCCTTCGGGATCTCGTGGGCCGTCACCGCCGCAGCGGTGAGCCATCCCAGGCGTTCGTCGGTGAGGAAGGCCGCCGCGATCAGCACCCCGTCGCAGAAGTTGTGGAAGGAGTCGCCCACCAGCAGCGCCCAGCCACCCCGGCCGGCCTGCTCCGCATCGAAGCCATGGTGGTGGTGGTGGTGCGGGTGATCCCCTTCGTGGTGGTGGGTGTGGCGGTACAGCTCCGCCTTTTCCAGCAGGAAGAAGAACAGCAGCCCGAGCAGCAGGGTCAGGAAGAGCTCGTGCGGTTCCGCTCCACTCTCGAAGGCCTCCGGCAGCACATGCAGCAGCGAGGCCCCCAGCAGCACCCCGGTGGACAGGCTGACCATGTGCGGCAGCAGTCGGCCCAGCAGCCGCACCGCCAACGCCGCCGCGATCAGCACCGAGAACAAGCCGCCGGCCAAGGTGGCGGCAATGATGGCGGCCAGCGTCATGCCGGCCCCAGGCGGCACAGGCCGCCGCAACTGTCCAGAGCAATCGGCATCGTGGTCAGGCCGCCCCCTGCCGCTGGAACCAGGCCAGGCAGCGCTGCCAGCCGTCTTCGGCCGCCGCCTTCAGGTAGCTGGGCCGATAGTCGGCATGGAAGGCATGCCCTGCGCCGGGATAGACCACGAACTCGCTGGCCCGGGCGGCGGGGTTGCCGCCGGCCAGCGCCGCCTTCATGCGCTCGACGCCGTCCAGCGGGATGCCGGCATCCTTCTCGCCGTACAGGCCCAGCACCGGCGCCTTCAGCTCACCGGCCAGCTCCAGTGGATGGCGCGGCGTGAGTGCCGTGCTCTGGCCGGCCAGCCGCCCGTACCAAGCCACACCGGCCTTCACCTGCGGGTTGTGCGCGCTGTACAGCCAGGTGATGCGGCCGCCCCAGCAAAACCCCGTGATGCCGAGCCGGCGGGTGTCGCCTCCATGGGCGCCCGCCCAGGCCGCGCTGGCGTCCAGATCGCCCATCACCTGGGCGTCCGGCACCTTGGAGATCACCTCGGCCATCAATCGCGCGATCTCTCCGTAGGACTGGGCATCACCCTGGCGCACGAACAGCTCGGGAGCGATGGCCAGGTAGCCCTGGCGGGCGAAGCGGTGGGTCACGTCGGCAATGTACTCGTGCACGCCGAAGATCTCGCTGATCACCAGCACCACCGGCAACCCGCTGCGGCCGGCGGGTGCAGCGCGGTAGGCCGGCATCCGGAAGCCGTTGACGTCGATGGTGACCTCCCCGGCGGTGAGCCCCTCCGTGGACGTCTTGACCACCGTCTGCGCCATCACGGGCAAGGTGGCGGCCGCAAAGCCGCTGCCCAGCGCGCCGCGCACGAAGGCTCTGCGGTCAAAGGATCGCGGCGGCGCCAGGCTGTCGAGGTCGGGTTGCCAGTGGGCGGGGTTGTGCATCTCGAGGCTCCTCGGGTGTCCACGGCGTTCTGACCACGCCGCAGGGCTGCCATTGTAGGAAGCACGACCCGCGCGGCCATTCGTGCGGCCGTAAGACACGGAGATTTCAACGGCAACGACGACAATCCCCCTCCATCATGACCCCGCCCGCATCCCGCGCCGCTCCGGCCCCTGCCGCGTTGACCGCGTCCAGCACATCCAACGCGTCCGCCGCCTCCAACACCTCCGCCCCCCCCGGCGCCAGCCCCGCCACCCCACAGTGGCGCGGCCTGCTCGCCGCCATCGACATCGGCTCCAACAGCTTCCGGCTGGAGATCGGCCAGTGGCGCGCCGGCCGCTACCGGCGCATCGACTACCTGAAGGAAGCCGTGCGACTGGGCGCCGGGCTGGATGCCGAAGGCCGCCTGGGCCGCGAGGCTGCCGAGCGCGGCCTGGCCTGCCTGCGGCGCTTCCGGGAGCGGCTGGCAGGCATCCCGCCGGCCCAGCTGCGCGCCGTGGCCACACAGACCCTGCGCGAGGCCACCAACCGCAACGCCTTCCTGGCCGAGGCCGGGCAGGTGCTGGGGCACCCGATCGAGGTGATCTCCGGCCGCGAGGAAGCCCGGCTGATCTACAAGGGCGTGGCGCGGCTGCAGCCCTCGACCCAGCCGCGGCTGGTGGTGGACATCGGCGGACGCTCGACCGAGCTGATCCTGGGCCAGGGCAGCAACCCTTTGAAGGCGGAGTCCTTCGCCATCGGCAGCGTCAGCCTGTCGCTGCGTCACTTCCCGGGCGGGCGGCTGACCGCCGAGGGCTTCCACGCCGCCCAGGTGGCCGCCGGGGCCGAGCTGGAGGAGGCGCTGGAACCCTTCGCCCGCCCGCATTGGCTGGAAGCGCTGGGCTCCTCCGGCACGGCCGGGGCTGTGTCGCAGATCCTGGCCGCTGCGGGCATCACCGATGGAACGATCACCCCGGAGGGCCTGCGCTGGTGCATCCAGGCCTGCCTGCGCGCCGGCCAGGTGGATCGGCTCGACCTGCCGGGTCTGAAGCCGGAGCGTCGCCCCGTGCTGGCCGGTGGGCTGGCCATCCTCTACACACTGGCCACGCACTTCGGCATCGACCGCCTGCAGCCCGCCCGCGGGGCGCTGCGCCAGGGCGTGATCTTCGATCTGGACGAACGCCTGGCGGCAGAACGGGCACCGGACCACCACGACCTGCGCGACGACAGCGTGGCCGAGCTGCAGCAGCGCTTTCAGGTGGACGTGTCGCAGGCCCACCGGGTGCGGGAGGTGTCGCGCGTGCTGCACGCTGCCCTCGCGCCCCGCGCGCCTCTGGAGCTGCAGCGCGAGCTGGGCTGGGCGGCCGCGCTGCACGAGATCGGCATGATGGTGTCGCACCACGACCACCACCGCCACAGCGCCTACCTGCTCAGCCATGTGGACGCCGCCGGTTTCTCCCAGAGCCAACAGCGCCGCCTGGGCGACCTGGTGCTGGGCCAGCGCGGTGGACTGCGCAAGGTGGAGGCCGCGCTGGCCGACGCGGACTTCGCTGCCCAGCTGCTGTCCCTGCGCCTGGCGGCGCTGCTCTGCCATGCCCGCGGCAGCACCGGCGTCACCCTGCCCCAGCTGACGCTGGAGGGCCACCGGGCCCGGCTGGTGACCGCGTCGGGCTGGTCGGCGCAGTTCCCGCGCTCGGCCTATCTGCTCGCCGAGGAGGCACGGGCCTGGGGCCGCGGCATCGGCAGCCTGCGCCTGACGGTCGATTGCATGTGACGCAGGTCGCAGCCGACGCGCGTTTGTCACAACACCGTCACGGTTCCTGCATAGCATCGAGCGGATGTCCGTCCCGACCTCCGCTGCACCGCTCGCACCCCATTGCGAGGCACTCCTGCTCCCGCCCACGCCCACGCCCACGCACACGGCCTCCGCGGCGCCCGAGCGACCTGCGAGCCCCGCCCAGGACTTCGTCGAACCCACCCCTGCGCCCCGGCTGCGCCTGCTGAGCCGAGAGGGCTCCATCCTGGCCTTCAACCGCCGGGTGCTGGCCCAGGCGCAGCGCCCGGACGTGCCGTTGCTGGAGCGGCTGCGCTACCTGTGCATCGTCTCGTCCAACATGGACGAATTCTTCGAGGTGCGATTCGCCGACACCCTGGAGGCGGCCCGCCGCCCCGGCAGCGGTACCACTTCGTCGGACGTGGGGGACATCGCCGCGGCCGCCCATGCCCTGGTGGACGAGCATTACCACGTCTTCAACCACGAAGTGATGCCCGCGCTGGCCGGCCGGGGCATCGTCATCCTCAACCACGCCGACCGCGACGCCGAACAGCGCCGCTGGGTGGCGCAGTTCTTCCACCGCGAGGTGCAGCCGCTGCTGGTGCCCATCGGGCTGGACCCGGCACACCCCTTTCCGCAGGTGGCCAACAAGTCGCTCAACTTCATCGTCCAGTTGAGCGGTGTCGATGCCTTTGGCCGCGAGAACTCGATCGCCATCGTCAAGGTCCCCCGCGTACTGCCGCGCGTGATCCGTTTGCCCGACCGGCTGGCACCCGGTCGCCAGGCCTTCGTGCTGCTGACCAGCGTGATCCGCGCCCACCTGGAGGAGCTGTTTCCGAGCCGCATCGTCGAGGCCTTCTCGCAGTTCCGCGTCACCCGCGACTCCGACATGGACGTGGACGAGGACGACGTCACCAACCTGCGCCAGGCGCTGCGCAGCGAGCTGAGCACCCGGCACTTCGGCAAGGCGGTGCGCATGGAGGTGGTGGCCAGCTGTCCGCCGGTGCTGTCGGACTTCCTGTGCACGCAGTTCGACCTGCCCGAGGCGGCGCTGTACCGCGTCAACGGCCCGGTCAACCTGGTGCGGCTGAACACGCTGATCGATCTGGCCCACGCACCGGCACTGCGTTTTGCCCCGCACGAACCCGCCTGGCCGAACCTGCGGGTGCCGCGTACCCGCCCGCTGATCGAGACCATCGCCGAACGGGACATCCTGCTGCACCACCCCTTCGAGAGCTTCGAGGTGGTGGTGCAGTTCCTGCGCGAGGCGGTGGAGGACCCGCAGGTGCTGGCCATCAAGCAGACCATCTACCGCACCGGCAGCGAATCGGTGCTGATGGAATTGCTGCTGGAGGCCGCCCGCCGCGGCAAGGAGGTGCTCGCAGTCGTGGAGCTGAAGGCCCGCTTCGACGAGGAGGCCAACATCAACTGGGCCGAGCGGTTGGAGGCCGTGGGGGTCCAGGTGGTCTACGGCATCGTCGGCCTCAAGACCCACGCCAAGCTGCTGCTGGTCACCCGCAAGGAGGGCCGCCGGCTGGTGCGCTATGCCCACCTGTCCACCGGCAACTACAACCCCAAGACGGCAAGGCTGTACACCGACGTGGGCTACCTCACAGCCGACCCAGACCTCACCGCCGATGCAGATGCGGTGCTGCAGCACCTGGCCAGCCTCAACCCGCTGGCCCCGCCGCGGCAGCTGCTGGTGGCGCCCTTCAACCTGCATGCGAAATGGGTGGAACTGATCGGCCGGGTGGCCCAGGCCGCAGCCGCCGGCCGGCCGGCACGCATCGTCGCCAAGTTCAACGCCCTGACCGACCCCGACCTGATCGCCGCACTGGCGGCCGCCAGCCAGGCCGGCGCACAGATCGACCTGATCGTGCGCGGCGCCTGCATGCTGCCGCCCGGCGTGCCGGGCCTGAGCGAGCACATCCGCGTGCGCTCGGTGGTGGGGCGTTTCCTGGAACACACCCGGGTGATCTACCTGCGCTGGGGCGAACGCGAGCCGGACGAAGCGCTGTACCTGTCCAGCGCCGACTGGATGAGCCGCAACATGCAGCGCCGCATCGAGATCGCCTGGCCGCTGCGCGACCCGGCCCTGCGCCAGAGGGTGATCGACGAGTGCCTGGTGCCCTACCTGCACGACCGGCGCGACGCCTGGGAGCTGGACGCCGAGGGCCACTACCAGCCGGTGACGCCAGCGCCGGCCGGTCCATCCGACCTCAGCGCCCAAGGCGCACTGATGCGCCGGTTCTGATGACCCGGGGAGCCCGGCCCGCAACGGTCCGCCGAGAACCCCGGCCCTGCTGCAGGATGCAGCAGGGCTCCTACAATCTGCGCCGCACTGAGGAGCGCACATGGACATCACCAAGGAAATCGACACCCGCGGACTGAACTGCCCGCTGCCGATCCTGAAGACCAAGAAGGCCCTGGCCGAATTGAGCGCCGGTCAGGTGCTGAAGGTGCTGACCACGGACCCCGGATCGGTGCGCGACTTCCAGGCCTTTGCCAAACAGACCGGCAACGAACTCGTGGACCAGCAGACGCTGCCGAACAACGAATTTGTGCACGTGTTGCGGCGGCGCTGACGGCAACAGGGCGCCCACCTCGCGGCGGCGCCCTGTTTCCCCTCCCTGAAAGGCTGCGTCGATCGGCAGCCCGGCAGATGCCGGGCCGCAACGAGGGCTCTGGTTCAGCCGCCGATCACCCCGCCGTCGCTGCGACGCACCATCACCGTCGCCGAACGCGGCCGGGCTCCGGTGGTCGGCCACTGCGAGAAGGCGGTGGCGTTGCGGGCGATCTCGTTGTCGGTGAGCGTGCTGCCGCCGGTGTTCTTCGGCGCGTTGGGATGGCTGCCCACCTCGCCCGGATGCTGGATGTTGACGAACATCGTCCTGCGATCCGGCGTCCAGGTCACCCCGGTGACTTCGCAGCCCGAGGGGCCGACCAGGAAGCGCCGGATCTCCTTGCTCACCGGATCGGCCGCCAGCATCTGGTTGTTGCCCATGTTGGCGTAGTCGCCAGCGTTCGAATAGCTGCCGTCGGTCTGGATCCACAGTCGGCCGAAGCCATCGAAGGCCAGGCCGTCGGGGCTGTTGAACAGGTTGTCCAAAGTGATGTTGGCCGAAGGCGCACGGGCATCGGTGACGCTGGGTTGACCGGCCAGCACGAAGATGTCCCAGTCGAAGGTCAGCGCGGTGGCATCACCGCCAGCCTCGTTCCAGCGCACGATGTGGCCCCAGACGTTGTTGGCACGCGGGTTGGCTTCGTCCACCGGCGGACGCGCTGAGCCGGCCGAGGTGCTGCCGTCCACCGCGTTCGAGGTCGTGCCGCCGCGGCGGTTGTTGTTGGTCAGGGTGACGTAGACCTCACCGGCCTTCTTCGGATTGGCGGAGATCCACTCCGGGCGGTCCATCATGGTGGCGCCCACGCGGTCGGCCGCCTGGCGGCACTTGATCAGCACCTCGGCCTGGTTTGCGAAGCCGTTGGCGGCCGTCAGACCGTTGCTGTCGAACGCCAGCGGGATCCACACACCGGTGCCCATGCCGTCGCCCGTGGTGGTGCCGGCGTCGAAGCGGGCCACATACAACGTACCGCTCTCCAGCAGGCGGCGGTTGGCCGCGCTGGTCGGGTTGCTGCGGTCGAAGCTGCCGCTGGAGACGAACTTGTAGATGTACTCGTTGCGCTCGTCGTCGCCCATGTAGACCACGACCTTGCCGTTGGCGGCCACCACCAGTTCGGCGTTCTCGTGTTTGACGCGGCCCAGTGCGGTGCGCTTGACCGGCTTGGAGGCCGGCGCGAAGGGATCGATCTCCACCACCCAGCCGAAGCGGTGCGGCTCGTTGGGGTTCACGTCGGCATCGAAGCGCGGATCCACGGTGTGCCAGCGATAGCCGAAGCCGGTGGAGCTGATGCCATACCGCACCTGACCCTGCCGCACATCGGCCGGCTGGCCCGCGCCGTTGGTCGGCGTGGCGAAGTAGCCGTTCCAGTTTTCCTCGCAGGTCAGGTAAGTGCCCCAGGGCGTGCGGCCGTTGGCGCAGTTGTTCAGCGTGCCGAGCACCTCGGTGCCGCTGGGGTCGGCTGCCGTCTTCAACAGCGCGTTGCCGGCCGCAGTGCCCTGGAGCGTCATCGGCGTATTGCCGTGGATGCGGCGGTTGTAGGGCGAGGTTTTGACGTGCGCCCAGCTGCCGTCTGCATTGCGCTTGACGTGCACCACACTCACGCCGTGGGCGGCCTGGGCCTTGCGGGCCTTCTCCAGCGTGAAGGGCGCCATCCAGTCGGCGGCGTCGGTGTCGGCCTCGA
>Ga0073899_10006167_pt1 | contig 10376 bp, 8 predicted proteins | sample KloWWTmetaKNB5Ph_FD_88975 | JGI IMG/M metagenome (GOLD analysis project Ga0073899, IMG submission 88975) | Active sludge microbial communities from Klosterneuburg, Austria, studying microevolution and ecology of nitrifiers - Klosterneuburg... | ecosystem: Engineered > WWTP > Aerobic digester >...
GACCACACCTACCCCCACGCCCTCGGCGGCGAGACCTGCGACAGCAACCTCGCGCACCTGTGCCGCCGTCACCACGTGCTCAAGCACGCCACCGCATGGTCGGTGGTGCAGCTGCCGGGTGGGATCCTCGAATGGACGAGCCCCACCGGGCAGCTGTACCGGGATATCCCGACCAGCTCCGTGCTCTTCGAACCCGACGCCGACTGGAACGACGCCTTCGCAAACGCGAACGCGAACGCCGCCGCGAACGCGAAGGTAGCCACGAATGCGAAGGTAGCCGCGAACGCGAACGCGAATGCGAATGCGAATGCGAATGCGAATGCCGGATTCGATTCCGGCGAGGACGACCCGCCGCCGTTCTGATCGCTCGCGCCGTCGGGTGGACGCCCAGGTGTTCGCCCGCGCACTCGATCGCGTGTACGCGGGGATCGTGGCGCCAGACGCCTAGCCATCGTGTGCGCGTCGGAAGAACTCGACGCCGAGGTCGGCGTGGTCGACGAAGACGCCGTCCACGCCGCTGTCACGGATGAGCGCCCATTCCGCCTCGTAGTCGCCGAACGCCGCCCGCCCGCCGCGGGTGCGAAACTCCGGGGCGAGAAACTGGTTCTCGGGCCGCAGCGTCCACGTGAACACCTGCAAACCGCGGGCATGGGCATCCGCCACGAGCTGCGACGTCGGCGCGCCCGGCGAATCGCGGGGGCTCGCCGCCCCGCGGGCGGGCTCGAGGAGCATCCGTTTCGCGACGCTGATGCCGTCGAGGCGCCCGACGAGGGCGTCGAGGCCGGCGGGCGTGGTCGTGTGCCGATAGCTCGCCGCCTTCGGGCCGAGGGCGAGCACCTGGTCGAACGGACGGCCCGCGCCCTCGAGGAGATACACATAGCTGCCGGGGATGCCGAGGGCGCGGAGCTGGGTGAGCACCGTCTGCTCGAACGACTCGATCACGAGCGGCAACGCGCCCGTGCCCCAGCCCGCCTCGGCGAGCTCGGCGGCCAGCAGCGGCGCGATCCCGAGGCCGATGCCCTCGAAGTAGCTCGCGTGCTTGACCTCCACGACCGCGCCGATGCGGCGGCCCTGGGCAAGCCCGGCGGCGCGCACGAGGTCGAGCACATCGCGCAGTCGCAGCAGCGACTGCTGGTCGTCGAAGCTCGCGCTGGAGGGACGCAGCTGCGGCAGCCGTTCCCGGCAACGCAGGGTGGCGAGCTCGTCCCACGTGAAATCCTCGGTGAACCAGCCGCTCATCGCCGAGCCATCCACCGTCTTCGTCGTGCGCCGGTGCGCGAACTCGGGGCGATCGGCGACATCGGTGGTGCCCGAGATCTCGTTCTCGTGCCGCACGACGAGCACGCCGTCCTTCGAGACGACCACGTCGGGCTCAACGGCGTCGACCCCCATCGCGAGTGCGAGGTCGTACGCCGAGCGGCTGTGCTCGGGGCGGTAGGCAGAGGCACCGCGGTGGCCGATCACGAGCGGATGGCGACGAGTCATGCCCCAAGCGTAATGAGCGGATGCGCCGGCGCCCGCGCGAGTTCTTGGTGCTCTCCCAGCGAACAGCCCGTTCCGCACAGCGAGAACCCGTTATCGTTAGAACCCAAGAACCCTGTTCAACCACCGCTTTTGGAGTGTGAGCGACCTCATGGCCCTCGACAACCCCGCATTCAACCGCCCGGCGTTCCAGGATCCCGCCGCCAACCGCGGTGGTGCCCAGGCCGGGGTGCACGACCCGTACTTCGCACACGCGCAGGCGAACGCCGCGCAGACCGTGCAGCTGGACAGCATGTACGCCGTGCCACCGGCCGGCGCCGTGAACACCGACCGCATGACGGTCGAAGACACGGTCTGGAAGACCGTCGGCCTGTTCGCTGTGCTGCTGGTCACCGCGGTCGTCGGCTGGGTGTGGAGCCTCTCGGCCGTCTCGCCCACCTCCGGCCCGAGCATGGCGCCGTGGCTGATCGGCATGATCGGCGGCTTCGTGCTCGCCATGGTCAACATCTTCAAGAAGCAGCCGAGCGTCCCCCTCATCATCGCGTACGCCGCGTTCGAGGGCCTCTTCGTCGGCGGCATCTCGGCGTTCTTCGAGTTCCTCTACCCCGGCATCGTGATGCAGGCGACGCTCGCCACGGTCGCCGTGGTCGGTGTCACCCTCGCGCTGTTCGCCAACGGCAAGATCCGCGCCTCGAAGAAGGCCACCAAGATCTTCATGATCGCGATGATCGGCTACGCCGTCTTCTCGCTGCTGAACCTCATCCTGATGTGGACGAACGTCATCCCGGCCGGCATGATGTTCGGCCTGCACAGCGCCACCGTCATGGGCATCCCCCTCGGCTTGATCATTGGCGTCCTCGTCGTCATCATGGCCGCGTACTCGCTCGTGCTCGACTTCGACAGCGTGCAGCGCGGCGTCCGCAACGGCGCCCCGCGCAAGATGGCCTGGACCGCTGCCTTCGGCATCATGGTCACCGTCGTGTGGCTGTACGTCGAGATCCTGCGCATCCTCGCGATCCTGCGCAACAACTGACGTCGCCGCCTGGCGGCTGCCAAATGCGGAACGGGTGTCGCCTTCGGGCGGCACCCGTTCCGCGTTTCCGCGCGAGGTGCCCGATGCGCCCCAACCCGTCAGCGGCGTGTGGGTCCCGCGAGCGCACGCGCCACGGCCGCCGCCAGCGCCGACATCGAGGAAGCGATGTCCATCCGGTGCGCGGCAGCCAGCGCCTCGGCGCCCAGCCGCTCGCGCAGGCGCTCGTCGCCGAGCACGCGCACGAGCGCCACGCCCAGCGCCTCCAGATCGCCCGACGGCACCAGCACCCCGCCGCCACCGGCGAGCATGTCGTGCGGCCCGTAGCCGACGTCGTAGCTGATGACGGGGCATCCGTGACTCAGCGCCTCGACGACCACGAGACCCTGCCCCTCGAACGCCGTGGTCAGCAGCAGCAGCGCGGCATCGTCGAGCTCGCTGGATGCCTCGGGCACGTGCCCGAGCAGGTGCACGCGGCCGCGCAGCCCGAGCTCGTCGATGAGCGCCTCAAGCTGCGCGCGCGCCGGGCCGTCGCCGTAGATGTCGAGGCGGGCGGCGGGCGCCTGCGTCCCGGGCTCGGCGGATACCGGGAGCTGCGCGAGGGCCGCGGCGAAGGCGCGGATCGCGTGATCGACGCGCTTGCCCGGCGCCAGCCGGTTGAGCATGATGACGCGCCCCGGTGTGCGTGCGGCGGCCGGGACGCGGGTGGCGGCCGGCTCGGCCGGGTGCGGGACGATGGCGAACGTGTCACGGGCGCCGAAGCGCGCGGCGACGGCCGCGGCCTGCGAGGGGGTGGGCCAGACGATGGCGTCGAACGCGTCCATGATCCCGAACCAGCGCGCCCACAGCGGGTTCAGCGGGGCGTCGGGGGTGTGCGGCGGCTCGGTGTGCGCGGTGTGGATCGTGTGCACGATGCGCACGCCGGGCTCGGCGAAGGGCACCAGCAGCTCGCCCAGCTGACGCGATTCGCACACCACGACGACCGGGCGCTCGGGATCGCGCGCCGCGGCGCGCAGCCTCGCCACGACGTGCGAGAGCCACGCGCGGTACAGCCCGCCGAAGCCCTCGAGCACGCCGATGATGCCCTCCGGGCCCCACACGCCCACGGGTGCGGTGGAGAGGTGCCAATCCGGGTCGCCCGCGATCACCGGGAGATCGATCACGGGATGGCCCGCGGCATCCGTCACCGTTCGATACGGGAGCTCGGGGGCCAGCGTGCCGGGGCGCGCGGCCGCGACGAGCCATGCGGCCGCACCGGCGGCCTCAGTGGATGCGGTGACGCCCGGGGGCGCCGCGCCCCCCGCCTCGTCGAACAGGTTGCGCATTCGCGCGGGATCGGCGAGCAGTCCGAGCCGGGCGAACTCGGCGCGATGCGCGTCGTGCTCGGCGCGTGCGCCGGGGTCGACCGTCAGCAGCCAGGGCCCGCGGCCCGCATCGACGCCCGCCGCGGCCATGTGGCGCGCGCGCTGCATCGTGGCGATCGTGAACCCGCCGTCGAGTCCCGGCACGAGCCGGCTCGACAGCACGAGGTACTCGGCATCAGGAAACCGCACCGCGCACCCCGAACGACGGCTTGCAGCCGCCGGCTACTCCCACTCGATGGTCCCCGGGGGCTTCGACGTGACGTCGAGCACCACGCGGTTCACATCGCGCACCTCATTGGTGATGCGGTTCGAGATCCGCGAGAGCACGTCGTAGGGCACCCGTGCCCAGTCCGCCGTCATGGCGTCCTCGGAGGTGACGGGGCGCAGCACGATGGGGTGACCGTAGGTGCGGCCGTCGCCCTGCACGCCCACCGAGCGCACATCCGCCAGCAGCACGACCGGGCACTGCCAGATCTCCTGGTCGAGGCCCGCGGCGGTGAGCTCCTCGCGGACGATGGCGGCGGCATCCCGCAGCAATTCAAGACGCTCGAAGGTGATCTCGCCGACGATGCGGATGCCGAGGCCGGGGCCGGGGAACGGCTGGCGACCGACGATCACCTCGGGGAGGCCGAGTTCGCGCCCGATGGCGCGCACCTCGTCCTTGAACAGGGCGCGCAGCGGCTCGATGAGCTCGAAATCGAGGTCGTCGGGCAGGCCGCCGACGTTGTGGTGCGACTTGATGTTCGCGGCGCCCGGGCTGCCACCCGACTCGACGACATCGGGGTAGAGCGTTCCCTGCACGAGGAAGCGGATCGGCTCGCCGTCGGCGGCGGCCTCGGCCATCAGCTCGCGCTCGGCCTGCTCGAAGGTGCGGATGAACTCGCGCCCGATGATCTTGCGCTTGCGCTCCGGATCGGTCACGCCTGCCAGCGCGGTGAGGAAGCGCTCGCGCGCGTCGATCGAGACGAGGCGGATGCCGGTGGCTGCGACGTAGTCCTGCTCGACCTGCTCCCGCTCGTCTTTGCGCATCAGTCCGTGATCGACGAACACGCACACGAGCTGGTCACCGACCGCCTTGTGCACGATGGCGGCCGCGACGGCCGAGTCCACGCCGCCGGAGAGCCCGCAGATCACTCGCGCGGTGCCGACCTGCTCGCGGATGCGCGCGACCTGCTCGGCGATGACGCTGCCCGAGTTCCAGTCCGCGGGGATGCCCGCCGCGGTGTGCAAGAAGTTCTCGAGCACGCCCTGCCCGTAATCGGAGTGCTTCACCTCGGGGTGCCACTGCACGCCGTAGAAGCGGCGCGCGTCATCACCGAACGCGGCAACGGGGGTCGCCGCCGTGGAGGCGAGCACCGTGAAGCCCTCGGGCGCGCGTGCGACCTGGTCGCCGTGGCTCATCCAGACGGTCTGCTGCTCGGGCTGCCCGCCCAGGAGCACCCCGCCATCGCCGCGCACCGAGGCATCCGTCGCCCCGTACTCGCGCAGACCGGTGTTGGCGACCTCGCCGCCGAGCGCCTGTGCCATGACCTGGAAGCCGTAGCAGATCCCCAGGGTGGGCACCCCGAGATCGAAGATCGCGGCATCGAGCGTCGGGGCGCCGGGCTCGTACACCGAGGAGGGCCCGCCCGAAAGGACGATGCCGATCGGGTTTCGCGCCGCGACCTCGGCGGCCGTCACGTTGTGCGGCACGATCTCGCTGTAGACGCCGGCCTCACGCACGCGGCGCGCGATCAATTGGGCGTACTGGGCGCCGAAGTCGACGACCAGGACCGGCCGCTGCTCGGTCTCGGGTGTGGGGTGCTGCGTCGCTGTCACGCTGTCCTTATCTGTCACGTGGTGCTTGTCTGTGGCGCCGGGCTGTTCGCTCACGCTTGGGGCTCCGAGGCACGCGCGATGCGCTCGGCGGCCTCCCGGTCAAGCTCAGCCGCGATCGATCCGGGATGCCCCGCCTCGGCCGCTTCGGCCTCCATCAGCCGCTCGGCATCCGCCGCCTCACGGGTGTCGAGGTAACGCTCCACGTCGCGCGCGACGCGAACCTCGAGGAAGAACGATAGCAGTGGCACGACGCCGCCGGCAGCCAGCAGCAGGAATCGCCAGAACGGCCAGCGCATGAGGCTCCACACGCGGAAGCACGAGAAGAGGTAGACCACGTAGAACCAGCCGTGGGCGACGAGGATGCCGAGCGAGACGTTGAAGCCCTCGCCGGTCGACTCGAGCCCCTCCGGGCCCTCGACGACGGGCGCGAAATGAAACAGCCCGTTCGGGCCGAACGCAAACAGTTCGAGTCGGATCGGCGTGTACTTCAGGATCATCTCGGTGCACAGCAGCAGGAGCATGACGCCGGTGATCACCGAGGCGATCTTGTAGAACCGCAGGGCGGCGCGAATCGCCGGAAAGGTGGCGAGTTTTGGGGCGACGGACATGCGCCCAGTCTACCCGCGGGCCGCGCGGGCCTCGGCCTGCGCGTCTTCGAGCGCCTCGAGCTCGCGCTCGCGCGCATCGCGCGCCAGGCGGTACCAGAGGTAGAACGCGAAGCCTGCAAACACGGCCCATTCGGCGGCGTAGAAGATGTTCAGCCAGTTGACGGTCTCGGCCTCGGCGGGTGGCGGCGAGTGGATCTCCTGCAGCCCCACGCCCGCGAAGGGCACGGTGGCCGAGGTCATGTAGGGCCGATACACATCGAGCCCCTCGATGTCGTGCCAGAGCCCAAGCAGCGCCGCGGGCGACATGCGCGGGATCTCGTATGGCGACTGGCCGCGACCGGGAACGGCGGGACCCTCGTCAGAGATGATCCGCCCCATCAGGGTCATGGATGCCTCGGGCTGCGCCTTCACCGCGGCTTGGAGCTGCGCGACGGCGGCGTCCGCCTCCTCGCGCGTGCCCACCCAGCCGAGCGCGACGGCGAGCGAGGTCGGGGTCGCGGTGTCGGCGAGACGGAACTGGCCGGTCACCCAGTAGCCGGGCTCGCCCTCGTTGAAGCGGCCGCTGACGACGATGAAGTCCTGCTCGACGAACGCGCCCGTGGCCTCCACCCGCTGGCCCACGAACGGCTCGGGCAGGTACACCCCGGGCTCGACGACATCCTCGATCGGTCGCACCTGCTCGGTGGCCCCGGGCGGCGGCACATCGGTGTCGATCGCGCGCGCGAGCTGCCACTGGCCGAGCCAGGCGAACACGCCGGCGACGACGAGGCACAGCAGGAGCATCCCGATCCACGTCGGTCGGAGCATGACCTCGCGCAGGGTCGGCGGAAACACCTCGGGGATCTCGTCTCCCGCGACCGCCGGATCTGGTGACACCATGGGCCGGTTCACCGGGTGGGCGAAACCACGACGTCGACCCGCTGGAACTCCTTCAGGTCGGAGTAGCCGGTGGTGGCCATCGACTTCTTGAGGGCGCCGATCAGGTTGGCGGTGCCGTCGGCGACGGGCGCGGGGCCGTAGAGCACCTCTTCGAGCGTGGCGACCTGATCGACCTTGACGCGGTGCCCACGCGGGAGCTTGGCGTGGTGCGCCTCGGGGCCCCAGTGGTAGCCCTGGCCCGGGGCATCCGTCGCACGCGCGAGGGCGACGCCGAGCATGACCGCATCGGCGCCCATGGCGAGCGCCTTCACGATGTCGCCGGAGGTGCCCACACCGCCGTCGGCGATGACGTGCACGTAGCGGCCGCCGGACTCGTCGAGGTAGTCGCGGCGGGCGCCGGCGACATCAGCGACGGCCGTGGCCATCGGCGCCTGGATGCCGAGCGTCGCGCGCGTGGTCGATGCCGCGCCGCCGCCGAAGCCGACGAGCACACCGGCCGCACCGGTGCGCATCAGGTGCAGCGCGGCCGTGTAGGTGGCCGCCCCGCCGACGATGACGGGCACGTCGAGGTCGTAGATGAACTTCTTCAGATTCAGCGGCTCTGCCACGCTCGAGACGTGCTCGGCCGAGACGGTCGTTCCGCGGATGACGAACAGGTCGACACCGGCGGCGGCGACGGTCTCGTACAGCTCCTGCGTGCGCTGCGGCGTCAGCGAGCCCGCGACGGTGACACCGGCGGCGCGGATCTGCGCGAGCCGGGCGGTGACGAGCTCGGGCTTGATGGGTGCCGAGTAGAGCTCCTGCATGCGGGCCGTGGCGATGGCATCGGGCAGGCCCGCGATCTCGGCCAACAGCGGCGCGGGGTCGTCGTACCGCGTCCACAGCCCCTCGAGGTCGAGCACGCCGAGGCCACCGAGTTCGCCGAGCATGATCGCCGTCTGCGGGCTGACCACCGAGTCCATCGGTGCGCCGAGCACCGGGATATCGAACTGGAACGCATCGATCGACCATGCGGTCGAGACGTCTTCCGGGTTGCGCGTGCGCCGCGAGGGCACCACGGCGATGTCGTCGAACGTGTATGCCCGTCGTGCCCGCTTGCCGCGGCCAAGCTCGATTTCCATAGTCACTCCCCCAGCCTACCCGCTCCCCGGCGTGCTGCCGGGTGGGCAGGGGCGCCCGAGGCGCGCCGGCTACGAGCGGTAGTTGGGCGCCTCGACGACGATCTGCACGTCGTGCGGGTGCGATTCCTTCAGCCCGGCCGCGGTGATCCGCACGAACTTGCCGCGCTCCTTGAGCTCGGTGATCGTGCGCGCCCCCACGTAGAACATCGACTGGCGCAGCCCGCCGACGAGCTGGTAGGCCACCGCCGAGACGGGTCCGCGGTAGGCGACCTGCCCCTCGATGCCCTCGGGGATCAGCTTGTCATCGCTTGGCACATCGGCCTGGAAGTAGCGGTCCTTCGAGTAGGAGGTCTTCTTGCCGCGCGTCTGCAGCGCACCCAGCGAGCCCATGCCGCGGTACTGCTTGAACTGCTTGCCGTTGACGAAGATCAGCTCGCCCGGGCTCTCGTCGGTGCCCGCGAGGAGCGAGCCGAGCATCACCGTGTCGGCACCCGCGACGAGCGCCTTGGCGATGTCACCCGAGTACTGCAGCCCGCCGTCGGCGATGACCGGCACGTCGGCCTCGCGCGCGGCGAGGTAGGCCTCGTAGACCGCGGTGACCTGGGGAACACCGACGCCCGCGACGACGCGCGTGGTGCAGATCGAGCCGGGGCCGACGCCCACCTTGACGGCGTCGACGCCCGCGTCGATGAGCGCCTGCGCGCCCTCGCGCGTGGCGACGTTGCCGCCGATCACATCGATGTGCGCGAACGACGGGTCGGCCTTGATGCGAGAGACGATCTCGATCACGCCGGCCGACTGCCCGTTGGCGGTGTCGACCACGAGCACGTCGACGCCGACGTCGCGCAGCGCCTCCGCGCGCTCCCAGGCGTCGCCGAAGAAGCCGATCGCCGCGCCCACCCGGAGGCGGCCGTGCTCATCCTTGGTCGCGAGGGGATACTTCTCGCTCTTCTCGAAGTCCTTCACCGTGATCAGGCCCGCGAGCTTGCCGTCTTCGTGCACGAGCGGCAGCTTCTCGATCCGGTGCTTCGCGAACAGGGCGATGACCTCGTTGGCGCCGATGCCGGCGGGGCCGGTGATCAGGTCCTTGCTGGTCATGATGTCGGCGACCTTGGTCGTCTGGCGCTCGAAGCCCGAGACGAAGCGCATGTCGCGGTTCGTGACGATGCCGAGCAGGTAGCCGGCGTCGTCGACGACCGGCAGCCCCGAGATGCGGTACTGCGCGCACAGCGCGTCGACCTCTTCGACGGTGGCATCCGCCCGCGTCGTGATGGGGTTGGAGATCATGCCCGACTCGCTGCGCTTGACGCGATCGACCTCGGAGGCCTGGTCTTCGATCGACATGTTGCGGTGCAGGATGCCGAGCCCACCCTCGCGCGCGATGGCGATCGCCATGCGCGACTCGGTCACCGTGTCCATGGCGCTCGAGATCAGCGGGACGGCGACCGTGATGCGGCGGGTGACACGGGTGGAGGTGTCGGCCTCGCTGGGGATGACGTCGGTGTGGCCGGGAAGCAGCAGCACGTCGTCGTACGTCAGGCCGACGAAGCCGAAGGGGTCAGCGTGTTCCATGTGGATGCTCTCTCTGTCGGTGCACCGACGGCCGAGGGTGAAGAAGGAGGAGCGGCACGGCGCGATCGCGAGAATTCGGCCGCATTTTCGCTGTTGATGAGTCTAAGCGAGCGAAGCGGGGTTTTGTTCCCGCGGCCCCGGGCGTTGGGTGCCGCGGCATGCGAAAGGCCCGGGTGCCGAAGCAACCCGGGCCTTGACAGACGCTGCGCGCTAGCGAACGACGATCGCGAGCACGTCGCGAGCCGAGAGCACGAGGTACTCGACGCCCTCGAACTTCACCTCGGTGCCGCCGTACTTGCTGTAGATCACGCGGTCGCCCACGGCGACGTCGAGCGGCACGCGGTTGCCGTTGTCGTCGATGCGGCCGGGGCCGACCGAGACGACCTCGCCCTCCTGGGGCTTCTCCTTGGCGGTGTCAGGGATGACCAGGCCACTCGCGGTGGTCTGCTCTGCCTCGATCTGCTTGATGACGATGCGGTCCTCGAGCGGCTTGATGGAAACC
>Ga0073899_10006169_pt1 | contig 10375 bp, 7 predicted proteins | sample KloWWTmetaKNB5Ph_FD_88975 | JGI IMG/M metagenome (GOLD analysis project Ga0073899, IMG submission 88975) | Active sludge microbial communities from Klosterneuburg, Austria, studying microevolution and ecology of nitrifiers - Klosterneuburg... | ecosystem: Engineered > WWTP > Aerobic digester >...
GCGATCACGGGGACGTCCGTGGCCGTCGTCGTGCCGTCGCCGAGTTGTCCGCCCGAGTTGTCGCCCCAGCACGACACCGCCTGGGACGTGGCCGCACACACATGGAACGCGCCGACCGAAACATCGGTGACACCGCTCAATGGGGGGACGGCTCGTGGCCCGGCCTTCTCGGCCGCCGCCGCGTCCATGGCACCGCCCCAGCAGCTCACGGACCCGGCCGCGACGGCGCACGTACGGTTGTAGCCGGCCGACACGGAGGTCACGCCGCTCGGAAGACCCGGGACGCCGATCGGCGTGACACTGCCGGCGGCGGTCATCGAGATGCCGAGCTGGCCGGCCCAGTTGGCGCCCCAGCAGGTCACGACTCCGTCGGTGCCGACCGAGCACGCGTGCGCGTCCCCGACGGAGAAGGCCGCAGCAGAGGGAAGGTTGACGACCGGCAGAGGGACGAGGCTGCCGGAGCCGTCGCCCGTGGCGAGCTGACCGTCGCCGTTGTCGCCCCAGCACCGGAGGGAGGTACCGGCAATGGCGGCGCACGTGAAGCCGTTGCCGACGTCGACGCCGGTGATGCGACCCGGCAGCTCTTTCACCGGCACAGGGACCGGGCTGGGCGTGGTGGTGCCCGTCCCCAGCTCGCCGGTGCCGTTCTGGCCCCAGCACCACACGGCCCGAGTGTCGACGAGGGCGCACGTGTGGCCCATGCCCGCGCTCACCTGCAGCACGCCGGACGCGAGGCCCGTGACCTGTCGTGGTACGCCGCTGTTGTCGGTGGAGCCGTTGCCCAGCTGACCCGCCTCGTTGGCGCCCCAGCACAGCACCCCGCCCTGCGCGGTGAGGGCGCACGTGTGGTTTCCGGACCCGGCCAGCGACACGACGCCGGTTCCGAGCCCGGCCACCGCCACGGGGACGGCGCTGGGCGCAAGCGATCCGTTGCCCAGCTGGCCGAAGTGGTTGTCACCCCAGCACCACACCGTGCCGTCGGCCTTCAGGGCGCAGGTGTGCGACGTCCCCGCGGCCACCCGGGCTCTCGGCGCCGGCGGTAACTGCGAGTCGGCGAAGCGGGGAAGGACGAGCACCAGCGCGGCCGTGGCCAGCGCGATGAACGCGACGATGCCGCCGCCCACGACGAGCCACCGTCGCCAGGGCAAGGGCAGTCGCCGGACGGGGACGCCGCGCCGCCCTGAGGGCGGCGCGGCGTTGGTTCCGGGTGACATGGTCTCCTTCGCGTGGGGCCGGCGACGGGCCTAGCCCAGCTGACCCTGCATGTAGGCGATGCGCTGCTGGAGCCAGGTGCGCAGGGAGCTGACCTCGGCCGGCCAGGATCCCTTGATCACCTGCACGGTCTCGAGGCGCTCGTTGATGTTCCACAGCTGGAAGTTCGCGGTGGCCGATGCCGTGATCACCGTGGACTGCTGCGCGATGAAGGCGTCACTGGTCACCAGCTTGGGGTACATCTGCTTCCACCGGTCGCTGACGGCCTTCGCGAAGGTCGGGTCGGCGAACAACCGGTTGAACCAGGTCTCGCTGGTCTGCTTCGCCTCGATGTTGTTGTTGACGTTGCGCAGGTACCAGCCGGTCGGCGTGCCCTGGTTGCCCGGGTAGAGCGCGTCCCCCATCGAGGTGTCGAAGTCCCACACCGGCCCGAAGAAGAGCTTGCCGGGCACGGTGACCCCGTTCACCACCTTGTCGCGCGTCTTGTACATGTAGACGCTGGTGTAGAGGTTGGCGTCGAGGTTCTTCGTCAGCTCCTGCATGAGGTAGAAATCGACCACCGACTTCTCGTCGATGTACTTGCGCCAGCCGTTGGTCGGATCGGCGAAGTTGCTGCTGAACAGCGTGGTGTCGGCCTGGTTCACGTAGTTGCTGATCCAGTTGATCTGCGCCGACGTGATGCCGGAGCCGTCGACCTCGTTCTCGGGCTCGGCGATGCCGACCCAGCCGCTGCCGCCCACCTGGAAGTTGTGGTCGGCTCCCTGACGGAAGTCCCACTCGAGCAGGTAGCCGCCCGTGATGTTGGGCGCGGTGTTGTTCAGCCCGGTCTGGTTGTCCTTGAGCTCGTCGATCTCGACGCGGGACGTGCCCACGTTCACGCGCTCCATGAGCGTGTACTGGCCCTGGTAGGAGCCGTTGACGTAGACGTCGACCGGAACCGAGTCAGGGGTGTAGGCCAGGCCGTCGAAGCCCTGGGCGATCTTCATGGCCACGGTGTTGCGCAGCAGGGAACGGTCGTAGTGGTTCGCGATCAGCGCCCACTTCTTGGCCTCGCCCATGCCGCAGAGGTTCTTCTTCTTGTCGAGGCCGATCTTGTAGGGCTTCTTGTCCAGCGTCCAGGTGTAGTTGCCGCGTCCGCTGATCTTCATGACGAGGTCGGTCTGGGCGGTGCACCCGGTGGCGGAGGTACCGGCGGGAGGCCCGGCCGTGATGGTGAAGCGGCCTTCCCAGTCGATGTCCTTGGAGTTGACCGTGGCGCCCTCGTTGGTGTCGACGTAGACCGTGGCCAGGCCCGTCCCCTTCGTGGCCCGAGGAGCCGCGTAGGTGACGAGGTTCGTCACCCCCGGAGTGGCGCTGGTGACGTTGATCACGGCGCGGTAGAGGTGCGACACCTCGAGCGGGTTGCTGACCGTCAGGGTCGCCACGCCGGAGCTGTTGGCCGTGGCGGTGCCGATGGACACCCACGTGGCCGTGGTCACCTCGGTGGTCACCGTGGTGACGATGGTGCGCTTCTGGAACTGAACCGAGCGGCCTGCGCCGGCGGCGGCGAAGTCCGCCCGCCACACGGCACTGGTGCCGCTGTTGGCCACGGTGAGCGCGCCGGCTTCCTTGACCACGATCGTGACGGTGTCGGTGGCGGTGGCCACTCCGTCACCGACGGTGAGGGTGAACACGAAGGTGCCGACCACCGAGGCGATGAAGGTGGGCTTCGCCGTCGCCGGGCCCGTGAGCGACAGGCCGGTGCCGGTGGTGAGAGCCCACTGGTAGGAGAGGGTGGTGCCGGCGTCGGGGTCGGTGGAGGCGGACCCGTCGAGCGTCACCGTCGCGCCCGGCGACACCGTCTGGTCGGGACCGGCGTTGGCGGTCGGGACGGTGTTGGGCGTCAGCTCGACGACCACCGAGACCGTGTCGCTCGCCGTGGTGGACCCGTCACCGACGGTGAGCCGGAAGGTGTAGGTGCCTGCCTTCGCGGGCACGAACGTGGGCTTGGCGGTGGCGGCCCCGGTCAGCGCGACGACGGCAGGTGTGGTGCCCTCCTGCGTCCAGGCGTAGGTGAGCGGAGTGCCGTTGGGGTCGCTCGAGGCGCTGCCGTCGAGGGTGACCGTCTTGCCCGTGAAGCCGGCGAGGTCGGCTCCGGCGTCGGCGATCGGGGCCGCGTTCTGGGTCACGGTCACCACGACGGTGTCGGTGTCGTCGAGCTTGGAGTCCGAGACGGTCAGTTCGAACCGGTAGGCGCCCGGAGCGGTCGGCACGAAGGTGGGCTTGGCGGTGGAGCCCCCGGTGAGGGTGACCGTGGGCACTCCCGGATCGGGCAGCTGGGTCCAGGCGTAGCTGAGGCTGTTGCCGTCCGGGTCGGTGGAGCCGCTGCCGTCGAGGGCGACGGTGGCGCCGGTGAGGGCGGCGACGTCGTTGCCCGCGTTGGCGATGGGCGCACGGTTGACCGCGTTCCAGCCCCAGACCTGGATCTCGGCGAGGCCCACGTTGGCGGTGGCGGCGCTCGTCTGGGTGATGTTGAGCTGGACGCTGGTGACGGTACGGGCCGCGAACGGGATCGTGGTGGCCGTGCCGGCGTTGACCAGGGCCCCGGTGTTGACGCTGGAACCGTCGGAGAAGGCCAAGGTGGCGGCGGTGATGGCGTCGCTGGTGTTGGGGCGGTCGAAGAGCACGATGCGGTCGATGAGCACCGGGACGGCCCACGTCAGCTTGAGCCAACTGCCAGCGGTGCCGCCGGTGGTCGCCCATTCACGGGTGTAGTCGGTGGGGTAGCCCAGGGCGCTGCCGTCGATGGCCTTGGCCGCGGTCTGGGTGGTCGCGGTGTTCTGCGACGAGGCGGTGGCCGTTGCCACCAGGGCGAGGTTGGTGGCGACCGGCGGAGCCGTGTCGACGACGACCTTCACCGTGTCGGGCGCCGACGACAGCACTCCGTCCGACACCGTGAGCGCGAACGTGTAGGTGCCCGCCACCGAGGGGGTGAACGTGGGCCGGGCCGCATTGGGGCCGGTGAGGGTGACCGCGGCGGGAGTGGTGCCCTCCTGGGTCCAGGCGTAGGTGACGGCCGTGCCGTTGGGATCGCTGGAGGCGCTGCCGTCCAGCATCACGGTCTGGCCGGAGTAGACCGAGAGGTCGGTGCCGGCATTGGCGATGGGCGCGGCGTTCGCGGCGACGGCGATCGCGACGCGGTCGGTCGACGAGAGTGAGCCGTCGGAGACGGTCAGATCGAACTCATAGGTGCCGGCGGCCGGGGGGACGAACGACGCCTTGGCGTTGGTCTCTCCGGTGAGCGGGGCGGGGGCTCCGGACGCCTGCGCCCACAGGTAGGTGAGCGGGTTGCCGTCGGGGTCGGTGGACGCGGAGCCGTCGAGGGGGGTGGCCACACCGGTGATGCCCGGGTGGTCGGCGCCGGCCGAGGCCACGGGAGCGCGGTTGACGGCGGGGGCCGGGTCGCCCCACACCTGGATCTCGGCGAGCCCGATGTTGTGGGTGGTGGCGCTGGTGCCGTTCACGGTGAACCGGACGCTGGTGACCGTCTTCAACCCGAACGTGACGGTGGTGGCCGCGCCCGAGTTGGTGAGGGTGCCTGCCGGCACCGAGGTGCCGTCCGAGAACGAGAGGGTGGCGGAGGTGACCTGGTCGTCGGCGTTGGGGCGGTCGTAGAGCACGACCCTGTCGATGGCGACCGGCGCCGACCAGGTGAGCTGCAGCCAGCTGCCGGCCTTGCCGCCGATGGTGGCCCACTCCTTGGTGGAGTCGGTGGGGTAGCCGGTGGCCACACCGTCGACGGCCTTGGCGGCGGTCTGGGTGGTGGCGACGTTCTGCGACGAGGCCGTCACCGTGGCGGACCCGGCGAGGTTGCTCGCGGCCGCCGCGACCGGCGCGGTCAGCGGAAGCGTCGCGAGTGCGAGCAGCGACGCCAGCGACGTGGCGAGCAGCCCTCGACGCAACCGACGCCTCGGCGCCGACGTTGTGGTGGATGAGCTACTCATCTCGTAACCTCCTGGCAACAGGCCGCCGGCGAGGGTGTCTCGCGCTGACGACTCGTCAGCCTATGGCACCCTCCTGACAGAAATCCGACCGGGCTCGACTTGAGGTCGAGGATGGCCACGCGCCGGAGTCCAAGCGCAACGAGGACGCGCGCCTACCGCGCTGACTAGGCTGAGGGGCGACCGGTCGCCAGTGCCTCGACGTGAAGGAAGTCCACTCATGGGAACCCGCCCGCAACGCGCTGCGTGCCTGGTCGCCTCACCGCTCATGATCGCCGCCGGCGGGGCGGCCTGGGCCGTGGTCACCCAGCAGCTCAAGGCGCAGCGCATCGAGGTGCCGGCCGATTCCTCGTCGCACGCGGGCAAGACCGTCGCCGGTCCACTGACCGCGTTCGCCCAGGCGGTCGTCATCGAGAAGCACGCCCTCGGCATCGCGCGAGGACGGACGTACGCCGAGGTCAACGACGAGTGGATGCAGGCTGCGAGGGCCGGGGACTCCGTCCGGGCGGCCGAACTGGCCGAGTCGAGACAGGTGGTCATGCAGGCCAACCTCCTGCGTGCGTCGCTGTTCACCTCGGTGCTCGCGTACGGCGTCGCGGCCCTCACCATCGGCATGGGGGTCATCGTCGGCATCCTCGGCAGCGCGCTGGACGACCCGTCCGACTGACGCGAGGGTCCGGGTCACTGCCGGGCGCGGGCCTCCAGGGCCGGGACGTCCGTCAACACGACGTCGCGGCGACCGGCTGTGCGGATCGCGCCGGCCCGCGTCAGAGCCGCCAGGGCTCGGCTGAACGACTCGGGCGTCGTCCCGAGGTAGGAGGCGATGTGCTTCTTCGCCATGTCCAGCCTCACCACGGGCCGTCCGGCGGCGTCCCGGCCGACCGGCTGGTCGAGGAGGTAGGTCGCCACCCGCGCGCCCACGTCGGAGCCGGCGACGGCGGCGAGCATCCGTTCGGCCTGGGCCAGGCGGCCGCTGACGCTGTGGAGCATGCGGACCGCGATCCCCGGGTAGCGCGTCACCAGACCGGTCAGATCGGCGTGCGCGAACGTACAGAGCTGCACCTCGCCGGCGGCGACGGCGTCGTGGTCGGGCCGGGCACCCGTCAGGAAGGCTTCCTCGCCCACGAAGTCGCCCTCCTGGAGCACCCGGACGACCTGCTCGCGGCCGTCCGCGCTGCGGTGCACGAGGGTGAGCCGTCCGTGGTGGACGACCAGCAGCCGGCCCACCGCTGCCCCGGCGACGTAGGCGTGCTCGCCGCGGGCCAGCCGCAGGGGCCGGGCCAGGGCCGCGACGGCTTCCTGCTCGGCCGAGCCCAGGCCGCGGAAGATCGGCACCCGCGTCACGCAGAGGTCGTCGTGGGGCATCTGGCTCTCCTTCGTGGCCGACTCATGCCGACGTGGTCCATCTTCTCGACTTGACGGGCGTCAAGGAAATCGGTGCGCCTCGGACGTAGCGTCGAATCGTCACCACAACCGAGAGGACTCCACCATGACACCCCTGATCGCCCTCGCCGCACTGGCGCTGTTCACGCTCATCGTCGTGTGGCCGCGTCCGGCGGACGCCCACTGCGACACCCTCGACGGGCCGGCCGTCGCCGACGGACGGCGAGCGCTCGTCACCGGCAACCTCGCGCATGCCCTGAAGTGGATCCCCACCGAGGCCGAAGCGGAGCTCCGGGAGGTGTTCGACGCCTGCTCCCGGGTACGGACCCAGGGCGGTGATGCGACCACGGTCGCCGACCGGCTGTTCCTGGAGACGCTGGTCCGCCTGCACCGGGCCGGTGAAGGAGCGGGCTTCGACGGGCTCAAGCCGTCCGGTACGCGCGTCGACCCGGTCGTGGTCGCCGCCGACGCCGCGATCGCGGCAGGCAGCCTCGCCCCCCTCGTCGGCCTCGTGCCCGACGACCGGCTGCCCCAGCTGGACCGGCTGCTGCACGCCGCCCTCGCCCTGAAGGAGTTCGACGCGGACGACGTCGCCGCCGGACGTCGCTACATCGCCGCCTACGTGGAGTTCTTCATGTTCGCCGAAGGTGAGGAGCACGAGCACCACGCCGGACACGATCACCACGCCGGCCACGATCACCACGCCGGCCACGGCGATCACGGAGAGCACAACCATCACGACGGGCACGTCGAGCACGAGCACCACCAGCAGGACGAGGCGCGGGCAGACGTCCACCACGCCCACAGCCACTGATCATGGACGCGCTCGTCCTGGACGTCGGGATCGGGGCCCTGACCACCGCGCTGGTGGTCCTGGCCGCGATCGCGGTGCGTCCCCACTGGTGGGTGACGACCGTCCGCTCCTGGTCGATGTACCCCACCCTCCGTCCCGGCGACCTGCTGCCCACGCGGGCGGTCCGTGGGACGCGGCAGGTCGGACGGGGGGACATCGTGATCGTCGACTCGGCCGAACTCGGCCGGCGTGTCGTGAAGCGGGTGATCGGGCTTCCGGGCGAGACGGTCGGAGTGGGCCCCGAGGGGGTCACGATCGACGGGGCCCCGCTGCCAGAGCCGTACCTGGTCGCGCACGGCGGACCCGCCGCCCGCTTCCAGGTTCCCGAGGGCGCTTACGTGGTGCTGGGCGACCATCGCCGAGGGTCCAGCGACAGCCGGACCTGGCGCCGGCCGTACGTCGCGGCGACCGCGATCCGGGGACGCGTGACGGGTCGCCGGTAGTCTCCCCCGCTCCCCATCCGCGACCCAACTGGACCTGTGCGTCAGGTTCTGACCCGTGCACGGGTCAGAACCTGACGCACAGGTCCAGTTCGAGGTCCATGGTGTCGATCATGCGCGACGAACGCGAGCGCCGGGGGCCGGCGTTCGACGACATCGAGGCGGCACGGTCGTGGCTCACCCACCACTCCGCCTGCACCGGCACGGTGGGCGTGATCGGCTTCTGCCTCGGCGGCGGACTCGCGCTGCTGCTGGCACCGACCGGCGGCTACGCCGCGTCCAGCGTCAACTACGGCTCGGTGGGGAAGGACGCCTACTCGTCCGGCTTCCTGCGCACCGCCTGCCCGATCGTCGGCAGCTACGGCGGCAAGGACCTCGCCCTGCGCGGCGCGGCCGCCCGGCTCGACAGCGTGCTCACCGAGGTCGGCGTGGATCACGACGTGAAGGAGTACCGCCACGCCGGGCACGCGTTCCTCAACGACCGGGCGGGCGCCGGTGACCGGACTCCGGCGCTGTTCGCCGTGCTGGGGCCGGTGATGGGTATCGGCTACGACCCCGAGGCCGCCCTCGACGCCCGAGCCCGCATCCTGGCGTTCTTCGGCAGGCACCTGGCGGACCAGCCAGGGCCGTCGGTGGCCGAGGACTAGGGCATCGGTCGGCAGCGAGCCGCCCGCAGGGCCACGGCCCGTACGCCACGGCGGGACCGACCTGGCCGTCCCTTCACGCACCAACGCCCAGCACCAACGCCCAGCACCAACGCCCAGCACCAACGCCCAGCACCAACGCCCAGCGCCGTACCCCCAGCGCCGTGACGAGCGCTGTGGCCCCTCCTCCCCCGGCCCTCAGGTGAGCTTGAGGGTGGTGATGCAGGTGGGGCTGTCGGCCTTGGTGGCGAACGGCACCGTACCCGTCCGGCCGTCGGCCGTCACGGTGATCGTGCCGCTGACGTCCCGGGGCAGCCAGAAGGCGACGAAGCCGTTGGCGTAGGTCGTCCTGTCGGCGTCGACGAGAACGGCGCCGGCGCTGTCGGTGATCGTCACCCTGACCGGACGGCCGGCCAGCTCGCCCTGGCACGTGGCGAGGCTGTGGTTGAAGCAGTCGTGCGTCCTGGTGACGTAGGGCGCGACGGAGAGGTAGAAGCTCCTCTCTCCGGTGAGGGGCAGCGATGCCTCGGACGTGCCGTCCGAGAGCACGAGCCGGTCCGGACGGACGGACGCCCGCAGCGGCAGCGGCCGCTTGCGCGGATCCTGGTCGAGGGACTCGACCACCTGCTGCGCGTTCTTGCCGGCCAGACCGAACTGGGCCAGCAGCGCGGCGGCGTCCCCGGCCACGGGGGCCGCTGCCGCCGCCGACGCCGGGCGCGTGCTCCCCTGAGCGGCAGGGACGGCGGGGACGGCAGGGGCGCCACAGGCGGCCAGGGCCAGGAGGCCCACCAGGGCCACGGCGGACGTTCGGGTCTTCACATCGACTCTCTTCCTTCGGGGATCAGGGGAGTGGCGTCGCTCTCGCGGGCAGGTCACGGGTCGGCACGTGGCCGGGCACGCCCGAGGCGCGGCTGCCGATCGGCGCTCCGGCGGGCTGGACGGTGGTGCTCACAGCCACCACCCTGTCGCCACTGCATGCAGATCGAACCCAGGCCCGATCAAGGTTGGGTCAAGGTCCTCGTCCCTCATGCGACGTACCGCAGGCCGATCATCATGCCCGCTTCCGCGTGGTAGACGTTGTGGCAGTGCACCATCCAGTCGCCGGCGTTGTCGGCGTCCAGCTCGATCGGCATCGCCTGCATCGGCGCCAGGAGCACGGTGTCCTTTCGCAGTCCGGACCGGAGGGCGAACGTGTGACCGTGCAGGTGCAGGGGGTGGGTCATCATCGTCAGGTTCCTCACATTCAGGCGCAGCCGCTGCCCGCGCTTCACGGTGAGGGCCACGTTGCTCCCGTACGGCGCACCGTTGATCCCCCAGCGGTAGGGCGTCATCGACCCTTCGAGGGTCAGTGCGGCGGTCGCGTCGGGAGGCCTGGCCGGGAGCAGCGACGAGGGCGCCGGCAGGAGCTCGGAGCCGAGGGCCACCCGTCCGCCCAGCTCCGCCGGCTCGACGTCCGGACCAGGCGCCGCGCCGCTCCCTGTACGAACCAGCGCCATCGCCCTGCCGTCCTTGCCGAACGGCCGGGCGACCAGGGGGAACACCCCGTCACCCAGGGTGACCGTGGCGTCGTGGCGCTCACCCATGCCGAGGTAGACGGCACCCACCTCCTGAGGGACGACGGCGTACCCGTCGGTGTGGGTCAGCGTGAGCCGGTGACCGCCGAGCGCGACGGCGAACACGGTGTCGGCGGCTGCGTTGATGATCCTCAGGCGGATCCTGTGGCCGGGCCTGGCGGTGAACGCCTCCGGTGACGACGGGACCCGGCCGTTCACCAGGTAGTACGGGTAGGTCACCTCGCCGGCGTCCCCCCACGGGGCACCGCCACCCCCGTGGCCGCCACCACCCATGCCTCCCATGCCGCCC
>Ga0073899_10006170_pt1 | contig 10374 bp, 8 predicted proteins | sample KloWWTmetaKNB5Ph_FD_88975 | JGI IMG/M metagenome (GOLD analysis project Ga0073899, IMG submission 88975) | Active sludge microbial communities from Klosterneuburg, Austria, studying microevolution and ecology of nitrifiers - Klosterneuburg... | ecosystem: Engineered > WWTP > Aerobic digester >...
CCTTCGGCGCCTTCGTCGACATCGGCGTCCACCAGGACGGCCTCGTGCACGTGAGCCAGTTGGCCGATCGCTACGTCAAGGACCCCAACGACGTGGTGAAGGTGGGGCAGAAGGTGAAGGTCACCGTGCAGTCGGTCGACCTCGCCCGTGGGCGCATCGCCCTCACCATGCGCAGCGACTCGCGTCCGGCCGCCACCGGAGAACGGCCCGCCGCGGTCGAGCGGACCGCACGCGCCGAGCGTACGGGTTCCCCGCCGGCCAAGGGGTCTGGGGATCGTGGGCGAGGGGCACCACCGCCCAAGCCCGCCCCGACTCCCGGGAAGGGCTACATTGCGCCCAACGGAATGCGCTTCAAGTAGGCGGCCCGGCACGCGGGCACGTTGGCGCCTCGCCGGGTATCAGTGCAGCAGCTGGTACCCGGCTCTTCGACCTCGACTCTCGCCATGGCTCCGCGACGTCTCCTGACACCGCTCGCCGCGCTCCTCCTCGCCATCGCCGGCGCCGCCTCGCCTGCCCGCGCGCAGGCGCTCAATGCCACCGTCATGCTCCCCGGCTTTCGCGGTGTTGTTCGTCTGGACACCGTGGGAACCGCGGTCGCCGTCAACGCCCCTCCCGGGGCCGTCTTCACCGCGCTGCGATTCGCCCTCGATTCACTCGGGGTCGAGGTGGCCGTGCGTGACTCGGCCGCGGGGCTGGTGGGCAATCTCGGGCTCAAGCACACCCGACGTTTCGCCGGCAAGCAGATGTCCACCTGGGTCGACTGCGGCATCGGCCACACGGGCGCGACCGCCAACGCCTATCGCATTCACATGGCGATCCTCGCCGGGGTCGCCGCCGCCAGCGGCGGGGGTTCGCGCGTACGCGTCGCGGTCGCCGCCGGTGCGCAGGCGTTCAGCGGCCCGCTCGGCGATCCCATCGCCTGCGAGAGTACCGGGGCGATCGAGAACCGCATCCTCGAACTCGTGCGCCAACGACTGGGAGCACCATGAACGCCGACGCCCCCCGCCCCACCGTCCGCGTGCGGCGAGCGACCGCACACGACGCACGCGCGCTCGCTGACATCGCGGCGCGCACCTTCGCCGCGGCGTTCGGCGACTCGAACTCCCCCGAGGACCTCGCGTTGCACCTGACGAAAAGCTACAGCGAGGCACAGCAGGGGGCCGAGATCGCCGATCCCGATGTCGACATTCTGCTGGCGGAGGTCGATGGCGCCCTCGGCGGGTATGCGCAGCTCCGCGAGGGCGAGGCACCAGCGTGCGTGGCGCACCTCGCCCCATTCGAGCTCTGGCGATTCTATGTGGACACCCCATGGCATGGTCGTGGCGTGGCCCAGGCGCTCATGGAGGCGGTCGCCGACGCCGCGCGCGCTCGAGGCGCGAGCGCCCTCTGGCTGAGCGTGTGGGAACACAACCCGCGCGCGCAGGCCTTCTACGCCAAGTGCGGCTTCGTCCAGGCCGGGACCAAGCCGTTCGTCGTGGGCACCGACGTGCAGAACGATTGGGTGATGCTGCGTCGGTTCGCGGGCGAGGAATGACGCGCGCCACCAGCACCACCATCCCGGCCTTCGTCCTCGCCCTGGCCGCGACCGTCGGCTGCGCGACGAGCCGGCCGCGGTTGCAGCTGCCGCCGTACACGCTCATGTCGGCCACGACACTCGACTCCGCACGCTCGCTCGTGCGAGAGGCGCTCGACAGCGCCCGCATGACCGTCGACGGGGCGCCAGCCGCCGACGCCGACGTCGTGACCAGCACCTTCGTCGTGCGACGTGGCGGAATGGGAGAGGCTGAGATTCGCCTGCGTGTGCGCCTGCACCGCGAGCCCGCCGACGACGCCCGCACCGGCATCGTCCTCGTAGTCGACGCCACCGCGCGCGACCGCAACCGCATGCTCACCATGTCGCCCGAGGAGATGCGCTCGCCGCGCATGTCGCGCGACCCGCACCCGATCAACGAGAACGACCGCGAGTCGCTGCAACGTATCGTGAGGCTGCTCGACCTCCTGAAACAGCGCGGGTTCCTCGTCGCCGAAGGGCGATGAGCCGACCCGCGAGGAGCGTTCCGGCGACGAGCCAGTCGGCGACGAGCCGTCTGTCGACGAGCCCGCCCGACAGGGGGGCGCCGCCACCCGCATCGCTCACGCTCTTGCGCCACCCCCATGCGCCCCGTTGGATTGGAGAAGGTCCACCGCCCACCAAGGAATGCCCGCCGTGCGCCTCCTGATCGCGTCGCTCGCCCTCGCCGTCGCCAGCAGCTCCGCCAGCGCGCAGAACGCGCGCGTGCGCCTCGGCATCATCGGTCACCCCGGCCCGGTCAACGTCGACTCCATGGCGTCGACCGTGACGATCGACTCGCCGCGTGGCCTAGTCTTTCACGCCGCGTCGCAGGTCTTCGCCGAGCTCAAGCTCCAGGTCGATGCGCGCGACTCGGTGCGCGGCATGGTCGGCGTCACCAGCACAGCCAAGATGCGCAGCTTCGCTGGACGCCCCATCTCCCGCTGGCTCAACTGCGGGCAGGGGATCACCGGCTCCAACGCCGACAACTGGCGCGTCTACGTCACCGCCTTCGCCTTTGCCGACGCGAAGGACTCGACGCACACCACGTTGCGGCTGGCGATGATCGGCGGCGCGCAGGACGTCGCCGGCAACTCCACGGAACCGGTCGCCTGCGGGAGCACCGGCGCCTTCGAAACCATGTTCGCCGAGCGCGTGAAGCTGCGCATCGCGCAGGGACTTCCCTAACGCCTCGCCTCGCGCCTGAAACCACGAGCGCCGGTGCGATCCACTCGCACCGGCGCTCTGTCCATTCGGGGGGGGCCGCCCGCTCAGCTGGCGTCGTTCGGGCGCATGCGCTCCAGCGCGGCGCCGAGGTCCGGCTCGAAGCCGCTCCCCAGCACCGTGCCACCACTGGTCACGATCACCTGTTCCGCATGCAACAGGTCTTCCTCGCGCACCAGGGCGACGAGCATCGAGGTCCCGACCTTGAGTCCGCTCCCCAGCTGGCGCAGCAGGTCATCGGGGAATCCGGCGTCGATGAAATAGGCCGCGAGTCCGCCAGCCAGCGCCCCCATCACCGGGCCGATCCCCGGGAGCACGAGCGCCGCGACCGCGCCGATCGCCGCGCTCTTCCCGATCCCCCAGTCCTGGGTCTCGGTGAAGCCGATCTTGCCGTCGGCTTCGCGCTCGATGACCGCCGCGTTGCCAAGGCGCGTCCCCGCATTCTTGAGTTGGTCGAGCCCCAGCTTGGCACCACCGGTGCTGCCGTAGCGGGCAATCACGATCTTGCGGGACGCGGGCGGGGTGGCGCTCGGGGGAACGGTCATGAACGGGCTCCAGCGATGGTGGACGGCGGCGCTTCGGGCGAACGGCGGACGCCTGCGTATATCGCACCGACGGCGCCGACGTGCAACTCCCCGCCCTCCCCCTCCGGTGTCCTCCTTCCCCGACCCTTCCGGTGCGCGCGCCCATCAGCGTAACGTTTCGGACACAGCCACCACTCCCCGCTTCGGTCGCCTCCCTCATGCGTCGCCTCGCGCTCCTCGCCCTCCTCGCCCCGCTCGTCACCACCACCGCCGCCGCCGCGCAGCCGCGATGGCAGGAGATCGGGAAGACTCGCACCGGCAACCCGGTGTTCATCGACCCGCGCACCGTCAAGAAGGGCAAGGACGGGATCGTCAACGCCACCATCCGCGTGGCCTACACCAAGCCGGTCAAGTCGCCCAAGGGCGACCTCACCGCCTCGCGCGCGATCGCCATGTTCGACTGCGCCAAGATGACGTTCGCCACAAAGGAGAACGCGACGTACATCGACGAGAAGTCCAACACCGTCTTCCAGCGCACGGTGAACAAGCAGCCGGGCTTCGGCCCCGCCATCGCCGGAAACTTCGCCGACGTGGCCCTACAGCACCTCTGCAAGAAGTGACACGTCCCCGGCGCGGATCCGCGTCCACGCCGGGGACGATCCCGCCTTCACTGCCCTACGCCGTCTTGCGCACCTCCGCGTCGAGCGTGGCGTCGCTGGCCACCGCGGGGCGCACGTAACGGTCGAGGTAGCGCCGCCGGATCTCCGCCACGTGCTCCGAGGCACCGCGCGGCTTCACCTTCCGCACCAGCGGGAGGTACCACTCCCACTTGGCGATGATGGTGCGCGCGCGCAGGCTCATCGTGCGGTCGCGGTGCTCGCGCACCAGCGCGTGCAGCAGGACGCGATCCTCATGATCGAGGTCGCCGATCAGGACCATGTCGTGGTTCACGCGCCCGGCGAAGTCGCCGCGTTCATCGAGCACGTACGCCACGCCGTTCGACATCCCCGCCCCGAAGTTGCGGCCGGTCCGCCCGAGGACGGCGACGATTCCACCGGTCATGTACTCGCAGCAGTGGTTCCCCGCCCCCTCGATCACCGCCACCGCCCCCGAGTTGCGGACGGCGAAGCGGTCACCCGCCTGCCCCGCGGCAAAGACGCGCCCGGCCGTGGCACCGTACAACGCCGTGTTCCCCAGGATCAGGTGTTCGTGGCTCGCGCGCGCGTACAGCGCCTCGCGGAACGGGCGAAGGGTCAGTTCCCCTCCGCTGAGCCCCTTCCCCAGGTAGTCGTTGGCCTCTCCCTCGAGGTCGAGATGCATCCCCGAGATGGTGAACGCGCCGAAGCTCTGTCCCGCGCTCCCGCTGAAGCGCAGGTGCATCGACTCGGCGGGGAGCCCCGCATCGCCGTGCCGCTCGGCGATCGTCCCCGCCACGCGCGCCCCCACCGTGAGGTGGTGATTGCGGATGTTGTAGTGTCCCGAGAACGGGAGCCCGTGCCCGAGGAACGGCTCGGCGTCGCGCAGGATCTGTTCGTCGAGTGACGGCATCGGCGGCCGCTCGTTGCGGGCCACCGTGCGCACCGCCGGTTCTCCCGCCCGCTCGGCGCGCGTGAGGAGGAACGAGAGGTCGAGCAGCGCCGCGCGAGGACGCTCGGGGCGTTCGTCCCGTTCCAGGTAGTCGGCGCGACCAACGATGTCCTGCAGGCGACGCACGCCAAGAGACGCGAGGATCTCGCGCACCTCCTCGGCCACGTGCGTGAAGTACGCCACCACCTGCTCGGGAGTCCCACGGAACTTGGCGCGCAGGTCGTCGCGCTGCGAGGCGATGCCGGTGGGGCAGGTGTTGAGGTGGCACTGCCGCGCCATCGCACACCCCAGCGCCACGAGTGGCGCCGTCCCGAAGCCGAACGACTCCGCGCCTAACAAGGCCCCGATCACCACGTCGCGACCTGTCTTGAAGCCGCCATCCACGCGCACCTCGATGCGGTGGCGCAACCCGTTCTTCACCAGGACCTGCTGCGTCTCGGCCAGCCCCAGCTCCCACGGCGAGCCGGCGTGCTTGATCGACGACAGCGGGGAGGCCCCCGTCCCGCCATTGTAGCCGGCAATGAGCACGTAGTCGGCGAACGCCTTCGCCACGCCGGCGGCGACCGTCCCCACCCCGGCCTCCGCCACCAGCTTCACCCCGATGCGCGCCCGCGGGTTCACCGTCTTGAGGTCGTGCACCAGCTGCGCGAGGTCCTCGATGGAGTAGATGTCGTGGTGCGGCGGCGGCGAGATGAGCGACACGCCCGGCACCGAGTGGCGCAGCCGCGCGATCAGCTCCGTCACCTTGTGCGCCGGCAGCTGCCCTCCCTCGCCGGGCTTGGCCCCCTGCACGATCTTGATCTCCAGCTCCTCGGCACGCGCCAGGTACTCGGTCGTGACGCCAAATCGACCGGACGCTACCTGCTTGATGCGGTTGTCGGCGCGGTCGCCGTTAGGCAGCGACGCATAGTGGCGCGCATCCTCGCCTCCCTCGCCCGAGTTGGAGCGTGCCCCCATCCGGTTCATGGCGATGGAGATGGTCGCATGCGCCTCGGGCGACAGCGCCCCCAGCGACATCGCCGACGAGACGAAGCGCTGGCGGATCGCCTGCACCGGTTCGACCTCGTCCAGCGGGATGGGCGTCCGCGTCGTGAAGCGCAGCAGGTCGCGCGGTCCCGACGCCCGGCGCTCCCCGTTCTTCGACAGGAAGTCGCGATACGCCTCGTCGCCGCTGATCCCCGCCGAGCGCGCACTCCCGGTCGCGCGTTGCAGCGCCACCACGATGCCCGGCGCCCACCCGTGATCCTCACCGTCCTTGCGGAAGCGCACGCGCCCGTAGTCGGGGAGGCTGTGCGGCAACTCGCCAACGTGCGGCCACGCCGCCTGGTGGCGCGCCATGGCATCCGCGGCCAGCTCTGCGAATCCCAGGCCGCCTAACGGTGAGACCGTCCCGGCGAAGCACCGGTCGATCACCTCGGCGCCGAGCCCCAGTGCCTCGAAGATCTGCGCCCCGCAGAACGACGAGAGCGTGGCGATCCCCATCTTCGCCAGCACCTTGAGCAACCCCTTCTCGATCGCCGAGCGATAGCGCGCCAGCGCCTCGGCCGGGAGCGGACGCTGGGTCGCGTCGACATCGCGACGCCCGTGCTCCGGCGCCTCCGCGTACATCGCCGCCACCGTCTCCATCGCCAGCCACGGATGCACCGCTTCGGCGCCGTACCCCACGAGCGCCGCCACGTGATGCGGGTCGAACGCATCACCCGCCTCGGCCACCAACCCCACACGGGCGCGGAGCCCCTTGGCAATCAGGTGCTGTCGCACCGCCCCCAACGCGAGGAGCATGGGAATCGGCGCGCGCGTCGGACCGGCCAGCCGGTCGCTCACGATGAGGATGCGCGCCCCGCGGCGGACGAGCTGTTCAGCCTCGCGCGCTAGGCGGCCTAACGCGACGAGCATCGCCCCCGAACCGTCGGCCGCGGCGAAGGTGGCATCGAGCGTGCGCACGTCGAAGAGGGCGAAGTCGCGGAGCGCCCGCATCTCGTCAGGCAGCAGCACGGGATGCTCCACGCGCAGCATGCGGGCGTGGGAGGGACGCTCCTCGAGCGGCGAACCCCGACGCCCCAGGTGCATGCGCAGCGACATCACCTGCGTCTCGCGCAACGAGTCGATGGGCGGGTTGGTCACCTGCGCAAAGCGCTGGCGGAAGTAGGCGTACACGCCCTGTGGGAAGGTCGACAGCGGCGGAATCGGCGTGTCGTCGCCCATGCTCCACACGGCGTCGGCCCCCGTGCCGCCCATCGGCTCGAGGACCATACGCACGTCCTCGAAGCCATAGCCAAAGGCGAGTTGCATCGGGAGCAAGGCGCTGCTCGACGTCACCAGCGGTTCCTCGCCGGCGCTCGGCGGGAGCGTCGCCATGTAGCGCGCGACCCACTTGGCGTACGGCTTGCGCGTCGCGATCTCGCGCTTGGCCTCGAGCGATCGCAGGACGAGCTTGCGCTGCGTGTCGACCAGCAGCGACTCTCCGGAACCGAGCTTCCCCGTCTCCACCACTTCGCGCGGGTCGAAGTCGACCAGCCCGACCTCCGACCCCAGCGCGATCATCCCGTCGGAGCGGATCTTGTAGCGGCACGGGCGCAACCCGTTGCGATCGACCGCCGCGGCCACCGTGACGCCGTCGCTGAAGGCCAGCGCGGCCGGCCCATCCCACGGCTCGATCACGCACTGGTGATACTCGTAGAACGCCTTCACGTCGCTGTCGACGTCGGGATACTTCTCCCACGCCTCAGGGACGAGCATCATCCCCGCGTGCACCGGCGTGCGCCCCGCGCGCACCAGCAGTTCCATCGCATTGTCGAGCGACGTCGAGTCGCTCCCCCTGGGATCGATCACGTCGCGCACGCGGTCGCTCTTGTCACCGAATGCCGGCGTGGCCAGCATCGGCTGGCGCATCGTCATCGCGTTGCGGTTCCCCCACAGCGTGTTGATCTCGCCGTTGTGCGCGAGGAGGCGAAACGGCTGCGCCAGCTCCCAGCTGGGCTGTGTGTTGGTGGCGTAGCGCTCGTGGAAGACGGCAATGGCCGTCTCGAACTCGGGATACTTGAAGTCGGTGTAGAAGCGCGGGAGCTGCGATCCTGTCAGCATCGCCTTGTAGACGATGGTGCGACACGACATCGAGCAACAGTAGAACGGCGCCAGCCCCTCGCGGGTCGCCTCGCGCTCCATCTCGCGGCGCGCGAGGTACAAGGCCCGCTCCCAGGTCGCCAGGTCGTCCATGCCGGCGGGCTGTCCCACCAGCACTTGCGCGATGTACGGCATCGACGCGCGGGCCGTGCTGCCTAACGCCATCGGATCCACCGGGACCTCGCGCCACCCCAGCAGCGGCAGCGCGTCGGCGGCCAGGACCCGTTCGATGAGCGCGGCGGCCCGCGTGCGGGCCGCAGGTTGCACCGGGAGGAAGAACATCCCCACGGCGAACGGCTGCCCGGGCGCGAGCACCCCACCCCACCGATCGGCATCGCGCCGGAAGAGGCGGTACGGAATCTGGGTCAGGAGCCCGGCCCCATCCCCCGACTTGTCGGTCGACGACGCCCCGCGGTGCGCCACGCGCGACACCGCCTCCAGGGCAAGGCGAGTGACCTCGTGCGACCTCTCCCCCGACTGCTGCGCGATGAAGCCCACGCCGCAGGCATCCCGCGGACGCCACGGGCTGGAGGGCGACGCGTCATCCGGCGAGCCGCGCCGCGCGTGGCGCTCGTCGGGGGCGAGGGTATGCGTTGGAACCAGCGGCGTGCTGCGGGAGTCTGCCGAGCGGATACGCTGCCCGTGGTCGGCCATCGGTGCTCCTGTGGTGGGGCGAACGGGCGCTCCCCGGAGAGGGATGCCCAGAAAAAAGGCCCGCTCGATAACGAGCGGGCCTCGGTGACATCGCTGATTACTTATGCACGCGCGTCAGCCGGCCCCGCTCCCTGCCCGTACCTTGGCAAGAAGTCGATTCATATTGCTGATGAAGAGGGCGCGACGCTGTTGCATAACGCATAATCATGCAACTTTCGCGTTCCGTCAATAGCAATGATTCGGAAGAAGAAGGGCTCGGCGCTCCGCCGCTCGCCCGACGTCAGCGTTGGGCCGCCGCGAAGAGCAGGAGCGCCGCCATCGCGCATCCCAGCCCGGTCTTCGCCCCCGCCGCGACCACACGTCCGATCAGCGCCCCCCACGCCACGCGCGTCGCACTCCCGCGGGTCGATTCGGCCCGCGTCAGTTCGAGGATGAGCGCGCCCACGAACGCCCCGGCAAAGGCCCCGATCACGCTACCGATCACCGGGATCGGGATCCCCACCATCGCCCCCACGAAGCCGCCCAGGATCGCCCCCCACCCGGCACGCGACGAGCCGCCGTACTTGGTGGTGTAGCGTGCCGAGAGGGTGAACTCGAGCACTTCCGCGACGAGCGCCAGCCCCGCCGCGACGACCAGCGTGATCGAGCCGATGGCCGCGGCGGGGACGAGCCAGTTGTACAGGAGGGCCGCCCCGAGCATGAGCCAAAGCCCGGGAAGCCCCAGCACGACCAGGAAGATCGAGACGGCGAAGACCGCGGCGAGGATCAGGAGGCTCATGCGATGGTGGGGGCGACGTGGAGCGAACCAGCGGCCGATCGAAGGGCTCGACGAACGACGGCGCGGGCGTGGTGGTGTCGCGTGACACCCCAGACCCGCGCCGTTCCCTACGAGCGGACGATCAGGCGGGATTCGCCCGCGACCGATCGATCAGCTGACGACGGCGACGCTCGCTTCCTTGAGCAGCTCGGCCACCTGCGCCGCATCCGCCGGCGAACTGTCGAGCAGGGGGAGTCGCACCGGCCCGCCGTGCAGCCCCACACGCTCCATCGCGACCTTCACCGCGGGGATCCCCATGCGCCCCACAATCTCGAGGGCGAGCGGTGTGAGGCGGCGCTGCGCCTCCGATGCCTCGGGCTCCTGCGCGGCCATGGCGAGGCGCGCTACGTCGAGCGTGAGTTCGGTAGCGAAGTTGGCGACGGCGAGGATGCCCCCCACCACGCCCATGTTGAGCGCCTTGAGCCAGGTGCCGCCGTGCCCAGTGATGACGCCGAAGTGCGGCCCCTGCACCAGCAGGTACTTCGCCATCGTCTCGAGGTCGCCTGACGAGTCCTTCATCCCCACGATGTTGTCATGCTCCGCCAGGCGGGCGACCAGCTCGGGCTCGAGCTTGAAGTGCATGTACTTGGGGATGTTGTACAGCAGGACCGGGAGGGGCGACTCGTCGGCCACGCGCTCGTAGTGCGCCTGCAGCGCGGCGTTGGACATGGCGTTGGAGTAGTAGTGCGGCGCGACCACCAGGCAGGCGTTGGCCCCGCGCTCGGCCGCCTCGCGGCAGCGGCGTACGCACGCCTTGGTCGACTCGGCCCCGGTCCCGACAATGACCTGGTGTGTGGCGGGCACGACCGAGCGTGCCATCTCCACCAGCCGCTGGCGTTCGCTCTCCTCGAGCAGCGCGGCCTCGCCGGTCGAGCCGGCGACGACGACACCATGCA
>Ga0073899_10006173_pt1 | contig 10372 bp, 6 predicted proteins | sample KloWWTmetaKNB5Ph_FD_88975 | JGI IMG/M metagenome (GOLD analysis project Ga0073899, IMG submission 88975) | Active sludge microbial communities from Klosterneuburg, Austria, studying microevolution and ecology of nitrifiers - Klosterneuburg... | ecosystem: Engineered > WWTP > Aerobic digester >...
GCGCCGGCTGAAGAAGGGCAGGAAAATCCGCTGCAGGTCGTCGTCGGCAATGCCGGTGCCGGTGTCGCTGACCGTGACGCGCAGGTGTTGATCGTCTTCCGCCCGGGCGGTGATGCGGATGCAGCCGCCGTCGGGCATGGCGTGCAGGGCGTTATGGATGAGGTTGACGAACACCTGCCGCAGTTCGGCCCGGTCGCCCAGGACCGCGCAATCGCCGGGCTCGATATCGACGGTGGTGCTCACGCCGCGCAGGCGACATTCTTCGGTCAGCAGCGCCAGCACGTCATCCACTGCCGGCGCCAGCGCCACGGGCTCCGGGTGTTCGCCAGGCGGATGGCTCATTTGCATCAGGCGATCAGTGGCCAGGACAGCTCGGTCGATCTGGTCGTCCACCAGTTCGAGGTAGTCGACCAGTTCCGCGTGACTGATGTCCTGTGCGCGCAGACCCCGCAGGCTCGCCTGCAGGGCCAGGCGGATGGAGGCGAGCGGGTTGTGAATCTCGTGGGCCACGCCGTTGGCCAGCAGCCCGATGGTGGCCAGACGCTGCTCCTGTGAAAAGCGGATGGAGCGCTCCAGTGGACGCAGCACTTCAACGGTGAGCCACTCACCGGCGGCGAACAGGGGTGCCGCCTCGATCTCGACCGGCACCTCGCTGCCGTCACTGTGGCGCAGGCTCATGACGGTGCGCAGGTGGCGACGCGAGCGCTGCAGTTCCGCGACCGGGCAGGTGACCAGGGTCGGCGGGCAGGGCTGCGCCAGTGCGCGCCCAACCTGGTAGCAGCAGCGGTTGACGATGTTTGCGTGGTTCTGGCCGGTGAGCTGGGCATAGGCCGCGTTGGCGATGTGGATGCGAAAGTCCGGGCCGACCACGAGCACCGGGTCTGGAATCGCGTCGACGAGGTGTTGCAGGAATTCCTGCTGCGAACGCAGCGAGCTGACTGTGCCGTCGATGCGTTCGGCCATGGCGTCGAAATGGCGGCCCAGGCGCGCGAACTCATCGCTGCCGGAAATGCCCGCGCGGGCGCTGGTGTCGCTGGTGGCAAGGCGGTCGGCTGCCGCGGTGAGGTGTTGCAGGGGCCTGCTGATCAGGCGGCGCAGGGTCCAGGCCATCATGCCGCCGAACAATGCCAGCGCAGCCAGGCCCAGTGCAAGGAGCGCGAAGCGGGTCTGCAGGCCGGTTTCGGGCGGCAGGGGTTGCAGCTCAATCAGCAGCACGCCGTTGACGGGTCGCTCAGCTGGTTTGCCGTGGCACTTGGCGCAGCGTAACTGGTTGTTGATCGGATAGGCGACGCGCAGGGCGGGTCCGTCCGGCGTGACCGACCATTGGTGCTGGGCGGTGGCCTTGGCGCAGCCGGGGCGCAGACACAGGCCGTCCAGGGCTCCAGGGAGCTTTTCGCCGAGCAGGGCGGTATCGGAGGCAAAGCGCACTTCGCCCTGACCATCCAGCAGGCTGGCGCGTGCCACGCCTGGCGCCTTGCCGAGGGTGTCCAGGATGCGGCCGAGTCCGGCGAGGTCGCGCCTGAGCATTGCGTTGTGCAGGCTGGCTTCGAAAACGGAGGCCAGGCGGTTCGCCGCGGCCTCCTGCTCGCTTTGCAAGCTGCGCTGGCCCATGGACAGGGCCAGTGCGGTCAGCACGATACCGGATGCGGTGAGGGCGACCAGCAGGCCGGTGAGCAATTGGCGCCTGACCGAGGCGGCCAGCCAGTTCCGCAGGCCTGCGCGGCCAGGGGGGCCGGCTTGGGGTGACGGGGTCATGCCTGGTCCTGGCCGGCGGACGTGCTTGCCTGCACCAGGCGATCCTGACGGGCAGGGCGGCCACGGCGGCATGTTGGGCAGGGGCTGGCTGTTGGCGAAGGTGGGGCGGTTGACGGGCGCGGCTGGTGTTGATGGTAGTTCACGCGACAGACCGGGCAGGTCACCTGCACCAGGGGGAACGCCTGGGGTCTGTGGGGATGGGCTTGTTCAGGTCCGGCGATGGCGAGGGCGTGGACATCGCACACATCCAGGCAAAGACCGCAGCCTGTGCACCTGCCAGGGTGCAGCTGCACCTGGTTGATGGCCTGTTCTGAATCTTTCCCCTGTGTGAAAACCTGCTCGGGGCACAGCGTCACGCACGCCATGCACCATGTGCACTTGCCGGGATCAAGATGGACCTGCCACAGCGGGGTGGCAGGGCGCCCGCTGACCCCTGGGGTCGCCAGCGTCTGGACCAGTTGGCGCCTGCCGCTGTCAAGGGGCGAGAGGGAGGATGCTTGCGGGAGTGCACGCGTTTCGGGTTTCGGCCCCTGGAGCATCTGGCCGAGAAAGCGGCGACGCCGCGGGTCGGGCTGGTCAGTTCGTGTCGCGTGTGCCGACCATTGCCTGGCGCTGATGGGGGAAAGTGCGGGTGCCGGCTGTCCGGCCTCGGTCAGCCGTTGGGCAACGGGTTTCCATCTGGCCTGCAGGGACTCGGTGGGGTGGCGCGGGCAGGTGGCGCAGTCCGCGTTGGCAAGGCGGACCTGGGTGACGTGGTGTCGGCGGGTCCACTGGATCAGCCATCCGGGTGTGAGTGCGTGCAGGCAGGCGGTGATGCCGGCGCTGTCATGCGGTCCGGCGCTTGGCTGCGGGATGCCTGCGCGCTCGCAGGCCATGAACAGTTCGCGAGGGCGTGTATCGGTGAGGATCGGTATCGGGGCCGGTATTTGCAGGGCTTCGTGCGGACAGGTCGCCACGCACAGGCCACACGCGTCGCAGCGATCGGTGTCGAAGGCGAGGCCGTCGTCGAGCAGTTGCCAGGCATTGCGCGGGCACGACCTGACGCAAGCATCGCAATGGGCGGCTGCCACCCGCTGATGCGCGCAGCGCTCTGCGTGGATGGTCAGTTCGGGGCGGGCAGGGGCGGTCGCGGTCATGGGCCGGTGGATGTTAATCCTGCCGGTGCCCGTTGTCGATGGTGGGTGCTGGTTCGACGGTGCGGGGTTTCATTCGCCGCAGACAGGTCGCGTATCCGCACCGGCGGAGAGCTTGACCGGTGGTATCACTGCCACTGTGGGCAGCCATCTCTGGCATTGTTCGCAGGCTGTCAGGGTGAGCGCGGCCAAAGCTGCATAGAAGGGCGTCTGGGCCCGTTGCCCAACCCGCAGCGCGAAGTCGGGCAGCCATGTCATGAGGTGTTGCTTGAGGAAGCGGGCGGCTTCACGGTCCTCGGCGCGTTCCAGCAGCAAGGCAACGAACTGCAGTTCGTGCGTGATGTGGTCGTCGGTCATGACGCGCCAGTCGGGCGCCTGTATGCCATGGCGCCGGTAAAACTCCCGAACTGCGAATGTCGGGCCCTGCATGAACAGATGGTCTTCATCCATCCAGACGGACTCGCTCGGTGCCGCACGCAAGCCATGGGTGAGGTAGATCGCCGCATAGTCGGCCGCCAGATCATCCGCGCTGCTGGACGGGACAACGCCATCCCCCTGCCCGGCCAAGGCTTGCAGAGAGGCGTCCATGGCCAGACAGGTCGGATGTTGCGCCGCGACCAGGCTGAACGTGGCCGGGAATCCATTGGTGTAAAGGGAGACCAGCAGGTCCGGGGCGCGTTCCGTCTGGTGCAACCATGCCAGGGCATTCAGGTCTTCCGCAGCCAGGTTCCGCCAGCCGGGCGGGGCGGGATGCGGGCTGGCGCTCAAGTCCCCGGACGACGCGGGCACGCTCATGTGCCCACCTTGCCTTTGGGATGGGCGATGAAGACGATCGAAGGATTCGTCAGTTCGGGGTTGGCCATGTGCATGACCTGACGCACGGGCTTGTCGCTCTTGATCATGGCCTTGGTGGGGTAGGTGCCCTTGCGCAGTTGGTCGATAGGACCCAGGTCGAGCACGCGCATCATGCAGGCGGACACGCAATAGGGCTTGCGCCCGGCTTCGAGTTCGTCGATGCACATGTTGCACTTCTTGACCGTGTTGTCCGAGGGGTCGAACTGCGGAGCGCCGTAGGGACAAGTCGCCTCACAACGGCGGCACCCGATGCACAACGTCGAATCGATGTCCACCACGCCATTGTCCGCGCGCTTCCAGATGGCGCCGGTCGGGCAGCTGGGCAGGCAGGCCGGTTCCGCGCAGTGATTGCAGGACATATTCACCTTGTAGGCGAAGACGTCGGGGTACGTGCCACCCTCGATGTACATCACGCGGCGGAACCTGGGGCCTGGGCCGAGGCCGTTTTTGTCCTTGCAGGCAATTTCGCAGGCGCGACAACCGATGCAGTCCATGTTGTTGTGGATGAACCCCAACTGCTTTACGGGCACCACGGGTTCATAGGTGGTTGCGTCGCGCACCTTCTGGGCGTCACGCACGCGGGCTTTCTCGGCGTTGCCGAGCTTACGGATGACGAGTTTCTCGGTCATGGCAACTGTCCTGTCTCTACATGTCGCGGCGGAATACGTGCGAGCGCGCGATGGCCAGCTCGTCCCACCCAGGGCGATGGACCAGGGTGGTTTTCTTGATCTGAACCATCGCGTTGTTGTACGCGAAGGCCCCGGCCGGGCTGGGCTCGTCAAGTGTCAGGAAGTCCGGGTTGCCGGCGCGGTCCACGCCGTTCTTGTCGAGGTCCATCCACGCGCCTTCGTGCAGTACCAGCACGCCGGGCATGAGTCGTTCGGTGACGTAGAGGGGGACCACGCACGTGCCGCGGTCGTTCCACACTTCCACCGTGTCGCCAGTCTTCAGGCCCAGCTTGGCGGCGTCTGAAGCGTTGATTGTGACTTCCTGCTCGTAGGTTTCGCGCAGCCACGGGATGTTGTTGAAAATCGAGTGGGTGCGCCAGCGTGGATGCGGGCTGATGAGGTGATAGGGGTATTTCTTCGCGATCGGATGATTGAGCGATTCAAAGGGCTCGATCCACTTCGGGATGTAGGGTATTTCGTACCCAAACTGGGTTTTTGTCCAGTCTTTGATGCCGGCCAGATAGGGCGAGAGAATTTCGATCTTGCCCGAGCTGGTTTCAAATGGGACGCCCTTGGTCACCTGATCGCGGAATGCCACCAACGGCTCGGTGAGGGTGAATTTATAAGTGCCGTGCTTCTTGAAATCTTCCCACGACATGGTGACGTGCTGGTGTTTTTTCACACTGTTTTCCCACCAGTACGACAGATAGGCCTCGTCCACCGCGTCGGGGTTCTGGAAGTAGCTGCGATCCGCGCGTGGGTTGTAGCGCTTGCCGAGGTCCTTCAGTGTCGGATCCAGCGCTTCCAGGCGATAGCACAACTCCGTGTAGATCTGGAAATCGGTCTTGGACTCGCCCAGCGGCTCGATGACCTTGGGTCGGTGGATATAGTAGTGGCCCTTGTACCAGGGCAGCGCGGTGTCATGGCGCTCGAAGTGGGTGGCCACCGGGAACAGCACATCGGCCCAGATTCCCGAGGGCGTGATCGTGGAGTCCATGCAGACCACGAGTTCCATCTTCTCGATGGCCTTGATTTCCTTGTTGATGTTCGTGAGCTGATTGAACCAGTCGGAACCCTGCCAGAAGATGCCCTTGATGTTGGGGATGGCACCGTCCAGTTTGTCGTTGCGCGGCCACAGGCCGATTTCCTCGCGCTTGACGTTGGGGTAGTTGAGCACGCAATGGGCCCAGCGGTCGGATTTGATGGAGCCCCACCAGAGGTTGGCATTCTCGTCGTACGGATAGGCCACGCTCTCGGCGTGCCAGGCCTTGCCGACGCCCTCGGCGCAGCCACCAAGCACGCCGATGTTGCCGGTCATGGACTGTACGGCCGCAGCCATCCGGTTGTATTGTTCGCCATAGGATGCGCGGCCGGGAGCCCAGCAGGCCTTCAGCGCCGCAGGCTTTGTCTTGGCGTACATGTCGGCGAGTTTGCGGATATCGTCCGCCTTGACGCCGCAGATCGGCTCAGCCCACTCAGGGGTTTTGGGCGTCTGGTCGTAGGTGCCAAGGATGTAGTCCTTGAAGTTTTCCTTGTCGCCGTATTCCTTGGGTGTGGTGCCCTTGTCCATGCCGAGACAGAACTTGTCGATGAACTTCTGGTCTTGCAGGTTGTTGGTGAAGATGTGATGGGCCATGGCGGCCAACATCGCCGCGTCGGTATTGGGCTTGATTGGAATCCACCAGGCATCGTAGACGGCGGCCGAATCGGTGTATTGCGGATCGACGAGCACGAACTTGCAGCCACGCTGCTTGGCCATGCGCATGTAGTAGAAGGTGTTGCCGCCGTGGAAGGTGTAGGCCGGATTCCAGCCCCACATGATGATGAGCTTGCTGTGGGCGAAGGTGTCGTCCTCGTTGCCGTCTTGGATGGTGCCAAACGTCATCCGGCTGGAGAAGGTCGTTGCCTGATAGCTGGGCACCGACCATGAGTTGGTGCGGCAGCCGAACATGCCCAGGAAACGGCCCTGCAGGCCTTCGATCTGGTCGGACTTGTGAAGCACGCCATAGGATGCGCCGGCATAGCTCTGATCGAGCAGCGCGGTCGGGCCGTACTTCTGCTTCAGCTCGATCATTTTCTTGGCGACCGTGTCCAGGGCTTCGTCCCAGGACACGCGTTTGAACTTGCCCTCGCCGCGTTTGCCGACCCTGACCATGGGGTAGAGCAGGCGCTCAGGGGAATACAGTCGTGATCGGTAGGAGCGGCCGCGCAGGCAGGCGCGAAGCTGTGGTTCGGCTTCAGTATCTTTGCCATAGGCACCACCGTCCTGGTATTCCCCATTGTCGGTTGACAGGCGCACGATCACGTCGCCCTTCTTGTGGGCGACCAGTACGTGGCGCGAGCCACAGTTGTGCGCACAAGACGTGACCACGGTGGTCAGCTGGTCGTCGGTGTAGTAGGGTGCGTAGGGGAACGCGGTGGCCTCTTTGGGGGCGATGGCAACACCGGTGCTGACCAGTCCGGCGGCTCCAGCCGACGCCCCGACGATTTTCAGGAAGTCGCGGCGTTGGTAGCCCTGCCCATCGGGATGGGCCGTGTCGTTGACGCCCGGGAAGCGGAAGGTGGGTTCGGCAGACGGGGGCAGGGTGGTTTCATGTGTCATGGCTTGGTTCCTTGGGCTGCGGCCGCTGGAAGAAAGCGGGCTTCTGATGTGGTGGGACGGTTCTTGGCCCAGTCGGGTACTTCGGCAGCCATGCCCTGCCAGGCGTTGCGCGGGTAAGGGTAATTCAGCCGGTACCACGAGCGGCCGCCATGGCAACCGAAGCAGGCATCACCATTTTTTGCGCCGGCTGCCTCGATGGCGGTCGCGTTCAGGTAATCGACCTGATGGCGAGTTGTACGGATCGCAGCGTGACAGGCCAGACAATTATTCTGGAATGTGGTTTTGGATTGTTCCCAGGGCTGGGGCAATGCCATGACCTGCCAGTTCATTTTTCCGTGGCATTTCAGGCAGACGGTCTCGGTGTTCACCGCCTTGCGCAAAGTCAGGTTTTGCTCCTGGTTGTTTGCTGACGTGCGCGGTGCTTCGTCACGCGGATCATTGCCTTCATGGCAGGTGATGCAGCGCATGTTCATGAGTTGCTTGGCCAGCGGGGTTTCGATGTGGCGCCGATGCATCGTATCCTGTTCACCAGTGTAGGTTGACGTTTGCTGGTACCACGCCTTGGCGTCGGAGGATGCCAGGCCGGCTGGGGAGTGCTTCCTGTCGGAGGGCTTGAGCACTTCCTGATGGCAGGCCAGGCATTGGGCATCGGTTGCGGTATTGATCGCTGGCTTGAAGTGAATCGGATCCCAGCGCGCAGCCAGGTAGTTGGGTTCTGCAGGTTCGGAAACTTTTGAGAGCGGCTCAGCGCTCGCTTTGACGGGTTCCGGCTTCTGTGAGTCGCAGGCAGAGAGCAGGACGCTCATCAGCAGCGTGGCGACTACGGAGATCGCATGGGTCCACCAGGACCTGGGGTTTTGCATGGTCTGTACTCCACACGGGTGTTGTGGTCATGGAAGAAAAGAACCCCGACCCATGGCTGGAGGGCGCCTGGCCGGGGGAGGGGGGGCTGGCCGCAGTGGCCAGCCCGAAAGGTCAATTACTTCTTGCCTTCCATGCCGGACATGCCGGACATGCCAGACATGCCTTTCTGGTCGCCGGACATGCCGGACATGCCGCTCATGCCTTTTTGGCCGGACATGCCAGACATGCCAGACATGCCTTTCTGGTCGCCAGACATGCCGGACATGCCGCTCATCCCGGACATGCCTTCCTGCTTCTCCTTCTTGGTCTTCTTGGCCGGCTTGCCTTCCATGCCAGACATGCCGGACATGCCGCTCATGCCCTTCTGGCCAGACATGCCAGACATGCCTTTCTGGTCACCGGACATGCCAGACATGCCGGACATGCCGCTCATGCCTTTCTGGCCAGACATGCCAGACATGCCAGACATGCCAGACATGCCTTTCTGGTCACCGGACATGCCAGACATGCCGGACATGCCAGATTGCTGGGCATAGGCCGAAGTGGCCAGGACAGTTGCGAGAACCGTGAGGCTGAGAGTGTTGCGAATTGAATTCATGGGTTTCTCCTTGATCAAGAACAGTTAAGAAAAGTGACGGGGCACGACTTGCCCCCTGCCCGTCGGCAGTTCGTTCAGACGGCGAAATGCCGTCCGCTCGACTCGGTGTAACACCCGGGACAGCCCCAGATGTAAATAAAAAGTGCGGTCGTCGCTCATCGAGCGGAAGCTGCCACTGTGGGCGCCTTCGGCGCGGCATGCCAGCCTCGAATGTCATAGGGCGGAATCATGCCTGGGTAGCGCAGTGGAACAAACCAGGCGCCAGTTGCGGCAATGGAGGCCACGTTCCCGGGTGGCGTTCCCTCGACTCCGCGAAGCCTCGCTGCCATTACCTCGGGCGACGCGATGGCTTCTGTGATCCTGGGCGCTCCTTCGGGTCGGCGGTCCGGCGCGAGGCCCGCCACTGGGCTGGTGCTCCATGCGGAGCCACAGGCGACTAGCAGTATTGCGGCTGAGAGGCGTCGGATATACATGGTCAGGGCAGGTGGGGCGGGTTTTTTGTGGTTTTGATCTTCGTCGATTTTCTGGAAACGGCCGAGTTTGAATCTGCCGGACTTCCTATTTCTTTGATCTGGGACAAGCTTTTCCGGGCGCTATGGGGTGAATGCAACAGACATACAGGCCTATTTGGCAGGGGAGCCTGCCAATCTGACAGTCTTGACCTTTTTGGGGATGTGCGTCAGTTGGTGGCGTATTTGCGGACCAAGGACAATAGAGGGCTATCTATTCGAGGGCCGTATCCCCATGCTCGCTCCATTCCAGTTTCCCAGAGAATTCGACGTGATCGTGGTCGGTGGCGGCCATGCCGGCACCGAGGCTGCGCTGGCCGGCGCGCGCATGGGCTGCAAAACCCTGCTGCTGTCGCACAACATCGAGACGCTCGGCCAGATGAGCTGCAACCCGTCTATCGGCGGTATTGGCAAAGGGCATCTGGTCAAGGAGGTCGATGCACTGGGCGGCGCCATGGCCATTGCCACGGACGAAGGCGGCATCCAGTTCCGGATTCTCAACAGTTCCAAGGGGCCTGCCGTGCGTGCCACGCGGGCGCAGGCCGACCGCATCCTGTACAAGGCAGCCATTCGCCGGCGGCTGGAGAACCAGCCCAACCTCTGGCTGTTCCAGCAGGCGGTGGACGACCTGATGGTGGAGGGCGACCGGGTGGTGGGTGCGGTGACGCAGGTTGGCATCAAGTTCCGCAGTCGCACCGTGGTGCTGACGGCGGGCACCTTTCTGGACGGCAAGATCCATGTTGGCCTGAACAACTATGCCGCCGGGCGTGCGGGCGACCCGCCGGCGGTGAGTCTGTCTGCCCGGCTCAAGGAACTCAAGCTGCCGCAAGGCCGCCTGAAGACTGGCACGCCGCCGCGCCTGGATGGCCGCAGCATTGACTTCAGCCTGTGCACTGAGCAGCCGGGCGACGGCATGCCGGGCGGCATTGGCGAGGCGGTGCCGGTGTTCAGTTTCATGGGCAATGTGGCCATGCACCCCCGGCAGATGCCCTGCTGGGTGACTCACACCAATGCGCGCACGCACGACATCATCCGCAGTGGATTTGACCGAAGCCCGATGTTCACTGGAAAGATAGAGGGCGTGGGGCCGCGCTATTGCCCGAGTGTGGAAGACAAGGTGAACCGCTTTGCCGAGAAGGACAGCCACCAGATTTTCCTGGAGCCCGAAGGCCTGACAACGAACGAGTACTACCCCAACGGCATCAGTACCAGCTTGCCGTTCGATATCCAGTACGCGCTGGTGCGCAGCATGAAAGGTCTCGAGAACGCCCATATCCTGCGCCCCGGCTACGCCATCGAGTACGACTACTTTGACCCCCGCAGTTTGAAGAGCAGTTTCGAGACGCGCCAGATTGGTGGCCTGTTCTTTGCCGGCCAGATCAATGGCA
>Ga0073899_10006181_pt1 | contig 10367 bp, 6 predicted proteins | sample KloWWTmetaKNB5Ph_FD_88975 | JGI IMG/M metagenome (GOLD analysis project Ga0073899, IMG submission 88975) | Active sludge microbial communities from Klosterneuburg, Austria, studying microevolution and ecology of nitrifiers - Klosterneuburg... | ecosystem: Engineered > WWTP > Aerobic digester >...
ACTTGGCGTAGAGCGCCTTCTCCTCGGTGCTCGCCGCGCCGAGGAACACCAGCGCCTGGGCCAGGCACCACGCCTTGTCGAGCTCGTTCTCGTCCTTGTACAGGTTCGACAGCGCCTTGTAGACCTCGACCCGATCGGGGGCGAAGGTCAGGAGCTGCTGCAGCTCGGCGATGGCGTCGCCGCGGCGGGCCTCGCCGGCCTCGAGGTACAGATCGGCGAGCTGCTCGTGGCGGGTGTGGTTGTCGGGATCGAGCTGGGCCGCGATCTCGAACGCCTCGATCGCCAGCTCGCTGTTGCCGAGGTGATCCAGGTACAGATCGCCCAGCCGGGTCCACAGCTCGAGCGCGCGCTCGGGCGCGGCGTCGTCGCCCAGCCGCTTGAGGTGCCGGCGCACCGCGCGCGCCAGGTTCTTCCAGTCGTGGGCGTCGCTCAGCAGCTTGTCGATGGCCTCGAACGCCTTGGGCGTGGCCGGGGCGTCGTCGAGCGCCAGGTTGAACCGCTCGACCGCGACCTCGGTGTCGGCCAGCTCGTCGCGAGCGATCACCGCCGCGGCGTAGTGGTACTTGGCGCGGCGGGTCGGCGCGGTCTCCAGCGCCGCCAGCTGATCGAGCACCTCGACGCCGCGGCGCCACTGCTTCTGCTCGCCGTAGGCCTCGAGCAGCTTGTGCAAGAGCGCGTGGCCGCTCGGCGCCAGCCGCTGGGCCTCGAGGTACGCGCCGATCGCCGCGGCCGCGTCCTTGAGCTTGCCGCGCTGGATGTCGCCGATCTCGTCGAGCAGCTTGGCCTTGAGCGCGTCGGGCGCGCGCTCGACCTGGCCGCGCTTGGCCTCGACCACCATCTTCCAGTCGCCGCGCTGCCCGCCCAGCTCGACCAGCGCCGCCAGCGTGGCCTCGTGGGCCGGCTCCTTCTCGAGCGCGCGGCGCAGCGCGTTCTCGGCCTTGCGATCGTCGCCGAGCGCGCGGGCCGCCAGGCCCAGCCGGTACCAGATGTCGGCGACCTGGCCGTCGGCCAGGCCGGTGCGGAACCGCGCGAGGATCTCGCGGTAGCGCTTGTCGACCTCCTTCCACTTCTCCTCGCTGCCCTCGGTGGCGGTGCCCTCGATGGCCTTGGCCTCGGTGGTCAGCGTCCCGGCCAGGCCGAGCGCGGCGTCGAGGTTGTCGGGGTCGGCCTCGACCGCCAGCCGGTAGTGCTTGGCGGCCTTCTCGGTGCGGTGCAGGTGCTCGTAGGCGGCGCCCAGCTGGCACTGGCGCCGGGCCCGCTCGAGGCGGTCGCCGCCCTCGGAGCGGCGGGCCAGCATCTCCAGCACCGGCAGCGCGTCGTCCCAGCGCTCGGCGGAGACCAGGCGATCGGCCACCTTCTCGCCGGCGACGACGTGATCGGGATCGAGCTTGAGCACGCGCTCGAGCAGGCCCAGCGCGCGGCTGGGATCCTCGAGCCGCTGCTCGCAGATCTCGGCCGCCCGGGACAGCAGCTCGATGCGGTCGCCGCGCTGCGGCGCCACCGCTTCGGCGCGCAACAGGAAGTCGAGCGCGCTGGTCCACGCGCCCTTGGCGACGTTGACCTCGGCGAGCGTCTTGAGCGCGAGCAGGTGGTCGGCGTCGATCGCCAGCGCCTTGTCGAGGTAGCGCTCGGCGCCCTCGCGGTCGGCGAGCTCGGCCAGCGCCAGCGCGCCGGCGTCGGCCCACAGCGCCGCGCCGCGGTTGCCCTCGAGCTCGGCGTGGCGGGCCAGCGTGGTCACCGCCTTCTCCCAGGCCTCGGTGCGCCGGTACAGCCGCGGCAGCGCGGTCAGCGCGGCGCGGCTCTTGTCGTCGATCGCCAGCGCGTTGAGGTAGGCCTCGATCGCGCGGTGGGGATCGTCGAGCTCCTTCTCGTAGATCACCGCCGCCTCCTGGTACAGCTCGACGCGCTGCACCGGGTTCTTGGCGGCCGCGACGTGGCGGTCGAGCAGCGCGGTCAGGTCGTACCAGCGGGCGGCGCCGCGCAGGATCCGGCCCAGGCCGCGGTAGGCGTCGTCGGCGCCGGGCTCCAGGTCGATGACGCTCTGGTACGCGGCGATCGCGCGATCGGCGGCGCCGTCCTTGTCCTCGAGCTCGGCCGCGACCTTGCGCAGGGTCGCCAGGCGCTCGGCCTCGGGCGCCACCTTGGCCAGCCGCTCGAGCGTGCGCAGGTAGTCGTCGGAGCGGCCGGTCTTGTCGTACAGATCGACCAGCGCCTTGAGCGCGTCGCGGTCGGCGCCGTCCTTCTCCAGCGCGGCCTCGTAGCGCGCGATCGCGCCCTCGAGGTCGCCCAGCTTCTCGTGGCGCAAGGTCGCCAGCTCGCGGCGCACCGCGGTGGCCCGGCCGCCCTCGCCGATCTCGTCGAGCGCCTCGGCCCGGCGCTCGAGCACCTTGGCCAGGTTGGCCCACTTCTCGTCCTTGCGGTACTGCCGCTCGAGCGCGGCCAGCGCGTCGTCGAGCCCCGGCGTCGCGCCGTCGCCGAGCGCGGCGGCGGCCTCGTAGGCCTCGACCGCCTTGGCCGACTGCGCCAGCTGGCTCTCGAGCAGATCGCCGAGCTGCAGGTAGACGTCGACCTTGGCGGCGTCGTCGGGCTCGTGCGGCAGCGCGGCGCGCAGCGCGTCGGCCAGATCGGCCCACTTCTGCGAGCGGCGCAGGTGCTCGGCCAGCGCGCGGTGCGCGCCCAGGTTGGCGGCGTCGAGCTCGAGCGCGCGGCGCAGCGACGGCAGCGCGTAGTCGGCGCGGTCGAGCTTCAGCCCGTACCACACGCCGAGCCGGGTCCACCACTTCGACGCCAGCGGCGCATCGGTCAGCTCGGTGGTCAGCTCCGAGGCCTCGCTGACCAGGTCGGCCCACGAGCCGGACGCGGCGGCCAGGCGCTCGGCCTCGGCCACCAGCGTGTCGTCGGCGGGGTCGAGGTGGATCGCGCCGGTCAGCGCCTCGAACGCGTGCTTGAGATCGCCGGACAGCTCCTCGTAGACCTTGGCCGCGTCGCGCAGCAGCGCCGCCTTGGCGGTCGGCTCCTCGGCCAGCTCGAGCCGGCCCAGCAGCACCTCGACGATGCGATCGCCGTCCTTGGCCTCGCGGGCCGCGCGCTCGATCGCGTCGACCGCGTCGCGGGCCTCGGCGTCGCTGTCGCCCAGCCGCGCCAGCCAGCCGTCGAGATCGTCGGCGTCGGGGCGGGTCTCGGCCAGGGTCGCGCCGGCCGCGACGCACGCGTCGCGCAGCGCCTCGAGGAACTCGATGACGCTCTTCTCGGCGACGTCGTCGCCGCTCTTGCCGGCCAGGTTCACCACCTCGATGTGGTGCTCGGCCATCAGCTCGTCGACGGTGACCGGGCCCATGCCGGCGCCCAGGAAGTAGTGGGCGTTCTGCGGCGGCTCGAACATGCCGAAGACGCGGTCGAGCAGCGCCGACAGGTCGGGATCGCCGAACCGGAAGCCGACGAACACCAGCGTGCCCTCGACGTACAGCTCGCGCGCGTAGTCGCGCAGGTCGACGGCCCGCGACAGCGCGCGGCGCACCGAGCGCGGGGTCACGACGTAGGTGTCGAAGTTGCCGAGCATCTTCACCACCGCGCGCCGGCGGCGCGACAGCCCGCCCAGCTCCTGGTAGGTGACGACCTTCGACTCGGGCCAGCCCTCGGGCCGGTGGTTCACCAGCGCGGTCTCGAGGACGTCGCCAGGGAACGTGGTCCAGACGTGGCGGAACGGCAGCTCGGCGATGGCCTTGGCCATCGGCGGCGTCTCGTCCGGCGACTTCCAGGTGTCCTTGACCAGCTCGTCGCAGGTCTCTTCACCCAGCGCGCGCGCCAGGAACCCGACGGCGCGCACCAGGTTGCCCTTGTGCAAGAGCTTGTCGAGATCCTTGGCGGCGGCGGCGTCGCCGTCGCGCCCGCGGCTCTCGAGCTCCTTGTTCATGCGCTTGAGGAGCTGCTTCCAGGAAGGTACACCGATTCCCGCGCCGACGACGAGGGCCGCACGCCCTGCCTTGATCGCTTCGACGAGAGACTCGGGGATCGTGTGCTCTGGCATCCTAAACCCCGTTGTCTTTGACTGGTTGTGAGTGGTTACGGCGGCGGACCGTAGCCGCGGCCACGACCGCCACGCAAGCGGAATCCCGCGCCATCGCCGCCGCGAAAGCCCATGTCAGCCGCGAGCGCGACCGCGATCACCCGCGACCGCCAGGGCGACCCCCGCGAGGTACGCCACCAGGTCCCACGGATCGAAGCGGGCGCCGAGCGTGAGCGCGCGCGCCGTGCCGACCTCCGACGGCGCGTGGCGCTGGGCGAGCTCGATGATCACGGCGATCGCCAGCGCCACGCCGGTGCAGGTCTTGCGCCGCGCGCCACTGATCCCTGCGACGATCGCGTAGACCAGGGCCGCCGCCGCGACGTCGCCCAGGTGGCCGCGCACCAGCGTCCGCGCCGGCCAGTCAAGCCGGCCCCACGCCCAGCTCGCCGCGCCCAGGGCCAGCGCGGCGGCGGCGATCACCGCGAGGCGCGCGCGACGGGGCACCCCGCGACGACGCGCCGACGCGGCGCCGTATTCCCAGGCGTCGGGCCGCCAGCGGTGGCAGACTCGGCGCATGAGCGATCTCGGCAGCGGGGAGTACCCCTCGGAGACCCGCCAGCTGACCAGCCGCGACCGCCGGATCGCCGAGGGCGCCGGGCCGTCGTGGGTGATCGTGGTCGCGATCGTGCTGATCGCCGCGGCGATCGCGGTGTACTTCGCGGCGCTGCGGTGATCGCGTAGGCTCCCGGCATGCGCCGCCGCTGGATCGCCGTGGGGTTCGTGGGGCTGCTGGCCTGTAGCGACGAGCGCGCCCGGGCCGAGCGCGAGGCGCGCACCCGCGCCGAGCAGGCCCAGCGCGAGGCCACGGCCCGCACCGCCGACGCCGCGCGGGTGGCGCGCGAGGCCCAGGCGTACGCGGCGGCCAAGGCCCGGGCCGCCGCCGGGGCGGTCGACACCGGCGCCGCCGCCCGCGCCATCGCGCTCGGCAAGCAGGCCAAGGCCGAGCTCGACAAGGTCTACCGCACCGACAGCGACTACGACCTCGACGTCACCGCCGCCGGCGCCAGCGCCGATCACGCCGCCAAGCTGGCCGCCCTGCCCCACGTCACCGTCGGCGATCTGACCGTCGGCTACGAGCAGGTCTCGACCCTCTCGACGTCGGGCGTCGGCCGCTCGCGCCACTTCCGCGCCACCTGGCGCCGCGGCGATCGCGACGTGATCGTCGGCTACCAGACCAGCGAGGCGCTCGACGTGGTCGCGTTCGCGAAGCTGCTCGACAAGCTGGTGCCGTCGGTCGAGCGCGCGCTCGAGTAGTCCGGATCCGCCCTCGACGCAGCGGGTCACGTTGCGTTTGGCAACGGCTCGCGGCGCCTGCGGGCGCCAGCCCCGCGACACCACTCGGTCGGCCGCGCGCACGCGCGTTGCATGACACCACGCCTCATGCGGCTGGCCGTCGTCGCGCTCGCGCTCGGGCCCTGGCTCGTGGCCTGTCCGGCCGCGCAGGACACCGCGGCGGTGGACGCGGGCGAGGGCGACGACGGGCCAGCCGCGGTCGCGGCACCGCGCGGCGGCACCTGGGCGCCCGACGGCGCCGCGGTGCGCTTCCGGGTCGCCTCCGAGCGCGCCACCCGGGTCGAGGTGTGGATCTACGCCGCGCCGCGGGGCGAGCCGGCCCGCCTGACGCGCGCGCTCGACCGCGGCGCCGACGGCGACTGGCGCAGCGAGATCACCGCGGCCGAGCTGACCGCCGCCGGGGTCGACACGATCTATTACGGCTACCGCGCGTGGGGGCCCAGCTGGACCTACGACGCGGCGTGGACGCCGGGCAGCGACCTGGGCTTCGTGGCCCGGGTCACCGCCGACGGCGACCGCATGAACCCCAACAAGCTGCTGCTCGATCCCTACGCGCGCGAGGTCAGCCACGATCCGATCACGCCCGGCTCGCTCGACGGCACCGCCTACCGCACCGACGACGCCAACCGCGCGCTCGACAGCGGGCCGATCGCGCCCAAGGCGATCGTGCTGCCGCCCGCCGCGCTGACCGACGGCGCGCTCGGCCCGCGCCCGGACCGCGCGCTCGCCGACGACGTGATCTACGAGGTCCACCTGCGCGGGCTCACCGCCGGCGACGCCGCGCTGCCGTGCGCCGGCACCTACGCCGGGGCCGCGGCCCGCGCCGCCGAGCTGGCCGCGCTGGGCGTCACCGCGGTCGAGTTCTTGCCGGTGCAGGAGACCGGCAACGACGCCAACGACGTCGATCCCGCCAGCAACAACGGCGACAACTACTGGGGCTACTCGACGCTCGCGTTCTTCGCGCCCGACCGCCGCTACGCCTGCGATCGCGCGCCCGGCGGCCCGACCCGCGAGTGGCGCGCGATGGTCAAGGCCTTCCACGATCACGGCGTGAAGGTGCTGATCGACGTGGTCTACAACCACACCGCCGAGGGCGGCGGCGGGTCGCTCTTGTCGCTGCGCGGCCTCGACAACGCCGCGTACTACCAGCTGTCGAACAGCGGCACCGGCTTCTACGACTCGACCGGCATCGGCGCCAACACCAACGCCCGCCACCGGCTGTTCCGCGACCTCGTGATCGACTCGCTCGCCGCGTGGCACCGCGACCTCGGCGTCGACGGCTTCCGCTTCGATCTCGCGCCGGTGCTGGCCAACGGCTGCGACCGCGGCTGCTTCCGCTGGGATCCCGGCGATCCCGACGGCGTCCTGCAGCGCGCGGCGCGCGAGCTGCCGGCCCGGCCCGGCGACGGCGGCGCCGGCGTCGATCTGATCGCCGAGCCGTGGGCGATCGGCGACGGCACGTACCGGGTCGGGCAGTTCCCGGCCGGCTGGGCCGAGTGGAACGATCAGTTCCGCGATCTGGTGCGCCAGGACATCAACCTGGTCGGCGTGGTCGACGTGACGCTGGGCGGCCTCGCCGATCGGCTGGTGGGCTCGCCCGGCATCTTCCGCGGCGGCGGTCGGTTGCCGGCGGCGTCGGTCAACTTCGTCGTCGCCCACGACGGCTTCACGCTGGCCGACCTGCACGCGTGCAACGGCAAGAACAACGGCCAGGCCTGGCCGTACGGCCCATCGTCGGGCGGCTCGGACAACAACTACGGCTGGGACTTCGGCGGCGATCCGGTGCGCCAGCGCCAGGCCGCGCGCACCAGCCTGGCCTTGACGATGCTCGCGGCCGGCGTGCCGATGATGGTCGGCGGCGACGAGGTGCTGCGCGGCCAGCGCTGCAACAACAACGCGTACAACCTCGACTCGATCGCGACGTGGCTCGACCCAGCGGCGGCGACCCGCCAGGCCGCGTTACGCACGTTCACTCAGCGGCTGCTGGGGTTCCGCGCCGCGCACCCGGCGCTGCGGCGGCGCGGCTGGCACGACGCCGCGTCGCTGACCTGGCTCGGCACCGACGGGCTGCCGCTGCCCGACGCGTTCTTCCACGATCCCGGCGCGCACTTCCTGGCCTGGCGCATCGCCGGCACCGCCGCGCCCGACGAGCCGGCCCGCGCGATCTACGTCGCGTACAACGGCGCCACCACCGCGGTCGCCGCCACGCTGCCCGCGCCGACCGCCGGCGCCGCCTGGTACGTCGTCGCCGACACCGGCGCGTGGTTCGAGGATCACAGCAACTTCTACGCCCCCGGCGCCGAGTACCGCATGAACGGCCGCCGCTACGACGTCGGCGCCCGGGCCCTGGCGATCTTCGTCGAGCGCTGACGGCGCCGCGCACGCGTCGGGCTACCATCGCCCGATGCCCACCTGGATCGGCGATTCGAACCACGCGCACGGCCCGCTGGTGCTGTCGGCCCACGACGTCGCGGCCTGGACCAAGCTGCGCGCCCGCGCCGCCAAGGCGTTGACAGCCCACCACCTCGGCACCGGCGATGAGGCGCCGGTGCTCGTCGACATCAGCGGGCCCGCGCTGGTGCTGCCGGGCGGGTGCGAGACCGCGTGGCACCCGCGGCCGTGGGGCGGGTTCTTCACCCGCATGCTCCAGCTCGAGAACGTGATCGCGCAGGACGCCGGGGCGAAGTGGAAGCCCGACGCGACGCCCGATCTGGCGCCGACCGCGCTGCGGCTGACGGTGAAGGGACCGCTGCACTTCGTCGACTTCGCGATGAAGCACGACGCGCCCGGCGAGCCAGCGATCGCGATCGACCTGCCGCCCGGCGACTACCTGGTCGACGTCGCCGACCAGGTCAAGCCCGACCGCCGCCGCGTCTTCCAGGTCATCCGGCTGCGCAAGGACGGCGTCGAGATCGCCGCCGCCAAGCCGGCCAAGGCCAAGGCCAAGGCCAAGGCCGACCCCGACGCCTGGCTCGACACGCCGGCCACCGCGGCCAGCAAGAAGATCGCCAAGGGCCTCAAGCTCGCCGAGAGCGAGGGCGCCGAGATCCTGCTGGTCAGCGGCGACGACTACGCCAAGGGCAAGCGCGGCGTCGTCTTCGGCTCGCCCGATCCGTCGGGGTTCATCGTCGACGGCCCCCACGTCATCGTCTACCGCCAGCTCGCCGCCGACGACAAGGCGCAGGCGGTCGCCGCGGCGCTGGCGGTGCCGGCGGCGCGCTGGAAGAAGACCCGCAAGCAGCTCGTCGTCGGCAAGAGCCGCGTCCTGTACCTGGTCGACGGCGACGCCGCCCCCGCCGACGTGCTCGGCAAGAAGCGGCTCGGCGACGACGCGGTCCGGATCGAGGTCGCGCCGGGCACCTACGCGCTCAGCTCGTGCGGCGAGGTGGGGTCGGCCACCATGACCCTCGAGCTGCACCGCCTGACCCGGACCTGACGGCCACGCCGGGGTTGCGGCGGCGGGACGCGCCCGATACCGTCGCGGCCAGCATGACCGCCGCCCCCTGGACCGACGCTGCCTGGCTCGACGCCCACTGGATGCCCTTCACCGGCAACCGCCAGTTCAAGCAGCACCCGCGCATGATCGTCGCCGCCGAGGGCGCGTACTACACCGACGATCGCGGCCGCAAGATCCTCGACGGGCTGTCGGGGCTGTGGTGCTCGGGGCTCGGCCACGGCCGCCGCGAGATCGTCGAGGCGATCCAGCGCCAGGCCGCGACGCTCGACTACGCGCCGGCGTTCCAGTTCGGCCACCCGGCGTCGTTCGAGCTGGCCAACCGGATGAAGGCCCTGACGCCGGCCGGCCTCGATCACGTCTTCTTCTGCGGCTCGGGCTCCGAGGCCGCGGACACCTCGCTCAAGATGGCGCGCGCGTACTGGCGGCTCAAGGGCCAGGGCACCAAGACCCGCCTGATCGGCCGCGAGAAGGGCTACCACGGCGTCAACTTCGGCGGCATCTCGGTCGGCGGCATCGTCGGCAACCGCAAGACCTACGGCCAGACGCTCGAGGCCGATCACCTGCCCCACACCCAGCTCGGCGGGTTCCAGCGCGGCATGCCGGCCACCGGCGCCGAGCTGGCCGACGACCTGCTCAAGCTGATCGCGCTGCACGACGCGTCGAACATCGCCGCGGTGATCGTCGAGCCGATGGCCGGCTCGGCCGGCGTCATCCCGCCGCCGGTCGGCTACCTGCAGCGGCTGCGGGACCTCTGCACCAAGCACGACATCCTGCTGATCTTCGACGAGGTCATCACCGGCTTCGGCCGCATGGGCGCGGCCACCGGCGCCGAGGCGTTCGGCGTCACCCCCGACCTCATGAACGTCGCCAAGCAGGTCACCAACGGCACCCAGCCGCTGGGCGCGGTGATCGCCAGCAAGGCGATCTACGACACGTTCATGGCCGCCGGCGGCCCCGACTACATGCTCGAGTTCCCCCACGGCTACACCTACTCGGCGCACCCGATCGCCTGCGCCGCCGGCGTCGCGACGCTCGACCTGCTGGTGTCGAGCAAGGCCATCGAGCGGGTGCGCGAGCTGGCGCCGTACTGGGAGCAGGCGGTGCACAGCCTCAAGGGCGCGCCCCACGTCGCCGACATCCGCAACTACGGCCTCGCCGCCGGCTTCACGATCGCGCCGGTCCCCGGCGAGCCCGCCAGGCGCCCCTACGAGATCGCGATGAAGTGCTGGGACGCCGGCGTCTACGTCCGCTACGGCGGCGACACCATCCAGCTCGCGCCGCCGTTCATCGTCGAGAAGTCCGAGATCGACACGCTGATCCACGTGCTGGGCGAGGCCCTGCACGCGGTCGCGTAGCCGCGGCTTCGCCGGCCGCGGCGCCGGTGCTACGATCGGGGCATGGTCGCGGTGACCGAACGGGTGCGGCGGAAGATCCGCCGCGCGGAGTACGACCGGATGGTCGAGGTGGGGTTGTTCCAGCACGAGCGGCTGGAGCTGATCCGGGGGGAGCTGGTGGCGATGAGTCCGATCGGCAGCGCGCACAGCGCGCTGC
>Ga0073899_10006183_pt1 | contig 10365 bp, 6 predicted proteins | sample KloWWTmetaKNB5Ph_FD_88975 | JGI IMG/M metagenome (GOLD analysis project Ga0073899, IMG submission 88975) | Active sludge microbial communities from Klosterneuburg, Austria, studying microevolution and ecology of nitrifiers - Klosterneuburg... | ecosystem: Engineered > WWTP > Aerobic digester >...
ACACCGGTACCAAAGAAGTTGCCGCGAATCCAGACCGAAGCACTGCCGTTGATGACAATGCCGATGTTTGCGCAGCAACCCGAATTGGCGCTGCGGCTGAAGGCGATGCCTTCGATGATGCTGCCCGAGGCGATGGCGCCGTTGACTTCCAGCGTGGCTGCGTTCGCTACGGCACCATTGTCAATTTCAATCAGGATCGACGCGTTGCTGCCAAGGCTCGCACCGTTCGTGTTGGCGCTGCTGCCCGGCTGCGAATACCCGTTGATCCGTATGGGAGTGGAGATGATCGGCAGTGCAACGGTGGGTGTGATGAGCTTGACGCCAGCCCCGGCAATACTGAACACAATGACGTCGGAACCCGCGCCCGCTGCGCATTCACCCGCTGCCGCACCCGAGACGGCGTCGGTGTTGGCCGCGGTGATTGCTTCGCGCAGCGTACAAACGCCGTCGTTGGCGGTGGTGTCGCCGGTCGCGTTGACGGTGATGGTGGCCGCCCACAACGCGGGCACGAACAGCGCACTCGCTGCTGCCAGCAGCGCGCGCCGGACGTTGCCGAATAGGCGCAAACGGGAGAAATTCAATTGCATCTTTTGCCTTCGATAGCTATCAAAATAGGAACCAGCAGACGGATCTTTTTTGGGTATCGCACCGGTCTGCAGGACATCAGCTACAACGTTATCGACGGCGGTAGTACACCTAAATTACCGGGCGTGATAATCTGATTTCGTGGCGCCACGTTCTCGTTGGTGTTGTCCATGTGCAACGGATGCATACCGTAGACGCCGCCGTACCGACTCCTGCCTTTCATTGCTTCGCCTCCCAGTTGACCTCCCGAATGCCTCTCGCTACAGAATCCGTGCCTCAAAGTGCGCCCGCACTGCAGCTCGTGCACAACATCCTTGGTCGTGATCCGCTGCGGGCGCTTGCCGAACTTGAAGCGGCCGCGCAAAGTGCCGCAGCGGCGGACGACAACTTGTCGCACACACTGATTTGTGCCAGCGCCCTGGGATTCATGTTGGCCGACTGGAGCCGCTTTCCTGATTGGTCGGGTTGGGACGCCCGGTTCGCTGCAGGTGATGCCGTATTGCCGTCAGGCGATGACAACGATGCCGCGCTTGTGCGCGCAACCGGCGCGCTGGCGAGCGCCCTACTGCGCGGTGATGAAACCGAAGCGCTGAAGCCTTTGGGGCTGCGCTTGCAGGCTTTGATAGGCCTGGTGTCCGATGCGCCAATGATGAGTACGCAAATCGCGCTGGCGGCGGCCGCGCTGTTGCCGTGGCTGCAGATGTCGTGCGATGTTGCTGGCGCGCAGGCTCTACACGCGCATATGACGGCGCTCGCTGATCGGCAACGGCGGCAGACGGATGGCGCGTACTACCTGCGCGGTTTGTGGCTGACAGCGTGGGCGCAGTACCTGCACTCCGTGGATCGTGTACGCCTGCCTGATGCACTGCACGCACTTGATCATGCCGTGGAGAGTGGCCGCCTGCCGCTGCTGCGATTTCGTCGTGCCCGGCTGGCCACCGAAAAGGCATTGCACGATCAGAACAGTGCAGCGGTCGAGCGCGGGTTGCGTGACATGCTCGCGACGCTGCATCCCGAACGGCCGATGGAAAGTGCGATCTACAACGTGATGGCGCTCACCGTTGCTGCCAGCCGCGAGGATATTGATGCTGCGCTGCTGCACATGGAGCACATGAACCGCGCGCTGGCACTTGCCGAATGTCCGCCCAGCGTAGCCAACGTCTACCGGATGCGGGAGGGCAGTGTCCACGTGCGCAACCGGGATTACGAAAAGGCGGCGGCAACCTATGAGCAGTGCGCACTGGCGGTACACACCTCGCATGGCATGGTCATTCGCGGTTACGCGGCGCTTGCACGTGCGTTGCTGATCGAGCAGCAGGATGACATCGGAGCTCGCCGCGACGCCCTGCGCGAACAGTTGAGTAGCGGGCTGGCGACCATGCGGCGGCTACCCAGCCCGAACTTTTTGTACGCCACGCTGGAGGCACGTGGCGCCGTGTGTGCGCTGGCCTTGCGTGAAGGCATCGAAACTACCTTTGTACGTGCTGCGCTGGAGATCGTGCCTGCGCCGCCGCCGGCATGGGCTGACGAGCAATGGCCGTGGGCGATGAGTCTGCGCTGCTTTGCAGGTTTTCGCAGTGATGCGCAGTTCGCCGAGGGACAGAGCGCCAGCAAGGCGTCCAGTCGTGTCCTGAAATTGTTGATGTTGATTGCGGCTCACGGCGTGCAGGGCGTGCCGGTTTCGGTTGCAACGGATGCCCTGTGGCCGGATCAGGATGCCGATCAGGCAGAAAGTGCGATTGGCGTGACGCTGTTGCGGTTGCGGCGGTTACATGCCGAGACCGATCTGATCGAGCGTCGCAACGGCTGGTTGCATCTCAATGCGCATCGCGTCTGGACTGATGTGATGGCTCTGGAGGCGCATCTTGAGGTCCCTCCCGATATCAGTGCCAGTCCGTCGCAACGTGGCAAGTACATCAACCGGCTGTTTGACCTCTATCGTGGCGATTGCCTGTTCGGTGTTGACGACGAATGGGCGCGCAGCCGTGCCGCCCACTATCGCGGGCGGATCACGGCGGCGACCCGGCAGATTGTGATTGCGGCACTCTCCGACGGGGACGACACCTCATCGGAGCTTGCGCTGACCCGCGCTCACGAAGCCGGTGCAGATGTAGCGCGGCTTCTGGCCACCGGTGCGCCAGTTCAGGTAGCCGGCGCGTCGTGGGATCGGCTGCGGCGACATGTCGGCATGTTGGCGATGAAGTAATCGTTGCGGTCAGCAGCGCCGGTTTGTTGAACAAGGAGCATGAATTTTGATATCGGCTTTTTAGTCTAATGACGTCCGAACAGGGGTTATCGGTTGATATTGTCAATAGTCGACTATTTTCGATTTTGTGTTTTATGCCCTGATTGGACGCCATTTAATGGAAAAGCTGATTGTCGTCTGCGACGCACTTGTTTTCTCGCAGACAGCACCAATGCCCATCGAGAACTGTCGCTAGCGTGAACTGGTCGCGTTTCGCAAAGTTTCGCGAAACGCCGGGTAGAGCTTCGCATTGGCGTAAGCGCTGATGTGGTCGCCATCGAAGTAGAGCGGGCGCCCTGCATCCACTGCGCTGCATGTTTCGCCAGGACAGAGCAGCGGGAACGGATCCCAGATGCGCACCTGCGGAAACTGCGCGGCCAGCGCCATCATGTTAGCCACAACCGGCGCGCGCAGTGCCTGTAGCGCATCACGAGCCTGCGTGATGCCACCGCGACAAACGGGATTCGAAATGTTGAATGCGTCGACACAGCGGAATGGCGGACTCCGGTGGATCGGCTTGGGTGCGTCGAACAGCACGGTCAGACCAGCCGCGAAGAAAGGCTGCAAAAACGTTGGCGCCTCATCGCGAGCTTGCCGTAGCCACAGTTTCGCGAGATCGCTGTGCATGCTGGCGAGCACATCAGTTTCGTTGAATGCGGCCCATTGGTCAGTGAATCGCGGCTGCCGCAAAGCCGCGAGAAACACGACGTCGCCTGGTTTGGCTCCGGCCGTCACGTCCTGCGTCGCCGCCTTCGCAAACTCTACGCATCCAGACCCGCGTCCGACATTCATCGGCAAACGCAGGTCCAGGAATCCACAGCCCGGGAAGGTGTAGATACTCACGCCCATTCCGGTCTCTGCGCTCAGTTGTTCGAACATCGGCGAATAGGCGGTCGCGTGCGAATCGCCAATCACATTCAGGCGTTGCGTTGTAGCGACCAGAGTCGTCTCGCACTTTGCCGGTACATAAGAAATGACCTGTCCGCCCGCGAGCGCGCGGAACGCCATCGCAACTTCGCAGCGGCGCGGGTATTGCCCAGCTGGCAGCAGTGTGCGTGGCATGCGACTACTAACGTGCCACTCGTCGGTGTTGCGCGATGATGCGCTGAGGCTGAGCGTTTTCTGCTGCAAGAAGATGACTCGCGTTATGCCCCATCCTGCGGCAATCACGAGAAGCAGAATCGCAATTCGCACGATAGGCATGCGGCGCAGCAGTCCGGCGTGATGTCGGATCGGCAGCTCAACCCAGCGATAACTGATCGCCGCCAGTGCGAACGACACCGCAACACCGAGGGTACGGGTCAGGGCGTCATCGATACCCACGGTCCAGCGCAGCACCACAAATACCGGCCAATGCCAGAGATAGAGCGAGTACGAACGCTTGCCGATCCAGACGCAGATCGGGTGAGCAAGCAGGCGACGGAGCGGGTGCATGACGCCAGCGCGATCACCACCGATGATGCAAGCCGCACCCAGCACCGGCGGTACCGCCCAGAACCATGGAAAGGCGCTTGCGTTGGCGAGTACGAAAGTCACGATGATGACGACGGCGCCGAGCCAGGGCAGTACCACCGCGAGAATCAGGCGCGCGTTCTGCGCGGGGTTCTGCGATCTCGTTGTGAGTTGATACAGCAACACGCCGACGGCCAGCTCCCAGAAACGGCAGAAGATGCTGTAGAACGCAGTCGCAGGTGCTTCACGAGTGGCGTAAACACAAACCACAAAGGAGGCAATCCCCAGCGCTGCCAGCAGCACGGTTGCGAGCCTTCGTCCTATTTTGCTGTCGCGCAGCGCGACCCATGCAAAAAACAGGAAAGGGAAGATCAGATAGAACTGCTCCTCAACGCCCAGTGACCAGGTATGCGTGTACGGATTGAATTCCGCTCTCGGTGCGAAGTAGGTATCGGCATTGGTCTGCAGCGCCCAGTTGCTTAATCCAAAGAAGGCATACAGAGCCGTCTTTTCGTTGAACTGACTTAGCCAGGCGCGCGGGATGAGAAGCGTTGCCACCAGCGCCGAGACGACCAGCACGACAACCAGCGCGGGTCCGATGCGCGCCAGCCGTCGCGCATAGAAGAATGCGACAAAGTGGTGAAACCTGTCTTTCGGTGCGTGTGCGAGCGACGCGCTGACAACGAAGCCGGAAATTACGAAGAAGATGTCAACACCGACGAAGCCACCGGGAAGCCAGGACGCGCTCAAGTGATAGAGCATGACTGACAGAACGGCCACAGCGCGCAGCCCGTCAATGTCCGCCCGGTAAGGCATCAGAGATTCGCGCGAGTCAATCGCATTCACGTGTTCACACCGACTTCAGGAGCCCTGCCTCGGCGCGGACGACGAATCGGCGTTCGGTCTCCATCCACTCGGAAGCACGCGGCTCCAGTCGTGCAAACAGGCGCGGCATCGCAGGATCATTTGGCCAACCGCTCTCAACCGAGTCGCCACGAAATGGTCCGAGCCATTCACGGCTGGCCAGATTCCGCCATTGGCCCTCGGGCAGCGGCTCGGCGTCGGTTTGCCACAGCCCGCGACCATGCGCCTGCGAGAGTTCCGCAGGGATCACGGTCGTCGGTGAAGGATGAAACACGTATCCGCGCGCGAGTGCGTAGTTTTCAACGGTCAGTGACTCCGGCGTTCGCGTTTCCTGACATTCATTTTCGAGCCAGCGACAGATCGCAAGACGACCCGCCTCGGTGTGTCCAAGATCCATTTGCCGCGTCGTCATCTTGGTGTACTTGTCCGTCATGCGATCAAACGCGCGTGGACCAATGCATCCGTCGATGCCGAGTTCCGGCTTGATGTTGAGGTAATACTTGACGGTCACTTCGAGCGTTTCGATCACACCGTCATGACGTAACAGTACGGCATCAAACTCACCGACCGTTCGCCCTCCGGTTTTTGCGATCAACCCACGCGTAGACGCTCGCACATCTGTGCGCGCCGACTGCCAGAACAGCACGAGCTTTTCAAAGGTGTGGCCGAGGGGGGTATTGACCAGCGGATCGCCCAGCGCAACGCGCAACGCTTCGGGAGCGCGATCCAGAGCGATGAGCCAGTCGTGGCAGCGCGCAAGTTCGTCGCCAGACCATGCGTCATTACGAAGTTGTCCCCGCCACGCAGGATGATCTGCTGCGAAGAGCGCAGGCGAACCGATGGTCCATGCGAGGCGGCGTACATCCGCGTCCGCAAGCTGGTCTTGCAGCGAAGCGAGCAGCGCGCTCACCTTGTGTACTTAGGCGATTTGCAGGACGCGTTTGAGAAACGCCGAGATGTCCTCGACCTCTTCTGCACACACCGAGTGCGGCATGCCGTACTCATGCCATTCAATTTTGTAGCCGTGTGTTTCGAGCCGCGCCTTGGACAACTTGGCGAGTGTTAACGGAATCACCGGATCCATCGCACCATGAACCATCAAAATCGGCACATCGCGATTGGCGGGACTTGCCTCGGCGCCCAGCGTGTCGACACAGGCAAGGTAGGTCGAAAGCGCGACGACACCCGCAAGTTTTTCCGGATGCCGCAGACTCGTCTGTAATGCGATGACGCCGCCCTGAGAAAAGCCCGCGAGCACAATGCGATTGGCCGCAATGCCTTTGGCGACCTGGTCGGCGATCAGCTCGGTGATCGCGGCCTGACTGCGCCGAACACCGGCTTCATCCGCACGTTTGTCAATTTCGGCGGACGCGATGTCGTACCAGGCCCGCATGACATAGCCGCCGTTGATCGTGACTGGCATGGTTGGCGCGTTCGGGAAAACAAAACGTACGCTGTGGGAGGTCGGCAACCGGAGTTCGGGAATGAGTGGCACGAAGTCATTTGCATCGGCTCCGAGCCCGTGCATCCAGATGACGCAAGCGGTAGCGGGCGAGGGCGGTTCAAGCGTAATGCAATCGAGCATGACAGGGCCGGGCAGTCAAAAGCCCAATTCTAGAGGCGCCGACTGCTAAGGGTCGCCCCGGTGGCTAGCGAATGATCGCGCCAGTACGGTCTATCGTTACGAAATCGACGTAGCCACTACCGCCGCGCTTGAGGTCAGCGTAGTCAACACTCATGCCACCGAGATCCAGTGCCCGTAACGTCTTCAGCGCTTGCGATACGCCCTCGGGGGTGTGCTTGCCGCGCTGCAAGGCGGCGATGAGCACACGTGATGTCACGAAGCCTTCGAATGACCGCACGCCGTAGTCCGGCGACGGGCTGGCAGCCTTGAGCTTGAGGTACTCGCGAATGATCGGCAGCGATGTGCGCGATTCAACCGGGCCGACGGTAGAGGCGACGTATCCCCGGATGAGTTCTTTACTGAGCTGCTTTTGAAGATAGGCGATGTCGACAGGCGAGGGGCCAACCAGCATGGCATTGCCGCCGCGCTGCTTGTACGCCTTAATGAAGGTGGCTGCAGGGGCCGAAACGGCCGCCAGAAAAATAACCTGCGCATCGACCTTCAAAAGCGCGTTCACCGCCGGTTCGACGTTGCCAGTGATGCGGTCGTAAGGACTCTTCGCAAGCAACTCCACTTTGTACTTGGGTGCAAGCGCAGTAGCGCTCGCCAGCAAATCGCGACCATAGCCATCATCCTGATACAGAACCGCGACGCGCGACAGTCCCATGCCGCTCAGAATCACGAACAGTTGATTCACTTCGTCAGCGTAGCTAGCCTTGGTAAGAAATATTCCCGGCTGGCCAATAACGCTATTGGCACCCGAACTAGGCCCGACCAGTGGAACACCACTTTCGCTCAGCACGCCCGCCTTGATCAAGGCATCGGCGTTGGCGGTTCCGACCGTGGCGGCGAGCGCAACAGGATTTTCCCTGGCGATGGTTTCCTTGGCCAGACGCACGGTGTCTTCCGGCTTGTACGCGTCGTCTACAGATACCAGTCGCAATTGCGATCCGTTGATGCCGCCGTTCGCGTTGGCTGCGCCGAAGCCCAGTCGCAAGCCGGCCGCATAAGCCTTGCCGGTGCTGGCCTGCACGCCTGACAGCGGCGCTATCTGGGCGATAACGATGTCCTTCGCTGCTGCGACTGACGATGCCGCAAGGCAGATCACTGCGACGAAGTAACGAATGCCGGGGCGCCTCGCCGATTGAAACGATTGTTGGCTATGGAAAATCATGTTTGAACACTCCGCGTCTGGTTATGACATAGGAATATACTGATGTCATATGCTGTTGTCATTGAATATTCCATTTTCTGAGTGCTCAACTCGCAGCGACGACCCGATGACTGGGCGTGAAGCGTCGTTCAAAGTCCAATTCGTCGCTTGCAAACGGCACGACCGCCGCGTGGCATCCGCGATCAGCCGTTAAATCAGACGCGCACCTTCAATCTCCCGGTAAGTTCGTAGCTACTACTGAAGGAAGCTTCGGCATGTAGCTTGCTTGTTTTTTGTGCAACGGGGTGATATGCCCCACCAAAAAAGCAGCGCGAAGGACCGGACTTGAGTGCATTCGATGCAGTGAATACCGAATGGATACTCATTTGTGCCATTCTTGTGTGCATGATGCAGGCTGGCTTTACGGCGGTTGAAGCTGGCATGGTGCGCAGCAAAAACAGCATCAATGTCGCTTTCAAGAATCTGAGCGACTTCTACATCTCCTGCACGCTCTTCACGCTGGTTGGATTCGGCCTGATGTTCGGCACCAGCGCCGGGGGCTGGATCGGGATCGAACCGGGACTCGCCTTCAACGATCCGAGTAGCGGTCTGCTCGCCTTTTTCTTTTTCCAGATGGTGTTTTGCGGCACAGCTACGACTATCGTCTCGGGTGCTGTCGCGGAACGCATGCGCTTTTCAGCGTACTGCATCACCGCAGTCATCATCTCGGCACTCATCTACCCGGTTGCCGGTCATTGGGCCTGGGCTGGCGCTTTTACGGGTACGCCAACAGGCTGGCTTGGCGAAATGGGGTTCATCGATTTCGCCGGTTCAACCGTTGTTCACTCGGTCGGCGGATGGGTATCGCTGGCGGCAATTCTGATTATTGGACCGAGGGTGGGGCGCTTTGGCGAGCATGGTCGCGTGATCGAGGGACATGACCTGACGATTGCAACGCTCGGCGTATTCCTGCTGTGGTTCGGTTGGTTTGGCTTCAACGGTGGCAGCTCGCTCGCCATCGTCGAGAAAACGCCCATCATCATTATCAACACGGCGCTGGGCGGCGCATGTGGTGGCCTCGCGGCGATGGCCATCACCTGGTGGCAGTACGGCGTGCCCGCTGTTGACAAATCAATGAATGGCGTACTCGCTGGATTAGTCGCAATCACAGCGGGTTGCCACTTGCTGACCATTCCGATGACTATGCTGGTCGGCGCTGTCGGCGGTGGGGTCTGCGTGTTTGGTGCATCCATGCTCGAGCGGCTGGAAATTGACGATGCGGTGGGCGCGGTGCCGGTGCATCTGTTTGCCGGTGTCTGGGGCACGCTGGCCGTTGCGCTCGCGCCCGATGGATCATGGGGCGAAGGTGTATCGCGCGGGCAGCAACTTCTAAATCAGGTGATTGGCGTGGTTGGCATTGCCCTCTACGCGTTCCTCGCTAGTTTTTTGCTGCTCTGGCTCGTGAACCGGTTGTTCCCGTTGCGCGTCACGGCCGATGAGGAACGTCTCGGGTTAAATTTCGCTGAGCACGCGGCCGGAAGTTCGCTGCTCGATCTGATTGTCCAGATGGATCGTCAGGCGCGCAAGGGTGACTTCAAGGCTCGTGTCGACGTTGAGCCGGAAACCGAAGCCGCGCGCATCGCGGTGTTCTACAACGCTGTGCTGGACAAGTTCAATATCGACAATGATCGCCTGGAGATGGCGATGAAAAAGCTCGGTCAACTGGCGAACTACGACACTCTCACGGGGCTTGGCAATCGGCGGCTTTTCTTTGAGGCGGTCAAGCTTGCACTCAATCGCATCAATCTGCAGGCCAAACCTGCGGCGGTGTTCTACATCGATCTGGATCGCTTCAAAGTGATCAACGATCGCTATGGTCACGAAGCGGGCGATCAGTTTCTCAAGGAAGCGGCGCGACGCATGATCGCCGCAGTCAGGGAGCACGACAACGTATGCCGGGTTGGCGGAGATGAGTTCGCCATCATTGCCGAGGGCGTGGCCGACATCGACGAGGCGATGATGCTCGCGGACCGCATTCACGCGCGGTTTGCGATTCCCTTCGATCTGAAGGGGCAGCCGTTTCAGATTCAGGGGTCCATTGGGGTCTGCGTGATCTCACCCGGCATGGAAGAGACGGTTGTCTCCGCGGTCAAGAAAGCCGACGAGGCGATGTACTCGGCCAAGGTCGCAGGTCCATCGCGGACCCGGATCTATCAGGGCGCCGAGTAGTCGGCCGGTTCTGATCGTGCGCTAGAAGATCAAGTGCACTTTCATGCTTTGTGACCGATCCGCAGCCATCAGGAAAGCGTCGTTCGCCGCACTCATCTTGTACGTATGCGTCAGCAGCGACGACACGTCGATCGGTCCGGTCGCTAGTTCGTGAACTGCCGCTCCGTATTCGCTATCAAAGCGGAACGCGCCAAGCAGATCCACTTCACGTGA